>Ga0163212_1001478_pt1 | contig 10410 bp, 8 predicted proteins | sample Malawi_45m_30L_FD_113532 | JGI IMG/M metagenome (GOLD analysis project Ga0163212, IMG submission 113532) | Freshwater microbial communities from Lake Malawi, Central Region, Malawi to study Microbial Dark Matter (Phase II) - Malawi_45m_30L | ecosystem: Environmental > Aquatic > Freshwater > Lake ...
CGCACTGCGTATGGCGTTCAAGATGACGCATCGCTCCAAGATCGTCGCTATCGAAGGCGGCTGGCATGGACGCACTGCGGCCGCCGGCGCAGTGACCTGGGGAGCAGATCAAAAATGGTACGAGTTCCCACGCGCGCCCTTCGATATTGGCTGGATACCGCGACGTGATATCAGCGCGATTGCAGGTCAGATCGATTCCGATACGGCGGCGGTCATCGTCGAACCGGTCCAAGGTGTCGGCGGAGCCTTCGATATGGGTCACGAATTCCTTGCTGCTCTTCGTGCGCGCTGCACCGAGACCGGTGCTTTGCTCATCTTCGACGAAGTACAAATCGGCGTCGGTCGGAGCGGTCAGCCTTTCGCTGCGCATTTCTACGGCGTCACGCCGGACATGATCACGACAGCCAAAGCGCTCGGTAACGGCTTCCCGTGTGGCGCCTTGCTGATGACCCCTCACGTCACGAGCACTCTCAAACTGGGCGGACTCGGTACCACCTTCGGTGGCGGACCGATGGCCTGCGCAGCCATCGAGGCGGTGATCGACGCCATCGAAAACGAACAGCTTCTCGAAAACGTTCGTCGAGTTGCGAAATATTTACGCAACACGTGCACCGTAGGTCCCGTCATCGATCATCAGGGTGCGGGTTTCCTGCACGGTCTGGTTTGCTCGCGGCCGGCTAAGGATATCCAGCAGGCTCTGCTGAAGCAGAACATCCTCGTCGGTACGAGTGACGATTTGAATGTTGTCCGACTCTTACCCCCGTACATTCTTCAGGAAACACACGTCGACCTCCTGAGAGGGGCCTTGCAAGATCTATGAAACACTTTCTCGACCTCGCAGAATTCAGTCGTGAGGAGATCGTCGATCTGCTCGAGCTCGCCCGTCGCCTCGAAGTACACCCCGAACCGCGCGCGCTCGCGGGGAAGATTCTCGGGCTCGTATTCTTCAACCCTTCGCTACGCACGCTCTCTTCGTTTCAGGTCGGCATGATGCGGCTCGGCGGCCAGTCCTTCGTGATCACACCGGGCCAGGGAACTTGGCAACTTGAAACACGCACCAGCGCGATCATGAATGGTACGGCAGCCGAGCACGTGCGCGAAGGGCTCCCCGTGCTCGCATCGTATGCCGACGCACTCGGTATCCGGGCCTTCCCCGAGGGTAAAGATCTTCGTCATGATTTGGCAGAGACTAACTTCAAGGCGATGGCTGCAGTCGTCGACAAGCCGCTCATCAATCTCGAGTCGGCGATGAATCACCCGTGTCAGGCGCTCGCCGACTGGAAAACCCTCGAAGACCTTCGAGTGCCTCAGCGCGCGAAGTTCGTGCTCACTTGGGCGAATCATCCGCGTATGACTCCGCTCGCCGTTCCCGCCGCCACCGTGCACATGGCCGCGCAACGCGGCATGGAAGTCGTCGTGCTTCGCCCCGAGGGTTTCGCGCTACCTCCGGAAGTGATAGATAAAGCACGCGCGGCGGCAGCGGCTGCCGGCGGCTCGGTTCGAGAGACCAATGACCGATCCGATGCGCTCAATGGCGCTCATGTAGTTTACGCTAAAGAATGGGGATCGACTGCGTATTACGGCGACTCCGTCGGCGACGCCACATTACGCGCGAGCCTCACCGACTGGTGTGTGCGTGAAAACTGGTTTTCAAGCTCTGCGAGCGACTGCAAGTTCATGCATTGTCTACCGGTGCGGCGCAACGTGGCGGTCGCCGATGAAGTTCTCGACGGTCCGCGCAGCGTCGTTCAGCGTGAGGCTTACAACCGTTTGCCTGCACAGATGGCGGTGCTCCACCGCATGCTTTCGAACGGAGGAACTCAACGATGATCATGCACCGAGCCGACCCTGCCGCCGTCATTCGGACGTTGCGCAGCGCGGCCCCCTACATCCGCTTGTATAAAGGAAAAACCTTCGTCGTCAAAGCAGGGGGTGGCGTATTCGGTAATCCCGATGCCGCGCGAGGCTTGATCGAACAGATCGCTATTCTTCACTCGCTCGGAATTCGTGTTGTGTTCGTACACGGTGGCGGTCCGCAGCTCACCGAGGTCACCGAAAAACTCGGCGTACCGACCCAAATGGTGGAAGGCCGGCGCGTTACCGATGCTCGCTCCATCGATGCCACGGCCATGGTGCTATCGGGACTCATCAATACACGCATTCTCGCCACTTGCCGCGAGCTCGAGATTCGAGCGATCGGCCTAAGCGGGGTCGATGCGGGGCTCGTCCAAGCCCACAAGCGCGCGCCTGTGAAGCTACAAGCAGGCGATGCCACCATCGACTACGGCTTCGTGGGAGACATCGACTACATCGATACCGATGTGTTACGAAAACTGCTCGATAATGGACTCATGCCAGTGATCTCGCCGCTTTCTAGCGACGGCGCTGGCACCTTGCTGAACATCAATGCCGATACCGTAGCCTCGGCCATCGGTGCTGCGCTCGGCGCAGAAAAGCTTATTCTTTGTACCGGCGCTCCCGGCATCCTCGAGCGCGTAGAGGACCCGTCCTCTGTCATTTCTTACACAGATCTCGCAGGAATCCAACGGCTACGCGACGAGAGGCGCATCATCGATGGTATGCTCCCGAAAGCTAAAGCGATCGAGGGCGCAATTCAGGGCGGAGTCAAACGCGTCCACGTCATCTCTTATAAGTCGTCGGATGCCATCCTCGCAGAGGTCTTCACCAACAAAGGAACCGGCACACTCGTCGTTGCGGATATCGATAAGCTCGCACCGGCTGAACTCGCCGCGGGCGGCGTTGCTCAGTCATGAGCCGCCTTTGGGATAAAGGCGCACCGCTCGATGAGCGAGTACTGGCCTTCACGGCGGGAGAAGATCACGTTCTCGACGAGCATCTCGTCCCTTACGATGCCCGCGCCTCAATCGCTCATGCCCAAATGCTCAACGATCAAGGACTGCTCTCAGACGCGGATTGCGAAGCAATCGAGAGCGGTCTTGAGGCACTCGCCGCAGCGCATGCCAAAGGTGAGTGGGAAATCGAACTCTCAGACGAAGATGGTCAGACTGCGCTCGAGCGGCGTCTCACCGCGAAAATCGGCGAAGCCGGTGGTCGTATTCACCTCGGGCGTTCGCGTAACGATCAGGTGCTGACGGCGCTCCGACTTTACCTGCGTGATGTCACCGAGCAACTGGCACAAGGAGCCGAAGACGTGGCCGCGGCGCTCGATCGTCTCGCCGCACGACAAGGCGACGTCGAGTTACCGGGATACACTCACATGCAACACGCCATGCCAAGTTCCGTCGGTCTCTGGGCTAATGGATTTTCGGCAGAGCTACGTGACGATGCATTGGGCTTGCGTTCCGTACAACGACGCATCGGAAAAAATCCGCTGGGCTCGGCGGCAGGCTACGGCACCCCCGGCCTGCCCATCGATCGAGAGTCAACTCGTCAGGCACTCGACTTCGACGAAACGCATGAGCCGGTCACGGCTGTACAGCTCTCGCGCGGCAAGGCCGAAGCGCAGCTGCTGTTCGAGATCACACTTCTGATGCAAGACCTCGGACGTTTTGCAGCCGACACTTGCCTCTTCTATACGCAGGAGTTCGCCTTTCTCGAATTGCCAGACGAGTTCACGACGGGCTCTTCGATCATGCCGCAAAAGCGTAATCCCGACGTGTTTGAGTTGTTGCGCGGTCGAACCGCGTCGGCACATGGCTGCCTCGTCGAAGCGCTCGGTATTTTTGCCAAGCTGCCGTCGGGCTATCAGCGCGATCTGCAGTTACTCAAAGCACCGCTCTTCCGCGGCATCGATCTCGCACTCGCGAGCACCTCGATCGTTGCTCCGGCCATCGATGCAATGTCTTTCAAGCCAGAGCGCATCATGATGGACCCTGCCATTCATGCGGCGGAACGCGCTAATGAACTCGTTGTCAAAGAAGGCATACCCTTCCGAGAGGCTTACCGACGAGTCAGCGCCTCGCTACGAACGGACAGCAAAGGCGGTCAATCGTGAAAGGACAAATAATTCCCTGGCGTGCCGAGGCAACCCTCGTGGCAATGAATGCAAAAGCTCACGACACCATGGTCGAGACGCTCGGCATCGTGCTGACCGACGTCGGCGATGATTACCTCAAAGGCGTGATGCCGGTCACCGCGCGCAACTGCCAACCGATGCGTATCCTTCACGGCGGCGCCTCGGTCGCCTTCGCTGAGTCTTTGGCGAGTATCGCAGCCAATTGGTCGCTTAACGACGAGCAGGCGGCGGTCGGTCAGGAAATCAACGCCAATCACCTGCGTCCCGCGCGCGAGGGTGAAACCATGATGGGTATCACGCGACTCGTACACGCCGGTGCCCGCAGTCAGGTCTGGACGATCGACATCAGCAACGAGCAAGGTCAGCCCGTTTGCATTTCCCGTATCACTATCGCCATCATCAAGCGTCGGCTATGAACGAACCGCTACGTGCGCCCGATCCATCCCTGCTCACCTGGACGCATGTGATCTATGGACTCCACGCGCTATCCGTACTCATCGGGATCACCGGGCCGGCGACCATCGTCGGCAGTTTCATCTTTGGTCTACCCTCGATTGCGGCAGTAATCATGAATTACGCCCGTCGACGCGACGTCGATGGCACCTCCCTCGCCTCTCATTTCACGTGGCAGATCCGCACGTTCTGGATCGCCCTCATCGCAAGTGCCTTGGTGCTCATCGTATCGGCTCCGCTCATGCTGATTCTCGTCGGCTTCGCCACCGCTGCCATCGGCTTTCTAATCGTCGGTGCCTGGGTCCTCTATCGTGTGGCGAGAGGTTGGCTCGCATTACGCGATGGCCGGACGATGCCCACGCCATGAGGAGCGCCGTCACGGTATGAGGTTTTTTTTGAAGTCCTTCGTCGCCGCCCCGCTGACCTTACTGCTCGTAGCCTGCGGACAGACCGGCGCACTTTACCTTCCCGATGAAGCCCAGCAGGTCGTGGTGCGGGAGCGAGATGCATCCAACTCACCTGCGCCATCCGATACGCCCACACCTCCGCCGCCTCAGCGCTGACCCCTCGGTTTTCCGCAGCATCGAAGTTGGCAGCGCCTGCCTATGATGGTCGGCGATGTCGACCCTTCGCGCCGAATTCCACTATCACACTCTTGCTCCGCCGCGGTTTGCGACTCGGCTCGACCGGTCTTCGACCGATGCTTGACGACAACATCGCGCCACCGTGTTGCTGGCTTTCTTTGGATTCGTATTGCTGCGTGCGATCACGGTCTGTAACCAGCCGACGTATAGCGCAACCAATCGTGTCGGCACTGAAGCATCAATGCACTCGTATCGTCGCGTTCCCGGAACAGGCGTTCCGGCAGCAGTCCTGCCGCGAGTGCCCGCGACCTGACACCCGAGTTTAGTCCCGGACGGGAGTAGAGAAGAATGGACTGAGCAATCCCTGTTGGCCTTCAATGACTTACAGATGTCACTAAGCGGTGTGTAAGAGGGTGTGTAAGAGAATGTGTACGTAAGTATCGTGATTTTGACAGGTGTTTTCCGCATCAAAAACACTTTCTTACATCGAGCTTAGTCAAAGATCAACGAAAGCGGCAGGAGTGTGAGAATTCCGTTTTTCAGCTAATCAATCGCTAGAACCTTTAGCTTCAGTCGCAACCTCCCACGCCACTGCCTGGAGAAACCGGGCGTCAGTCTCCGGCATTCCCGCCGAATACCGATTCCCGCGAGGATCTATTTTATAAACAGAGGCCAACACCGTGCACGCAGCGAGGTATGTTCCCGACAGGCTGGGATGTCTACGATCAGAAGTATGAAGAGCCAAATCGGGCCGAGTCTTTATCGCGCGACTGAAAGCCAAACCAGCGGGCACTACGCGCATGTTGTTCTCCGCTCCAGCCCGAGTGTATTCACGCGCGAGAACATCAATCATCTCGGGTTTATCCGAGTACGCCCAAGTCATGAAAAGAAGTGGCATCGCGCCTCGTTCTCTAATTACTTCCCCTTGCTTACGTACCTGCTGATGGAAGATGGTTCGCGTGGCCTCATCGTATGGACATCGACTGCAATCCATCATTAAAACCGCATCGAATTTGAACGGCTCCGCGTTAGCAACGACTTCGTTGTTCTCGTTAAAAGCGCTATCGCCGACGCCTGCATCCAAATAAGCGCCGATATTGTGCCATTTCAAATGACCACCACTGATCGTTACAGAAAAGCTCTGCATCCCTTCTCTGTCGGTTTTCGGCAGCGCTGAGGCGAGCAATCGATTCACGTGTCCGTGTAACGAGTTGTTGTAGTAGTAAAAACTATTACCAACATAGAGCAGCCGCTTTGGCGTGTGCTCTGCGTTACCGCTCTCAGCTTGTGCACTCTTACAGTTGAGAACAACGAACAATAGAAGCGCCACAAACTGGCGCCCTATTTTACTGCGGATATGCATATCGATCATCGATTACTTAAACTTCTTACTTAGGTTCATATAGAAATATCGGCCGTACGGACGCGATAAGAAACCATCATATCCACCGGAAGTTAAGGGCGCCCCCTCGTTGGTGATATCCCGCGCACCCATTCGGATTCGTGTATCACCAAACATACCGAGCGATTTATCGGTCGTGTGTTGGAGATACAGGTTATGGGTCAACTGTGACCGAACGAGCCATGGCACACCCGTGGCATCTAAAAACCCGATTTTGTCATAGTCACTGGTGTACTGATGGAGTGTTCCGATCTGAAATCCGCCCTTCGACCATGTGATAGAGCCTGTGCCGCGCCATTCCGGTCGGCCGCCTTGACGAATTAAGTCCTTGCCCTCAGGGAGCGCTATCGCCGCCGCACCCGGTCGACGCGGATCCGCTCCGCCAAAGAAATAGCCGTTCTCGAGAACGATCGCCTGCACGCTGCCCATGGTCTCGCTCGGGCGAGTCTTATGCCCCATCTTCTCCAAACGCTTGCGAGTATCCGGGTTGTAGTTGGGTTCGATCTCGAGTGGCCCAGACACTTGCGAGACGCGCGGCTGATGGATTGCCTCGTCGATATTGAGTTTGAAGTCGATGGTATTCACCACGACCTGCAGGATGGTATTGACGATACGGCCGCCGCCCGGCGTACCGACGGCCATCCACGGCGTGTCGCCCTTGAAAATCAGCGTGGGCGTCATCGTCGAAACCATGCGCTTGCCCGCTTGCATCGCATTCGGTGGCAACGGCTCGCCGCGTCGCAAGGCGACGAGCGCACGCTCGTGGCTAAAATTGTTCATCTGGTTATTCAGCAGAATACCGGTGCCCGCGATCATGGCACCCGAACCGAAGTCCGAGCCCAAAGTGTAGGTGACGGAAATCAGATTCCCTTCCGAGTCTGCCACCGAGTAATGCGTCGTACTCGGGCTTTCGTAATCGGCCGGATTGCCTGCCTTGATCGCCGAATCTTTACCGGCCTTGCGTAACTTGATCAACCTGGCTCGATCAGCCGCGTATTTCTTTGATACCAAACCCTCAAGCGGCACCTTAGCGAAGGCGGTATCACCCACATGGGCGATCCGATCGCGATTGCCGAGCCGCATCGTCTCGGCCAATAGATGCACCGCTTCAGCTGAACCCGGCTCCAACTGCGCCACATCGAAGTTCTCGAGAATATTGAGCATGGTCAACAGCGTGACGCCACCGCTAGCAGGCGGCGCGGTGTAGATCGTGTGCCCGCGATAGGTCGTGCTCAGGGGCTCGCGCTCGATGGCTCGGTAGGCGGCCAAATCGGCCCGGGTAATCAACCCACCCTGGCGCTGCATGTCCGCTTCGATGCGCGCCGCAATCTCACCGCGATAGAAGGCGTCTGCGCCACCCTTCGCGATCTCGTCGAGTGTCCACGCGAGATCCGGTTGCTGCAGACGCTCGCCCGCGCGGTAGCCGCTGCCATCGGCTTTGAAGAACGTACGCTGCGCCGACTCGCTCGCCTGCAGTCGCTTTTTACCCCACCCGAAGACAAAAGCCTCATCGGTACTGAGCACGACACCATCGCGCGCGAGAGCGACAGCGGGGGCGACCAACTGCGCCCACGGCAATTTGCCGTATTGCTTGTGCGCGAGCTCAAGCCCAGCGACGGTGCCGGGTACGGCGGCAGCACGATAGCCCACGGAAGCAATTTCGCTCTCCTCGCCCTTGTCATCGAGAAACATCTCGAGCTGCGCCGTTTGCGGCGCGACGCTACGAAAATCGATCGTCGTGACTTTCTTCTGCCCGGCCACATACGCTGTCAGGAAGCCATCGCCACCGATGTTGCCCGCGCGCGGCAGTGTCACGGCCAGGGCAAAGCCCACGGCCACGGCCGCATCGATGGCATTGCCCCCTTCAGCCAAAATCCGCGAACCCACCGCGCTCGCGATCTCATTCTGCGAAACGACCATGCCCTGCAAACCCACCTTCGGTGAGTGGATGCTCGGATACTCGAGCAGAGTCTGGCGCTGGGCCGCCGCCTCGCCTGCGAAAAAACATAACAATAGTGCGGCGATGAATACCCCGCGGATCCGATCCGTATCCATCAACCCATATCGTCTGTGCACCGAATTCATATAACCTTCGCCCTCTATGCCGACTGTCCGGCATTCAATACGAATTGGAGAGGGACATGCAATCGAGAAAAAGAACCGCGATCGACGTCTTCGTCGCGCTGACCATCGGGGCTAGCTTACCGCTGATGGCCCAACAACCCGCACCGGCCGACGAGGTACTCGAAGAGGTCGTCGTCACTGGTTCGCAAATTCGCGGCGCCGTCATCTCGGACGCCCTGCCCATCTCCATCGTCGGTAGCGAAACGATCGAAGTCTTCGGCATCGACTCGGGCGATCAACTGCTCGATCTTATCCCCGAGAACGGCAACAACTTCGTCAACGAAGTCGCCAATATCAGCGGTGGCGTGAACTCGGCGGGCGGTGACGTCGGCGCGTTCAACCTTCGCAGCCTCGGCACGGGCAACACGCTGGTGTTGCTCAATGGTCGTCGCATGGTGAACTCGCCGCAGTACCAGACCGAACAGGTCGGCGGCAGCTTCGTCCCGGTCAACAGCGTCAACTCCAACATGATCCCGACCTACGGCATTGATCGTGTCGAAGTGCTGCGCGATGGCGCCTCGGCCATCTACGGCGCCGATGCCGTGGCCGGCGTCTTCAACACGGTGATCAAGCGCGATTTCGAAGGGCTCAACATCGGCGCTCGCTACACAGACTACGAGAATTTCTCGCGCACTAATCAGTCGGTGTACGCCGAATTCGGCCACGCCTTCAACGAAGGCCGCACCAAGCTCAATGTATTCGCGAGCTGGTTCGATCGCGACCGCGTGAGCTCGCAGGATGACCCGCGTTGGGCAAACTCAGATTACACCCGGTACATCCCTGCGGACTCGCGTTGGGCAGGCGACTCGCGCTTCACGAACGACTCGGCAAATTCGAATTGGGGTCAGTTCGACGTAGTTCTCGCGGTCACTCCCTTTGGCCTGACCAACACCATTTGGGACTCCACTGGTGAGTTCGAGACTTACCCCGTCGGCGACCCGCGCTGCAAATACGCCATCAGCGCTACGGTATGCGGCGCGGTCGATGGCCAGGGCACGTTTCGTTACAACCTCAACGAAGATCGTGATCTGCGCTCGGCGCTCGAGCGTTTGAACGTCTATGCCACCATCGATCATGAGATCAACGAATCGCTCGAGAGCTTCACGGAGTTGATGTACTACTCGTCCGAGACGGTTACTCGTCGCGGTCCGAGCAGCTTCGTGAACGCCGCTTCGAACCTCGTCGTCGGCGCGCAGAACTACTACAACCCGTTCGGCCCTTGCGGTTCACCGAATCGCCTGCCCGCCTCGGTGATCCCACGCGTGCCGTGCACGGGTCTCGCGCTCTCGATGGACAACTACCGCTGGTCTGAGAAGGGCCGCATCGTCGACAACGACGGAGAAATGTTCCGCATCGTGCAGGGCTTCCGCGGCGAAATCGGTACTTGGGACTGGGAGGCGGCAGCCACTTGGAACAAGGCCACCGACGATGACATCACGAGCAACCGTATCAGCAACACCTTGATGCAGGCGGCTCTGAACGATTCGACGTCTGCTGCCTACAACCCGTTCAGCGGCGGCGTGAACTCCAACATCGAACGCGCGCTCACCGACGTCTATCGTCTGACCGAGACCGAGCTCACGATGTTCGATGCCAAGTTCTCGCGCAATGATCTCTTTGATCTGCCGGGCGGCAAGGCGGGCATGGTGGTCGGTCTCGAGACTCGCGAGGAGTCGTTTGTAGACGATCGTGATCCGCGCCTCGATGGTACGATCCGCTTCACGGCAGCCGGTGGTGAAACGTATCCGTTCATCTCCGACGTCATGAACTCATCGCCTACGCCGGATAGTTCGGGCGATCGTCGCACCAACTCGGTGTTTACCGAGTTCTCGCTGCCCGTGCTGCAGAAC
>Ga0163212_1001479_pt1 | contig 10409 bp, 16 predicted proteins | sample Malawi_45m_30L_FD_113532 | JGI IMG/M metagenome (GOLD analysis project Ga0163212, IMG submission 113532) | Freshwater microbial communities from Lake Malawi, Central Region, Malawi to study Microbial Dark Matter (Phase II) - Malawi_45m_30L | ecosystem: Environmental > Aquatic > Freshwater > Lake...
AACTGCACCGCAAGGATGACAACAGCGATTTTGAAATCGTCGATGAAGGTCGCACCAGCCTGTCGCAAATCCCGTTCAGCGTCGCCTACGCCCAGCGGCATGGCTTTATGGAATCCAGGCCGCCGCTTGAGGATATTGCCGAGCTAAACCTGAAGACCTATCAAATCCAATCAGACCTCGACAACCAACTGCACATCAGCGCCGTGCCCATGCTGGCGTTTTACGGCTTCCCGTCTGCTGCAGAAGAGGTTAGCGCTGGTCCTGGCGAGGCGATTGCATTTCCTGCTGATGGTCGTGCTGAATACATCGAGCCGCAGGGCAAATCCTTTGAGGCGCAGTTCCGCAGGCTAGAGCAGCTTGCACTGCAGATCAATGAACTTGGCCTGTCAGCAGTCCTTGGTCAGAAGCTGACCGCCGAGACCGCCGAGGCAAAACGCATTGACCGCAGCCAAGGCGATAGCACCATGATGGTCATCGCGCAGAACGTGCAGGACATGATCGACAACTGCCTGCAATACCACGCGCAGTACCTTGGCAATGCAACCGCTGCCGGTAGTGCTTATGTCAACCGCGACTTCCTTGGTGCACGCCTCGAGCCGCAAGACATTCAGGCATTGCTGTCGCTGTACACCGCTGGCACCATTAGTCAAGAAACGCTGCTGACCGAACTGGCCGAAGGCGATGTTCTTGGCGATAACTTTGACGTAGACGAAGAGCTTGAGGCTACATCCAATGCGGGGCTTGACGTATCGTCTACTGGACTGGCTGACAGACTGGTTGGTGGCGCTGATGATCTTGGTGGAACCGAAGAAACCGAGGCGACCGGGGATTGATTACACGATGTGCGAGCTACCTAATGAGGTGCTTGCCGTGGTGCGCATGAAGTATTACCGAAACGGCAAAGCTGATGAGGTTGACGAAATGGTGATTATGGAAGATGGCCAAAATGGCTATGACGCCTTCGCCGCAGCGGTCCGTGGTGCATTGACACGCGGCGCCGATGTAAGCATCAGATCGCAGTATCGACCTGACCAGTTAGGGATTCTGGGATGAGCACACCAGAAGCGCTATACCGCAATGCGATTGACCTGAACAGGTACAGCAACAGCGTTGGCCGTCGCATCATCAACGCTTATAACGACATCATTATTGATGCGGTCAATCAGCTACGCACCATTGATGAGCTCGCCGCACCTGTAAAAGCTGCACGGCTGCGTGGGATCCTTGCGCAACTTAAGGAGTCATTGGCTACTTGGTCGGGTGATGCAACTGAGTTGACCGCGACAGAACTGCAAGGCATCGCGCAGTTGCAGTCTGAGTTTGTTACCGAGCAGCTAGCCAGGGCGCTGCCAGTTGGCAGCCGTGATGCAGTACGCACTGTTGAGATCAGCCCGCAGTTTGCTCAAAGTGTGGTCACAACTGACCCGACGCAGATCAATGTGGTGGCGCTTAGCGATGACCTGTTCGCAGCCGTTCAAGGCGCACCGCAGACCTTTGCATTGACCGCTGCCCAGGGTGCCACTATCACGCTGCCCAATGGCGAGGTGGTCAGGAAAGCCTTTCGCGGCATTGCTGTAGACCAAGCTGAACGGTTTAATCAAGTGGTAAGGCAAGGACTTCTTACCGGCAAACCGACACCCGAAATCGCTAAACGGTTGATCGGTAACTTGCAGTTTGGTGAGCGTGCCCGCAATGTCAGACAGCTTATCGCTGCAGGTGGTCAGGCCACAGCCATTGCTGACAATCAAATCATGGCATTGGTGCGCACCAGCATCAATCAAGTAGCCAATGCAGCCAGCCAGCAGGTGTATGAGGCGAATCAAGACATCACTAAGAAGTATCGCTATGTGGCAACACTGGATACCCGCACCAGCAGCATTTGCCGTTCATTGGATGGCCAAGAGTTTCCATACGGCAAAGGTCCAACGCCGCCGCAGCATTTCAATTGCCGCAGCACCACGGTGCCGGTGATTGATTACGAAGGTCTTGACTTCATACCACCGCCGCCAGCAAAGCGTGCATCAGCAGGCGGGCAGGTGCCGGCGGACATGTCATACGGAGACTGGCTTGCAAATAAACAGAAGGGCGAAACGCCTGCTGATCTGTTAGCTAGACAAGCAAAAGCGTTGGGCGCAGAAAAGGCAAAATACTTTAGAATGCTTGCCGAAAAGCGCAATCCAACAGAAGCTATCGCCAAGCTTGTGCGTGATGACGGTTCAGAGCTTACGCTGGATCAACTACGAGCACGATATGGACCTGCCAGGACTTAGGCATTTCAAGGGTGGCCTGATCTATAGCGATCCGGTCGAAGCATTGGTTGGTGAAGCCTGGGTATCAGCAGTGCTATGCCTTGAGCCATCTGGTGACATGCACTGGGCAACATTGGACATGGCTAAACTTAGCCCAGTGACAGAATGGCGTTATGGCCAAGAAAATGAAGGCAGCTCAGAAGAAGGTGGGCGAGGTGATGAGCGAGTACAAAGCCGGAACACTCAAAAGCGGCAAACCCGGTCCCGGCAAGGGTCCAAAGGTCAAAAGCCGTAAGCAGGCAATCGCCATCGCACTGTCTGAAGCTGGCATGAGCCGTAAGCAACCTAAGGGCAAAAAGAAATGAAACGCGGTGACCGGGTTAGCTGGATGTACCAAGGTGCCCGCACCTTTGGCGTGATCACTAGTATCGGTGGCGAACGCGCAACCATACCCACACGCAGCGGTGGTAGCGTCACCCGCGTCGGCAGTCAGGATGACCCGATTGTGCGGATCAAGTCTGAGTCAACCGGCAATGCAGTAATCAAAAAACGTTCCGAGCTGAAACCAGCACCACGGCGATGAGCATCACTTATCGCGGCGAAGAGTTTGAGGGTTACAACAAACCCAAGCGGACGCCAAAGCATCCGACTAAATCGCACGCGGTACTGGCCAAGGATGGCGATACGATCAAGCTGGTCAGGTTTGGTCAACAGGGCGTATCTGGCTCACCAGCACGCGAGGGCGAATCTGCCGCAGCTAAGGCTAGGCGTGCATCCTTCAAGGCAAGGCACGCCAGTAACATTGCTCGGGGGAAGATGTCACCGGCTTATTGGGCGGACAAGGTGAAGTGGTAGCAGCCTCTTGGCGGTGTATCCAAGTCTTCAGCTCGCAGATGTAACGCCTCAGGTCATGCGCTCTGTCTGCGTGCCAACCGTTGCCGGTCTTGCGATACAAGTGCTCGTGCCGGTCAATGGCATCAAGCGTTTGCTTGATTAGCGGGTTCCATGGTTCCCGCACTGGCGTATTCCACTCACGTTTTGACATGGCGCGAGCGAGCCATTACGATGACAGCGTAATTAAGCCTGCGGCTTATCCATGTCTGATGAACAACAACCCCAGGAGCCTGCGGCTACCGGGGGCGACATTGAGATCCTTCAACGCAGCATCCAAAATTTAGAACGCAAAAACCAAGAGCTTGCAGACGAAAAGCGCAAGCTAAGAAAGTATGAACGGATGGCAGAGCAGCTACCAGAAGGAACAGATGTCAACGAACTGCTGGAGTTCAAGCGCAACTACGAGCAGCAGCAGCTCGAATCACAAGGCAAGTACCAAGAAGCCCGGCAAGCTCTGGAGCAGCAGTTCCGTGAGGCGACGGCTCAAAAGGACCAGCGCATCTCAGAACTTGAAGCCCGTGTGCGAGAGCTAGAGCTGGTGACACCTGCAGTCACCGCACTGGCTGAGATCGTTCACGACCCCGACATGGTGCTCAAGACCAAGCTCAAGCCCGAGTCGATCGAGCGTGAAGCGGACGGCACTGTGGTGGTGGTCGACGGCTATGAGCGCAAACCCGTTGCCGAATGGGCCAAGACACTGCCGGCATGGATGCAAAAACAACCAAAGCCGCAAGGCAGTGGTGCTCCATCTGCAGGTGCGACAGGTGGCAGCATCCCGGCTGGCATGACCAATCCGTTCAATCGTGATTCATTCAATCTGACTGAACAGGCACGGCTGTATAAAACAGACCGTGACTTATATGAAAGAATGAAAGCAACAGCTAACCGCTAAGCTGTTGTCACCGGCTGCGCTGGTGCATCGGGCTGCGCCCACACCCGTAAATCCATTTTTGGTGATTCATCATGGCGACTCTTCGCTCTGACATCATCATCCCAGAGGTTTTTACGCCTTACGTCATCGAGCAAACCACTCAGCGTGATGCCTTCCTGGCTAGCGGTGTGGTGCAGCCGATGGCTGAGCTGAACGCTACTGAGGGTGGTGATTTTATCAACGTTCCTTTCTGGAAGGCAAACCTGTCTGGCGATTTTGAAGTCCTTTCGGACTCCAGCAGCCTGACCCCTGGCAAAGTCACTGCTGACAAGCAAGTTGGCGTGATCCTGCACCGTGGCCGTGCTTTTGAGGCTCGTGACCTGGCCGCCCTTGCAGCCGGTGCCGATCCTATGGCCGCCATCGGCGCCAAGATCGCTGACTATGTGGCCAACCAGCGTCAGAAGGATCTGCTGTCTTGCCTTGCCGGTGTGTTTGGCACCCTCGGCACCACTAGCGCCTCTGCCGCTTTCTTCGGTCTGACCATTGACGGCGAATCGGGTGACACCCCTACCACCCTGAGCCCTCGTCACGTTGCCGAAGCTAAGTCGCTCCTGGGCGATCAAGGCGACAAGCTGACCGCCATTTGTATCCACAGCAAGGTCTATTACGACCTGGTTGAGCGCAAGGCGATTGATTACGTCAGCACCAACGAAGCTCGCGGCACCACCACCACTCAATCGGGTGGCTCTATGGCTCTCGCCTATGGCGGCAGCCTTGACGTGCCGACCTACTGCGGCCTGCGTGTGATCGTCAGCGATGACGTTCAGACCGATGGCTCCGGCGCTTCGACCGAATACGCCACCTACTTCTTTACCCAAGGCGCCGTCGCCTCGGGCGAGCAGATGGCAATGCAGACCGAAACCGATCGTGATATCCTCGCCAAGAGTGATGCCATGTCGATCGACCTGCACTATTGCTACCATCCCGTCGGCGCCAAGTGGGGCGTGACCACCACCAACCCCACCCGCGCTCAGCTGGCTACGGTTGGCAACTGGTCGAAGGTGTACGAACTCAAGAATCTTGGGATCGTGCGTGCCACCAACACTTCCAACATGGACTGATAGGAGGCACTAACCATGGCATCCGTATTTGAAGCAGTCGCCGGTAAGGCGATCGGCTATCCTGAAGGCACTGGTGGCGCTGTCACCCAAGGCACCAGCAAGGCTACTGGGGTCACCCTCAACAAGCCTGCTGGCGAGATCACCACTCATGACGCTTCCCTTGCTGGTGGCGCTGAGGTGAGCTTCGTTGTGACCAATTCTTTTGTTGGTATCAATGATGTTCCCGTGGTGGCGATCCAATCAGGCGCATCTACTGGCACCTATGTGGCCAGTGTCAGCGCTGTTGCTGCTGGCTCGTTTACCGTCACCCTGTCGAACCTCGGTACTACCGCTGGTGAAGCACTGGTGCTGAACTACGCCATCATCAAAGGCGCTGAGGCCTGATCATGGGTCTGTTTGCCTTTCGCAGGCAACGTGAAATTGAGGCTGCTGCTAACGCGGCGGCCTCTCTTTCTGCGTCAGAACCTGCACCTAAACTAGAACCACAGGAGGCGCCGACCGATGGCAGTAGTAATCGTGGCCACGCCAGGCGCGGCAAACGCAAACTCTTACCTGACGCTGGCTGACGCGCAGGCCATCATTAATGGCTTCGTCGAAGATCCAGACGTGCAGCACTGGAACAGCGGCAACACCGACAGCCGCAACCGTGCGTTGTTTACCGCTACGCAACGGCTGGACCGTGAACGCTTTTTAGGTGCTCGCGCTACCGATACGCAGGCTTTGCAATGGCCGCGTACTGGTGTGCGCAAACCTGATACATATATCAACACCTATGCTGTTGGGTTTCCGTTTCGCATCACGACGGACTATTTCACCGATGCCGAAATCCCGCAGCAGATCAAGTATGCACAGGTGCAGTTGGCGGTCTACTTGCACAACAACACCAGTGGCCTTGGCCTGAGTGGCCTTGAGGACTACAAAAATGTCAAGATCGGCAGCCTTGATGTGACACCAAACCTGGGTTATGGAGCAGTTGGCGCTGATCGTGTGCCGCCACTGTATGAGCGGTACCTGACTGGGCTTAGAATCAGTGGACCAGGTAACTTTGCCATCAAACGGAGCTGATCATGAGTTACAAGTACCCCGGTGCTGAATACATCAGCGACACCAACGCCCACACTGGCCGTTTTGGCAAGATCGTGTCGCTTGAAGCCAGCACGGTAATTAGCAGCTTGACCGCACTGGACTACAGCGGCAATGCGCTGACCTCAGTGGTGCTGGACCCTAGCTGTGAACTTGAGGGCGTGTTCACCAGCATCACGTTGTCGGCTGGATCTGTGGTCGCCTATAAGCTCTGATGGCACTTTCAGCCTCGCTGCGGTCAGTTGCCAGCAAGGTCGTCAACAAGTTTGGCGGTGATGTGACTTTTCGAAAGATCACATCAGGCGCCTATAACACCACCACTGGCGCATCGGCTGAAACCGCTGCGGACACTGGCATCAAGGGCGTACTGGAAGATGTAAGCAAGCGTGAAGTAAACGATTTGGTGCAGGCTGGCGACAAGCGGCTAATTATCGCTGCGCTAGACTTAAACGGTACCTTGCCCACAACGGCAGACAAGGTAGTAATCAGCAGCCGCGTACATCAGATCATTCGCGTCGATACGATCGAGCAAGATAACGAACCGATCAGCTACGAACTGATCTTGAGGGACTGATGGCACGCACCATCCGCATTGCTGATATTGGCGATTACGCTAGCCAGCAGATGGAAAAGTTGCTGCGTGCCTCTGTACTAGAAACCGACAGCCTGCTGAAACAAGCTAGTCCTGTTGACACCGGCAGATTTAGGGCAAGCTGGCAGGTGGGCGAAAACTCAGCACAAGGCGGCCAAAAACCAGAAGGCACTTACAGCGCGACGCCTTCCATCGAGCGCCTTAACTACCAGCAGGAGCGCGTAGGCAACGTTTATAGCGTCCACAACAATCTGCCGTATGCCGAACCGCTTGCGCGTGGCAGCAGCAAGCAGGCATCACCCGGCTGGGTGCAAGGCGTGGCCAAGGACATCCAAGGCTTTGTCCGCGTCAACGCTGATCGCATAGGCAAAGAATCATGAGCAGCACTTACAATGACGTTCGCGCTGCCATGGAAGGCCGCATCGCCACTGAGATGGCAGTAGCACCGGCTTATCCGGTCAGCTATCAGAACGTGCCGTACACCCCACCCAACAACACACCATGGGTGCAAGTGTTTATCCGCTTTGGTGACAACGCCTATGCCACGCTGATAGGACCAGCATCAGGCATGAACCGCCAAACTGGCACTCTAGTCGTCAATGTCTATACTCCTATCGGCGTTGGCGCTGGGGCTAATTTCACCATTGCCGAGCGCATCAAGGATCTGTTTGACCGTCAAACGGTATCGCAAATCATCTTTGATGCAGCATCCGGTCCGGCGCAAGTAACACCAGCAGCGCCTGAGCCGTATTTTCAGACGCAACTTACGATTACATTTGAGGCATACCTCAACTAGCTAGACTGTTCCCAGCCAACTACCGTTCAAGTCATGGCAACCGTTCTGTCCGGTACGTCCGGCGCCCTTTACTACAAACCTGCTGGCACCGAAGCAACCTTCAATGAGGCTGCTGTCGATGTAGCAGATGACGAAATTACCGTTGCAACCTACCTGAACTTCAAGGTGGGTGACCCGGTTAAGTTCAGCGTTGTTAACACCGAAACTGGCGCCGCTGGCACTGGCACCCTGCCTGCTGGCATCACTGCTGGCACCACCTACTTCGTCATCAGTTATGCCGCCGCCACTGGTGTGATGCAGGTTTCGGCCACTGCCGGTGGTTCGACCATTGCGATTACCGACGATGGCACGGTGGTAGCGCCTAACGCTTTCCTGGTGGCCTATGCCGATTACGCCGCAGTGGGCGACGTACGCGAATGGTCTTTTGAGATCACACGCGAAGAAATCGACGTGACCGCTATTGGTCAAACTGCAAGTCAGTATGCCCCGTTCCGTCGTTACATCACTGGCTTTGCCGATGGCGAAGGTTCTTGCATGGTGTACATCACCAGCGACGACAGCAACCTGGCCAACCGGATGGTGCAAGATGTGATCCAGTCCACCCAGACTGGTGCTGCATTTAAGCTGTACATCGACCGGGTGCTGAGTGGCGGCAGCCCCAGCGAGAGCCTCAGCCGTAGCATCGAGTTTGAAGCAGTGCTGACATCGGCCAGCCTGACCGTCAACCCTGACGATGCGCAGATGGTTGAAATCAGCTTCCGCCCTGCTGCTGCTCCTACTTTTGACTTCAGCAAGTCTGCATAAGTCAAATTTCCATTGCTTTAAGCCCTGGGTTGACCGGGGCTTTTTTATTGGCTATGTTGATTGGGTGAATAGGTTTTCAAATGGCTTCGTCTGTCTCAATAAAGGCTCTCGATCGGCTGAAAAAAGCAGCCAATTTGGTGCCCAGCAAGCGCGAAGTTGAGCTGAGCGATGGCAGCAAGTTTGAGTTTTACTGCACGCCGCTCACGATGGCTGAACGCGAGAAAGCACAGAAGGATGCTGGCAGCGAAGAGGCCACCGCGTTTGCTTTGCAGCTTTTGATCCAAAAAGCTAAAGACGAAAACGGTCAACCGCTGTTTCGTGCTGGCGAAATGGCCGAACTGAAAAATGAAGTGCGCGATTCGGACCTTCAGGCTTTGATGCTTGCCGTTATTACGGGCGATAAAAACGTGGATGAGGAAGAAGCAAAAAACTAGCCGACTGCGTTAAGCGCGATGCCCCCCTAAGGATCATGATGCGCTTAGCGCGTGAGCTTGGTTATACGCTTTCCGAACTCACCAATAGGCTGACTAGGGAAGAGTTGCAACTATGGGTTCTGCTATTTGAGGTGGAAGCCAAAGAGCAGGAAGAAGCCATGCGCAAGGCCAAGCGGCGGTAGACTGGTTCCATAGGGAGGCGTCATCGTGTCAGTCGTAGCAAATGTTGCGATCAACGTTGACGCTCGTGGCGCGGCGCAAGAACTCAACAAAGTAGACCAGGCCGCAAAAGGACTTAGCGGTTCTTTCAATGCGTTAAAAGCTGCTGTGGCAGCTATCGGTATTGGTGTCATTGCTAAGAGCATCGCGGACGTAGGCCAAGAATCGCAAAAATCTAAGAACCTGCTGTCGGCATTGACGGCACAGTATGGCGAACTGGAAAAGGCTACATCATCTGTTGATCGCATCCAAAAGGTTCTTGGTATCAGTGCCATTGATGCGCGTGAAGGGTATTCGCAGCTTTATGCAGCATTGCGCGGCACCGGAGTAACCGCTGAACAACTGGAGGTGTTGTTTGTTGGCTTGACAAAAGCTGCGCGATTGTCTGGTGCTGGAGCAGCAGAAGCGCAAGGCGCATTGCTGCAGTTGAAACAAGCATTCGCCAGTGGCACGCTTTCAGGCGACGAGTTGAGATCAGTTTTGGAAGCAATGCCAGCTTTTACGCAGGCAGTTGCCAAAGAAACCGACAAACTTGGTCTAACTTCAAACGGAACATCAGCAGACATCAAGCGACTGGGCTCAGAAGGTAAATTAACTTCTGACATTTTGTTTAAGGCTGCTCAAAGTTTGGCATTGGCCAACGTGCCAATGCAAACAGCATCTGAGAAACTTGGGGCTGAATTTAAGAACCTAAAAGAACGTGTTGCTGAAGCGTTTGGACCTGCATTGACGCAGATTGTACAAACATTTTCAGCCGCCGTTGTGGCGCTTGGCAACTGGTTCAAAAATAATCAAACAACTATTACGGCAGTCCTAGATGGATTCATTGCTTTTGCGAAAACCATTGGACCATTGGCACTAGGCATCTATACCGTTGTCAAGGCGTATCAAGCGTGGCAGGCAATTTCTACTGCCGTGGCAGCTACGCAGGCATTTATTGCCACTCTCAGTGGTCCAAAGGGCATTGCATTGGTAGCCGCTGCTGGTGTGGCCGCCACTGCTGCTTACGCTGGTTTTAACTACATGTTGAAAGGTACTGAAGAAGAACTAAAAAGGCAAAAGATCGAAGCATCAAACGCAAACAGAGAATTCGCAGAAATTGCTACGAATGTTGCTCCTATCCCAAACAAAGTAAAAGAAGCGGCAGATAATACGGCCATCCTGACCGAAGGATTCCGCAAATCAAAAGAAGAAGCATCGGCGGGGCAGCGTGCTATCGAGGCGCAAATTGCCAGCCTTGAACGCGGCGCATCGATCGAGTCCGCACGCTATGGCGCAGAAAAGGCAATTAATGATTTGTACGGACAGCAACTGCAACGGCAATACGAATTAGCAAACACTGCGGA
>Ga0163212_1001480_pt1 | contig 10404 bp, 10 predicted proteins | sample Malawi_45m_30L_FD_113532 | JGI IMG/M metagenome (GOLD analysis project Ga0163212, IMG submission 113532) | Freshwater microbial communities from Lake Malawi, Central Region, Malawi to study Microbial Dark Matter (Phase II) - Malawi_45m_30L | ecosystem: Environmental > Aquatic > Freshwater > Lake...
CATTACAGCGCTGATCGATAACGCCAACGCGTACGGGAGCCACGACCACATCAGTATCTGGCTGAAAATGCTCAAAGATATTGGAATGCCACGCGGTGCGTAACCGCACAAAGCAATTGGTAGGCAATGGTCCCGGCGGCGGCGGCCACCTCGTCGATGGGAAGCCCCTCGCCCCAGAGCACGACCTCGCTACCCACGTGTACGTCATCCAGATCGGTGACATCGACGGTAATCATATCCATCGATACCCGACCCACGAGCGGCGCAAGTCTGCCACCCACGAGCACCGGCGCACCGGTCCGCAAATGACGCGACAGACCATCGGCGTAGCCGCCCGCAACGGTCGCGATACGGGAGCGGCGAGAGGTCCGCCAACTTGCGCCGTAACCGACCGACTGTCCTAGCGGCAATTCACGCAGTGCGATCACTCGTGATGACAACGTCATTACAGGCTTGAGCCCGAGAGACTCCGCCGAACGTCCCACGATCGGCGAACTGCCATAAAGCGCGATACCCGCTCGTACCCAATCTCTATGGGTCGAAGGGAATTGCAGAATCGCCGCTGAGTTCGCGAGACTCGCATGGCAGCTCGCGAGGAAATTACCTGAGTTTGAGAACGAAGTGGTTTCTTTGACTGCGGAATCGAACAGCTCGAGTTGTTCGCAGGTCATCGCGGATTCGGGCTCATCGGCGCAGGCAAAGTGCGTCATCACCCGCAGCTCGCCGACCATGGGCAAAATGCGCAGTCTCTCGGCTACATTGCGCGCGCGATCCAGCGCGAAGCCGAGGCGACTCATGCCTGTATCGAGCTTGAGCCACACCACACGCGGGGCATTGACGCCCGGGTCGGTCACTTTAAAACTCTTCTCTAGCATCACGACTTGCGTCTCGTCGTGTACTACGAGATCAAGCTCGTAGCGCAGAGCAAGCGCGAGCTCCTCAGACGAAAAAACGCCTTCCATTAGGACGATCGGCCTTGTTACGCCGGCCACACGCAGCTCGACGCCCTCGCCCAAACGCGCCACGCCGAAAGCATCCGCACCCGTGAGCGCTCGCGCAGCCTCAATCGCACCATGGCCATAGGCATTGGCTTTGATCACTGCAAGGAACCGCGACTGTGGTGCGGCGGCTTTCAAAAGTGCGAAGTTATGCCGCCAAGCCGCAAGTGAGACTCGCGCAACGACAGGCGTCGGAATTCGAGACGGCGCCGCCGTACGCGTCGCCATCGCTTAGCGCAACACGCCTTCGGCGTAGGAGTCCGGAGCGTAATTGACGAAGCGTGAGTACTGGCCTTGGAAGGTCAGCACGAAGGTCCCCGTCTCGCCATTACGATGCTTAGCGAGATCGATCTCGGCGATGCCCTTCTTGGTGGTGTTCTTGTCGTACACCTCTTCGCGGTAGATGAGCAGGATCATGTCTGCATCCTGCTCGATCGCCCCCGAATTATGACTGACCACACCATCGGCGAGCCAATTGGCAGGCCCGGGTACCGTCAAATCGAATACTTCTTCTTCCGTTTCAGCGGGAGGATCCACGGCGACCACCGAATCCCATGAGACATCGGTGTTCATGGACTCGAGAAGCGCAACCGCCATCCGATCACCCACGACAAGTTGATCGAGTGTTTTCCAGCCACCGTCTGTAAGCACACGATGCTCACGCGTCGCCTTGAGACAACGACCGCTCGCGAGCTTGGCGGTCCGTACCTTGCGCATACCAACTGACCATACTAGATCAGACTTCGCCTCGACGAGCTTCTGCTCGGCACCGAGCGCCCATACCTCAGGCTGCATACCGACAAGCTCGCGTATCGGGACGCGCTTGCCGTTGGTCAGACAGACCAAAGTATCGCCCGAGACGCACTCACGAAGATCCGACATCACCGGCTTCTTATCGACGCGCTGTTCAACGCCGCGATTAAGCTGCGACAAGGCAATGACCGGCACACTTAATTCTTTGGCAAGCGCCTTCAAGCCGCGCGAAATCTCGGCGATTTCGGTGGCCCGATTCTCCTGCGAGCCAGGCACCTGCATCAGCTGTAGGTAGTCGACTACGACGAGATTCAGTCCGTGCTCGCGATGTACGCGACGCGCACGCGCACGCAGTTCGATCGGCGTCAGCGCTGGCGTTTCGTCGATGAAAATCTTTGCTTCAGCCAGCTGCCCCGCAGCACCCGTGATGCGCGGCCAATCTTCGTCGGAGATCTGCCCGCTGCGGATATGTCCGAGATGCACTCGACCGATCGAGGAAAGCATGCGGGTTAAGAGCTGTTCGGCGGGCATTTCCATCGAAAAGATGACGACCGACGCGTTGACACCCGCCTTGAGCGCGGCGTACTCGGCCATGTTGACCGCGAGGGTGGTCTTCCCCATCGAAGGACGACCGGCCACTACGACGAGATCGCCACCGCGCAGCCCACCCGTCTTGCGATCAAATTCGTCAAAACCCGTCGGCAGACCGCGTATGCCATTGGGGTTGCTGTGCCACTCGTCGATTTGATCGATCAGCCCCGGCATCAGTTGCTGAACGGCGACCGCACCGTCGCGCTTACCGCGCACACCCTGCTCGGCGATCGCGAATACTCTGCCCTCGGCAGTCCCGACCAGTTCGCGCGCGGTCTCGCCCTCGTTGTTGAAGACGGACGCGGCGATCTCGGTGCCAGCCTTGAGCAATTGCCGTAGTAGCGAACGCTCGCGGACGATTCCGGCATAAGCCCGTACGTTGGCGGCCGTAGGCGTATCGCGCGCGAGCGCGCCGAGGTAGGCAAGTCCTCCCGCCTGCGCGAGCTGACTGCTGCGCTCGAGCTGTTCGCTCACGGTGATGGCGTCGGCCGGCTTGCTCTGAGCGGCCAGCAGGCCGATCGCCTCAAAGATTACTTTGTGGTCCGGGCGATAGAAATCGGCCGCAGCAAGGACGTCCGCGACGTTGTCCCAAGCGTTAGAATCAAGGAGCAGGCCGCCCAAAACGGCCTGCTCCGCCTCGAGTGAGTGCGGCGGCGTCCTGACATCTCCGCCGCGATCGTTCATTGCAGAATCACTCCTCAGCGACGACGGTCACGCGCAACTGTACGTCGATGTCTGTGTGCAGGTGCAGAACGATCTGGTGCTCACCCACCATTCGGATCGGGCCGTTATGCAGACGCACTTCGGAGCGCGACACCGCGTGACCCCGCTGGGTGCAGGCCTCGGCGATATCGATAGTACCGATGGAACCAAAGAGCTTGCCCTCACTGCCCGCTTTGACGGTGATATTGAGCACGAAATCTTTAAGCGCAGCAGCGCGCGACTCGGCGTCGGCGAACTGCTCGCGCGCAATCTTCTCGAGCCCGACGCGACGGGCCTCGAACTTGGCGACGTTCGCCGGTGTGGCGAGCGTGGCCTTACCCGAGGGCAGCAGGAAATTACGGCCGTAACCCGACTTTACTTTGACGCGATCGCCAATGCTGCCGAGGTTCGCAACCTTGGCCAGCAGAATTACATCCATGATTCTCACTGCCTCCCTTTAATGCTGGTCCGTGTACGGCAGCAACGCGAGGTAACGCGCGCGGCGAACGGCCTGCGAGAGCTGACGCTGATAGAACGAGTGCGTGCCGGTGATGCGGCTCGGCACGATCTTGCCGGTCTCGGTGATGTAGCCCTTGAGAATACCGAGATCTTTGTAATCGACTAGCTTGACGTCTTCCGCGGTGAAGCGGCAGAACTTCTTGCGACGGGTGAAGCGGCTGGCGCCGTTCGAATGCCTGCCATCTTTCATGGTCTATCACTCCCCGAGTTGATCTTCGTCGCCGAGATTATCGCGACGCGGGCGAATCGGACGATCGACACCACGGCCCTCATCCTCTACCTCGTCGGTGCGCGCCATCGGTGAGGGTTCGGTGACCGGACCGTCCATCTTGATCACGAGATGCCGCAGCACGGCATCGCTGAAACGGAAGGCGCCCGTAAGCTCGGCGAGCGTTTTCTGATCGGTCTCGACGTTCATCAAGATGTAGTGGGCCTTGTGGACCTTGGAGATCGGGAACGCGAGCTGCCGACGACCCCAGTCCTCAAGACGGTGGACCTGACCGCCGCCCGCGGCGATCGTACCTTTGTACCGCTCGAGCATGGCTGGAACCTGCTCGCTCTGGTCGGGATGGACCAGAAAAACGATTTCATAGTGCCTCATGTTGTCTCCTTGTGAACGCGAAGCCCCCCGGCGAGGCGCTGCCAGTGGAGCAAGGAAATCTCGCCTCCCCCCTCTTTAGGGGCCGCGGACTATAGCGAAACCACCCTCGAGCGGGCAACCCCGGCGCGTTGCCGGGTGGCCTCGTAAAGCAGCATGCCGGCGGCGACCGACACGTTCAGGCTCTCGACCGCCCCCAACGAAGGCAGGCCAACGAGAAAATCGCAATGCTGCCGGGTGTTATGCCTGAGGCCCGAACCCTCGGCCCCCATCACGACCACAATCGGTCCCCTCAAATCGACCTCATCGGCCCGCACCGGCCCTGCGGCGTCCGCCCCGACCACCCAGAGCCCGAGCTCTTTGAGATCACGCAGACAGCGCGCGAGATTGGTCACGGTGACGATGGGCGTGGTCTCTGCCGCACCCGCCGCCACCTTGCGTACGGTGGCATTGAGCCGCGCCGTTCGATCCTTGGGGATGACGACCGCGAGCGACCCGCAGGCATCAGCCGTGCGCAAGCAAGCGCCGAGGTTGTGAGGGTCTTGCACCCCGTCGAGCGCCAGCACGAGCGGCGCACCGCTCGCCGAGCCGAGCGCCGCACCGAGCGCCGCGATGAGCGCATCTTCGGTCCACGGCATGAGCGGTCGCACCTCCGCGATCACGCCCTGATGCACGGCGCCGCCCGTCAGCTTGTCGAGACTTTGCGCATCCACCCGCTCGATGGGGATCTGCGCGCACATCGCTGCAGCAATGACCGCAGCCGCCCGCTCATCTTCGCGACCCCGCAACAATTGAACTTTGAGCACGCGGGTCGTGTCGCGCGTGAGTAGTGCTTGCACGGCATGCAGACCATAGATGATTTCGGTGTCGCTCAACGTCGTCCCCGGCGGCGCTCGTTTTTGTGAGTCGGCGAGTGCTCGACCGGCACCGGATCATCGAGCTCGAGGTCAACCAGGCCTTCGACCGGATTGGCGTTGGTGACGATCACACGTACTGCCGAACCGATGCCGATTTTTTGCTTGCGCCGTTTTGCAAACCAGGCCTGACCGTTCGCTTCCATCGTGTATTCGTCATCGTCGAGAGCTTCGAGCCGCAGCAAGCCGTCGATACCGATCCCGCGCAGCTGAACGAAACAACCGTATTCGACCACCGTGGTGACGACACCGTCAAAAGTCTGCCCCAATCGTTCACGCAAATAGCTGCACTTCAAAAAACTGTCGACGTAGCGATCGGACTCGTCGGCGCGCTTCTCGAGTCGCGACAGATCTTGCCCCAGATTACCGAGTTCGTTCGCAGCGTATCGCTGACCCGTGGCATCGCCGCCATCAACCACGAGCTTGAGCGCGCGATGCACGACGAGATCGGGATAGCGCCGAATCGGCGAGGTGAAATGCGCGTACTCGTCAAGCGCCAGCCCGAAGTGGCCGATATTGGTCGGTTGATAAACCGCCTGCGGCATCGAGCGCACGACCAAAGATTCTATGAAGGGCAACTCGGCATCGCGCGGAATACGCTCGGTGATTTTGCGCAGATCACGCGGCTCGACTGCCTCGGGAAGCTCGGCTGCAATGCCGAGCGCGGCGAGTTGCACCAGCAATTGATCGAGCTTTTTTTCTTCGGGCACGCCGTGCACGCGATACAGTCCGCCCGCCTTGGCTGCTTTCAGCTGGCGCGCGGCGGCGACGTTGGCTAGGATCATGCATTCTTCGATCAGCTTGTGCGCATCGTTGCGCGGGTAGAGACCGATCGAACGCACGCGCCCTTCGACGTCGAAATCATAGACCGGCTCGGTGCTTTCAAAGTCGAGTGCACCGCGACGATGACGTGCCTTGAGTAGCACGCGATAAAGATCGACTAGCGGCAAAATCTTTGGCAGCACGGCGCCCACGGCCTTGCGCGCGGCGGGCTTGCCCTCGAACAAGGCCTCGTGTGCGAGCGCGTAGGTCAAGCGCATGTGCGAGCGCATGACCGCCGGATGAAAGCGATATTCAAGGAGCGCGCCCGATTTGCCGACCAGCATGTCAGCCACGAAACACAGTCGATCGACTTCGGGCTCCAGCGAACAAAGATGGTTAGAGAGCGCCGTGGGCAGCATCGGCAACACGCGATTCGGAAAATAAACCGAGGTGCCGCGCTCGCGCGCGTCCGTATCGAGCCCGCTGCCCAAGCGCACGTAGTGACTGACGTCGGCGATCGCCACCACCAAGCGAAAACCCTTGGCGTGGGGTTCGGCATAGACCGCGTCATCGAAATCGCGCGCATCCTCGCCATCGATGGTGACGAGCGGCAGGTCGCGAAGATCGACGCGAACGCGCGCCTCGCGCGGATCGATGCGCTCACCGTAGGCTTCCGCCTCGCGCAGCGCCGTCGCCCCGAACTCCAAAGGGAGGGAGTAACGTGCGATCGCGGTCTCGGTGGCCATCTCCAGCGGTCGCTCGGGATCGAGCTTGCGCAGTACCTCGGCCATCGCCGTGCGTTGTGCGTCGGGATAACGCGTAATACGCGCGATCACCCAATCGCCAGCGCGAGCGCCGCCCAGCTTGTCGGGCGGCACGAGACAACGCAGGCTGAGCCGCCGATCCACCGAATGCACGAACAGCGTGCGCCCGGTCGCCTCGACGGTGCCGAGAAACGCCGTGACCCCGCGCGCGAGGATCTTCTCCATCTCGCCCGAGAGCCGCCCATCGCGACCTCGCTGCACACGCACCCTGACGCGATCGCCGGAGGTGAGACCCATCATTTCAGGTGGCGGCAGGAAGACGCTGTCCTCCTGCCCCTCAACCTTCACGAAGCCGAAGCCCGCACGGTGTGCGGAGACCACGCCCTCCATGCTGCCGAGACTCTCCCGCGGGCTAAAGGGCGGGCGGCCATGGCGGTCGTTATCTCGTCGCGGACGAGGGAATCGGGAGCGTTGCGATTTGGAATTCTTCAATTGACAGTCCTAGGGGTGCTGCGTAATTTACGCGACCCATCCTGCCCGGGTGGCGGAATTGGTAGACGCACTAGTTTCAGGTACTAGCGGGTAACACCGTGGAGGTTCGAGTCCTCTTCCGGGCACCAGAATCCCAACGGTTCAGGGATTTATCAAGATTTTCGATAGGTTCTCGCGGCGCATGCTATCAGCAAGCCGCTAACGAAAGCGGGGGGACGTCCCTGGAGCAATGAATACCATGTCGATCGCCCGCCACCGTGGCGCGCGAGCAGACCCCGCTGGACCAGACTGCGAAACGTGGACTTGAGGGTGTTGGGACTCGCACCGTGCGCTCGGACCATGTCTCGCGTTCTGACGCGACCATGTGCGCGTGCGCAGCCGAGAATATCGGCGGCCGATCCGACCGCCGCAATGGTCTCGCCCCGAATTGCCAGGGCCTCGCCGATCGAGAACCGTGAGTCGACCGTGACTATCTTGCCGCGGGTGAGAATGACGTCAGGAGACAAGCTCATCGCTCGAGTCTATGTTTGTCACGGCGGCGCGTTCGATAACTAATAACTCTCGTAATGTTGCGCGCTGAGCAATCAATCCGTCCGCTACGGGTCGACTAGCGCAACCCCCGCGAACGCCCCAGCGCCCAGGTGGCGAGCGCTGCCAACGCCGCCGCGGGTGCGAGCCACAGGATGACCGTCTCTGCCGATACGCCACGCGCCAACAGGGCGCCGGCGAACAGGGGGCCGACCACCGAGCCGATACGGCCGACCGCCACTGCTGCACCCGAACCTGTGCCGCGACTTTCGGTGGGGTAACAGGCGGCGGCCACGGCGTAGAGCGAATAATTCGAGCCCATTAGCAAGAGGCCGCTGATCGCGCTCAGCACGAGGATATGCGTCTCGGTCGCGGCGACCGAGAGACCGACCAGCGCGAGCACCAAAGCCGAGAAGCCGAGCGTAATCGGGACTTTGAAGCCGTATCGATCCACGAAGGGTGCAAGCAGCAAGGCGCCCGCGACCCCGCCGAGGTTGAACCACATCGAAGCCAGCGGCGCGATCGACACGGCGAGACCTTTGGAGGCGACGAGCGTCGGCAACCAATTGAGGATCAAATAAAGCACCAGCATCGTCGGCGCGAGGATGGTCCAGAGCAAAAGCGTCGCGGCTGCGCGCCCTTGGCCAAAGAGCGCATGCATGACAGCTGATGCGCTGACCGATTTCTTTCTTGAAGATTTTTTTGGTGAGGAGTCTGGTCGATAGGTCTCGATCATGAAGAGCGCAATCGCCGGCACCAGCAGCACGGGCAGGATGCCGCCGATCTGAAAAAGAATTCGCCAATCAAAACCGACCGGCAACCACTGCGTCACCGAGGCACACAGCGCACCGCCTAAGGGCAGACCGCAGAACATCGCGGCCGTCGTCAGCGCGCGCCGCGTTGGCGGACTGATCTCGGTGGCGAGCGCCATCATGTTGGGTAGCGCTGCACCAAACCCGAGTCCGGCCACCAGGCGCGCGACAAACAGACCCTCGAAGCTCGAGAGCACGCTCATCCATAGCGTGAACGCACCGAACACCGCCACGGCGCCGAGGAACACGAGCTTGCGTCCGTAACGATCGGCAATGCGGCCACCGATGCTGGCCCCGAACAGGATGCCAATGCTGCCGATCGCAAACAACCAACCCATCTGCGCAGCGCCCAGCGCGAGCTCGGGCGCCATCCGCGGTACAGCGACGCCCAAGGCCTGAATGTCGAACCCCTCGAGAACGGCCGCAAAGAAACAAAGCAGCACCGAAACGAGAGTTCGCGCTGGGCTTGGTGACGGAGCGCTGACAGACATGGCTTATGATGATGTCACGACTCAGACAGGCCGGTCTCGGCAGGACAAGATCCTGTGCATCAATTTCTGGTATCCAGTCGCGCTCGCATCCGAAGTCGCAGCCGAAAAGCCCCTGCGCGTAAAACTGCTCTGTCTGCCGTTCGTCGCATTCCGCGACACCGAGGGCAAAGCGCATGTGCTCTCCGACACCTGCGTCCACCGAGGTGGCGCGCTCGGTCTCGGCAAAGTCAAAGGCAACTCGGTCGCCTGCCCCTACCACGGCTGGGAGTTCGGTGGCGACGGCCGTTGCACACGCATTCCCTCGCTCGGCAACGACGCCAAACTGCCGGCGCGCGCCAAGGTCGACGCCTATCCGGTGCAAGAAAAGTACGGCATCGTTTTTGCCGTTCTCGGCGACTTGCCCGAGGCAGAACGACCGCCGCTCTACGACATCAGTGAATTCGGCACGCCGCAGTGGCGCCCGCAAACCTTCGTGTTCAATGTCAAAGCGTATTACGAGCGCTCGATCGAAAACGGACTCGACCCCATTCACAATGAATTCGTGCACGCCGCTTAGGGTCAGCCTTCGCTATCGCCCGAGCAGCACCGCACCCCGCAATCGATCGAACAAATCCCCTTGGGCAACAAGCATTACATCAAGTTTGGTGGCAGTAACGGCGAAGACACTGCGCTGGCCGGCGTACGTCAAGGTCTGCGCGTGGGCGCAGCGGGCTCGTGGCTCCAGGGTCCGAACCAGCTCGTGACTTACATCGGTCTCACAGCCACCAACTCTTTCATCAATACATGTTCGAAGCTTCGGTTGATGAGAACAACACTCGCGTCTATCTCATCAGCATGCGCAACTGGCTGCTCGAAGATCAGCATGAAAAACGTATGGAAGAAGTGACCCGCCGTGTGGTCGCCGAGGACATGATGATCGTCGAGAATCTGAACCTCGTGCTCACACCTGACAGTAACACCAAAGAGGTACTGATCCCGGGTGATATCGCCATTGCGCACTACCGGGAGTCGTTGCGCCAATGGGACGCGAAAGGCTGGCACATCGATGTGCACACGCTGCGCGAGCGTCTCGGTGATTACGCCGTGACGATCCTCTGCCCCGATTAGCGCACCGCAGACAACTGGGTTCAGGAAAAGCGTACCGCTGCTGCAAGTGAGTCGAAATTTGGTTCGATGCCGGCACACCTCGCCCGGCAATTACCAAGCATCAGGGAATGCCCGGTGATGGGGTGAATCCGAAAAATGTTGGGGTTCGAAGCAGATCCCGCCGAATTTTTCCATGGCGAGCCAAGGTATCCAGACGAGTACACCTGCATGCCAGGTTAGGTGGTGGCGACGCTCATCTGCACGCCAGACGTACGAAAGCGCAGCGCGGCTGCGGGCCGCAGCGTTCCAGGCGGGCCGTCCAATGATCATGTTTTGGTCGAGTCCAAGAGGCGGCGCCCTGCCGTCGCCGATCGCCGCACCCACTCGACGCCAC
>Ga0163212_1001482_pt1 | contig 10388 bp, 9 predicted proteins | sample Malawi_45m_30L_FD_113532 | JGI IMG/M metagenome (GOLD analysis project Ga0163212, IMG submission 113532) | Freshwater microbial communities from Lake Malawi, Central Region, Malawi to study Microbial Dark Matter (Phase II) - Malawi_45m_30L | ecosystem: Environmental > Aquatic > Freshwater > Lake ...
CCGGTGGTGGCGATCAATCCTTCGCTATGACGAGCCAGTAGCTCTCGATCCATTCTCGGCTTGTAATAAAAACCCTCCAACGAGGCAAGCGATGAAAGGCGAAATAGATTCGAAAGACCCACCTGGTTGTAGGCAAGAAGCGTCATGTGGGTATAGGCACCACCGCCAGATACATCATCTTCGCCACCTTCAGCCCACTTCACTCGTTTCTTCTCGAATCTAGAACCTGGTGCTACATAGGCCTCAATCCCAATGATTGGTTTGATTCCTTTTGCTTTCATGGTCTTGTAGAAATGAAAAGCGCCAAAGACATTACCGTGATCAGTCATCGCCAGAGCTGGCATTCCCAGGCGTGCACTCTCGTCGGCTAAATCTTCAACGCGCGCAGCACCATCAAGCATCGAGTACTCCGTATGTACATGTAGATGTACGAAGCTCTCGCCCTTTTTCATCTCTGCTCTACTGCCCCTCAAGAAAATAGGAATGTGCTGTGGCGGAGCCTAGGGAAGGTTTTGCTAGCCCGCGGATTCGGTACACTATCCTCAATCGCCGATAGAGCGACGAAGTGACGCGAGGCTTTCCTGGAGATCAGGCGGATATGGCGCGCTGAAGTGAACCCGCTCACCCGATGCTGGATGGCGGAATTCGAGTTCCATGGCGTGAAGCCATGGGCGCTTCATAGCCAGGCGCTCGGCCAATCGTGGGTCTGCCCCGTAGACCAAGTCCCCCACCAATGGGTGCTTGATGGCATTGAAGTGAACTCTGATCTGATGCGTCCTACCCGTTTCCAATTCAATCCGCGCCAATGTGACGGCAGGAAAAAACTCAATCGCCTCGTAGTGGGTAACGCTCGGCTTACCGGATGCCACGACTGCAAATCGATGATCTTCTTTTGGGTGGCGATCGATTGGTGCATCAATTGTGCCGACCGCAGGGTCAAGATGCCCCTGCGCCAGGGCGTGATAGATCTTCTTCACTTCACGAGAACGAAATTGATCTTTGAGTGATGAGTAGGCGCGCTCAGATTTTGCAACCACCATCAATCCAGAGGTTCCCACATCAAGGCGATGAACAATTCCCTCGCGCTCCTGGGAACCCACCTGCGCTATCTGCACGCCACTTTGTTTGAGCGCATCAACGACAGTAGGTCCGCTCCACCCTGGACTTGGATGCGCGGCATAGCCAACCGCTTTCTCTACCACCACGATTTCAGAATCTTCAAAGAGAAGTGGAAGTGGCGCAGATTGGAACGGTTGAGAGTCTTTCGCTCGAAGCACCACCGTGATCTTGTCACCAGCTTTGACACGATCAGATTTCTTCACGACAGCGCCGTCTACCGCCCAAGTACAGTCACTATTTTCGAAGATATCTTCAACTGCGCTACGTGAGATGCCGAGCTCTCGAGCCAGAGCGCTATCGAATCGCATACCAGCAGCTTCTTCCGGCATTGAGATCTCATGGAGTGAGTCAGCGGCGCTCATGCCGTTTCACCGTCATTATCTTCATTTCTCAGATTTGAATCCGCAAAAGTGGCGAATGGCTTGATATCTTTGAAGAGCAGGTAGGCAATAAAAGCGCCAGAACTTGTTATTGCAATATCTGCCACATTGAAGATGGGCCAATTCAGTATCTGAATGAAGTCAACTACATGTCCGTGCAAGAACTGCGGTTCACGAAAGATTCGATCACTCAAGTTGCCTACTACTCCACCAAGGAGTCCGCCAAAACCAATCGCCCAGCGCCCATCTACGATCTTCCTCGAAAAGATGATCAAGCCAGCCGAGACGATGATGGCAAATACGGTGAGAAAGATTGTGAAGTTCGAGCCGATGTTGAAGGCTGCTCCTGAATTGGTCGTGTGATTGAGTCTGAGCAAGGAGCCAATCAGATTGATCGTGCCTCGGGATTCCAGATATGTGACGGCCCAGAACTTGCTTGCTTGATCAAGCGCGAGGATGACGAGCGAGAGATAGGTAATGACTTTGATGCAACGACTCTGACGTTGCGATGTTGTCGCCACTTTTCGAAGGCCGGTTTCCTTGGCGGGGGCCGGTGTCAGCGCCGCTCTTCCTTGGCTTTGCACCGCATACAGAGTGTGGCGCGAGGAAATACGTGGAGTCGAGCCTTTCCAATGGCGTTCTGACAATCTTCACATCGACCGTAGCTCTTATTGTCGATTCGATCCAACGCTCGCTCGGTCTGAAGCACCATGTCACGCGCGTTGTAGACGAGAGACATTTCGTGCTCACGCTCGAAAGTCTTTGAGCCGGCATCTGCTTGATCATCGCCGGCACCAACACCATCTCGTTCGATCAAGTCATCCATTTCGGATTCGATTTCAGCTAGTTCGGCTCGAAGTCGCTCCAAATCCTTTGCTAGCTCCGCCCTCATCGCTTTGAGCTCTGTTGCACTCCACTGCTCATCGATTTCACTAGTAGCAATCGGTGTTGGCGCGCTCTTAATCGGCTTGAGTTGTGGAACCTTCTTTGCGGTCGCCCCTTTGACCACCGGCTTTGCATTTCGACTTGGCGGAAGCAAAAGGAGTTTCTTCTCTTCGACCACCACTTCATTTCCCGATTCGATCTCTGGCTTGTAGACCGAGATCGTGGTTGCGCCCTTAGCCGTCGTTGATGTCAAAGCAGTCTTTGCCTTACCGCGAACGATTACTGGTTTAGAGGAAGGGGAGGGTTTATGTGGCGGCTTCTTGGCAAGAACAGGTTTAGCTGCGCTCTTCTTAGCCGGCGCTTTTACTAGCGACTTCTTCGCAGCAACTTTCTTTGTTGGGATCTTCTTTGCCAGAGCCTTCTTGCCCTTGTGAGTCTTTTTCTTCATGGAAGCGCTGGAACTCTTTGATGATGCACTCTTCTTTGCAGGAACCTTCTTCACTGGCTTCTTTTTCGGCACGGGCGAAGGGTAGTAGAGAACCCTCAATATCGAGAATTGGTAGGCTCTGCCAAATGAGCGAGCGTCAATATCCGCAGCTCTCCCCGCAAATCGACCTCCCTGCCATTGAGAGGGATGTGCTCGCCTTTTGGGAGCGCTCCGAGATTTTCCATAAGAGCCTGCAAGCGCGCTCTTCTGGACTTCCATGGACTTTCTATGAAGGTCCACCAACAGCAAATGGAATGCCCGGAACGCATCACATCGAGGCGCGAGTATTCAAAGATGTTTTCCCACGTTTTCATACGATGAAAGGTCGTTACGTACGTCGCAATGCTGGTTGGGATTGTCACGGACTTCCCGTAGAGATAGCAGTCGAGAAAGAACTTGGTTTCACCGGCAAAGGCGATATCGAGAAATTTGGTATCGCAGAATTCAACGGCAAGTGCAGGGAATCTGTGCAACGCCACGTCGATGCTTTCACGGAAATGACTCAGCGAATGGGCTTCTGGGTTGATTTCGATAATGCCTATTGGACGATGTCACCTTCCTATATCGAAAGTATCTGGTGGTCGCTCAAAGAGATATGGAAAAAAGGACTTCTCGTTGAAGATCATCGCGTTGCACCGTACTGCCCTCGATGTGGAACGGGCCTCTCTGATCATGAATTGGCGCAGGGTTATGAAACGGTAACTGACCCATCTGTCTACGTCCGCTTCCCCGCAACCTCTGGTCCGCTTCAAGAATCAGGGGCCGCATTCCTGGTCTGGACGACCACGCCATGGACACTGGTCTCTAACACTGCGATTGCAGTCCATCCAGATGTCGAATATGTACTTGCAGAGATCGGTGATGAGAAACTGGTGCTCGCAGAGCCGCTTCTCGCGACCGTCTCACAAGGCGTCGAGCATGTCAAAGTCCTTGAGAGTTACCGCGGGCGAGAGCTAGAACGAATCACCTATCGAAGGCCCTTTGATCTCGTCGAGATCCCTGATTCTCATTACATCGTCCTTGCCGATTATGTGACGGTTGAGGATGGAACCGGGCTAGTTCACCAATCCCCTGCATTTGGAGCAGATGACCTACAGGTCTGTCGCAGATATGGACTACCCGTGGTCAATCCAGTCCGTCCTGATGGCACATTTCTTCCAGAGCTCGAACTAGTTGGTGGTGCATTCTTCAAAGAGGCCGATAAAGCCTTAGTGAAGGATTTGAAGTCTCGCTCACTACTCTTCAAGCATCTTCCCTATGAACACTCTTACCCTCATTGCTGGAGATGCCACACACCGCTGATCTACTACGCACAACCTTCCTGGTACATCAGGACCACTGCAATCAAGGATGCGCTCATCCGCGAGAACTCGACCACTGATTGGCACCCTGAGACGATACAGAGTGGTCGTTATGGTGATTGGCTCGAGAACAACATTGATTGGGCGCTCTCACGCAATCGTTACTGGGGAACTCCAATTCCTATTTGGCGCTGTGAGAGCGGGGATAAATCCCACGACATATGTCTCGGCTCACTCGCCGAATTGAGCGAGGCAGCTGGTTCAGATCTTCGATCGCTCGACCCGCATCGTCCATATGTTGACGATGTGACTTTCAGTTGCGAGAAGTGCAAGGCAACGATGCGCCGCGTGACTGAGGTGATTGATTGTTGGTATGACTCAGGTGCGATGCCTTTCGCTCAATGGGGTTACCCACATCAAGAGGGCTCGAAAGAGATCTTCGATGCTTCCTACCCTGCGGATTTCATCTGTGAAGCAATTGACCAGACCCGAGGCTGGTTTTACACGCTTATGACGATCGGCACCCTTCTCTTCGATAAGTCCTCTTATAAGAGCGTTCTCTGCTTGGGCCACATCCTTGATAAGGATGGCCGAAAGATGAGTAAGCACCTTGGTAATGTCATCGAACCAATGTCCTTGATGGATCAACATGGCGCGGATGCTGTTCGCTGGTTCATGCTCGCCGCAGGCTCACCGTGGAGCGCGAGGCGAGTGGGCCACGAGTCAATCTCGGAAGTAGTTCGAAAGACCCTTCTTACCTACTGGAACACAATCTCCTTTCAATCTCTCTACGCCCGAGCGAGCGGATACTTGCCATCATCAACCAGCGCTGCACCGCAAAGTGGGCATCTACTCGATCGCTGGATCATTGGAGAGCTCCAAGTCGTCATTGCCGCTGTCGATAAAGCGCTTTCAGATTTCGACTCACAAGAAGCGGGAAGAGTCATCGCCGATTTCATCGACCAACTCTCCAACTGGTATGTACGACGGTCGCGACGACGTTTCTGGGATGGCGATATCGAAGCGCTAGCAACACTGCATTACGCACTCGAAACAATCACCCTGCTGATGGCTCCGATGGTTCCCTTCATCACCGAACATGTTTGGCAGAACTTTGTCCTGCCGACACGAAGTGAGGCCCCTGAATCTGTTCACCTTGCCGATTTTCCAGTTGCAGATGCTTCACTGGTTGACCAGAGACTCTCGGCCCAAGTAGCGCAGACCAGGCGCCTGGTAGAACTTGGTAGAGCAGCGCGCGCCGAATCCTCAGTTCGCATCAGGCAACCACTTGCAAGGGCGCTCATCTCTTCCCACGGATGGCAGTCTCTGCCTCAGGAACTCCAGGAACAAATTGCCGATGAATTGAATGTCGAGACGTTGGCAGATCTTTCTTCACAAGGAAATCTTGTTGATGTATCGATCAAAGCGAATTTCAGATCTCTCGGATCACGTTATGGTGGCGCGGTTCAGTCGATTGCAAAGGCCCTCGCCACGACGGATGCAAAAACCTTAGTCGATACGGTTCGAAGCGCGGGATCTGTAGAACTCAGTTTTGAAGGCGGTAGCGCCGAGTTGACCATAGATGATCTTGTGATCACTGAGACGCCTCGCGAGGGTTGGAGCTATGCCTCCCACTCGGGAGAGAGTCTCGCACTTGATGTCACTTTGACGCCGGCTTTAATTGCCCAGGGCAGCGTCCGTGAAGCTATCAGGATGATTCAAGACGAACGCAAAGCCGCCGGACTTGATGTCTCTGACCGGATCAACCTTAGCTGGAACGCAAATGACGATGTTATTGGCGCAATCGATACTTTTGCTGCCTATATTTCTGAAGAAGTCCTAGCACTCACCATGTATCGTGATTCTCAATTATCCCCTGGTGAAAACGATCTTGGCTTTGCTCTCGCCATCGAAAAGGCTTAGCGAGTCGAAATTTTAATTCTGGAAATCGACGTCGTATCTTAGAACGGCAATAGCGCAACGATGGGAATCAAGAGCCATCTGATACCGAGGAAAAGAACTATGAACGAGAGATCGAGCGCTACGGGGCCAAGTTGTAGTGGCGGGACGAATCGCCGCACGAAACTCAGAGGCTTATCAGTGAGGGTATAGATGATCTCAGCCAAAGGAAGAAGAAGGCCTCGTGGTCGCCAACCAGGTTTGAACATTCGCACATAATCGAGAATGAGACGAATCAAGAGTATCCAGGTGAAGATGTTGAGCACCTGTATAAGTAGAAGGCTGATGCTCATTCGAGAAGCCTAACTTTGATTGAAGAATTCTGCTGAGGCAGCGGCCGCAGCAGATTTGTCCTCCGCATTGACAGTGACATTCGGTGGCGAGAGCAAGAAGACCTTGGAATCAACCCGCTCGATTGATCCACTCAATCCAAAGACCAGGCCAGATGCAAAGTCAATGATGCGTTTACGTTCAGCATCATCCATCTCGCTCAAGTTGATGATAACTGGATAGCCCTGTCTAAAGTGTTCGCCAACAGTTCGAGCTTCGTTGTAGAAACGTGGCCGTAATGTGACGATGCGATCGAGGCCAGCAGAGACCGTCATACCCGGAAGCGGATTGCTCTGTGGTTGGAGACGAACTGTCGGTGGCGTCGCTGCTACAGGTGAAGAGACGCTCTTCAATACTGGTCGTGCCACTTCGCGAGCCGAAGGCGCATTCTCGACGCTCTCCTCGGGTTCGGTCAATCCAAGATAATCGGTCATACGACGCAGTGATTTTGCCATGGGTAGATTTTAGTTCTTAGGGGTACGCAGGCCGAGGATTGAACTGCCTAAGCGGATATGTGTCGCGCCTTCAGCAATGGCAATTTTGTAATCATCACTCATTCCAGCAGATATCCAAGAGGCCGAAGGGGCAATAAGAAGTATCTCTTCGCTTGCCTTTCTCAGCCTGGTGAACCCTTGCCGCTTCTCCTCAGTTGTGACTCCTGCATGATGCGGAGAGACACCCATCACTCCTTTGAAATTCTCACCGAACTTTGAAAATGCCTTTACCGCAAAATCCACACTCCGCTCGAGGGCGATTCCGGCCCTCCCTTCTTCCGATTTACCGCCATCTCTATCAAGATTGATTTGTATCAATATCTCACGAGCTCTATCGAACTTCTCGAAATGTTGATCAGAGTCAATCGAATGTATCGCATCGGCGTAGCGATTGAGCGCTGAAATCTTGTTGCTTTGAATTTGACCTTGGTAGTGCCACCTCACATCTGCACCGATCCGTCCCTGTAACTCATCACGCTTGGCAATCAACTCCTGGACTCGATTCTCAGCAAAGTCTCGTTGCCCTAATTGATAGAGAATCTCGACATCCGATGCTGGGAATGTCTTTGTCACGACGATCAGCGTCAGATGCTCGGGTATCTCATCGCGCACTCGTTTGAGATTTTCACTTAACTCTTCTCGACGAGCCTTCATCGTGTTCAACATTCCTCTCCATCTCCCCTAGAAGGCAATGACCATAGCTTGTCTGCCTGTGGTCACATCCCGACGATACGAGAAGAATCGCGGATCACAACTCACACACTCGCGCTCTCCGCCAAACCATTGCCAGGAAATCTCTCGCTTATCAAGAATAGAGAGGACCCCTGCGGCAACATCAACCTTCTTTTCAGAGTGACTGAAGTTAGTCGCCGGATATCCTTCGACTACTTTCTCGTAGATTTCACTTGATAGCGCATAGCATCCGCCACAGATCGAGGGCCCGATATGGGCACGAGGCGATGAATCCCCTACCATCTCAAAGAATTGATCGAACGCCTTCTCCGTGATCCCCTTCAGTAATCCCTCTCGCCCAATATGTATCGCCATGATCGCCTCATTACTCTCTACGACAACTGGCACGCAATCGGCTACCTGGACTGCAACGCCCGTGGATTGGCTGAGCTCGCCTCGTTTGAGGATGATGCCATCAACCGCGCTCTCGACTCCATCGAGATCGGTTACCACTTCACAGAATGCGCTATGGACTTGATCCATGAATCTGATTCGTTCAAGACCGAGAGCTCCCGCCAACTCAGAACGATTCGTTTCAACGAGCGTTCTCTCATCGCCTACTTTCCTACCAAGATTGAGCGAACGAAACGGGCCATCACTGACTCCGAGATCCTCACCACCTGAGAGGGGATGAAGCCCCGAACGCTGCGTCATCCAAACTCTCGCCATCAATCGGCTCCCAGTAGGTGAAGAACACTCACTTCATGAAATCAGGAACATCAATATCGTCATCGGCCAACAACTCCTCGAACCGAACTCGACGGCGTTGACCATTGGATGAATCTCCATTTATCGCCTCCATGGCAACTGCAATCGGGTCGTTATCTGGAATTGGATTGACTTTGCCAGAGAGCGCAGTGCTATCAATAACTGGCACCGCTACTCGCTTTGGTTCGCCACCTTCAAATCCAGCCGCAATCACAGTTACTCGAACTTCATCACCCAATGTGTCGTCGATCTGAGTTCCAAAGATGATGTTCGCATCAGAATGCGCATATTTTGCAACCATCTCAGCAGCTTCATGAACCTCGAAGAGTCCAAGATCAGATCCGCCAGCAATAGAGAGAAGCACGCCATGTGCTCCATCAATCGATGCCTCAAGAAGTGGTGACGATACGGCGAGTTCTGCTGCCTTTGACGCTCTCGACTCACCACGAGCCGAACCGATTCCCATCAGAGCAGATCCCGCACCACTCATCACGCTTCGAACATCAGCGAAATCTAGGTTGATCAGGCCAGGAGTCGTGATGAGATCGGTAATACCTTGCACACCCGAGAGAAGGACTTGATCGGCGGTGCGAAATGCTTCAACGAGACTTATCGATCGATCAGAGATTGAAAGTAATCGATCATTGGGAATAACAATGAGGGTGTCGACTTCACTTCGAAGATTTCCAATGCCTTCTTCGGCCTGTGCGCTACGGCGCTTTCCTTCGAATGCGAAGGGTCGAGTCACAACACCAACAGTCAAAGCGCCAAGATCCTTTGCAACCTTAGCGACAATCGGCGCTGCACCAGTGCCCGTTCCGCCGCCTTCGCCTGCGGTAATGAAAACCATATCTGCGCCACGAAGAACTTCTTCGATCTCGCTGACGCTATCCATCGCCGCTTGTTTGCCGATTTCTGGTGATGCACCGGCGCCAAGACCTTTCGTCAGTTTTCTTCCGATATCTAATTTCACATCAGCATCACTCATGAAGAGGTCTTGTGAATCAGTGTTGATGGCAATGAACTCGACGCCTTTAAGACCTGCATCGATCATTCGATTGACGGCTTTGCCACCGCCTCCTCCAATGCCGACAACTTTGATGACTGCTAAATAGTTTTGCGGTGTGGCCACGATCTGCCTCTCCCAAGGGACTCTCAAGTGTTCCTTGAGAGTTAAGTTCGTTACTGCGCGTAACCGTAGGGAGGGCGACTACTGGGTGCAAACACCGACACGATGCAAAGTCTCAAGGAGAAGATAACGGTTCGCCGGCCTCGTTTTCGACCGATTGCGTTCTTCACTAATCCAGTTTTATTTCCTTAGTTAACGAACTATTGGCAGAGCAGGATTGCTCACATCGATTGTTTTAGCGCTCCGATTACTCTTTATTTCGAGGAGCTGAATCACCACGTCGCGTTTCAACTCGATCTCCTCTCCTGAGCCCCACTTGATCTCGATCCAACGGCTACCGCTCTCGCCCCCTGCCAGCCCTCCCGCTTGGCTCTCTGAAACAAGAGTTGAAATCGAGGTCAGAGTTATCTCTCTTGTGGGTAGAAGTTGATCAATCGCCGCAAGCAATCGAAGCGCCGAAAGTCGAGTATCAAGATCATCGCTCTCCAAGCGAAGTGCAGGAACTTCTCGATATTTCGAGGCAAGGTCCCCGGGCAAGGTAAAGAGGGTTCCTTGACCGTCGATAAATTCCCGCGCTACCTGCATTTGGCCAAGCGTTCTCACCGAACGCTCGATCGACATGAGAGGAGTTCGTTCGCTCACCTTTATTGAAACAACGCCATTGAGCCAGTTACGTTCAACTTCGACTCGTCCAATCCACCGATCTTCCTGCAAGAATTTCTCGATCGCTCGCACATTGACTCGAGCCATCGAATCTCCGACATCAAGTCCTAACTCAACGCCAGCAAGACGGACTTCAATTTCACTTTGGTTTGTCTCATCACTTGACCTGATTTGAATCTCTTCTATATCGAAGATATTCGA
>Ga0163212_1001484_pt1 | contig 10387 bp, 10 predicted proteins | sample Malawi_45m_30L_FD_113532 | JGI IMG/M metagenome (GOLD analysis project Ga0163212, IMG submission 113532) | Freshwater microbial communities from Lake Malawi, Central Region, Malawi to study Microbial Dark Matter (Phase II) - Malawi_45m_30L | ecosystem: Environmental > Aquatic > Freshwater > Lake...
CCTCGGCGCCGGCGACCATGCCGATCTCGAGCGGCTGGGGCGCGCCATGCTGGCCCATCCCGAGCTGGTGGCCGGCGAAGGCTGCTTCGACACCGAGCTGATGCGGCTGGGCCACGGCCAGGTGATCAGCAAGGGCGGCGCCGAAGGCATCCAGTGCGTGAGCCGTGTGGGCGAAGGGCTGGGCGTGGCCGTGAAAGTTGAGGATGGCTCCTCCCGTGCCAAGCACGCCGTGGCCCTGCATGTGCTGGAGCAGCTGGGCTGGCTCACGCCCTCCAGCCTTGAGGATCTCGGCCAGCGCTTCCTGGTGCCCGGCGAGCATCTGCGGCTGGCCGTGGAAGGGGATCTGCGCTTCGACTGACCCACACGGGGACGGCTCGCCCGCAGCGCGATCAGCTGGTACAGTGCACGTGTCGGTAGCGACCGACACGTCGATTCTTCTGGTCGGCGATCGGGACGTTTCAAGCTCCCAGTGCAAGCACGGCCGAGAGGTCGATCCTTGCTTCACCTGTTGCTTGATGGTCCACCATCTGCGGTCGACGCCGCGGGGTAGAGCAGTCTGGTAGCTCGTCGGGCTCATAACCCGAAGGTCGCGAGTTCAAATCTCGCCCCCGCCACCAACGTCTCGGAAACCCCGGCAGTCCTCCTGTCGGGGTTTTCTGTTGGAGCTGCCCACTGTTGACTGACGCGCCTTGACCAGCTCAGGCTCTGCTTCACGTTTGGATGCCGACGCCATCGTCGTCGGCTCCGGTGCCACCGGTGGGGTTGCCGCGATGGTGCTGGCCGAGGCGGGTCTGCGGGTGCTGGTGCTGGAAGCGGGGCCCGCGCTCGAGCCGCGCCGCGCCTTTGGCAACGTGCCGCTCAACAGCGCCCGGCGGCTGGCCAATCTGATCAGCGGCAAGCAGCGCCTGCAGCGCCAACCACCGGGCTTCTGGAAACACAACCCGGAGCTGTTCGTCGATGAATGGCAAAACCCCTACAGCACCCCCGCTGATGCGCCGTTTTTGTGGAGCCGTGGCCGCCAGGTGGGGGGCAAGAGCCTGACCTGGGGCGGCATCACCCTGCGGCTGTCGGATTACGAGTTCAAGGCAGGCGAGCACGACGGCAGCGGCCTCAGCTGGCCGATCGCCCATGCCGATCTGGCGCCCTATTACGAGCGGCTCGAGCGGCTGTTGGCCGTGCATGGTCAGGCTGACGGTCTGCCCCAGCTGCCCGATGGCGTGTATGAGCCGCCGTTGCCGTTCACCCCGGCCGAGGGCCATCTGCAGCAGGCGATCGCGGCCGAGCTGGAGCTGCCGTTGATTCATTCGCGTGGTTTTGCCCTGCCCAGCGGTGGCGGTTGGCCGCGCCACAGCAGCCCAGGCAGCACCCTGGCCCGGGCCCTGGCCACGGGCCGCACCCAGGTGCGCGCCGGCGCTGTGGCCAGCCATGTGCTGATCGAGCAGGGCCAAGCCCGCGGCGTCGCCTGGATCGACGCTGTTACAGGCCAGCTGCAGCGCAGCCGCGCCCAGCTGGTGGTGCTGTGCGCGTCCACGATCGAGAGCGTGCGGCTCCTGCTGCATTCGAGCGAGGCCTGCCGCTCGGGCGGGCTGCTCGATCGCTCGGGCACGCTGGGTCGTTACCTGATGGATCACATCTCGAGCAGTCGCTTCTTTGCGTTGCCGGGTGTGGCGTCTCCGGTGCAGCCCGCTGAGCTCTCTGGCGCTGGCAGCTGTTTCATTCCCAACACGCTCAACCTGGATGCTGCAAGCCGGCAGGCATTCAGTGGTGGCTACGGCCTCTGGTGTGCTGTGCAGCGCTTTGATCCACCCAGGCTGCTCAAGCGGCGCCCTGCTGAGGCGGTGGGCTTTTTGATCGGCCATGGCGAGGTGCTGCCTGTGGCCTCCAATCAGGTGCGTCTCAGCAGCAGCCAGTGCGATGCCTGGGGCCTGCCTGCGGCCCACATCAGTTGCCGCTGGGGCGCCAATGAGCACGCCATGGTCGAGCACATGCACGCGCGCATGCAGCAGGTCATCGCGGCGGCCGGCGGCAGCATCGCTCCGCTGCATGAGCTGTTTGTACTGCCGCTGGTCGAGCCGCTGGTCAAGGGCAGCCTGGCCCTGAGCCCTGGGGCGCCGCCGCCGGGGTATTACATCCACGAGCTGGGCGGTGCGCGCATGGCGGCCGATCCAGAGCATGGGGTGGTGGATCCGTGGAACCGCTGCTGGGGGGCACCCAACCTGCTGGTGACCGACGGCGCCTGTTGGCCCCGCGCCGGCTGGCAGAGCCCCACGCTCACCGAGATGGCGATCACCTGGCGGGCGTGTGAATCGGCCGCTGCGGCCATTGTCAGCAGCTGATCACAGGCCAGCCGGCTGGTGTCATTCCGCACAGTTCACTGGGGCAGCTCTGCGCACAATTCGCAGGCGACCTTTACGGGTCGGGCAAGGGAGAACAAGGGGCGGGGGGTGGCACCTCCGCCTTTTTTTATGGCCGCTGAAACAGCCCGTCGAGATAGTGCTGGGTCACAAGCCGGTCATTGCTGCCGTTCTGGAACAGGAAGCTCGCCAGTGCTGAGCTGATCAGCTGCATCTGATCCATGTGCGGATGGCGCGCCAGGAAGTCGCGCATGCCATCGAGCAGGACCTCAGGCACTTCGGCTTCAAGGCTGATCGTCTCTTCAGCTGCCTCGAGCTCACCGCGGCTCGCGGCGTTGGTGCTTTGGCTACAGGCCGGCGTGGCAGTGCTGGTTTGGACGGCTGGTTGATCGATGCAGCGCTGCAAATGAAAACGCTCTGGCCCCATGACGACGATTGCTGCTCAAACGCACCAGAGCAGTAGGCCACGCGGCACCGGTGCTCGTCAAAGCGCGTAACCCAGAGCAAAACCAAGCCGCGTCATCATGAGACAGCTTGGTAGCGCTGGCGTCTTGTCGTCGTGTGCTGGCGCACAACACGCCATTGGTCAAGCCCGCGGCGGCTGTCAAGCGAGTTTGCGCAGTTTCAGCGATTCCCCAGCCGAACCGCAGCAACGCGCCCTGAGGCCGCGGTCTGTGGAAAAGGCCGCCCCTGGCTGTGGAAAAGTTCATCGATGTGGGGAATGCCCCAATCGATCAGCAGGGCTGATGCCCATGAATCCCTTGAGACTTGCCCCGCTCTGAGACGGGCAAGCCAGCGCGCTTCACCCAGAAAACTTCAGGATTGCCTGTTAGCTCTCTTCATGAAAGTGATGTTTCTTCAGTGTCGAGGGTCCCAGCGGGTGGTCCGCGTGGGGGTAGGGAGCGTGGTGGTGCCCGTGGTCATGACCTTGGTGTTCGTGACCATGGTCATGACCATGGTCATGGCTGTGACTCCCTAGGGGAATGGGCACGCCGTCGCTCTGACAGGCGCCGGTGCATTCGTTCTCGCACAGGTCGCAGCTTTCGCAGAGACCTTCGACGTGGTGGTGGTGGCTGTGCTGGGGGGCGCCCACCTCGGTTTCAAAGCCGAGCACCTGGGCGCGGTATTTGCAGAGCGAGCAGTTCATGGCGGTCTCGCCGGCCACCACCTCGTGCACCCGCTCCACAAAGGTGTCGATCACCAGGTCGTGCTCGCCCAGGTAGGACGCCTGCACAACGTCGACCTCGGGGTGATCGGCCGCCACCAGCTCGCTGTGGGCCACGATCCGGCTCACCAGTACCCCCGAAAACAGGAAATAGGGGAAGACGATGATGCGCCTGAAGCCCAGCTTCACCACATGGCGCAGCCCGGGCTCCACCAGTGGGAAGGTGACGCCCGAGTACAGGGTTTCGCCCCAGCCGAAGCCAAAGCCTTCGACCAGCATGCGGGTGACCTTGGCCACGTTGGAGTTCGCGTCGGGGTCTGACGAGCCCCGCCCCACCACCACCAGCAGCGTCTCGTGCAGGGGGACCGGGGCGCGGCCGGCCTTGTGGTCGGCGGCATCGGCGCGCTCCAGTGCCTCGCGCACGCGGGCCCCGGCGGCCTGGATCATCTTGAGGTCGATGCCCAGCTCGCGGCCGTAGTCGATGCGCAGCCCCGTTTCGGCGCTGTAGGTGTTCAGCGCCGAGGGGATGTCGTTTTTGGCGTGGCCGGCGGCAAAAAGCATCGCCGGCACGGCCAGCACGTGACGCACCCCCTGCTCGCGCAGCCGCTCGAGCCCGTCGCGCAGGATCGGCCGGGCAAACTCCAGGTAGCCGTACTCCACCGGCACCGGCGCCAGCTTGTGCAGCACCTGCTGCGCCAGGGCAGCAAATTCGCCAACGGCCAGCCGATTGCGGCTGCCATGGCCGCAGATCATGACGCCAATGGGGCCGATGGCGCTGGTGCTCAGAGAGGCGGGATCGACGGGCATGGGAACACTGTCCAGTCCTGACCTTATGAGGCGCAGGCCCCCGCTAGGATGTGTACACAATGCAGCGGGGTGCTTGCCATGCGTGTGGGCATTCGTGAGCTAAGGGCCCAACTCGCCTCCCATCTCGAATCGGCTACGCCGATTGAGGTGACGCGCCACGGCCGAACCATTGGGATTTATGTGCCCCTGCCCCAGCGCGGCGGTGAGGACGACCAGGAGCGTTTGCTCGAGGCTGGTCGCTTGATGCAGGCAGAACTAGTGAGGTTGGGACTGGATGAAGACCACATCACTGCTGATTTCAAAGCATGGCGTGAACGCCGCCATTGATGAGGCGAGGTCTGATGGTGGAGCGCAAACGTCTTGTGATCGACGCCAACATCCTGATTCGCGCTTGCCTGGGCGTTCGCGCAAGGGCTCTGATTGCGGAATTCGTGGATCGGGTTGATTTTTTTGTTGCGGAGTCCAACGCCGCTGAGGCCGCTGCTTACATCTCGGATCTCGCCAGGCAGAAAAACCTTGATGCTCAGATCTGCAATGAGGCTCTGGCCAGTTTGATGTGTGTGCTGCAGCTGGTCGAAGATGCCGTGCTGGTCGATGCCCGTGACGAGGCACTGGCCAGGGTGCGCGATGCTGACGACTGGCCGGCTCTTGCCTTGGCGATGCGGCTGGAATGCGCCATTTGGACGGAAGACCAAGACTTTTTTGGCACCGGTGTCGCCACCTGGACGACCAACACGGTTGAGCTGTACCTGAAGTCTTTGTCTGGGCGAGGATTGGACACCCTGTGCGATCCATCGGCGGATCGCCCCTGCCTCCATGGCTCTGCGCTTGCCCCCCTACCAGCCTCTGCCGCCGCCTGGGCCGAAGCAGGAGCTGATCGAGCTGCCGATTTTGAGTTTGCAGCCCACCCAGCTGTGCGTGGGTCTGGCTGAGGTGGCAAGTCGCATCGCCGACTTTGAAGCCGACAGCCTCAAGCAACGGCGCGACTATCTGGGAACCAAGCCCGTTCCCCTGGTGCGCAGCCGCAGTGGCGCTGTGTGGATGGTGGACCGCCATCACCGCCTGCGGGCTTTGGCCCAGATCGATCCGGGGGCCACCGCCTTTGGCTATGTGGCTCTGGAGGTCGACAGCGATGAGCGCACGGTTGTGCTGCAGGAGCTGCACCAGCGCGGTTGGCTGTATCTGTACGACGGGCGCGGGCTGGGGCCGCTCCATCCCGCGGTGCTGCCCGCCAACCTGCTGGGTCTGCAGGATGACCCGTTTCGCAGCCTGGTCTGGAAGCTCAAAAAGGAGAAGGTGATTGAGGCCGCGCCGCTGATTCCCTTCCATGAATTTCGCTGGGGGGCCTGGCTGCGCAGCCGCACCCTGCCGCCATTCAGCTCGCAGCGGCTCGAGCCGGCACTGCCAGCCGCCCGCGCCCTAGCCCGCTCAAGCGCTGCGGCTCACCTGGCGGGTTGGAAGGGCGCCCGCAGCGGCTGATCGCCATGGCTGCCGTTTTGGCTTCAAGCCCGCTCGCCACCTTTGCCCTGCTGCTGGCCATCAGCGTGCTGGTGCCGCCGTTGATCCGCCGTCTGGGGCTGCCCGATCTGGTGGGATTGCTTGCGGCGGGTGTGCTGCTGGGGCCGCACGCTGCGGGTTGGCTCTCGGAGGACAGTCCCACGGTGCGGCTTCTGGCCGATGTGGGGGTGATCTACCTGCTGTTCATCGCCGGGCTGGAGATCGACCTGGCTCAGTTTCAGCGCATTCGCGCACGCTCGTTTCGCTTCGGCCTGCTCACCTTTGGCTTGCCGATGGCCGCTGGCATGGCCTTGGGCCTGGGTTTTGGCTACAGCGCCTTGAGCGCGGTGCTGATCGGCTCGATCCTGGCGTCGCACACGCCCTTGGGCTACCCGATCGTGCGCAGCTATGGCGCCATGCGCGAAGAGTCGGTGACCGTGGCGATCGGCGGCACGATCTTCACCGACATCGCAGCCCTGCTGGTGCTGGCCCTGTGCATGGGCGTGAGCCGTGGTGATCTCAGCGCGCTCAGCGTCACGGGCCTGTTGCTCAAGGTGGCGGTCTACGGGGCGCTGGTGGTGCTGCTGATCACCCGCTTTGGCCGCGTCTTGGTGCAGCGCAGCGTCAACAGCGACAGCCAGTTGTTTGTCGCGGTGCTGCTGGCGTTGTTTGCGGCTGCCCTGGGGGCCGGCCTGGCCGGGGTCGAAAAGATCGTCGGTGCCTTTCTGGCCGGCCTGGCTGTCAACGCCGTGCTGCCCGATGGTCGCGTCAAGGAGCAGGTGGTGTTTGTCGGGGCGACACTGTTCATCCCGGTCTTTTTTATTGACCTGGGGCTGCTGCTCGATGTGCCGGTCTTTGCCGCCACCGTGGTGGGCTCGGCCTTTGCCGTGGCGTTGATCGCCACCTTGATCGCCTCTAAAGGGGTGGCCTCCTGGTGGGCCGGCAAGCTGTACGGCTACAACGGGCCCCAGGTGCTGACGCTGTGGTCGCTGTCACTTCCCCAGGTGGCGGCAACGCTGGCGGCCACCTTTGTGGGGTTCAGGGGCGGGCTGCTCGATGAGCGCATGCTCAACAGTGTGCTGGCGCTCATGGTGGTGACGGCAACGCTGGGTCCCTGGCTCACGGGAGTGGCCATGCCGCGCTTGGCTGCTGCCAGCGCTGCGGGGCTCAGCGTCGATCAGGGCGGGCAGCTGGCCCTGGTCAAACGGGCGCTACGGGTGCTGGTGCCGATCGCCAACCCAGCGCACCAGGGCGATCTGATGGCCCTGGCCAGTCTGTTGAGCGGCGGCTCAGGCGGGAATCAGGGCTGCCTGCTGCCGTTGGCGGTGGTGTCGCCGCGGCAGGTGCACCCCACGGGCCGCGCTGATCAGGAGCTGATGGCGGCCATCAGCTCAGGCCGCGTGCAGTTGCAGAGCGCCATGGCTGAGCTGGCACCGGGCAGCTGCCCTGCGCAGCCGCTGCTGCGGGTCGATGGCGATGTGGCTGCGGGCATTGCTCGCTCGGCCCTTGAGCAGGGGGCCGATCTGGTGCTCATGGGCATGGCTGAACCAGCACGGCTGGGGCGCTGGTTGTTTGGTGATCTGGTCGATGCCACCTGCCGGCTGACCCATTGCCCGCTGGTGGTGGCTCGCCTGCTGGCCCCGCCCGACCAGCTGCAACGCCTGCTGGTGCCGCTCAAGGATCTGACCGCAGCAGCGCTCGAGCAGTTTCAGCTGGCCGAACGCATCGCCTCAGCCGTTGGTGGTTCGATCACGCTGCTGCATCTGTACGACCCGCGACTCTCGGCGCTCGAGCGCGGCCAGCTCGCGGCCCAGCTTGAGCGCTGGCGGCCCCAGGCCAGCAGCATCGAGGCGGCTGTGCCGGTCGAGATTCGCCTGTTGGCCAACCATGGGGTTGAGAGCGGCATTCACCAGCAAGGCCAGCAGCACGATCTGGTGATCCTGCGCTCGCAGCGGCGTCTGGTGGCGGGCCTGCCGATCGCCGCCAGCGACCGCACCAGTCGCCTGCTGCGCCTGCTCGAGCGCTCGGTGCTGGTGATCAGCGACCCGTTGCATTGAGGGTGGTCCTCTCAGCACACTGAGGGGCATGACCGCCGAGCTGCACTACAGCGCCCGAGATCTGGCCCGCTGGGGCCTGCTCGAGGCCGCCCGCCGAGAGGCGGCCATCGATCAGCTCATCACCACCGTGCCTCTGCCGCCAGCGGCGGTGGCCGAGGTGCTGCTGCGCCAGTGGGCGCAGCAGCAGGGCATCAGCTCACCGGCGGGTCTGGAGTCGCGGTTGGCGCAGCTGGGTCTCTCACGTGACGCGTTGCAGGCGGTGGTGGCGCGCCCCTGGCGCTGGCAGCAGTGGTGTGAGCAGCAGTGCGCAGCCCAGCTGAACAGTCACTTTCTCGCGCGCAAGGCTGCGCTCGATCAGGTGAGCTTCTGGCGCCTGCTGACGCCCGATGCCGATCTGGCCGCCGAGCTCTACCAGCGGCTCAGAGAAGGAGAGACGGGCTTTGAGCTGCTGGCGCAGCAGGGTCATCAGGATGGCCAGCTCTGGCACGTGGGTTTCACAGCATTGACCTTGCTGGAGCATCTGCCGCAGGACCTGGCGGCGCTGCTGCGGGTGAGTGAACCGGGTGTGATCTGGGCGCCCCGGCCCGCGGCCGAGGGTGGCTGGCAGCTCCTGCAGCTGCAGCAACGGCAGCCGGCCGTGCTCGATGCCGCGATGCGCCAGTTGCTGCTGCAGGAGCTGGGTGAGCAGGCGATTCGGGGCGTCTTGGCCGGCACCAGCAACTGAGGGGGCGGCTGCACCGTCGCTTGCTGCCAAACCTGTCTCGATTGGAGAGGTCCCCGAGTTTTGATTCGGTTTTTCGCATAGCCCCAGTCGTTATTTGCAGAACTGCGTCAAAATTCCGCAGACAGATCTGTCGAGCAATTTTGTCCATCTGGCCGGGTTTGGTGAGCGCTGAAGATGGCGGTCCTGCTCGACACCGGTCCCTGGGTCGCCCTGCTCAGCCGCAATGAAGTTGCTGAGCGTCCAAGTGCAGGCGTTGGGCCGCTGCCACAAACGCCGCATCCAAACTGCAGAGGGTGGCGCCCCGGCCGCTGGCGATGGCCAGGTGCAGTGCATCGCCCGCTGGCAAGGTGGTGCTCCAGCCACGCAGCAACGCATTGGCATTGCTGAAATCTTGCGGGGTTAACTGCAGCAACAGCAAGGCTGGTGCCAGCTGGCGTTCAAAGCTTTGCAGCACCGTTTCGGCCTGTTGGTGGCTCAGGGCCCTGCTGCGAACCTTGACGCCCAGGGCCGAATGCAATTCGGTCACACTCCAGCTGCTGATCGCCAGCGGCGCAGGCGCTTCTTGCAGAAAGGCTGCCGCCGTTGCGCTGTGCCTCTCGGGCGTCAGCACGGCCAGCAGCACGCAGGTGTCGATGTAGAGCATCAGGCGCCGGTCTCATCCCGCAGAGCCCGGATGGTCTCCACCCCGCTGATGGCTTGGGCGGGCAGTGACGCCCGCAAAGCTTCGAGCTGCGGCAGCAGATCACGCACGTTGCAGCGCGGCACCAGTTCGGCGACGGCCTTGCCGCGCCGCGTGATCACCACGGGCTGGCCAGCCTCAACGGCGTCCAACAGGCTGGAGAGCTGGGCCTTGGCTTGCGCAACGGTGACCTGCATCGGCGTTGATGGTCATCGAGATGACCAACTCTAGAAGCACTGAATCCGCGGCGCCGCGCCATGCACTCCTGGACGCTGTCAAGGAGCCTGCTGTAAATGCAGCTCGGCCGCGGGCTGCTGATGGCCGGTGACCCCGCTTCACATCCGCAAGCCGCCGTAGACAAAGGCACCTGCCAGACGCTCGCAGTCCTGCTCGCTCACGCCCGCCTGCCGGAAGCAACTCCGCCACTGGCCGCTCACCACGCCGCAGACGTGATCCACGATGGCTCCTGCTTCCTGGGCCGACAACAGAAAGCGCCCTGCCCCTGACAGGATCACTGAACGGTTGGCCCAGCGGCTGCCATTGCTGCCGCAGGCCATCGCCAGCAGTCTCTCAGTTTCGGTGCGCATGCCGCCTGGGGTGAGGTCGTAGGCAGGGCTCAGCCGCCAGCTGCTGCCGCGGGCCAGCAGGGCATGGTTGCGAGGGTGGTCGTCGGTGTTGGACACCGCCGCGTTGAAGCACAGGCGGGTGAACAGTTCACGTAGGTCTTCCGCAGGTTGGCTGCTGGCCCGCCGCAGTTCATCGGCCAGCAGCAGATACGACCAACGCTGCCGATCCGTGGGGCTCTCATCGCTCTGCAGCAGGGTGAGGGCGCTCACCATGCGGTGTCGCTCATAGCCATCCGCTGCCCAGTCGCGATCAAAGCGGCGCACCAGCAGCACATCACGCTCGCCGACGCGCTCAAGCCGGCACTCGGGCACCTGAATGCCGCAGCGCCGAGCCAGCTGCAGGGTGGCGGCTTCCACCCGTGGCTGGTTCCAGCGGTCATCGGGCCGGGGAAACTTCGCCAGCCAAAGACTGTCGTTGTCTTCCACAGTGGCTTTGGGCCTGGCGCCCCCCAACGAGGTGCCCCCCGCAAGCAGCAGC
>Ga0163212_1001485_pt1 | contig 10386 bp, 8 predicted proteins | sample Malawi_45m_30L_FD_113532 | JGI IMG/M metagenome (GOLD analysis project Ga0163212, IMG submission 113532) | Freshwater microbial communities from Lake Malawi, Central Region, Malawi to study Microbial Dark Matter (Phase II) - Malawi_45m_30L | ecosystem: Environmental > Aquatic > Freshwater > Lake ...
CGAGACGCCCACGTCTCGCTGCAGCTACCGCGGCTAAAAGCGGATGCGGATATCGCGCACCCGCGCGGTGAGGAAACGGCTGAGGGCGAGGTAAAGCAGAAGCACCGGGGCGGCGACGAGCAGCGCGCCTGCGGCGAAAAGCGAAGGCAGTCCGGCCGAACTGTCGGCATGGAGCAAACGCAGACCGAGCGGCAGGGTGAAGAGTTCCGCATCTTGAAGCAGGATGGCGGCGACGACGTATTCATTCCACGATGCGGCGAAGGAAAACAGCGCGGCCACGGTCAATCCCGGAGCCGAAACGGGAATGACCACCCTGCGGAAGATTTCCCCCGGCGTGCATCCGTCCATGGCGGCGGCCTCCTCGACGCTTTCGGGGATCGAGTCGTAAAAATTTTTCATCTGCCAGATGCAAAAGGGCAGCACCGTGGCGAGGTAAATGAGGAGAAGTCCGAGGAAAGTGTTGATCAGTTTGAACTGCACGAGAATGAGAAATATCGGCAGGAGAAGCATGGTGGCGGGAAAAATTTGCGTGACGAGCAGGCTGTTGAGCAGGACGAGCCGGCCGACAAACCGGAATCGCGAGACCGCGTAGCCCGCGGTGGCGGCGAGAACAACTCCGGCCACGGTGACCGCGAGCGAAACAACAATGGAGTTGGCCAGCCAGCGGATAAAATCGGTTTCCGTGAGCAGTGCGCTGAAATTGCCCAGGTCGGGCGAAACCGGGAGCCGCCAGGGAGAGGTCTCGGTCGCGGCCGGCGATGACTCGAGCGCGAGCACGCCGATGATCCAGAGGGGCCCGAGGGCAAAAAGCGCGGCGGCGGCGAGGAGCAGGTAGGTGACGGATTTCCAGAGCGCGGAACGGCGACGTTCCTCGCGGACCGCGCGGTCTTCCGGCGAATTTGTCGCGCCCATCGGGTCAAGCAAAGGCTACGCGTGCGGCTGCGGCAAGCTTGGAGCGGGGTTCCTTGACAGCACCGCGCGAGCCGACTCTGATTTCTGTTTCACATGCGCCGTTCCGCCCTTTTGTTTCTTTTGTTTTTGAATGCCGCGACGGCGCAGGGCGGGCAAGGCCGTTATGATACGATTGGGGCCGACGAAGTTCGCCATGTCCTCAGTCGCACGCCGGATTTTTTGGAAGTGCGGGTGCTCGGTGCCGGGGTCGATCGTCCCGACCAAACCCTTTTCGTGGCTTGGGGCGGAGCGTCGGGCGAAGGCTCGCCTTTGGTTCCCGCGGAGTCCGGGCACGAAGGGTCGCCGGTTTGGCTTCCATTTTCTGCCGCAAGCCTTCTTGCCGTGCGCAACGCCGATGGAAGCGAGAAAACCTCGATCCGCCGCTGGCGCAAGACTTCGTGGGGTCCGCGCGAAGATGCGACCGGCGTGACCGTTTCGTCCGAGCCGGCGCAACTCAGCGTGCGCATACCGGCGAAGCTGATCGGATCGGCCGATCGTCTCGTTGTTTATCTCAAAGACATGGCGGCGGACGGAGGGCGGGGGCGTTTCTACGGCGCGATCGATCGCGCCACGGCCTCCGGAACGGGCGAGCGAACCATCCGCCACTATGTGGCCATGGACGGCGAGAAGGGCAAAGTGATCTTCCAGCGCGCCGCGCGCACGCCTTCGGAAGGTCCCCGCACGCGCATCTATCAACTTTTCCCGCGCTTGTTCGGCAACACCAACGAGACGCGCAAACCGGGAGGTTCGCCCGACGAGAACGGAGTCGGAAAATTCAGCGACATCGACGAAAAGGCGATCGGCGAATTGAAAAGCATGGGCTTCACCCACGTGTGGCTGACCGGTGTTTTGCAGCAGGCCACGGCGACAGACTATTCGGCGATCGGCGAACCCGCGGACGATCCCGACTTGCTCAAGGGTCTGGCTGGCAGTCCCTACGCCATCCGCGATTATTTCGATGTCAGTCCCGACTACGCGGACGACCCGGCCAAGCGCAAAGAGGAATTCAAGGCGCTGATCGACCGGCTGCATGCGCAGGGACTCAAAGCCATCATCGACTTCGTGCCCAATCATGTGGCGCGCAGCTATCAGTCGACGGTTCGTCCGGAGCTTTCCTTCGGCGCGGAGGATGACCGGAGCAAATTTTTCGATGCGAAGAACAACTTCTATTACCTCACGTCCGAGTCGGGTGCGGAGGGAAGCGGTCCTCCGCTGCGCCTGCCCACCATGAATGCGGCGGAAAACCCGGCTCCTCTCCCGGGATCGGACGGCCTCTACGAAGGCGAAAAAGAATTCGGCCGCGTGACCGGCGACGATGTGGTGAGTTGGGAGTCGCCGATCGACAGTTGGTATGAGACGGTGAAGCTCAACTACGGCTACGACTTCACCGACCGCGAAAAGAAGACGCGGCTTTATCCGCACGGAGACAAGACGGACATCCCCGTGCCCGACACGTGGAAGAAAATGGATGGAGTGATCGCCTACTGGCAGGAGCTTGGAGTGGATGGTTTTCGCGCCGACATGGCGCATATGGTGCCGCCGGAATTCTGGCATTGGCTGATCGTGCGTGCGCGGGAAAGAAAGCCCGAGGTCTACTTTGTCGCGGAGGCTTACGCCGGCGATGCGCAGATTCCGTCCGGCGACACCGCAGCGGCCGAGGTGACCCTCGGCGAAGTGAAGATCGACTTGCTCAAGGCCGGTTTCGATGCGGTCTATGACGACCCGAGTTACGATGCATTGAAGGAAATTTTCGACGGCGAGGGCACGGCGAACGAACTCGACAAGGTGCGCTCGCGCAATTTCCTCTTCGACAATTCGCTGCGCTACGCGGAAAACCACGACGAAGTCAGGTTGGCTTCACCGCGCGAATGGGGTGGTCATGGCATGGCGGTGGGCAAGCCGGTCTCCGCATTGCTTTTCGCTTTGTCGCGCGGTCCGGTCTTGCTCTACAGCGGCCAGGAAGTCGGCGAACCCGCTCTCGGCTCCGAGGGATTCGGCAAAGACGATGCGCGCACCACGATCTACGACTATTGGTCGATGCCCGAGTTTGCCAAGTGGGTGAACGGCGGCACCTATGACGGCGGCAAACTTGCCCCGGAGCAGAACGCGCTGCGCGAATACTATCGCCGCCTTTTGCATCTGGCCGATCTGCCGGCGTTCCGCGACGGGGATTTCTATCCGCTGAATCCGGACAACTTGGAAAATCCCGGCTATGGCGTTTTGCCCTCCGGTGTTGCCGGTCACTGGTTTTACGCCTTCCTCCGCTACGATCAGGCAACGGGCCAGCGCATCCTTGTCGTGGTCAATCTTCACCCCGAGAAACCTCTCACCGATGTGCGCATCCGTTTTCCCAAGAAAGCCATGCGTTTTCTGGGATGGGACACCATCGCCGGGTCGCAAACCGTGCCGGTCATGGCCGGCGACCGTCTCGGCGAAGTGACCGGGGAAAGCGCGGCGATCCAAACGACGCCGGCCGAAATGGAAAACCCGGGGCTGCGCATCAAAGAACTTCAACCGCTCACCGCGGCCTACTACGAATTGAAATCCGCCCAATGAAAACCAACTCGAAAACCCGCTTCCGTTTCATCGCGTCATTCCTCCTGCTGCTGGCTTTTGTTTTTCCCGCGGTCGGTGCCGAGGCGCTGAAAGATGCCAAGCCTTTCCTCGGCTGGATCCCCATGCAGCCCGCCACGCCCGGCGAAAAAGTGGAAATCGACATGCGGCGATTCTTTTATCCCGGGCAAGCGAAGCCCGTCGCGCTGACGATTCCGTCCGGCGAAGAGGGTCGCTACACCGCGGGCTATGATGCGGAGAAATTCCTGCTCACCGTGACCATCGACAAGGATGCGCACGGCCTGATCGAAGTTCCGCTTCGCGCCGGCGAAGGTGAGTCCGCTTTGCAGGGCGCTCTCCTCTTCGGAGTGCAGAAAATGACCGGACACACATTCCGCTTTGTTCCGCAGGGTTCCGCGTCGGCCAAAGTCACCGTCGCGGGTCAGTTCAACGGCTGGAACATGCAGTCCCACGAGCTGAAGCGGGGCGAGGATGGCGCGTTCGAACTCTTCGTGCCGCTTTCGCCCGGCCGCCATCCTTACAAGTTGGTCATTGATGGCCAGTGGTCGCTCGATCCCGCGAACAACGAGAAAACTTCCGATGGCGTGGGCGGGGAAAATTCGATCGTGGCGGTCGAGGGCGCGGCGGGCGGTCCGCCTCCCGTGGTCTTTGCCCAGTCGGTTGCCGACGGCAAAGCCGTCTTTCGCGTCGTGGGCCAAGAACCGTCTGCTGTCTCGTCGATTTTGCAATTGCCCGGCGGTTCGAGTCGCGCGGTCCCGCACGAAGTTTCGGGCGATAACATCACGGTCGCGACTTCCGGAGCGCCCGAGGGTTCGTGGGTGCGCGTTGTGGTGGCCGATGCCGGAGGCAACGTGAGCAATGCGGCCCGTGTGCCGGCGCAGCCGCTCAAGGGATTCCAGTGGCAGGATGGCGTGATCTATTACGCGTTTACCGACCGGTTCGCCAATGGCGAGTCCTCGAACGACAAGCCGGTGCCGGACGACCGCGTCAAACCGGCGGCCAACTACCAAGGCGGCGACTTCCAGGGCATCCGCAAGAAAGTCGACGAGGGATATTTCGAGAAACTCGGCATCAACGTCCTCTGGCTCGCGCCGATCAATCGCAACCCGGACGGGGTCTGGCAGGAGTATCTGGCGCCTTACCGTCACTACACCGGCTACCATGGTTACTGGCCGGTGTCGCACACCGAGGTCGAGCCGCGCTTCGGCGGTGAGGATGCGCTCAAGGACATGATTTCGGCCGCGCACGCGAAGGAGACCTTCATCATCGCCGATCTCGTGCTCAAACACGTCCACACGGACCATCCCATGTGGAAGGAGCAGAAAGAACTTTTCGGTTCGCTGGAGCTTCCCGACGGCACGAAGAACCTGCGCATCTGGGACGAGCACCAATTCACCACATGGTTCGAGGAATGGTTGCCGGCGTTCGATTTCACCGATCCCGAAGCGGTGGAATTCCTGCTCGGCAACGCGGTGGATTTCGCCACGCGTTTCAAACTCGACGGTTACCGGCTCGATGCGGTGAAGCACATCGAGCGCGCGTTCTGGTGGGATTACCGCACGGCCATGCGCAATGTGGTCGACCAAGGGCGGCCGCTCCCGCTCTACAGCGTGGGCGAGACCTTCATGGACCGCAAAGGCATTGCCAGTTTCGTCGGGCCCGGAATGTTGGATGGTCAGTTCGACTTCCCGCTCTACGACACGATCATCGACGTGTTCGCCAAGGAGAAAGCCGGATTCGAGGAGTTGGAGAAATCGCTCGGCGCTTCGGAGTCGATTTACGGCAAGGAAACGCTCATGTCCCCGCTGCTCGGCAACCATGACAAGTCGCGGTTCATGGCTTACGCGGACGGCGACCTCCCCGATGCGAAAGAACCGGACGAGGAAGAGGTCGGCTGGAGCAATCCTCCGAAAGTCGACAACACAGCCGCCTTCGAGAAACTCAAACTGGGCCTGACCTTCGTGCTCTCGCTCGACGGTGTGCCCATGATTTATTACGGCGACGAAATCGGCCTGACGGGCGCCGGCGATCCGGACAACCGCCGCATGATGCGTTGGGGTGATGACGTTACCGCGGAGGAAAATTCCGTCCGTGAGCACTTCTCCAAAGTGGCGGCGGTGCGGCACAAGCATCCGGCTCTGCGCTACGGAAGTCGTCGTATGCTGCTGGCGGACGGGGATCGTTACGCCTTCGTGCGCGCGCACCTCGGTGACGCGGTCCTCGCCGTATGGAATCGCGGCAAGGGCGAAAATTCCTTCGAGGTGTCCGTGGGGCCCGAAATGCCCGATGGCAATTATGCCGATGCCTTGTCGGGTGAAAAAATCGAGGTCAAGGAAGGCAAAGCATCTTTCCGCCTCGGGCCGATGAAGTCGGCGCTCTTCGTCGCCGAGTAGCTGTTCCGCTCAGGGAAGATTCTTCCAGACGAAAAGAATCAGCGCGGCGAAAAGGAAGCAGAGGACGAGGAATTTGATCTGTTCGAGGCGCGCCTCGGTCTTGCGACGACGGAATTGTTTGCGCGTGGTGCGCACGCGGCCGCCGGGGAAGAGGTGCTCCTGCGGGCGAGGGGGAAGGACATTGCGCGGCTGCGCGGTGCTGACCTTGAGCTTTTTCTCGGGTTCCAGGGCTACCCGCACCGGCTTGGGCTTTTGCCGCGCCATCTTCTCCGCCGCCGCCAACTCCCGCATGAGGCGCGCCTGCTCGGCCGCGATGCGCTGCTTGTGCTCGTCCAGCAGACTCGAGGTCGGTCGCGGCATAGATTCCGGTCAGGGCGCGGAGATGGAGAGGAAAAGGAGAACAAGGCCGACGAGGCCCAGAATGAGCAGGGGCAGGGTGAAGGCGAAGCCGGCCATGAACCAGTAGCCGAAACCCTGACCACCTTCTGAGCCCTCGATTTCGACCGACGAAGGGCCGGAGAGCGGCTCGACGGCGACCTGGGCCTGCGCCTTGGTGTAGACTGAACGCGCGTCCTCTATCGCGCCGAGCGCCTTGGACAATTCCTTGGTCAGATCTTCCGGCGTCCATTCCTTCGGGTTGATCGCTTCGAGCTCCTGCAAATAAGTGCTGAAGCTGGCTTGGACGTTCTTGAGAACCTCCAAGCGCTTGAGTGTTTCGTCCGTCTCGCGCTGGATTTGCACCAGCGATCCGGTGAACTTGTCGACCATCTCGGCGCGCCCGCTGTCGAACTGCTCTTGGCGGCGGCTCAGTTCCTCGAGCTTGGCTTTTTCGCGTTCGAGTTGCTCGGCTTGTCGCTTCAGCGCCAGCAGACGCTCCTGCGCCAGAGCCACTTGATCGTCGATCTGCTCTACGCTCGGGGCGGGTGTCGTGTTCGGGTCCTCGTCGAGGTCGAGGAAATCATCGCGGCGGGATCTTTGTTCGGCCATAAGTCGGTCTCCGACCGAAAGGTAGAGTCAGCGCGCCATCCCACGCGAGAAAATATTCGGCCCGGTCCGGGGCCCGTCCTCAGGCCGCGGGACTGGCCTTGGCTGCGGGGGCCTGCTTGAGCTCCGCGAGGATTTTGCGGACCGCGTTGGCCGCGGTCACGCCATGCTTCTCGCGCAAGATGGACACCGTCCCGTGCTCGACAAATTCGTCCGGCCAGCCGATGCGCACGACCGGCGTCGTGATGCGCGCGTCGGAAAGGGCCTCCATGACGGCGGCCCCGTAGCCGTTGTGCAGAACATGGTCCTCGAAGGTGCAGACGACCTCGGCGCCGCGGGCGAAGAACTCCAGGGTCTGCGTGTCGAGGGGCTTGATCCAGCGGGCGTTGATCACCGCGGCATCGATTCCCTGCTGCGCGAGAAGATCGGCGGTTTGCTCGGCCATTTCGACCATGTTGCCGAGTCCGAGAAGGAGAACGCGTCGGCCGTGGCGGAGGACCTCGCTTTGTCCGATCTCGAGGAGTTGCGGATGCTCTTTCGGCTTGGCGCCGGTGCCCGCGCCCCGCGGATAGCGGATGGCAATCGGACCTTGGTGGTAGTTGGCCATGGTCCAGAGCATGTCGGCGAACTCCTCTTCGTCCTTCGGTTGCATGAAGACGAAGTTGGGGACGTGCCGCAGGTAGCCGATATCGAAAAGTCCGTGGTGCGTCGGGCCGTCGTCACCGCTCAGGCCGGCGCGGTCCATGCACAGCGCGACGTTCAGGTTTTGCAGCGCGATGTCATGGATGAGCATGTCGTAAGCCCGCTGCATGAACGTGCTGTAGATGGTGAGAAAGGGTTTGTATCCCTGCGTGGCCAAGCCGCAGGCGAATAACGCCGCGTGTTCCTCGGCAATGCCGACATCGTGGTAGCGCTCCGGATGGCGCTTTTCGAATGTGCTCAGGCCCGTGCCTCCGGCCATGGCCGCGGTGATGGCCACGATGCGGTTGTTGTGGTCGGCAAAGTCGGAAAGTTTCGTTCCGAAAATCTGCGAGTAGGTCGGCGTAGGCGACGGCTCGGTCTCGCCGGTGTCGGGCTTGAATTTGCCGAGACCATGGAATTTGTCCGGTTGCTGCATGGCCGGCGCGTAGCCTTTGCCCTTGGTCGTGAGGATGTGGAGAATGACCGGTTCGTTCTGCGTTTTGAGAAACTCGAAGGTGCGGGCGAGCAAGGCGGTGTCGTGGCCGTCGATCGGACCGTAGTAACGGAAGCCGAGGTCTTCGAAGATGACGCTGGGCAGGAGCATATGCTTCACGCCCGTCTCCACCTTGTGCGCCAGGGCGAGGGCACCTTCGCCGCCGACCGATTTGATCAGCTTTGCCGCCTGTTCGTGGAGATGCGCGTAGCCGGGGTGCGTGGTGATCTTGCTCAGGTAACTGGCCACCGCACCGACATTTTTCGAGATGGACCACTCGTTGTCGTTGAGGACGACGATGAATTTTTTCGTCGTTTCGGCGACGTTGTTGAGGGCCTCGAAGCTGACACCACAGGTGAAGGCCGCATCACCCGCAACCACCACGACGTGTTCGTCCGACCCGCGCAAATCGCGTGCCGCGGCCATACCGAGTCCGGCAGACAAAGCCGTCCCTGCGTGACCCGCGCCATAGCAGTCGTGCTCGCTCTCGGAACGGAGCAAAAATCCATTCAGGCCGCCGTGCTGGCGGATGGTGTCGAGTCCCTCGCGCCGTCCGGTGAGCATTTTGTGCACATAGCCCTGGTGGCTGACGTCGAAAAGAATTTTGTCCTTCGGCGATTCGAAGGCGCGGTGCATGGCGATGGTCAACTCGACCGCGCCGAGGTTCGGTCCGAGGTGGCCGCCGGTCCTGGAGACCGCTCGGATCAATTCGTCGCGGATTTCCTGTGCGAGCAACGGCAGATCTGCCTCGGGGAGGGCGCGGACATCGGCCGGTCCGTTGATCCGCGGCAAAACTTTGGCTTCAGGCTTCCTCGCGCTCATCAAATTCCTCCAAGGCGATTGCGCCGCCCGCTTTTTTGGCGATCAATTTCACTTTTTGTTCCGCCGCTTCCAGTTTTTCCCCGCAGGCGCGGGCCAAAGCAACGCCTTCCTCGTAAAGGGCGATCATTTTGTCCAAGGGCAATTTGTCTTCCTCGAGTTGCTCCACGATTTCATCGAGGCGTTTCATCGAATCCTCGAAGCTGCGCGGCTCGTCTTGTTTTGCTTTGGGCATGCGGGGTCAGAGTTCTTCGCGGGTATTCCAGCGGTCGGTGTCCGAGTAAAAAAGGCACTGTCCGTCGATGGGAAGGACGGCTTTCGCTTTGAGGGGAAAGGCACTGTAGTTGGGGTCGAGTTCCGCGCGACCAAGGATGTAGTTCTCCCAAGCCTTGTATTCGCCGCGGGCGATCTGGGTAAGGTAGGGGCGGTTTCCGGACACAGGGGTAAGGTAGAGACCGTTGATCGGGCCGCCCAGAGTTTTGTAGTCATTCAGCTCGACGAACTGATTGACCGTCGAGGGAATGAGCAAGGACACGCGACCGCCATACCATGCGGTAGCCCATGGCATGTCCGAGCAGATGATCTCCCCGGGCTTCATCCACTGGGACACGGCGTGGATGAACGGCGGGATGTAAGGAGGCCAGTTGACCCTTTGCGGCGGTGCGGTGAGGAGATTGACCGCCATGGGCAGTGCCGTGACCGCGCAGACCGCGCCGATGAAAGCATTCCGCGCGGGCGTGAAGCGGATCTCCAGCCGGTTCCAAAGCACGAGCAGGAAGGCCATGCCGTAAGCGGCGAAGATCGGCACGAAGAGCATGTGCAGTTGGTTGGCCGAGACGGCGCCCAGCGGCGCGAAGAGAGCCATCCCGGTCGCTGCGCCGACCCACATGAGGACAACGCACCATCGGAACATATTGGTCACGCTGTGGCGGAAGATGTGCAGGAAAGCGAAGAAGAAAGCGGCGGCAGCCACGTTGAACCCGAGGTAGGTGAAGAGATTTTCGAACTGCCCCGTGAATCCGCCGCGCAGCTTGGCGCGCACTGCCCCGAAGGCTGTCATGTCCGGCTGCAGGTTGCGCATGAAGAAGGACTCCGATCCTGTCGTCCCGTCGAGGATGGCGAAGATGCCCAGTCCGAGCGGATTGCCGCTCACCATGTAGTTGCGAACCAACCATGGACCGACCACGAGAAGGAACACAAAAAAGACGAGGAGTGTGCTCACGCTGCGCGGACGGAACCAGATCGCCGTGAAGACGAGAAACCCGAGGAACATCCAGGCAACAGCGGGGTGGCCGAGGGTGGCTACGCCGAGCAGAAAAGCGACCGCTGCCAGTTGCAGGAGCATGGCACCGGTCCGGCCGTCTTCGCGCGATTGCATGGCGCGGTGCAGGAAGAAGAGAGAAAGAATGAAGAGAAAAAGCACCGCGTTCTGCGGCAGGCCCTACACCGAGAAACGCCACATCATGTCGGTGAGCAGCACCAGAGCCGCCG
>Ga0163212_1001487_pt1 | contig 10382 bp, 10 predicted proteins | sample Malawi_45m_30L_FD_113532 | JGI IMG/M metagenome (GOLD analysis project Ga0163212, IMG submission 113532) | Freshwater microbial communities from Lake Malawi, Central Region, Malawi to study Microbial Dark Matter (Phase II) - Malawi_45m_30L | ecosystem: Environmental > Aquatic > Freshwater > Lake...
ATCTTGATGTTGCCTATCATTGAACAAACCTCCGGCGGCTGTAATGTCCGGCTCCCGGCATCCCCGCTCCACATTCCACCCGGCGTCGCGTTGTTACGCGTAAACGTTTGATTGTGGATGGCCGTATTAAAAATCTCGGTGCGTTTCGATACGATTTTGCCATCTGAAAATGAATTTGCTGCGCTTGCCGGGTGTTAACTAACTCCCGTTTCCAATCTTGATGTTGCCTATCATTGAACAAACCTCCGCGTAGGGGCGGACAACTGTGTCCGCCCGCGCATATCGGTTTGGAATTGCCTCGTGCTTTTTCTATTTGGTTGATGTCAATGCTTCGCTTGGCTGCGACGTGAAAATGTGGATGGTCCGTTTATGATTTACCTTCCATCGAACAAAAACTCCGCGTAGGGAGACCCGCTCTGCCATCATGAGTCGTGCGGAGGGCCGGTCCAGCAGCTTAGCCACAGTACGTAGACAGATTTCGCATTATTACCGTTACCCTTACATTTCCGGGCAGGCGTGTCGTGGTCACCATAACACTACGCGTTCCAAATTGCGTTGATTTGGGTATAGTTAAGCGAACAAATGAAATCGCGAACTCTAGGATATATCCATCTCAGTAACGAATCCCATGAGTCAGAACTGTCGAGGCACCGTGCGCTCCTGTCTGGCACTGATGCCATCTATGAAGATGTACATTGTGGCGGTCGCATCGTGGAACGGACTCAGTTTCGACGGTTGCTCGCCGATGTCAGTGACGGAGACACTGTGCTCTGTGCATCACTCGACCGATGGGCATGGACACTCGGAGATTTACAGTCATCTCTCAAGCAGCTTCATGATCGCAATGTGACACTAAGCATTCTCGAGCCGAAACTTGTGTTTTCTCCTGACCCAGGCGTTGAAAGCGTGACGTCGACCGCACTCGTGGATGCGCTCGTAGCTTGGGATGCAACATTGCAAAAGCGCAAAATGCAGCACGTGGTTCGAGGTGGCAATAGGACTGCATCGTCGCGTCCAGCACGTCTAATAAAGCCAAGGCTATCTGATGCCCAGCTCGTGAAGGCGGGTGAGCTCCAGCGCGATGGCTACACCGTTCAAAACATCGCTGATTACTTTGGTGTGAGCCGAATCACGATGGTGAAGTATATGAAACAGGCCGAAGAAGCCGGATTGTATTCTGCTAACTGACGTCGTTATAGTCGCGATGTCGTGCTAATCAGCGCTGATAATGCCGTACTGCGTTTGAACACCCATCATTCATCGGTACGAAATCGCCTGTATGTTCAGGAAATCGCCAAATTCGATTTCAACTCGCGAGCCAGTTATCACGATTGGCATCATTTTGACCGCCGCCTGGCTTGGGATCCTGATCCCGTTCCTCATTGGTGATCAGGACGGTCGTCTCGAAACGGAGGACATCCCTTCAGCTGTCCTTGCGGACGAATGACACATCCCGAACAGCGCGTATCACTGCCGTGCAACAATCGCCTCAATCCATGTCGGCACAAACGGACTGATACAACCCTTACTCGTTCGGTAGTCGCGATAGGCTCCGACACGCTCGCCAATCGCAATCGCTTCATCCCGAAACTCGGCATGGTTAATGCCAAGTTCGCCGAGGCAAAAGTTCATCGTCCAACGTGCCGGCTCCGGTGCTAGTACCAGCTCAGTATCGATACGCTTAAGGATTGCCGCGATATCAAGACCATCCGGTGACTTGCAGATGCGCTCCGTGGTCAGACTCCACGCTGTCCGGGCAAGCCAAGGTTCCTTTTGGGCATCGATGGCGAGCCCTGCATTCCGCAGGGTCTCCTTTTCTGGATGCTGTTTCACAAGATAGCTGTTGACCCAGTCCGCCAATTGACCATAAGTGGCGGTTTGAACCAGCATTTTGAGGTGGTCAATGGACAGCTATCTAGGTTTCATGATCAGGATAGCTACCATCCGGGCTTCCAGATATTCCGTTGCCCAGAGCTCTAAACCGAACGCCGTGTTGAGTTTGATGGACTTTGCGATTGTGCGAAGCTCACCCTGCTTGACGACAAACTGCTTTCCACTGTAGCCGTGGCGTGTGTTCTGTGCGCATAGCTGCTCCGTGCCGAGAGCTTCCAGATTTGCGAGGACATCCTGAGTCGTCATGACGTCAGCTTATCAAGGTCATGGATCCGATATCACAATGGGAAAACGAACTTTGGAAGCCGAACATCAACTCGCCCTGTTCATCAAAAAGGTGTATTTGGAAGCAGTAAAAAAAATCCAAGTTTGCCCTCCAAACTGACAGCAGTTTTACTGCACCTGACCCGTTTCCTGACCAAAATTAGCGAAACGTAGCGAAATCCAGCATCACCAAATTGCGCATTTTTAGGATTATGGTAGTATTACGTCAGCCTATGCGGGCGTAGCTCAATGGTAGAGCTCCTGCCTTCCAAGCAGGTGGCGTGAGTTCGATTCTCATCGCCCGCTTCATTAAGAACTCATCCATGTGGAGGAGTTTTTTCTTTGTGAAATCGAGCTGCCAACAACACGGCTATGATTCCATCATACGGAAACGATTTCTTAACACTGGCTTCTCAAAGTGAAAACGGATTATGCCTATACTTTGAGCATTCATATTCGGGTACTGCATAGCCGAACCTCTTCAACAGCCTTCAACTGAAGGCTTTTTTTATGCCGTGGCCTTTCTTGTGAGGCACCATCGTTCGGCCTGCCGAGATCCCTGCAACAGACGGAAATCCTTGGCATTTACCGACTTTTCGGGTCTTTGTGTTATCGTGTGCACAGTGTGTAGTAAGTCACCGTTTCTTTGTTTCGTACAGATAAGGAGGTGGTATTTATGCAGATTTCTGCACCACGTCGAGGTTTCACGCTCATTGAGCTCCTCGTCGTAATCGCAATCATCGCTATCCTCGCGGCGATTCTGTTCCCTGTGTTTGCGCAAGCAAGGGATAAGGCACGTAGCGTCAGCTGTTTGTCCAATATGAAACAGCTGGGTTTAGCACTGACGATGTATTTGCAGGACTACGACGAGAAAGTCCTTCCTAGATACGCAGCCTGTCCAAGTACAGGACCTACCAGTAAGAATGACCTGCTTTGGACGGGTCTCTTACAGCCATACATCAAAAACAAGGGCATTTTTGTGTGCGGCTCTGCCAGTAATACAAACTACGCCGATCAATGGAGGCAGTGGGATTCAAACATTGATGTAAACAATAACCGAGGGCGGGTATCGGTTGGATATAACCAAACGATAAGCGGATGGTACTACGCGACAGATGCTTGTGGCGAAATGATACTTCCGACGCTGCCGCAGGTCGCTGTTCCTGCAAAGAATGTGATGTTTGCAGATTCCGTGTCGGGTGATATCGGTGGCGGATTTCGGGGATACCTCTTTGGAAACACGGGACTAAACGTTCCATACACCGCCACACCTGCCGGAAGCATGGGGGCCAGGCATCAGGAAGGCACAAACCTTACCTTTTTTGATGGCCATGCTAAGTGGTTCAAAGGCAAGTCACTTTTGTGGAATCCAAATGCGACCATTAATTGTCAGGATACTTCGATGTGGTTGAATCCATATTTGGATATGAACGAGGCACGTGTAAAGTTCAATGTGTCAGATTCGTGCATTCCAGATCCGTAGTGAGGACTTGATGATGAAAACGAACAAGCCTATGACGATGATTGCCGGCACACTGCTGATTGTCGCCATTGTTGTTGGTTACATTGCATATACAAACACTCCTAAATCCGCCATGGGTGGCGAATTGGAGCAAGTGATTATCAAGGCAGACAACCCGGATGATCCCAAGTACAAGCCCGATCCTAAGCTGGGTCTCTCAGGCGGCGGACAGAGATAAATCGACACAGCCCCATTAGAACCATCCGATGGGGCTGAGGTATCCAACATCGACTATCGTGGCTAAAGCGCTCCCACGACCTTGTGTGGCACATAGAGCTCCTCCAAGTAGTGAACTCCTCACTTGAAAGTTTAGCATCGAGTGCTCCGATTGCGTCATCGACATGTGCAACCGTTGTTGGATCGACAATTGGCGCGGCTACCTGAGGCTTTTGTAACAGCCATGCCAGTACAACATGTGAGCGGGGATTGCAAGCCGCTCAGAAACATCCCCGACCCTTGCCAGCACCGGGGCATCGATATCTACGATAGCCCCATACTTCAGCTGTGGTATCTGGTCTGTAGATGCCCGATGGCTGCTCTCCTCCGTCCATGCGCGCGTCAGCTTGCCACTTGCCATCGGGCTGTAGGGAATAACGCCAATGCCCGCATCCGCACATAGCGGCAGCATCTCTTGCTCTTCCTCGCGGTAAATCAGGTTGAGGTGATTTTGCATCGAGACGGACTTCGCCCAGCCCTATCGCTCACTCACAAACAGAGCCTTTTGGAACTGCCAGGCATACATCGCCGATGCGCCGATATAGCGGACTTTTCCCGCACGGACGATGTCGTTGAGCGCTTCCATTGTCTCTTCAATCGGCGTTCCATAGTCCCAGCGGTGGATCTGGTAGAGGTCTATGTAATGTGTTTGCAGGCGACTAAGACTGTTGTCGACCTCGGCAAGGATTGCCTTTCGGGACAACCCGCCGCCGTTTGGGCCATCTTTCATGCGGCCGTGTACTTTGGTCGCAAGAACTACGTCATCGCGCTTTGCAAATTTTTTCAATGCACTACCGACGTACTGCTCGCTCGTCCCAAGAGCATAAATGTTGGCTGTGTCGAAGAAGTTGATACCTCGTTCGAGGGCATGACGTATCACGCGTGTGCGTCTGCTCTTCACTAACGACCCATTTATTCAGCCAGCGTTCAGGGTCTCCGAAACCTATACATCCAATACAAATCCGTGAGACATCCAGGCCAGTCTTGCCAAGCTTTACGTATTGCATGTAGATAGTTTACGTGCATTACTATGCACCGGACTATATCAACACCAGCCAGGAGGACATGTTCAGTCCATCACAGTAGGGTCTATGTGGGCATTAATCGACATCAATGGTGAGATGTTTATAGCGACCTGTAATGCCAAGTTCACCGAATGCATCCCTGGGCAGCCACTTTACGTGACCATCAAAGTAGAGACAATCAAGCCCGTTACTGTGAACAGTTGGAATCCAAGATAAGTCACCGGGTTGTTCATAAATGTTTCCCCAGTAGATTTCAGGGTTGCGCAAGTTACCCGTCCACATGGAGGAACTGTCTACCACCATGACAGTTCCTGAGTGATCCTCAACCATGGCATCAGTTACGCGAACACTTGATGTCGTCGGGAAAGCCCCCTTACCTTCGTGAGAGTATGCTTCGAGACAGGAATAACCACCTTCAAAGCAGTAATCGCCAGTAGGTTGCATTGGAGCTGTAAATCGACCATCGGCGAATGAGCGCCTTGATGGTGCTTGTGGACAGACAAACACACCAAGCGTTTTTACATATGGCAGGATGCAAACTCGCCAGGTGTACGATTTGTCACAGCAGTCCAGGCAGTTTGGATCCATATCAGGACTCGATTCAGGCTGCAGCTCATCGTGGTCGCTACGATATATCAATATCGCATTACCAAGTTGCCGCATGTTTGATACACAAGCCGCCTGACGTGCCTTCGCCCTTGCCTGTGAAAAGACTGGAATGAGAATTGCAGCCAAAATTGCGATGATTGAGATCACCACCAATAGTTCAATCAGGGTAAATGCACGTTTCACTTTGGAGCTACTTAGGATTAGCATCGTCACAAACGTGTAATGTTCTAAAGGATACATTGTTGCACGAAACGAACGCAAACTACGTTTGCTCTTTGTGTAACGCGACTGCACGGCGTGCGGCTTTCACTGCAGCAACTGTTACATCAGATTCCGTTCCATGCTCCCAATCGCGAAGAGCTCCGATGTTATTTTCAACTTTGTGGAAAATCTCTGCAATCCGCTCCATCGCTTCATGATCCAGAACCGTGTAATTCCATCCAATTAACAGATCACGAGCAATCTTACGCTCCGTCCCAGGACGAACGATGCCACGATAATCCGCTCCATAATCGCGAAGAATACGCTGCCACCATACTTCAGGACCATCATATTCTTGCCAGAGGAGTCGCTTCCATTGATAGATTGGCGTCGGGACGTAGGGTCCGATTTCCAAACCCTCTGCGTTCAATGCCTTGCAATAGGTATCACGTGAAATTCCAGCATCATCAAGGTTGAAGTTTAGGTTGACGATATGAAACGATGGCTCGATTCCCGGCTCGTATTCCGGAAGTTTCGCCAGGGTCAACCCGGAAAGCATCGGGCGAAGAATATCGACATTGTGCCGGCGGCCAGCAATCTCTCTGTCCAGTTTTTCTAGCTGGCTTGGGAACAAGGTGGCGATCACCGGCGAAAGGCGAAATGTGACCACCAGTGAGTCCACGTACTGCTCGTAGTGCTTGGGGAAATCTGGTTCGCCTGCCCGCCCGTAGTGCTGACAGGTCATCGCGGCACGCCAAAAGACATCTTCATCGGATGTCGTCATGTAACCGGCTTCCGCCAGGCCAAGGAGCTTCCATCCCATACACGAAAACGCTGAGGCATCTGAGAAATTGCCCACTACTGTGCCGTTGATTTTTGCTCCGTGCGCCTGTGAGGCATCCTCAATTACTTTCAAGCCATGCTTCGTTGCAATCGCATTGATCGCCGGCATGTCTGCCGGTTGACCATAGAGGTGAACAACCATGATGGCCTTGGTACGCGGAGTAATGACGGCTTCGATGGACGATGGATCCATGTTTCCTGTTATGGGATCAATATCCGTAAACATCGGAATGCATCCACATGCAAGCACAGGGGAGACAGTGCCTCCCCATGTGTACGGTGGACAAATGATTTCATCCCCCGGGCCAAAGCCAAGACCCATCAGTGCTGCTTGAATAGCTGCCGTTCCAGACCCCAACGCGAGCGCATGGCGTCCACCGTGATAGTTTGAAATCGCCGCCTCAGCATTAACAATACTACTGTGTGTGCGACCAAGTCCAACGGTCTCACCCCGGCGCAACAGGTCAGCCGCAGACTGTATTGCATCCGCGGTGAACTTCGGATGCTGTGGAGCTGCCGATACACCTACTGGTTTTCCGCCGAGTAATGCCAACCGATTATGCATCATCCAACCTCCGTGGTCGTAATGTAGAATCGCCAAACGATGGATTCTACCCGTTAAATTCGTTGTGCCAGTCCTTCCGTTACACGGCGCAGGCCCGGAGATACGTCATAGCGGTCAACGTGGACATTTAGGACATGTACTCCGCCACACTTTAGCGCGGTGTCAAGCGCCGCCGCAAGCTCGTTTTCTGTACGCACCACCCAGCCGCTCCCACCGCCGATAACATCCACAATGCGGTCGTAACTCCACATTGAGAGGTCGTTAAATGCACCCTCGAGGAGGTAGCGCTCTGTTGTATACCCATCGTTATTAAGGACGACAACAATCGCTGATTTTTTGTAACGCACAAGCGTACTGAGCTCTGTGCACGACATCTGAAATGCACCATCCCCGACGAGAACGACTGGAAGGACATCCGGGCGGGCGAACGCAACCCCGACGGCCCCGGGAATCGCCGAGCCCATGCTTGTGTAATAAGCCGGCGACAGAAATGCATAGCTTGAGCGGATATGCAAATCACTCGCGCCAAACATCACATCGCCTACATCCGCGACAACCGCAAGCTTAGCCGAGAGGTGGTAGTTAATGGCTGAGAGCAATACTGACGTCGTGATCGCCTTGCCACTTTCCGGGTTCCACTGCGGTAGTGGGAAGCCGCCGGGGACGTTCGGGGCAGGTCGCGGAGTGCCAGGCAGTTGAAAGAGGGCTTCACATAAATCCTGAAAGCGTATTGCCGGGTAGGAATGCGAGCGGACACGAATCTGATCAATCGTAGCTTCGATAACCTGCGGTTTTTTGAACTTCGCCGGTTGGAAGTTCAGGGCCATATCGGTCCGAATATCTCCAAGGATGATCAGGCAGTCGGACTCCTCAACCAGCCTAATGGTCGCATCATTGGATGCCGTTCCGCCGTATATTCCGGCGAAGAGCGGGTGGTCTTCATTAATAAGCGATTTGCTGTGAAGGGCTAGAGCAATCGGGATGTTGTGTGCCTCTGCGAAAGTTATAAGCTTTTCAGACAGTCCGCAGCGCGCGGTCTCGACACCGGCGAGGATTACTGGCCGCTGGCTAAACGCCAGCCAAGCTGAGATTTCTGAAATACAGGCAGCCAGGTCTTCTTTGTCAGTTGGATTTTCGATGGCCGGAGCGGATGACTCGAGAGCCGCAACGGGGATCTCCTGTTTGACAACATCCCGTGGGAGCTCGATATAAATCGGCCTGAGGTTTTCGCGCATCGCGCGGAATGCAGCATCGATGAGGCGTGGTGCGGTGGCTGGGTCATCGATGGCGACATTTGCGCAGGTGATTTCGGCGAATAGCTTTTGCTGGCTATCGAACATGTTGACCATATGGTGCAGATGAAACCCTTCACGGCGTTCAGAAAGGCCAGGAGCTCCGGAAATCACGACCATCGGGGAGCGTTCGGCAAAGGCGCACTGAACGGCATTTATGACTTTACTCGCACCGACGGAGTACGTTACTAGGAGACAACCCGTGCCAGCAATACGTGCGTAAGCATCGGCTGCGAATCCCGAGTGGTTTTCGTCTGTGTTGTTGATGACATCGATGCGTGGGTCATCCCAGCATTCGCGATAGAGATCCAGGACATAGTCACCGGGGATACCAAAAATGTGGCCGATGCCTTCATCCACGAGGCGGTTACGCAGAAACTCTCCAACGGTCATTTTGTTACTCCAAAGACGTTACGCTGCACGGAGTTATTATCTGTACAACGTACGCTGATAGAAGTCTACCAATTAATGTCTGGCATTTGTGAGACATCTGACTGAAAAGACGCGAGGTTTTGAATGCAATTGGAGGCCGAATTTTGAGCAAAATGTCCTGACTTATTTGTTCGGATCGTTGCACACGTCATCATGGAGAGCGCTTTGCATGGGGTGTTGGGTGGCAAATGTCCAAAGGACTTTCAGAGGCCTGCCCCTGCGCGCAGAATTTGTTTCATGATGAGGTTTCACGGCAAACGAATCGAACAGCAAACAGTATTTTCGTAACGATCTGCGGAATTGGAACGCATACGATACACCCATCACACGAGTGTTTATTCATCATCTGGAAAAGCCGTCACATCAACAACCAATTGATAACCACGTGATTCGACGCGGTAGCTGAAGTTATGCATCATTAAGATACGCGCATCCACCTGAACCCTTTCCCTCATCACTAACCTCTGTATCGATGGCAGCCCTTCGGAACACGCCGGTACGCCTCGTTCACGGGAGGCTGCCTCATCAAAGGAATGCACCATGGACACACGCTTTGGTGGCCGTTTTCGATAACGAGTGAATACGGTCGCGGGCAGGTTTTGCACACGCCTGTGGTGGCCCCTGTTTATGATGCGAAAAATCGCGATGCTGTCCCAATTATCAAATCGGTGAGCATCCTAGCCAATACAAAGGCTGGACCGGCATTGCATATTTTCGTGATAAATCGCGAGCCATCGGGTGCTCCCGTGGACGTGGCCATAAGTATAAAAGGATGTAACCTGGCTCCGACATTGGTGCATCACTGTATCCACCATGAAGACCTTAGAACAGAAAACTCCGCCGCCAACCCAATGGCTGTCATGCCATCCGAGACGACTCTGAACGTCGCATCGGATGGCAAGTTATCGGTCAGACTTCAAGGCTGGAGCTGGAATCTGTTTCGTGTGGGTGTGAACTCTAAGTCTTGTTGAGCTTTTAGAGCATGCTTGGAATTATTTGCTGCACAGATTGCTAAGGGATTATCACCAGCTTCGTTTCCTTCGAGCCTCCAGTCGTTGCTGCTGAGACTTTCACACTTGTTTTTCGTGTCACCTTGGATGCCCGAAGAGTGAACGACACTGATTTCAAACCAGCAGGAACGAGGAGTCGTTGAACAGGTTCGATGCCCGCGTTTGATATTGCAATCGTAACCCATGTTCCGCTTGATGGCGCTGCTTGTGTCAACTCGATTTTTGCGGTTGTACTGGCATTTGACCGCAATTCAGTGGCGGACGCCGACAATTTGGCAACTCCAGGCTGAGGCTTGAGCGTGATGTCGGCGCTAAGAGAGCTCGTGCCGGATTGAGCACTCACTCGCAGTCCCTGACTTTTTGTGACTTCCACTGTACTCACCGCAAACTCGACTGATATTTGTCCTTCGGCAATCTGTACTGTTCTTGGTGCGCTAGCCAGTTTCGTATCAGACAACTGAATAGCAACAAAGGCACCACCGCTCGGAGCAACTGACCTGAGAGTAAGCA
>Ga0163212_1001488_pt1 | contig 10377 bp, 9 predicted proteins | sample Malawi_45m_30L_FD_113532 | JGI IMG/M metagenome (GOLD analysis project Ga0163212, IMG submission 113532) | Freshwater microbial communities from Lake Malawi, Central Region, Malawi to study Microbial Dark Matter (Phase II) - Malawi_45m_30L | ecosystem: Environmental > Aquatic > Freshwater > Lake ...
AGCGCCTCCTGGACGGCTTGGACAAGTGCGGAATCAGAGGCGGACATAGGAACAGCGCAACAGAAGTTAACCCGTAATGGTAGCGGCTAGTGCGCACTCACTAAAATCAAGGGCCGATGGCCGCATACCCATCACAGGCATTGGCCAGTCCAACCCAAGCATCCATGACCCGCAAGCTTTTCGTCACCACCGCCCTGCCCTACGCCAATGGGCCCTTCCACATCGGCCACATGATGGAGTACATCCAGGCCGACACCTGGGTGCGGGCACAACGCATGATGGACTCGGAGGTCGACTTCGTGTGCGCTGACGACGCCCATGGCGCACCCATCATGATCGCCGCGGACAAGGCCAGGAAAACCCCGCAACAGTACGTGGCCGACATTGCCGCAGGGCGCTCGCGCTACCTGCAGGGCTTTCACATCGAGTTCGACAACTGGCACAGCACCGATGCGCCAGAGAACCACGCTTTGGCTCAGTCCGTGTACCGGGCACTCAAGGCACAGAACCTGATCGAAGCCCGCACGATCGAGCAGTTCTTCGACCCCGACAAGGGCATGTTCCTGCCCGACCGCTTCATCAAGGGCGAATGCCCCAAGTGCGGCGCCCAGGATCAATATGGTGACAACTGCGAGGCCTGTGGCGCGGTCTATCAGCCCACCGAACTGAAGAAGCCTTACTCGGCCTTGTCCGGCGCCACGCCGGTGCTGCGTACCAGCGAGCACTACTTCTTCAAGTTATCTGACCCGCGCTGCGTGGAGTTCTTGCAGGCCTGGACCCAGGATGGGCGCCTGCAGCCCGAAGTGGCCAACAAGGTGAAGGAATGGTTCACCCGCGATGAAGCCGGCAACATCAACCTGGGCGACTGGGACATCTCGCGCGATGCGCCTTACTTCGGCATCGAGATCCCTGATGCGCCGGGCAAGTACTTCTATGTGTGGCTGGATGCCCCCGTGGGCTACCTGGCGTCCTTAAAAAACCTGTTGGACCGCCGCGGCGTGGACTTCGAGGCCTACATGGCCGACCCCGCGAGGGAGCAGGTGCACTTCATCGGCAAGGACATCGTCACCTTCCACGCCCTGTTCTGGCCGGCCATGCTGCGGTTCAGCGGCCGCAAGGTGCCCACGGCGGTGCATGTGCACGGCTTTCTCACTGTCAACAATGGCGAGAAGATGAGCAAGAGCCGTGGCACCGGCTTGAGCCCCTTGCGCTACCTGGATCTGGGCCTGAACCCCGAGTGGCTGCGCTACTACCTGAGCGCCAAGCTCAACGCGCGGGTAGAGGATATCGACTTCAGCGCGGACGACTTTGTGCAGCGGGTGAATGCCGACTTGGTGGGAAAGTACATCAATATCGCCTCGCGCGCAGCGGGCTTTATCAGCAAGCGCTTCGGCGGCCGGCTCACCGACCAGCTTGGCGGTGACGGCGCCGAACTCTTGGCCGGGCTGCGCGCACACCGCAACACCGTGGGCATGCTGTACGCCGAGCGCGAGTTCGGCAAGGCCGTTCGCGAAATCATGGCCCTGGCCGACCGAGTCAACGGCTACGTCGATCAGAATAAGCCCTGGGAACTGGCCAAGCAAGAGGGCCAAGACGCCCTGCTGCACGAAGTGTGCTCGGTGTGCATCGAGGCCTTTCGCGTGCTGACGATTTACCTCAAGCCTATGCTGCCGGCACTGGCCGCGCGGGTGGAGTCGTTCCTCCAGGTGCCCGCACAGCAATTGGCCGATGCGGGCAAGCCCTTGGGCGCCCACACGATTGGCGTGTACGAACACCTCATGCAGCGGGTGGACCCCAAGCAGATGGAGGCGCTTTTCGAAGCGCCGGCCGAGCCAGCGGCCACCGCCGAAGGCTCAGCCGGTGAGGGTGCCCGTGCGGGTGCCATCCGTGCGGCTGCCTTCGCGGATACGGCGCTCTCGGGCGGTACCGCCCTGACTTTGCCCGGGGGGGAGGCTCTGGCTCCCGCCATCACCATCGACGAGTTCTTCAAGGTTGACCTGCGGGTGGCCCGCATCGAAAGGGCCGAGGCAGTGCAAGGCAGCACCAAGCTCCTTCGCCTGACGCTGGATGTGGGCGAGGGTAGCCTGCGCAACGTGTTCAGCGGCATTGCCTCGGCCTACAAGCCCGAGGACTTACAGGGCAAGCTCACCGTGGTGGTGGCCAATCTGGCGCCGCGCAAGATGAAGTTTGGGGTTAGCGAAGGTATGGTGCTGGCCGCCAGCCATGCCGATGAAAAGGCCGAACCGGGCATCTTCGTGCTCGAACCCTGGCCTGGTGCTCAGCCGGGTATGCGCATCCGCTGAGGGCCCGCAGCGTGGGCCTGCAGCGGCCCCAGCCGAGACTAAAATGGCGGGTTGCGCCGGATAGCCCGGCTGCGAGGATTCTCAACATGCCGCTGTTCTGGAAACCCTATCAGTCTGATGTGACGCAGTTCATCGAGTCGCTCAAGCAGGCCAAGCCCACGTTGGAGCATGAACAGCGCGAAGGCCGCGCCCTGTTGTGGGACAGGGCCATCGACCGCGAACAACTGGCGCAGGCCCGACAGGCCCGCGTGCCCCAGCAGGCCTACGTCTACCAAACCAAGGTCCGCTGAACACCGTGGAAACACCCGCAGGCGACAGCGCCGTGCCCCAGGCGCCGCGCGAGCCGCCTGAAGCAGTGGCACTGCCTGGGGAGCTGGCCCAGGCCGCAGTGCCCGAGCCCGATCACAGCCTCAAGCCCGACCCCGCCGCAAAGCCCCTGGAAGTGGACCATGTGGCGGTGGCCCGCTTGTACGGTGAGCCTTTGTTTGCGCTGCCCACCGATCTGTACATCCCACCCGATGCGCTGGAGGTGTTCCTGGAGGCCTTCGAAGGCCCCCTGGACCTGCTGCTGTACCTGATCCGCAAGCAGAACTTCAATATCCTGGACATTCCGCTGGCCGATGTGACGCGGCAGTACCTGGCCTATGTGGACCAGATCCGCCGGCGCAATTTGGAATTGGCCAGCGAGTACCTGCTGATGGCGGCCATGCTCATTGAACTCAAGAGCCGTATGCTCTTACCGCCCAAAAAGAGCGAGAACGGCAGTGAGCCTGAAGACCCGAGGGCCGAACTGGCACGCCGCCTGCTGGAGTACGAGCAAGTGAAGCTGGCCGCAGCCCGCATCGATGAGCTGCCGGTGATCGGGCGCGATTTCCTGAAGGCACAGGTCACCATTGAGCAGACTGCAGCGGTACGGCTGCCCGGTGTCAGACCACTGGACCTGCAGGAAGCCTGGCGCGACATCCTGATGCGCGCCAAGCTCAACCAACACCACAAAATTAGCCGAGAGCAGCTTTCGGTACGCGAATACATGAGCATGGTTCTGCGGCGCTTGCAGGGCCAGCGTTTCATCGAGTTCGCCGACCTGTTCGATACCCAGGCCAGCGCACCCGTGGTTGTGGTGACCTTTATCGCCTTACTCGAACTGGCCCGCGAACACCTGCTGGAAATCACACAGGCCGAGGCTTTTGCTCCCATCTACGTTCGGCTGGCCTATCAGCCCAGCTGAAGGGCTTCAGAACGAGCGGTGCACATAGGTGCTGACAGGCGGGCGCATCGGCAGGTGAGCGTTGTGGCCCAACGCGCTGGGTGGGGTCATCAGGTGAGTGACCGCGAGCACCGCCTGTGTGCGCGAGCTCACGCCCAGCACCCGCAGCAGTGAAGCCACGTGGTCCTTCACCGTCTCTACCGATAGCTTCAGTTGCCGCGCGATGAGCTTGTTGGGCTGCCCTTGCAACAGCAACTGCAAGACCTCTGACTGCCGGGGCGTGAGCTTGAGCTGCGACAAACCACCCGCATTCGGGGGCACGCTCACCGGTGGGGCCGGCGTATGCACCGGCCGCGTGCTGGGCCACCACATGGATTGCAGGCTCGGCGCGCTGGGCTCCATGGTCTGGCGCAAGGCGCCGGCTGGCACATAGACACCACCGGACATCAGCATGCGCAGGGCCTGCAACTGCAGCTCCAGTGCGGTGCGCTTGGGAATGAAGCCCGCCGCACCAGCGTCTAGGGCCCGCATCACCTCACCCACCGTCTCTGAGGCCGAAATGACCGCCACGCGCATGGCAGGGTGGCTTTGGCGCCACTGAGCCAACAAGGACAGGCCATCGGCATCGGGAAGCTGCAGGTCCACCAGCGCCAGGTCCACCGGGCCCTGGTCGTCCAGGCAGCGCTTGGCTTGTTCGGCGCTGGCAGCACTCAGTACCGTGACGTCGCAGCCCAGCGATTGGATCAGGGTCTCCAGGGCGCAGCGTTCCAGGGGATGGTCGTCCACCAACAGCATCTTCATCTTCAACTCCTTGACCCGGCTGCACACAGAGCCGGTTTGAAAGATGCTAGGAGGCCTGCTCGGGCAGGTACACCCCTCGTACCAGGGGGAACCTCCAACTTGGGGGAAGTAGCCCGCTTAAGGCCCCTTTGCGAGGCCCCTTCATCAGGGGTGTGGCCGCGGCGCCAAAGCCACTGAGAAATCCACTCTTGGCCAAGCCCACCAGCAAGACCGCAGCCGTGGCCCAGATGTAGAAATGCGGGTCGGCGATCATCCACAATGCCCTTATGTTCGCCCCATCACAACAGGATGTCCGCCGCTTCTTTTGCGAAACGTGGCGCCGCCAGCGCCAAGGCCTGCCGCTGGACACCATGCAGACCAAGGCCGCGCCTTGGCTGGCGCTGCACCCCGAGTATGACGGCGATCTGGCTGACGAAGCCGCCGCGCTAGCAGCCGTCTACACCGTCGAAGAGGGGCGCACCAACCCCTTCTTGCACCTGAGCATGCACCTGAGCTTGGTTGAGCAGGTGGACATCGACCAGCCTCGCGGCATTCGACAGGCCTTCGAGGCCCTGAGAGACCGCCGGGGCAGCGAACATGAGGCTCACCATCAGATGATGGACTGTTTGGGCGAGATGATCTGGGCCTCGCAACGCAGCGGACTGCCGCCCGATGGGCAGGCCTACCTGGACTGCGTGCGGCGGCGCAGCCGCGGCTGAAGCTGCACGCTACTGCGCAGCCCGGCGCAAGGTGTCTACCACCGGCCGTCGCCAAATCGCGCGCAGGCCCCATGCACCGGCCCACCAAGCCAACAGCGCACCGGCCACCGTGCCGACCAAGGGCACCCAGGGGCTGGGCGCCCAGGTGAATTCAAAAACCGATCGGGCCAACACCGCGCCGATGGCCATGGCCACACCAGAGGCCAGCAGGCCCGACAAGGCCCCCACGCCCAGCAACTCGGCTCGCTGCATGCGCTGAAGCAGTTGGCTGCGCGCGCCCAAGGCACGCATCACCGCATACTCGCGCACACGGGCTTCTCGAGTGGCGGTGATGGTGGCCACCAACACCAACAGCCCCGAGGCCAGGGTGAAGGCAAACAGGAACTCCACCGCGCTGATGACTTGGTTGAGCACCTGCTGCACCTGCGCCACCGAAGCCGAAATGTCCACGTTGGTGATGTTCGGAAAGGCTTGCAACAAGGCGCGGTCTATGGCCTGGGCGGTAGAGGCGGGCGTAGGCGCCTTGAAGGCGCTGATGTAGGTGCTGGGCACACCCCCCAGCTCGGCATGCGGAAACAGCACAAAGAAGTTCACCCGCATCGAACCCCACTCCACCTTGCGCATGGAGGTGATGCGGCCTTCACGCACGATGCCGGCAATGTCGAACTGCAGCCGGTCGCCCAGCCGAAGGTTCAAGGTCTGGGCCAGGCCCTCTTCAACGCTTATGGCATCGGCTTCTTCGGGCGTCCAGCGGCCGGCCGACACCGCGTTGTGTGTGGGCAGCTCCGAGGTGTGGCTGAGGTTGAACTCACGCTCGACCAGACGCTGCGCGCGGTCGCTGTTGAAAGAACCAGGCCGGATGGGCTGGCCATTGATGCCCACCAATCGGCCACGGATCATGGGATACCAGTCGTAGCCCTGCACACCCGCATCTTTGAGCTGCTGCTCAAACGCTGCTGACTGTTCGGGTTGGATGTTGATGATGAAGCGGTTGGGCGCATCTGGCGGCGTGGCCGACCGCCAACTGGCCACCAAGTCGGTGCGCAGCAGCACCAACAGCACCAGCGACAACAGACCCACCGACAAGGCGCTGACCTGAAGAACCGAAAAGCCCGGCCGCGCGGCCAATTGCCGCGTGGCCATGACCAGAGCCTGCCACCGCCCCGCTGAGCGCAGGCGCGGCACCAAACGGCGCAAGGCCCACATGGCCAGGCCAGCCAAGCCTGCGAAGAAGAGCAAGGCCAAGGCAAAACCGCCCACCGTCATCAGACCCAAGCGCAGGTCGGAAGACACCGCCAACAGCAAAGCCCCAAAGCTCAATACACCCGCACCCAACACCCCCAGCGAAAATGCCCTGGGGCGGCCAACATCACGCCGGATCACCCGCAGGGGCGGCACTTGGGCCAGCTGCAGCACTGGCGGTAACCCAAAGCCCATCAACAGCACCCAGCCCAAGGCTGCGGCCAGCAGGCCCGGCTGCGGGCTGACACCGGGCAAGGTTGTTTTGACCAACCCGGCCAATAAGGCGACGAAACCGTGGTGCACCAACCAACCCAGGGCCACTCCAGTTGCACAAGCCACCAAGCCCACCAAAGCGAACTCAAGCGCATAGAGCGTGGCAATTTCTCGCTGGTGCAGACCCAAGACTCGCAACAGGGCGCAGTCGTCGAGGTGACGGTCGGTGAAGTCGCGCGCGGCGATGCCCACCGCTACTGCAGCCAGCAAAGCTGAGAGCAGGGCCACCAGGGTCAAGAACTTTTCTGCACGGTCCAGGGTCTGGCGCATCTCGGGGCGCCCGGCTTCCAGGCTGTCGATGCGCACCCCTCGAAGGCCCTGCTGGTCGATGCTGCTTTCAATGGATTGCCGCAGGCTGCCCAGCACTTGCGCGGCGCGGCTGCGCCCCAGTGTGTCGGGGGCCATCACCATCAAGCGGTAGGTCACGCGGCTGGCAGGCTGGATCAGCCCGGTGGCCGGTAGATCCTGTTCATGCAACATGACCCGCGGGGAAAAACTCATGAAGCCCGCACCACGGTCGGGTTCATTGAGGATGGCCCGTTCAATACGCAGCTGCGCGTCGCCCAACAGCAGCAGGTCGCCCACCGCCAGGTTCAGGCCGTCCAACAGCGGCGCATCCACCCAAACCACGCCCGGCTGGGGCCCCCGTGCCACGACCGACTCCAGGCCTTGCGCGTCGCGCACCGTCAGTCGGCCGCGCAAGGGGTAGGCGCCAGCCACCGCCTTCACGGCCACCAAGCGAAACTCGCCGCCTTGCTCCTGCGGCGCGCGGGCCATGCTGGGAAAGCTCACAGCGCGCGCGATTCGCAAACCCTGCTCGGTGGCCGCTTGGGCCCATGCCGCCGGCAAGGGCTGATCACCCGACACCGCAAGGTCGCCACCCAAGAGCTGGCCCGCATCACGGGACAGGCCAGCCTGCAGCCGGTCGGCGAAAAAGCTCACAGCCGACAAGGCGGCCACCGCCAAGACCACTGCCAGGGCCAGCAGCCTCAATTCGCCAGCGCGGAAGTCGCGCCATGTTTGGCGCCAGGCCAGCAGGGCCAAGGGAGGGCGATCGCGCATGGTGTTCATCCTCGAATGATGCATCCAATTGGCTGCAACGGTAGGGCGTAGGGATGCTGCTGGCGGCTGCACAGCATTCAGCGGTCTATGGTTTTGGCGGAATCGACCCCCGTCTGCGCATGCTGCGCTACCTGTGGCTCGGCGCGTATGTACCGGTCTTGCCCCTAGCCTGTCACCCTGCCTGGGCGCCGCAGGTACTGATGCCGCCGGGCGCGGCGCTGGCTCCGCTGGCGGATGAAGGCGTGTGGCTTTTGATCAGTGTCAGCATCACACACAAGCCGCACTTGTTCATGTTCAATCTTCAGCCCAAGGATATTCCGTAAATCGCCCAGAGCCGGGCGTATCGGCAGTGGTGGCAAGAATGCAGCCAAGCCAGCGATTGGCCAGCCCTGTGCGCTCATCGCACGCAGGCCCCGCATGGGGTGGACATGCACCCCACCGATGAGCACCGGCTACCCTTTTGCCTGGCCGCAGGCTGAGGTGCGGCCCTCGCCTGCCACGCCCGCCGCGTTCGTGAGAGCGCACAGCATGGGGTAGTCAGTAGGGATGCATATGCCTTTTGATGGGGCTAGGATGGGCGCATGAACTTCGCACTGACCCCCGAATTGCAGACTTTGCAGGCGCGTGTGCGCCGCTTTATCGCCGACGAGATCATGCCGCTGGAGGGCGATCCGCGTTGGGGCGACCATGGCCCGAGGGAAGACTTTCGGCTGGAGTTGGTGGCGCGGGCCAAGGCTGCAGGTCTGCTGTCGCCCCATGTGTCGATGCACTACGGCGGGATGGGCCTGGACCACCGCAGCCGCGCGGTTGTGTTCGAGGAAGCCGGCTACTCCACGCTTGGCCCCTTGGCGATGAACCTGTTTGCGCCGGACGAAGGCAATATGCACCTGATGGAGGTGGTGGCCACGGCAGAGCAGAAGGACCGCTGGCTGGCGCCGCTGGCCTCTGGTCAGATGCGGTCTTGCTTTTGCATGACCGAGCCACCCCCGGGGGCGGGCTCAGACCCGTCGATGCTGCAGACCACGGCCACACCGGTGGAGGACGCGCACGGCGCAGGCTGGCTGATCAACGGACGCAAGTGGCTGATCACCGGTGCGCAGGGTGCGGGCTTTGCCATCATCATGGCGCGCTTGCCCGATGGTTCGGCCACGATGTTTCTGGCCGACATGCACGCGCCAGGCATCACGGTGGAGCGGCAAATGGACTCCCTGGACCGCTGCTTCCCTGGCGGGCACTGCGTGGTGAGATTCAACAATCTGCGGGTGGGACCGGACGCGGTGCTGGGTGAACTGGGCAAGGGCTTTCGCTACGCCCAGGTGCGCTTAGCCCCTGCGCGCCTGACCCACTGCATGCGCTGGCTCGGTGCGGCCCGGCGCGCGCACGACGTGGCCGTGGCCCACGCTCGCAGCCGTACGGCCTTTGGCAAGCCTTTGGGCGAGCACGAGGGCGTGGGCTTCATGCTGGCAGACAACGAACTGGACCTGCACACCGCGCGCTTGTCGATCTGGCATTGCGCCTGGGTGCTGGACCAGGGTGGTAAGGCCAACACCGAATCGAGCATGACCAAGGTCATCTCCTCAGAGGCGATTTACCGCATCGTCGACCGCTGCGTGCAAGTCCTGGGTGGCCAAGGGGTAACCGGCGAAACCATCGTGGAACGCATCTGGCGCGATGTGCGACCATTTCGCATCTACGACGGCCCAAGTGAGGTGCACCGCTGGAGCCTGGCCAAAAAGCTGATGGCCGCGGGGTAAACCAAACGCAACTCCAAAGGCGATCGGCAAAAACTGGCCTTGCCGCTGGTTTGTACCCGTGCATCTAAAGAGGAATACGGCCCCTTCGCCCCCACCAGGCTCTTGAAAAACGGCGCGAACAGCTGTTGCGGCCCGCTACCTGCTGAGCACCAAAAACTGCATCGACCTGGTGAAACACCAGCCGCCGCAGGTGCGCGAGCGGTTTACGCAGCGTTTGATGGGTGATGAGGTGATGCCGACCCTGACCTTGGCTGAGTTGGCCAATGGGGTGGCCCGATCAGGAACCGCACGACAGGGCAAAGAAGCGCCCCTTCAAGCGCTGCTGAAAGAAGTCCCTGCCGTGAATCTTCATACCACGGCTGCCTGCGCCTACAGGCCCCTGCGTGCAGGGCATCGCACCCGCAATCGGAACACGCTGGACAAACTGATTGCAGCCCAGGCGCTGTCTCTTAGGGGTGACACTGGTCACCAACAACGAAGTCGACTTTCAAGACTTCGCGGGCCTGCGCGCCGAGAACGGGGTCGCCGGGTACTGAGCTAGGCGACCCAGGGGCTCAAGACAGCAACAAGCGCGTCACCCGTTGCACATGCGCAGCGGGGTTTTCCAAGGCGCCGCCTTCGGCCAACACGGCCTGGTCGAACAGCAAATGGGCCAAATCGGCAAAGCGCTCATCGTCAGCCTCAAGCCTCTTGACCAAGGCGTGTGCGGGGTTGACCTCCAGGATGGGCTGCGACACCGGCGCAGCCTGGCCCGCCTGCCTCAGCAACCGCGCCAAGTGCCCGCTCATGTCGCCCTCCTCCACCACCAAGCACGCGGGCGAATCCACCAAACGGGTGGTGGCGCGCACATCTTTGGCGCGGTCCTTGAGCGCTTCCTTGACCTTGTCGAGCACCGGCTTGAAGGCCTCGGCTGCGGCTTGGGCCTGCTTCTTTTCCTCTTCGTCCTGCAGCTTGCCCAGGTCGACCGCACCCTTGGCGATGCTTTGCAGCGGCTTGCCATCGAACTCGTACAGGTGCGACAGCATCCACTCGTCCAC
>Ga0163212_1001489_pt1 | contig 10376 bp, 10 predicted proteins | sample Malawi_45m_30L_FD_113532 | JGI IMG/M metagenome (GOLD analysis project Ga0163212, IMG submission 113532) | Freshwater microbial communities from Lake Malawi, Central Region, Malawi to study Microbial Dark Matter (Phase II) - Malawi_45m_30L | ecosystem: Environmental > Aquatic > Freshwater > Lake...
ATCTTATAGATGAGGAAAATTCTACTTGGTGAAGGCCTAAACTCTAAAATATAGCAGGCATACATATCGTGGAATAACAAACTAATCGCAGTTCGAGCAATTACCAATCAGGGTACTAGGATACCTTAAAGGAGAAAACCATGGGATTCCAACTTAGTCCAGGCGTAGAGATCAAAGAGTTCGATTTTACAAACATCATCCCCGCTGTTGCTACTTCTTCAGGTGCTTATGCTGGAAGATTTCAATGGGGTCCTGCCGATGAAGTTGTAACCATCAGCAGTGAAAATGAATTAAAGAGTATCTTTGGAAAACCAAACAATGATAATGCGGCTGGTTGGTTTGCTGCTGCAAACTTCCTGTCTTACGGTAGAAATCTCAAGTGTGTTCGTGTTGTTAATGAAGATACCACATCGAATTCTGCTGTAAATGCAACGGGAGTTGCAGTAACTGGGCAACTAATCAAAACAACAAGCGAATACGATAATGAATCATCTTATGCAGCCGTTATTTCTGTTGCTGCTCGTTATCCTGGCACTTTAGGAAATTCTATTTCGGTATACTGGTACAATCACGAAACCGACCATGCATCTGAAACCACAAAAATCTACACGCAAACTGGCCTTCGTTTCAAGGATATTTTCAATCGCGCACCCAACACGAAAGATGGTCTTGGAGATGGACAAGTAACAGGTGGTTCTTCTTGGGCGGCATCAAATCTCAACAAGTTCGGTGATGAAATCAACCTTGTAGTCATTGACCGCACAGGAGACATCTCAGGCATTGCAAACAGTGTGCTAGAAGTATACGAAGGGTTTTCGGTATATCCTGGCGCAAAGAAATCAGATGGTGCTAGTAACAATCTGCTTCAAGTAGTTAATCTCAATTCAGAAATGATCTTTTTGGGAGACTTGTTTGAATTGCCAGACGCTACACCCGGCAGTGCAGTAAAACTTGCCGACATCACAACCGCAAGTACCATTACACCCGAGGCAGTTGGTTCAACCGGCGGTGCATTGCGTCTTACAGGTGGAGTAGAAGCGGAACCTGTACTAGGCGATTTCTTCGCCGCAGACGGTACTCGCGGATACGGACTGTTTATTGATGCTGAACAGGTTGATGTTTCGCTTGTTATTCTTGGCGCTCCAATTGGTGCCGCGGCTGACGCCGGTGCTAATGGTGGGATTCATACTGCTCTTGCCAAGCACCTGATTGAAGACATTGCAGAGGAGAGAAAAGACTGCGTGGTATTTGTATCTCCTCCCTATGGAGGCATCATGGATGCTTCAACTAGTGCAGCCGTTCTTAGCGCACTTCTTGACTGGAGAAACAACGATGAATGGGGCAGCGGCGGAACTCCATATACAGGATTCAACAAGTCCACATCCTATGCAGTATTGGATAGTGGATGGAAAAAGCAATACGATCCGTATAACGACCTGTACCGTTGGGTTCCCCTGAACGGCGATATTGCAGGATTGTGTGCCAGAACAGATACTGACCGTGATCCATGGTATTCGCCAGCAGGATTGAATCGTGGTCAAGTAAATCGTTCAGTAAAGTTGGCTTTCAATCCAAGCAAAACTCACCGAGATGAACTCTACCAAGCAGGAATCAATCCTGTGGTATCTTTCCCCGGCCAAGGCACGATTCTCTTTGGAGACAAAACTGCTCTTGCCAAGCCAAGTGCATTCGACCGCATCAATGTGCGCCGACTGTTCATTGTGCTGGAGAAGGCAATCGCCACAGCATCAAAGTTCCAACTCTTTGAATTCAATGACGAGTTCACACGCTCTTCGTTTGTGTCGCTTGTAGAACCATTCTTACGAGATGTTCAAGGACGCAGAGGTATCTTTGATTTCAAGGTGGTATGCGATTCAAGCAACAACACCCCCGAAGTAATTGATGGTAATCGTTTCGTTGCAGATATTTTCATCAAACCTGCTCGTTCTATCAACTTTATGACACTAAACTTTGTAGCAACCCGCACAGGAGTTGACTTTGCTGAAGTTGCAGGTGGTGTAGGAAGAATTCAGTAATCAATCAACTGTAAAAGGAGAATAACCCATGCCAATCGACATAACATCATTTGCAGCAAACCTAAGTGGTGGCGGCGCTCGTCCAAACCTATTTCAAGTCTTTTGTGGTAGCGCACCAAAGATTGGTGGAAGCCAGTCATTGACTAATATGACATACTTGTGCAAAGCAGCATCAATTCCTCTATCAGAAGTAACCAAAATTGCTGTTCCGTATCGTGGCCGCAACATCTATGTTGCGGGTGTTCGCCAGTTTGAAGAAACATGGAACACCACAGTCATCAATGACACCGACTTCCTTATTCGCCGCGCGATGGAAGCATGGCAGAATGCCATCCACTCACACGAAGGTAACATCGGTTCAAGTGATCTAACGAAATATAGCACTGACATCACAGTGACACAACTGCACCATCTTGATGGCAAGGGGTTGCGTACCTACAAGTTCAAGCACGCTTGGCCAACCCAAGTTGCTGCAATTGAACTTGCAGCAGATAGCAACGATGCCATTGAAGAGTTCGAGATTCAATGGGCATACTCGTGGTGGACGGTGGAGGAGCCGCAAGAGCCCAGCGTTGAAGGTCGTGGAAGTACAGAGATAACTACTTCTTGATCGTAGTGACATAGGTGAGAGGATTAAATTATGGCTTTGAGCGATCTATTTGGCTTTCCACTTGGAAAACGGCGCAAGGATAACGAGGTTTCACCAAACGGGAGCGACAGCAGACTAAAATCTGTTGTCGCTCCTAATCTTGATGATGGAACCGCATCTGTAGAGATTGCACCGTCAGGATTTTATGCGTCTACTCTGGACCTTGATGGTCAGATCAGAGATGAAAACGCACAAATCACCCAATACCGAAGCATGATTAACCACGGCGAAATTGAAAGCGCCGTGGATGATATCATTAATGAAGCAATCGTAACCGAAGAAGGAACTCCAACCGTTCGGTTGATTCTTGATGATGTTGAAATGCCTGATAAGGTGAAAGATGCTATTCGTGAGGAGTTCGACAAGATCCTTAGAATGCTCGACTTCAACAATCGCGGATATGAAATATTCCGTAAGTGGTATGTGGATGGTCGTATCTATTTTCACATGATTGTTGATCCTGCACAGCAAGCCAAAGGGATTCAAGAATTGCGTTTCGTTGATCCCATCAACATTCGTAAGGTGCAAGAAGTCAAGAAAGAGAAGCAACCAGGCACAAACATCGACTTGATAGGAGATGTGGTTGAGTACTTCCTGTTTACTCCTGAAACTAAACCAGGCATGGGAACTGGTCAAGCAGTCAAGATCAGTCCCGAGTCTATCTGCTACATCAACTCAGGACTATTTGATCCGCAGAAAAAACTCATTACCAGTTATCTGCACAAAGCAATCAAACCGCTGAACCAGTTGCGTATGATTGAAGATGCTGTAGTGATCTATCGCATCTCTCGCGCACCTGAGCGCCGTATCTTCTATATCGACATTGGTTCTTTGCCCAAGATGAAGGCAGAAGAGTACATGAGAAGTCTGATGAACAAGTATCGTAACAAACTGGTTTACGATGCTGCAACAGGCGAACTCAGAGATGAGAAGCGTCACATGAGTATGCTTGAAGACTACTGGTTGCCTCGCCGTGAAGGTGGAAAAGGCACCGAGATTCAAACACTGCCAGGTGGTCAAAATCTCAGCGAGATGCAGGATGTGGAATACTTCAAGAAGAAACTCTATCGTTCGCTGAATGTTCCCATTTCTCGTCTAGAAAGTAACAACGGTTTCAATCTTGGTCGCTCTAGCGAAATTACAAGAGATGAACTCAAGTTCTCTAAGTTTGTCAGCAAACTACGCAGCAAGTTTAATGGGTTGTTCTTGCAGATTCTGCGTAGACAACTCATGCTCAAGAAAATCATTCGCCCAGAAGAGTGGCCTGATATTGAGTTCAGGATTCACTTGGACTATTTGCGCGATTCCCACTTTACTGAGTTGAAAAATGCAGAGATTATGAAAAGCAGACTGGATTTGTTAACCTCAGTGGACAACTATGTGGGACGATACTTCTCTACTGCATGGGTTCGTAAAAATATTCTCATGCAACCTGAAGAGATGGTTGCGGAACTGGATACACAAGTGACCAATGAAAAGAAAGATGGCATTATTGGTGGTGAGCGCGACACTGCTCAAATCAAGACTCGCATTGATGCACTTGAAACCATTGACAAGTATATTGGCAAGTATTACTCGCTTGGATACATTCGCAGAAACATTCTGCAACAGAATCCATCTGAGATCGCTGCCATGGATAAAGAGATTGAAACAGAAAAGGCTTTGGGTATCAAGCCAGAACCTCGTCCTGATCTCATCAGGGCGCTTGGTGGTGCAAAAGCATACGGTGCAGGATACGATCAAAGTCCCAACGATGTCACCAAAGATGTGGACACAGGGTTAGACACTATTGGATCAGACAAAGATCCGTCCATGAGTGTTGATCCTAACGATCCAAATGCTCCACAGGTCACACAATCAACTGCTCCTACCAATGGCGGCATAGGGAGCGCCGCAGTGCAAGATACTGCTTTGAATGGAGCGCAAGTAGAGAGTCTGCTCGTCATTGTCACCAATACGAAAATGGGACTGTTGCCCAAAGAAGCAGCAAAGGCACTCGTTGGTGCAGCATTCCCGTCACTTAGACCTGAACAAATCAACGCCATCTTTGATCCCATTGAAGTGGATAAGGCACCACCTCCTGTGGTTCCACAAGCACCAAACATTCCTGGCGCAAAATCTGCTGCTCCCAAAGCACCAAAGAAACCAAAGGTGTAATCAATGCCAACTCCAATCTATGACATCTATGCCGAGCAAGGTGCCAAGTTAGAAATTGAGTTTTTGTACGAGGACTCAAATGAAAACGGAGTGAATCTGACAGGAGCATCAGGATACACCCATGGCCATATGCAGGTAAGACGATCCACAGAAGAAACAAGCACAGAAGTGATTTTGGAAGTGGAAGATGATGATGCTTCGGTGTTGGGAGTCACAGGATACTCAGGAGAATTTACCTTGACATACGGGGGAATCACAGGCAATATCCTGTTAGAAGTGGATGCAGAAACCATGGCCTCGGTTCCACCTGGCAAGTACTTTTACGAGATTCAGTTGATTGCATCATCAAATCCGCTGAAATTGCTACGAGGACGATTCATTGTGGAGCCAGGAGCGATACGATGAGATATCGGGTGCGAATAACACAAGCCAGAACTCCACTTGTAATTGTTAGAACCATAAATAGGATTACGATACGGCAGCAAACGCCTGAATCCCATGTGGTTTGGTTCTGATCATAAGGAAAATATATGGCTACCAACAATACAATTAAAATCAAGCGTAGCACTGGCACAACTGCACCCGAAGCCGGCACAGATATTGTGATTGGTGAACTTGCCACCGCGATGGATAGCACCAATAACGGTGCAAGCAACAAAGTATATCTTGGCATCCAAAACGCAAACAATGACACCACAGCAGTTGCCATTGGCGGTAAATACTACACCAGTATCATCGATTCTTTAGTCTCAGGAACGCTACCCGACGCGAACTTCACAATACCTCAAAGTCTAACTATTTCAGGCAATCTCACCGTTAACGGCGCTACTACCACAGTAAACTCTACCACCATCACAGTGGTTGATCCTGTGTTTACACTTGGTGGAAATACGCCTCCAAGTAGCGATGACGACAAAGATCGCGGTATTGCTTTCCGTTGGTATGATTCGGTGGGTAATATTGCTCGTCTTGGATTCATGGGATGGGATGATAGTGTCGGAGCCATTGTTCTTCGGGCCCAAGCAACCAATTCGGGCGAAGTGTTTTCTGACAATACTAATGTAGGCGAAGGCGGCAGCGTCGGCGGCAATCCCAAAGCCAGCCTGCATATGGGAAATTCTCTCACATTGTACGCGAATACGCTGGCCGATGTGGCCGGTTCTACTTGTACTTTTTCTTGGAGTGGTGTCCCCACGGCCGCGGCGTCGAGTGTCCTCGAATTAAGCATTCCGCAGATGAGCGGCGTGAAGACACTCATCACCACAGGAAATCTAACCGCAATCACAACCACAGGAACCATCACAAGCGGTACATGGCAAGGTAGTGTGATTGCAGGACAGTACGGTGGTACAGGAGTAGCAAACACAGGCAAAACTCTCACGCTCGGAGGAAACTTTACACACACTGGAGCGCACACTTTAGAACTTACCACCACAGCAAACACAAGTGTAACACTTCCAACCACAGGCACACTAGCAACTTTGGCAGGAACAGAAACACTTTCCAACAAAACCATTGACGGTGGATCATTCTGATAGGAGACTTTCATGCCAACAAGTAAAACCATTCTAACTCAAATCTTAGACGAAAACATCATTGACGCCAAACAGAGCATTCATACGCTGCTGGCACAAAAAGCCAAGGTGTACTTGGAAGACAAAAAGCGTTGCATTGCTTCCATCACCTACGGCCCTTGCTCGGAAGCAAACGGAGAAGGCAACTGCGGATGCGATGAACAAGTTGAAGAAGATTGCGGCTGCAAAGAAACCGATGTTTGCGAGGGTGAAGAGTTGAAGGAAGGCAAAACCAACGATCTGCTTGATGCCATGGAAAGGGCATACAAAAAGGGAGGACTCAAGGGCACCATCGCTGGCGGAAAAGTATTCGGTCTACTTGACCCAACAACCGTTGAGGAGATTCTTGATGATGCCAAGGATTTCTTTGGGAAGGATCTCAAGTACGCATCACAGGAGATCAAGGGTTTCCTGAAACCGCAGGACTACGCCAAGCACAAGATTCACTTGGAAGAGGCTGATGAAAACAAACTCACCGACAAGCAAAAGAAACTTGACAAGAACCACAATGGTATTCTTGACAAGCAAGACTTTTTGATTGTCCGTGGCAAAAAGAAGAAGAAAGACGAGGACTAAACATGAAACTCATTACAGAACACACAGACGATATCCAAATCATCACCGAGGAGAAGGAAGGCAAAAAGTCTTACTTCATAGAAGGTGTATTCATGCAGTCAGATATCAAGAATCGCAACGGGCGCGTATACCCCACCTCTGTGCTTGTAAAAGAGGCAACCCGCTACAACAAAGAGTTTGTGGAGGCTAACCGTGCCATGGGAGAGTTGGGACATCCTGAAGGCCCACAACTGAATCTTGATCGCGTATCACACATCATCAAAGAGATGAAGATTGACGGCAAGAACATTTGGGGCCGTGCCAAGGTCATGGATACCCCATATGGTAAAATCGTCAAGAACATGATTGATGAAGGAGTCAAGTTTGGCGTTTCCTCTCGCGGAGTAGGATCGTTGAAAACAACCAAAGATGGCATCAACGAAGTGCAAAATGACTTCAATCTGGCAGCAGTAGACATCGTAGCAGACCCATCTGCACCTGATGCTTTTGTGGAAGGTGTCATGGAAGGCAAAGAATGGGCACTAGAAAATGGCAATTGGAAGCAGATTGAACGCATCCGAGAAACCATCAAGCGTACACCCAAGATCAACTTGGACGAGGCAAAACTGCAAGCATTCAATGCCTTCTTGCGGGGCCTGTGAAAATCAGAGTAGGCATAAATAGTTGCGGTTTCATTACCTAAAGGAGACACCAAATGAGCAATTCCAAAGACACTGTGAAAAAGACCCTGCGAGAAAGTGTAGAGTCAGTAATTGATGAATCAAAAGTTGCGGAAGGTAAACTTCCCCCTTGGCTAGAAAAGAAAAAGAAGGGCAAGGGCAAAGAAGAAGACATGGAAGAGGCCAAGAAGTCCAAAGAAGAGGATATGGAAGAGGCCAAAGCCAAGAAGTCTGATGATGAAGCAGAGGAAATGGAAGAGGCCAAGAAGAAGGTTGTGAAGGAAGAAGAATGCTCATGCGATGAAGACGATGATCTTCCGTATTGTGATGACTGCGAAGATGAAGAAATGGAAGAGGCAAAGAAGTCAGAACCAAAGAAGATGAAGGAACATCTTGCTCCTCTCTTTGATGGTCAAGAACTTTCAGAAGACTTCTAGATCAAGGCTGAAACCATTTTCGGTGCTGTGATCGCCGAGCGCGAAGCAGCAATCAAAGAACACTACGAAACAGCACTGGCAGAAACAGTTGCTTCCACGCAATCTGATCTGGCTGAAAAAGTAGACGAATACCTGTCGTATGTGGTTGAAGAATGGTACAACGAAAACAAGATTGCAATAGAACGCAGTCTTCGTGCAGAGATTGCAGAGAACTTCATGGAAGGTCTTCGTAATCTGTTCACCGATAACTTCATCACCATTCCTGATGAAAAGGTGGATGTACTGGAAGTAGCAAACACCAAGATTGATGAGTTGACTTCACAGGTCAATGAAGAGATCAAGAATGGCATGGAAAAGACAAAGCGTATTGACGAGTTGGAAGCCAAAATTGCTTTCTCTGAGTCAGTTGCTGGCCTAACCTTGTCTGAGGTCGAGAAACTAAAGGGACTTTCAGAAAGCATTGAGTTTGATACAGTCGATGAGTTCAAGACCAAACTCGGTGTGCTGAAAGAAACTTATCTCAAGACACCAGTACAAGAGACTCGTGATACACTCGTAGAAGATTCGTCAGCATCACCCGATGCACAATTGTCACCTGCAATGCAGGCTTACACTCGTACACTCGCAAAGTTTCGTAACTAACAATTCCCTCATCCGAGGATAACAAGGAGATTTAAATGGAAAAGATTGCAAACGCATCGCTTCTCACAGAAAAGTGGGCACCTGTTCTGAACCACGCTTCAGCCGGTGAAATCAAAGATCAGTACCGTAAAAATGTCACCGCAGTTCTTCTAGAGAACACCGAGCGTGATCTCAGAGAAGTTGCTGTGAACTCGCTTTCAGCGACAGGCGCAAGCGGAAGTGACCCATCACTGGGTAACATCGCTTCGTTCTCACCTGTGATGATTTCGCTCGTTCGCAGAGCATTACCAAACATCATCGCTTACGACATCGCTTCTGTGCAGCCAATGAGCGGTCCTACAGGACTCATCTTTGCTATGCGCTCGAAGTATGTGAAGGGTGGATCGGTTGGTAACGAAGCCCTGTACGATGAACCCGATACCGACTTCTCTGGCGCTCGTCCTGTAACTGGCTCCGGCCGTACAGCCAATAGCGTTGGTGCAGGTGGACTCACCGGCGACACCGAAGTGAACAATTCAAATGATCCTGATGCTGAAGGTGGTCGCGTACACGGCGGTGGATACGGTATCCATGGCGCTGCTGCTACCGATCCACTCTCTGCCAACTACTCAGTTGGTGGTGGTATGACCTCTTCGCAACTTGAAAAGCGTGGAGAGACAGCAACTCCATTCTCTGAGATGGCATTCACCATTGACAAGGGAACGGTAACTGCACAGGCTCGCGCTCTGAAAGCAGAGTACACCACAGAACTCGCACAAGACCTCAAGGCCGTTCACGGACTTGACGCTGAGAGCGAACTGTCGAACATTCTTTCGACAGAAATTCTCGGTGAAATCAACCGCGAGATCATCCGTACTGCTTATCTCACAGCCATCACAGGTTCAAATGTTGACAACGCTGCTTCCAACACAGGAAACGGTCGTTGGATGGTGGAACGCTTCAAGCACTTGGTGTTCCGTATCGAGCAAGAAGCCAACACAATTGCCAGAGCAACTCGCCGCGGCAAGGGCAACTTCCTCGTATGCAGCACCAATGTTGCATCCGCTCTGTCGCTCGCCGGTCTGCTTGACTACAGCAGCCCATTCAACGGCAGCAGCGTTGCAATGCCTGACGAAACAGGTGATCTGTTCGTGGGTACTCTGAACGGCCGCATCAAGGTGTATGTTGATCCTTTCGTAACCGCAGACTATTGCATGGTTGGTTACAAGGGAAGCAACCCATATGACGCAGGTATGTTCTACTGCCCATATGTGCCGCTACAGATGGTTCGTGCAGTTGATACCAACACATTCCAGCCCAAGATCGCATTCAAGACTCGTTACGGTATGGCAACAAATCCATACAACATTGATGCGAGCAGCGGTGTATACACCAACACCGATCTCAACATCGGTGGAGTTTCTTCGCTGACCCGCAACAACAGATACTTCCGTATCTTTGCGGTAAGCAACATCTCTGGTTGATTGTTAGGTAACTGAAACCAAACGGGCGGGGAGGAGAAATCCTCCCCGCTTTCTTTTGGATACATATCAGGGAGAAACAATGGCTAATTTCAAAGCAAATACCCATAGTGAAAATTATCTGTACCCGACTGCTTTTAAATTTTCGGTTACAAAGTTGCCTGGAGTTACATATCATTGCCAAAG
>Ga0163212_1001493_pt1 | contig 10357 bp, 8 predicted proteins | sample Malawi_45m_30L_FD_113532 | JGI IMG/M metagenome (GOLD analysis project Ga0163212, IMG submission 113532) | Freshwater microbial communities from Lake Malawi, Central Region, Malawi to study Microbial Dark Matter (Phase II) - Malawi_45m_30L | ecosystem: Environmental > Aquatic > Freshwater > Lake ...
CGCAAGCTTCCAGCAACGAATTGCTGCGTAATTGATGGTCACTTCGCACCGAGAAATCCTCAAGTCCTCCTCGATCGTCGGCGGGGCGCAGGCGATCAATTACGTGATCGGCCTGCTGCGGACCAAGGCGGTTGCCTTGTTGCTGGGGCCACCTGGGTGATGGATGAGTTCAGCTCTGGGCCCGCGATCAGCTTTGTTGAATCCTTCGCGTGATGCTTAGTTGATGGCAGCTAAAAACCGGCTCGCCTGATCTCCCGTAAGAGACAAACTACTCCAATGACCAGTAAGTTGAAACTCGCGATAGTTGGATGCGGAGCTATTGCCGAATTAGGCCATCTCCCTGTCATTGCTCAAAGCAGCGACGCCGAAGTGGCAGTGCTGGTAGATCCAAACATCCAGAGAGCAAAACAACTGGCTGAACGATACCATGTGCCGATCGTCTGCAAGGCAGTCTCTGACCTCGACACTCAAGCATCGGCTGCAATCATCGCAACGCCGCCATCCAGTCATCCGGAAATCGCCACGGATCTAATGCGACGGGGTTTTGACGTGCTGATCGAGAAACCTTTGGCGAACTCGTTAAGGGAGTGCCAGCAAATTGCCGCCACGGCCGCGGAAACCGGCAGAGTTTGCGCAGTTGGCATGTTGCGCCGCTTTTATTGGGCGGACCAGTATATAAGATGGTTAATTATGGAGGAGGTTTACGGACCGCTTGAGTCATTCAGCGCGGAGAACGGATATCCCTTCGAGTGGCCGTCTGCATCCCGCTTCATCCTTACGAAAGAGGAGGCCGGAGGCGGTGTGTTGATGGGACTCGGGTCACACATGCTGGACACTCTATTCTGGTGGCTGGGTGAGCCTGTTGATTTTTCGTTTAAGAGTGATGCCCGCGGAGGAATGGACTCCGAGTCGTTCCTAAAAATGACGATGCGCGGAGGGACGACTGGAACTCTCGAATTAAGCCGCAGCAGACAGTTGGCTAATTGCTACGCTCTCGATTTCAAGAAAGCTCAAGTCAGGCTTCCACTCTATGGGAACAAACTTGAGGTTCGGTTGCGCGGATCCAGTGTCGCATTGCGCGAGACTATTGTGCCTTCGGCCCGGCCCGATGCAGAAGCGAGCGATCTGCAACCGATGCATGACCAGCTGGCGGACTTCATTCAAGCTATCCGGAACCGCAGCAATCCCATGTCAACCGTTCAGCAAGTGAGCCTTTCGATCGGTTTCATCGAGGAGTGCTACAGGAAAGCGGATTACTGGCCACTCGATTGGATTCAACCCATTGAATTACCTGCCTAAACGCGTGAAGGAGTTAAGCGGTAAGAAAGTATTTGTCACAGGCGGAACCGGCTTTGTCGGCACCCGACTGATTGAGACGCTGGTGCTTGATCAAGGCGCTCGTGTCACTGCTCTCGTCAATCGCGCTAACGCCGGAGCCCTGCGCATGGCGCGCTTCGATATAGAGCTCGCCTATGGCGATATTCGGAGTCCCGATGCGATGAAGGCTGCCACTAAGGGAGCGGAGGTGGTTATTCATATGGCTTATGGGCGTTCAGGCACGGACGAGCAGCAGCGCTCTGTCACGGTTGGCGGAACAGCGGCACTTGTGGATGCGGCTGTGGAGAATGGGGTTTCCCGATTTGTCAATGTGGGCACTGCCGCGGTGTATTTCGGTGCGCCCGACGGTATCGTCGACGAGACATTCCCCCGTCGTAAATGGGGCTGGGTCTACTCGGACACCAAGCTCGAAGCCGAAGACATTGTTCGTGAAGCTTGCTCTAAACGCGGCCTGCCCGGAACGATTGTTCAAGTCGCTGGTGTCTACGGTCCCTGGGGCGACACATTCACAGTCGGTCCCCTCATGCAGTTGCAATCGGGGCGTGTTGTGCTGGTGAATAACGGCGAGGGTGTTTCCAACGCCACTTATGTGGATGACACTGTCCAAGCCATTCTTCTGGCTGCTGTGCGTCCGGGTGTCGTTGGTGAGACTTTCATTATCAAAGGCCCGGGGCGCGTGACTCGCCGCGAGCTGTTTTCGGCTTATGAACGCATGTTGGGATATGAGTCGACAGTCGGAATGACCTTGCATGAGATAGCGCAGGCCAAAAGAGAGCTTGCAGTGGCGGCTCTGCGACGCGCTCCCGGTGGGATTGCGAACGCTCTAGCCCGGAATCAGGACTTCAAAGACGTTATCAAGTCATTGCCTATTCCCGCTGCAGGCCGCGAGTTTCTCAAAAAATTCAAGCCGCACAAATCTGGTGGCTATTCGATGTCAACCGTTTCTGCCACGGGGAAAGTTGAAAAACCTCTCATTTTTCCTCCGGAATTCGTGCTGCTCTACTATGCCGCTAAAGTGGAGTTCTCCAGTGCCAAAGCGGAGCGAATTCTGGGATACGAGCCTCGTTACGATCTGGCGTCTGGTATGGCGGTCACAGAGAAATGGGCACGCTGGGCTGGCGTCATTAAATCGACCATAGGGGCATGAGGCTCGGGTAGTGTTGCAAAGCAACTGTTGTTTCGTTTGGGAAGACACCTTAACCACCCGGACTATTTCCGCTAAACCTGTGCGTAGAGGCTCCTTCGTTTCCAACCTCATTGGCAATGGAGCGTCTTTCGGTGTCACCTTGGTAGTTGGCGTCTGGTTTACGGCATACTTGGTCAGAAATCTTGGGGCTGCTTCTTACGGCCTTATACCGTTAGCGACTGCCGTCGCCTCCTATATGAGCGTTCTGACTTCGGCTCTGACTTCCTCCGTTGGCCGCGCCATCACGGTGGCAGATGGCGCCGGAGACCATGCCGAGGTGCAGCGGGTCTTCAATGCCGCTTTTTTCGGCTGTATGCTTTTCTCCTTAGCTCTCCTGCCGTGCGCACTATTCGGTGCTTATCTCGCGCCTGAATTTCTGTCTGTCCCGGATGGATATGAGAGCCAAGCTAGAGTTCTTTTTGCCGCATCCGGACTGGTGTTTCTTTTGACCACGGCAAGCACGCCTTACGGAGTGGCTCTGTTCTGTCGAAACCGTCTTGATTTGAGTAGTTCCCTTAATGCTGGCATGACCCTGCTGCGGGTTGGCGTTGTCTGCATCTTGTTCCAACTCACTGTTCCGGGGCTCTGGCAGGTCGCCGCAGGGCTCCTTCTCGCTGCCGGGCTCGGAGCGGCGGCCTCGATCGCGATGTCTCGGCGGCTGATGCCCGAATTAAAAGTGTGCTGGGCCAACTTCACCGCGACGACATTGCGGACTCTGGGGGCTACGGGCGTTTGGGTTTCCATAACCCAATTCGGGACGATTTTGCTGCTCAGTCTTGATCTCCTCATGGTCAACCTGCTGCTCGGAGCTCTTGCCGCAGGCAAATATGCCATACCATTGCAGCTCGCGACTCTTCTTAGGCAGGTCTTTACGATGCTAGGAGGCCTTTTTACGCCGACAATCATGTCGCTCTATGGCTCCGGTCAGCGCGACGTCCTGATCGCCTACGTGGCGAAGGCTATCCGCTTCGTCGGCTTCCTTGCGGCGCTCGCGGCAGGTCTGATCTGCGGGTTTGCTTCATCGTTGCTGACTGTCTGGCTCGGGGATGATTTTGCGTATTTGGCGCCGCTCGTGTGGGTGATGATCGCGCCGCTTGCAGTAAATCTCGCCGTGTTTCCCATGTTCGGCCTCGCCTTGACAGTAAACAAAGTGCGTGGCCCCGCAGTTGTGACTATAGTCCTCGGATTGGTGCACGTTGGACTGGCGTGGTTTCTCGTGGAACGTGCCGGGTGGGGCGTTTACGGCGTCGCCGCTTCTGCGATTAGCCTGCTCAGTCTAAAAAACCTCTTTTATATACCTTGGTATACCGCGCGTGCAGTCGGCATGCCGACCACCGCTCTTCTCGCGCCTGTTGTCAGCGTGGGCGCTGCGACCGCTGTGGTATGGGGTATAGCCGTGGCAGTAAAAATGCTTCTGCCTGTTGCTTCTTGGTTAAGCGTGTTTGCGGTTGGTGGGCTCGCGGGATGTATCGCTGCCGTAACCATCTTCTTTGTGTTCGTGGACGCGGCCAGTCGGGTAGAGGTCTCTACGCTTTTGCGGGACAAGTTCAGGGCGCTACTTGTTGCTGGCCCACGCGCATGATGGAGTCGAGCGAGCAGGAGCAGTCTGTTAAGGCTTCGTCAGTGGACGAGCTATTTTCTACCGTTGTCAACGGAGGTTACTGCATTGGATGTGGCATGTGCGCTGCTCTGTCTCCATCTGTCGGGATGCAGATAACGGCCTACGGACAATGGCAGCCCGCCCTTAATCGGATGAGTCAATCGCCCGGAGCCCCGAACGTCGCCGAAGTGTGTCCTTTCGCTGATGGCAACCCGAACGAGGACGAGTTGAGCGCGGTTCTTTTTCCTGTAACGGCACAGGCTCACCCGGCCACCGGGCGCTATCTGGCAAACTATGCGGGCCACGTCACGCAAGGAGGCTTCCGCGAGAAAGGCAGCTCGGGCGGAATGGCCACATGGATTCTTTGCCAGCTCCTCGAGGAAGGCCACGTCGACGCGGTTGTTCACGTGGGAACCTCCGAAGGCTCCGATCGCAATGACAAGGAACTCTTCCGCTTCGTTGTGTCGAAAACCGCCGCGGAAGTTCGCGCCCGTTCCAAGTCCCGTTACTACCCCGTGGAGATGTCCGGCGTCGTGCAGCACATGCTCGAAACGTCGGGCCGTTACGCTGTGGTTGGTCTGCCCTGCTTCATCAAGGGGCTAAGACTAGCTTGCCGCCAATCACCGGTGTTGCAAAGCCGTGTCGCGCACACGGTGGGAATCGTCTGCGGCCATCTCAAGAGCCGCGCGTTCGCCGACATGCTCGGTTGGCAACTGGGAGTTGGGCCCGGATCCTTGCAGAGCATCGATTTTCGCAGCAAACGACCCAATGCACCGGCCAATGACTACGCAGTTTCGGTCGTCGGTGACGGTGCGGACGGAGAGGTGCGGGCGAGCGCGCCGGTGGCATCGCTCTTCGGCACGGATTGGGGTCTTGGACTCTTCAAATACAAAGCCTGCGACTACTGCGACGACGTCTTGGCGGAGACTGCCGACGTGGCCATCGGTGATGCTTGGTTGCCGAAATACGTCGGCGATAGCGGGGGAACGAGCATCGTTGTGGTGCGCACGCCATTCTTCAAGGGCCTGATCGAGAAAGGCAGAGAGAGCGGAGTTTTGCAGCTGGATGAACTGCCGGCTGACCAGATCGCGCAATCCCAAGACGCGGGCTTGCGGCACCGTCGCGAGGGATTGGCCTTCCGCTTGGCCGAGGCCAAGTCTGCGGGCACATGGGCTCCTGCAAAACGGATCAAGGCCAACCGCGATCATATTTCCGCCAAACAGCAGCGTATTTTCGCGCTTCGCCAGCGTTGCGCTGAATTTAGCCACCAAGCCTTTCGCGCTGCGCGCCAAGCGGGCGATTTGTCCCATTTCAAAAAACAAATGCAGCCGCTCCTCGACGAATACGCGCGGCTCTACCGGCCGGGACCGCTTCGATTGCTGAGCCTGAAATGGCAAGCCGCCGCGAAGAAAGTCAGGCGCCTCCTGGGGAAAATTCCGTCCGCCCGTTGATTATCCTGTCATGACCTCCGCACCATCTCCGTCGTCTTCACCCACCTCAGCTCGGGAGTCCTCGTTTCTTCTCGTTGGGAATGCTTCCTACCAAAACCGGGGTTGCGAAGCGATCGTGCGGGGCACGGTGAATATCCTGGGCAGCATCGCGCCTGATCCGGCAGCCCTGCGTTTCACCAGTGCTTTCTACGGTGCAACGGACGCTTTGGCGGCACAGCGCGGATCCGAAACGGACACGCGCATCGATCACTTGCGGGTGGAGGCGGCGCCGGCCCGCTTCACGCGCGCTTGGTGGGAGGCGAGGATGAATGAGCGCTTCGGCACGGATTTCCCCGGAGTAAGCAGACCTCTCTTGCCATCGCTCGAGTCATCCAGCTGCGCGTTGGAGGTGGGGGGGGACAACTACACGCTCGATTACGGATTTCCCGAACATCTTATCCGCATGGATCAGTGGCTCTCTTCGCACGGTATCCCGGTTGTCATTTGGGGTGCTTCCATCGGGCCCTTCACGGAATCGCCGGTCTACGAATCGCGCATGATGGAGCATCTCCGTTCGCTGGACGGCGTCTTTGTGCGGGAAAGTGTGACCTACGACTACCTGACCAAAGAACACCGGTTGAAAAATGTCAGCCTCTTTGCCGACTCGGCCTTTCTCATGGAGCAGAGGGAGCCGGCGGATGAGGCGGTGCGCGACAAGGTCAAGGATGCGCCTTTGGCCTTCAACATGAGCCCGTTGCTCAGTGCCTACACCACCACGACGCGGAAGATGCCTTGGGAAACAAAAGCGGAGGATCTTGTGCCCCGTATCCGCGAGTGCGCGGAAATTGTCGCCACGTTGCGGAAGGAGGCCGGGCTTCCGATTCTACTCTTGCCACACGTGCAATCACCGCTCGCCGGTATCGACGACTACGAGTTCCTGCGTGGTGTGCACCGGGCGTGCCGAGAAGCCGGTGTCGTTGGCGTTGAGATCGCCGATGAACCACTGGGTGCGAGGGAGCTGAAATGGCTTATCGCGCGCTGTCGCATGGTTATTGCGGCGAGGACCCACGCCACCATCGCCGGATTTTCCACCGGTGTCCCCACCATCAGCCTCGGCTACAGCCGCAAAGCGGTGGGCATCAACCGAGACGTGTTCGGCACGGAGGACTACCTGGTCATGGCTAGAGACATCGAACCGGGAAAAATCGTGGAGCGGGCGAAACATGTCCTCTCTCGTGAAAGCCAATTGAGGGACTCTTTGCCGAACCGCGCCGAGGAACTCAAGCGCAGTGCTTCAGGTGCCGGGATGAAGCTCGCTGAAATTCTTGCCTCAGCATTGGGCAGTCATCTGCAGGCTGCTCCCGCGAACTCTGACCCGCCCGGTCGGTCGTAGCATCACCTGGACGTTGGGCCGCTTGGTTGGCCTCCAGTCTTAAGTCCGCCGCGTTACAAACATCAAAGAGCGTGTTTTGCCCGGGCTCCATATCGGTGGTTATTCCCGCATACAATCGCGCGGCGGTAATTGGCCACACCTTGCAGGCCATCTTCCACCAGACGCGTCCGGCAGCGGAAATTCTTGTTGTCGACGATGGGTCGACCGACTCCACTGCTGAGGCGGCGGAGGCGGAGTTTTCAGTTTTCAGTCGTCAGTCGGCAGGAAATGCAAGAATTCCGGAGTTCAAGGTCATCCGGCAGGCGAACGCCGGACCGGGACCGGCCCGGAACCGGGGATTGCGCGAAGCGCGCGGCGAGTTTGTCCACTTTTTCGACAGCGATGACATTCCTGCCCTCAACAAGCACGAGGTGCAGGTGGGTGCTTTGGAGCGGACTGGTGCGGACATCGCTTTCGGTCCATGGGCGAAGGGCAGTATCAAGGAGCGGAACCGAGGCTTGGCGAGATGGCCCTTAGGCAAAGCATGGAGCGGGGAGCAAGGAGCGGGGAGCAAGGAGCAGGGAAGCGAGGCAAAGGAGAAGCGCTACAGTTTCGAGCCGGAGGATGTGGTCTTGCAGCAGAACGGTTTGCCCGAGGGTGACTTGGTCAAGGAGTTGCTCGTTCGCTGGTCGATCGTGCCGCAGACCTGCCTCTTCCGGCGGTCTATTTTGGACAAAGCCGGCGAGTTTCCCGAGGACTTGATCTACATGGAGGATCAGGAGTTGTTCCTTAGTTGCCTGCTCGCCGGTGCCAAGGTGGTGCACACGCCGGAAACCTTCACTTACTACCGAAGCGACAACACGGACAAGCTCACGGCCTCATCGGAACGTGTCATGATGAGGTTCGATAACTGTGCGCGCCTGCTCATGCGTATCCGGATCGATTGTCTAGTCAACGGCGTCGAGCCTTTGCGCTGGTTCAGATTTCGCCTGCGCTGCGACAGCGCCCTGCGTGATCTGGAAAATGCAGGGGCCGGCGATCTGGTTGCGGCCGCCCAGCTGCGCCGCTACCTCGATGCTTCCTGGCATCCCCGTCTTTTTTACTCGGTCGCTGGAAAAGTTTTGCAATTTAGAGGTGGCTTGCAAAAGCGCCTGCGCGGTCACCGCTGGAACGCGTCCTTCCGAACAGGCGCCATGACGCAAGCACAGAAAGACACTTTTCCCCAGGGGAATTGAAGTCGGCACTTTAGATTCCAGTGCACCAATCCGATCACTTATGAAATGGTGGATCTTCGAGGATGCCCTGCGTGATCAAAAGGGGCATTGGTCGGAATATGTGCAGACCTTCCGACGCGGCCTCGAGACCGAGGGTGACGAGGTTTGCATCTTCGCCGACCGGGAATGCGAGCCCGCGCTGGCCGAGGCTCTCGGTGCGGAACCGGTTTTGCCCAAGTCGATCTGGGCGCGGATGAGCGATGGTGCCCCGAAATGGCGCCGCCTGCTTCGCATCCCGGCACACGGCTTCGCGACCTACCTCTCTGTCAGCAGACTTGTCACTCGTCACTTGGTTGGTCGCCGAGGCGACCTATCTGCGCAGACTTCGGTTCTCGCCACTTCCGAGTTGCCCGATCTCGTCTTCGTCCCCACCGTTTTGGTGCATCACCTTGCGGGATGGGTTCCGCTGATCAAGTGGAAGCTCCGCGATTTTCGCGGACGGATCCTGCTCTTTTTTCCGAACGCTCCCGTTTACCTCGACGACGATGGCACTGCCCGTATCGCTTCAGATCCCACGGCAAAACTTTTCCGGCAATGCATCGGTGCCCTGCGCAATGAGGTAGCCCAAGGTAGGGTGGTGCTGGGTGCCGAGACGGAGCCGATGACCAAGGCCTTGACCGAAGCGACCGGCGTGCCCTTCACCTACCTTCCGCATCCGGTAGAACTTTCCGCGAAGCGCTCACCAGCCACCCGCGACCCCTTACCCGCCACTCCTGATAACCCTATCGTCTTCGGCTGCTACGGCGCAGCACGGCATGAGAAGGGAAGCGATATCCTGCAGCGTGCCATTGCTCTGGCATTGGCGAAGCGCCCCGACATGCCGGCACGTTTCGTTTTCCAATGGATGGAGGACTTTGCGGATGAGGAGGGCCGCGTAGTCCACTTGGATCCGGAGGTTGCCGCGCATCCTAAGGTGCAAGTGATCCGGGAGCACTTCAAGGAAGGCGGCTATGAGAGACAATTGGCCGCTACCGACGTGATGCTCTTGCCTTACCGCAATCCCTATCGCTTGCGTGTTTCGCGGGTGGTGATTGAGGGGATGATTCTTGGCATACCTCTCGTTGTCACACGTGGCACCACCTTGTGGGACCAAGCGTCGAAATACGGTTGCGCCTTGGCATGCGACGAGGACTCGGCCGAGAGCGTGGCTGGGGCTATTCTGGCGCTGTTGGACGGATACGAAAAAGCAGCCCGGCGGGCCAAAGAGTGCCGGATCGGGGCTCTACGGCACTTTTCGGTCGCGGAGTTCCGCCGTCGGCTGATATCGAAGAAAGCCTAGCGCATGGATTCCAAAGTTCTGGCCGGAAGTCTGCTCGCCTTTCTTTACAACGGCTTGATCGGCCGTCTTCCCTCGCGTTGCTTGCGCTCAGCTTACCTTAATTTCTACTTGGCACGGCTTGGACGCGGCACCGGGGTGCAGATGGGATGCCGTTTTCTCAATGGACGGAAGGTATTTTTGGGCGATCGGAATGTGATCAACTTCGACTGCCTTTTCGACGGGCGCCGGCACGCCGTCCGTGTTGGCAATGATGTTTCCATCGGTCCCGAGGCCTCGATCCTGACCTTGGGGCACGACCCGCAGTCGCCGGACTTTGCGGACAAGGGCGGCGAGGTGACCATCGGCGACCGTGCATGGATTTGTTACCGCGCCATCATTTTGCCCGGAGTGACCATTGGAGAGGGCGCTGTGGTCGGTGCCGGCGCCGTCGTCTCTCGTGACGTCGAGCCATACACGATCGTCGCCGGTTCGCCCGCGCGTGCGGTTGGGGTGAGAACAAAGGATTTGCAATACGACTGCAACTTTACTCCTTGGCTCGTCTAATTGGCCCGCGATCTGCTTTTCCTCACCCATTTATGAAATCGACCAACAATGTTCCTGCCGAAGCCCGTCGCCTGATGGGCGAACTGCGCTCGGATTGTCTTTTTTTTCGCGGCGACTTGCCCTGCCGGCCCCATACGCTCCGCGGGGTCTCTTGCACGTGCGACGAGTTTGTCCAAGTGAAGCGTCGCGGCGTGATCATCAAACTGGGCGCCGCGGGCGACGTGCTTCGCACAACACCTCTTCTGCGGGCTCTCGATCCGATCGGCACGGGAACGAAAATCCTGTGGATTACCGACAATCCGGATCTGCTTCCTCCCGAAGCGTGCGAGGCGGCC
>Ga0163212_1001494_pt1 | contig 10353 bp, 11 predicted proteins | sample Malawi_45m_30L_FD_113532 | JGI IMG/M metagenome (GOLD analysis project Ga0163212, IMG submission 113532) | Freshwater microbial communities from Lake Malawi, Central Region, Malawi to study Microbial Dark Matter (Phase II) - Malawi_45m_30L | ecosystem: Environmental > Aquatic > Freshwater > Lake...
CGTTTATCCTGCCTAATTTAAAGGTAAATTGTTGGATAAAACGTACATTTGTTGGGAAAAAATAGAATTTTTCTTCGATGGATAAACCACGGTATCTAGAAATAATAACTCCGAAGCGAAGATGGTTCGATATACGTTTGTGGGAATTGTGGCATTACCGCGACCTGATAGCTCTCTTCGTAAAACGGGACTTTGTTGCCCAGTATAAACAGACTGTTTTAGGACCAATTTGGTTTGTTCTGCAACCCCTTCTTACTGCCCTGGTGTTTTTCATTGTTTTTGGTAAAATCGCAGCGATACCAACAGCCGGAATTCATCCATTTTTATTTTACTTCACCGGACTCACGTTTTGGGGTTATTTTTCCGACGTGTTTCTGAAATGTGCCAACACGTTTTCGGTAAACGCCAGCCTTTTTGGCAAAGTATATTTTCCGAGATTGGCTGTACCCTTGTCCCTACTAGCCTCAGGCCTGATAAAACTACTTGTTCAAATTACGGTATTAATTGGGATAATCATTGGGTTCAACCTTGCGGGAATGGCAACAACAACGCTGAACTGGACACTTACCCTGATACCTGTTTATACCTTGTTGCTCGCGCTGTTGGCAATGGGCTTTGGGCTCTTGTTCTCTTCCCTGACGACAAAATACCGGGATTTTAGTTTTTTACTAACCTTCGGAGTGCAATTATTGATGTATGCAACCCCCATTATTTATCCATTGTCCTTTGCGAGGGGAGCCATGCATGAAATACTTAAATGGAATCCCCTGACTTCGATCGTTGAGAATTTAAGGTATTCCGTCTTTTCCACCGGAACTTTTGATGGACTGGGTTTGGTGTATACCGCGGTTTTTACCCTATTGACACTTGTTCTTGGAGTGGTGTTATTTAATCGCGTAGAGCAGTCATTTATGGATACAGTCTAGGGACAGATGGAAAGGATTAACGTAGAACATTTATCGAAACAGTACCGACTTGGACAAATTGGCACTGGATCCCTGGTTCAAGATCTGAATCGGTGGTGGTATAAAATTCGCGGTAAAGAAGACCCAACGTTGGTGATCACGGAGACCAATGATCATGACGAAAGTAAACGTTCAGAATACGTATGGGCATTGCACGACGTCAGTTTTTCCGTGAATGAGGGTGAAGTCCTGGGTATAATTGGTCGCAATGGCGCGGGTAAAAGTTCCTTGCTTAAAATTTTATCTAAAGTAACTTCTCCAACAAAAGGCAAGATCACTCTTTGTGGACGAGTAGCTTCTTTGCTTGAAGTGGGTACGGGGTTTCACCCTGAATTGACCGGTCGGGAGAATGTTTTCCTTAACGGGGCGATATTGGGAATGACCAAGCGAGAAATTTCCAGCAAATTTGATGAAATTGTGGCTTTCAGTGGCGTGGAAAAATATATTGATACTCCGGTAAAACGTTATTCATCGGGTATGTATGTGCGTTTGGCATTTGCCGTTGCAGCGCATCTCGAACCTGAGATATTAATTGTTGATGAAGTTTTGGCAGTGGGGGATGCGGAATTTCAGAGGAAGTGTATTGGAAAAATGAAAGATGTGGCGGTTGAAGGAAGAACCGTATTGTTTGTAAGCCACAACATGGAGGCGGTAAAAAACCTATGCAATCGAGCGCTGCTTTTGGAACACGGAAGTATAGTCGCCCAAGGATCCCCTGCAGAGGTCGTTGATTATTACCTAAGTGGGCGCAATAAAGCCCATTGGGGAAGAAGCTACGAGGAAAAAGACGCTCCAGGTAACGCTCACACTCGTTTAAAATCGATTTCTTTAGAGCCTGTTCGCGACGATGGTAAGCAAATCCTCACCGTCAAAAGCAGTTTGTTAATCGAAATTTCGTTTTGGAACTATGTTCACGATTTAGCGGCTAATTTGAGTTTACATTTATATGCTGCGACAGGTGAGTGCATATTTAACGTAATTACGCAATTGCCAGCGCCCAGGCTTTCTTGTGGGCTGCACAAGGCCCGCTGCACCATACCCAAAGAATTATTGAATACCGGTCTTTACTACATTTCGTTTATGGTCGTAAAAGATACATCTCAGCCCTTATTTAACTTCGAGGAAGTTCTTACCTTTGAAGTATTGGAAGAGCGCGAAACTTCAAATTGGCATGGGAAATTTCCAGGATTTGTACGACCTGCCCTTGATTTTAAGATAACCGAATGATTCCAGTAACGAAATCTTTTTTACCTCCCATCGAGCAATATACCGCCGAAGTTTTAAGGGCTTTCAATAACGGTTGGCTAACTAACCGTGGAGAACTGGTGTTGGAACTTGAGGCAAAACTCAGGGACTACCTCAAATTGGAATCGTCAAAGCTTCTATTGACAAACAATGGAACTACTCCCTTACAAATCGCCTTAAAACTGTTGGGGAACGGTGGCGAGGTAATTACGACTCCTTTTTCTTATGTGGCAACAACTTCGACTATCGTATGGGAAAATTGTACGCCGGTTTTTGTCGATATTGACCCCAAACATTTAACGATTGACGAAACCAAAATTGAAAATGCAATATCAGAAAAAACGACTTGCATCTTAGCGACCCATGTTTTCGGAAATCCTTGCCATGTGGAAGAAATTGAGCGAATTGCAAAAAAACACAATTTGAAAGTTATCTACGACGGAGCGCACGCTTTCGGGGTAACATTCAACGGCAAAAGCGTCTTTGAGTATGGAGATTTAAGCACATGCAGTTTCCACGCCACGAAGCTTTTTCACACGGGCGAGGGGGGAGCAGCTTTTTGCAAGGATCCTGACCTGTTTCATAAAGTATATTACAGCCATAATTTCGGCCACGATGGACCCCTTGCTTTCCACGGTTTAGGCATTAACGCTAAAATGAGTGAGTTACAAGCTGCGATGGGCTTGGCATTATTACCCCATATGGACGATGTCTTAAATGCTCGAAATCAATCCATCACGTGGTATAATAGCCATCTTTCATTTGATAAAATATCCCCGCTCGAAATCCGAAATCTTACCCACTGGAATAGTGCCTACTATCCTGTGCTATTTGAATCGGAGCAGCAACTTCTTAAAACGGAACAATTGTTGAACGCTGCCAACATTTTTCCAAGAAGGTATTTTTATCCTTCCTTAAATACCCTGCCATATGTAAAAAACCGCCCTTGTGCTGTTGCTTTTGACGTAGCATCTCGTGTATTGTGCCTTCCCTTGTACTATGGTTTAACGATGTCCGAACTTTCAACCGTAGGTAAAATCATCAATAACGCCTAAATTAGACGTCATGATAATTGTAGGTGCTGGTGGACATGCTCGCGAGGTCTTCAACGAATTGAGGCTTGACAAGCAACATGTGACTGCTTTTTATGATGAAATAAATGAGCACCCCGTGGGAATCTACGGAGTTCCGGTGCTCAGCGATTTTCACAAACTTCCGAAAAGTAAATTTGTTCTCGGGGTAGGAAAACCTGAATTGCGAAAAGCGCTCTATCAGCGGTTTATCGCTTATCACGACCCTGCATCCGTGATTTCCCCAACTGCTCAAATTAGCACATACCAGGTCGAATTAGGCGAAGGGTTGAATGTGATGCACGGAGTATTTATTGGCCCAAACGTGCGCATTGGATCAGGGACCCTTATCAACGCCAAATCGAGCATCCATCACGATTCCCGAGTCGGTTCATTTTGCGAAATATGCCTTGGGGTTTTGATTGCGGGAGCTTGTACAATTGGAGAAAGCGTATTTATTGGTATGGGAGCTATGGTACTCCCCGGCATCCACATTGGAGATAGAGCTGTTATCGGTGCCGGTGCGGTAGTTACCAAAGACGTGCCAGCCGATGTAACCGTAAAAGGAATTCCGGCACAGTGAGTCAAAAAAAGCGCATTCTACTCATCGGAGATACCCCCGGGTGGGCTTTTCATCGCATTATTGAATTTATTCAAAACAACATCCCTGGATATGACTTTTTTTTCGATTTCACCGTCAACCACCCAAGGACCGGAGCGAGTGTATCGTCGGACTTCGTTTCGAGAGGAACCGTTTCCCCGAGTCCTGTGCGGACAAAATGGCCATTTCAAAACATGTACATTCTTCGTGGGTTGGTTTACCGAACGGTTAAATTTTTGCATTGGATAGGTCTTTCGAAATTCGACGAAAACGGTTTTGTACGAAAAATAGCGTCCGATAATTGCTATGACTTGGTGGTTTATTTGGATTATTATATGGATAAAGACGCTGATTTTGACCATATAAAAGCGCCTAAAGTGATTAAAGGAATATTTACCGAACAATTTCCCCCCGCAGGGGTAATTCATAAGACGGGGCTTACTCCAAAGGTCTTTGTGGAAGAATTTCTGAACGGTTGCAACGCTTTGTTGGTCGGTTCACCATCCTCGGTAAAGCTTTATTCTAAGGCCTTTAAGCAGCCCATATTCTTTGCCAATTTATGCTACGATGAGTTCCTGTTTGTTCCAAAAATGAAGAAAAAGAGGCAGTCTTTTGTTATTGGGTGGACAGGCAACCCGGATCGTGAATTCAAGGGTTTTTATTCCCATGTGCTTCCAACAATAAAAGCCCTGCAAGCTGCGGGGTATCCTGTAGAATTTCGAAGTCAATTTGCGGGAAGTCTTTCTTCCCTTGCAACTTTCTGGCAGGATATTGATTTGGCGCTGATCACCTCGGAAGCAGATGCTGGGCCTTCGATGTTCATAGAAGCCAGTTTGTGCGGTGTGCCGAGCGTTAGTACCAAGATTGGCTTACCTTCTTTTGTAATAGAGGACGGTGTCAACGGTCTTTTTTGCGAACGAAGGCTTGATGACATGCTGCTGAAAATCCAACGTTTATTGGACGAACCAGAATTGCATCAGCGATTGAAAACCAACATACGTGCAAGTTTTATCAAGGAACTTGGGGTAGAAGCCCAAAAAAAGCGCTGGGACAAATTATTCAATGCGGTGCTCAATGAATAATCCAAGATTGTTTTTCTTCTTTCCCCTGGCCTCCGTAGGGGGTGCTGAGCGCGTTCATGCTGATGTAATGAGTGCCTTATCTGCCTATCCCAAAGAAATATTTATTCGCTATCGGGTCAATCCGTGGAATGGAAGAGCTTATGCACAAAGCCAATTTGGAAAAGCAGAAAGTATTCTTTTGAAGCGCGAGTTTGAAAGCTACGGAAAACTTACTTTCTTATCGAATTATCTTGAGGCACCCCGGCTTGGAAGAATTATCAGAGCTTGGTACACAAAGCGTCTCGCCAGAAGAATCAACGCTTGTTCTTCTCCTATTGTGATTTTTTGGCATCGTGAGTCCATTGACTTTTTGTGGAAACACCTTGCATCCCATGTCCATATTATCGATATAGTTCACAATAATTCGAACAATGATGTGCCGGACAAAACCTACCTTATCAACGATTGGGCTGCCAGAATCAATCACCGAGTTCTCGTTAATGCGGGGTTAATGAAATGGATAACCCCAATGTATCAGGAGCAGAATGATCCGATGGAGTTGTTGCAAAAAATCTCGGTAATCAACCATCAAGTTTCCTTTCCACTTAAATTGCCCTCAAAGTCGAAGGAGGTGTTCAATGTACTTTTTGTTGGGCGGGACGTTAAAGAGAAACGCTTACCCTTATTTTATCGAATAGCCAATCATTTTTTACACGATTCGCAAATTAGATTTCAAGCCGTAGGAGTTGAAAATAGCCTGAATACTCCTCAAAACGTGCACTGCCATGGGTTAATAACTGATAAAACGACGATTGAAAGGTTGTATGCGATTTCGCACGTTTTGGTACTAACTTCCGAAAGCGAAGGTTTCCCAAAAGTTATTTCCGAAGCCATGGCCTTTGGATGTGTTCCCGTTGTAACGGCTGTGGGTGCCATCCCGGATGTTCTTGACCAAGAAGAATCAGCGATACTAACAAATCCGCAGAATTGCGTTGAAGAGACAATAGAGCACCTTGCCAGGCTACGTGCAGATGTAGGTGAATTGAATCGTCGCTCGAAAAAGGCGTATTTTTACGCGAAAGATCATTTCGATTTAGAACGTTTTAATGCTGAATGGCGAGCCCTCATACAATCCATTGGTTAGTGTTATAATACCTAACTATAACCATTCCCTATTTTTAGGTGAACGGATTGATTCCGTGCTGAATCAACGTTATCAAAATTTTGAAGTGATTTTGTTGGATGATGGCTCAACCGACAACAGTCGAGAAATTATTGAAAAATATCGAGGGTTAGAGAAGGTGAAGCACATTGTTTATAATCAAAAAAACAGTGGTAATGCCTTTGTCCAGTGGAATAAAGGGGTAGAATTAGCCATGGGTGAATGGGTATGGATTGCTGAAGTGATGACCGTGCTCATCCCGATTTTTTATCAAAAAGTCTTGAAGTGGCGAGAGAGGAAGACCTTATTTTTTGTAAATCTTTGATCATCAATGAACATGGAACGGAAACAACCTATCTTGGAGAGCCCTTTTTTCCAACGGATAAGGTGTTTTCCCCGGATAAAAATTGTGATCGTATTGATTCTTCTGCTTTTCTTGAAGAACACATGTACAACTTTAACCACATTGTTAATGCCAGCAGTGTTATTACAAAACGCAGCATTTTGAAACATTGGATCCCCAATATTTTAGGGTTTAAATTATGCGGCGATTGGATGTTGTGGAGTATAATTTTAACGCACGGAAAGGCATGTTATTTACATGAAGGACTGAATTATTTTCGGGTTCATGACCGAACGTTAAGAGCATTAGAAAGCAATAACATCGTGACTTTTTATGAAAATGCGCGCATTGCTAAATACATTTTCAGGAAGCGTCCGACAAACGTTTTAAAACAGAGAATTTCAGCATATTTAATTTTTGCCTACTTCAATCGGTATTCAAAAGCACAACGCAAGGGGACTTTTTTAACTTTTTTGAATGTCATTTCCATTTATGGACTAAAGGCGATCAAACAAACCTTAACGCACAAGATTCGACATGATTGAATTATCCATCATCGTTGTCAATTATAACACCGCTGATCTCACTTTGGCTTGCCTTCAGTCCATTATCAAGCAGTCTAAGGACCTGTCCTACGAATTAATCGTAGTCGATAATGCTTCTACCGATCAAAGTGCCGTTTTCATTAAATCTCAAATACCGGAGGTTATTTGGCTACAAAATGCTACCAATCTTGGCTTTGGTAGTGCAGTGAATCTTGGGGTTTCGAGGGCTTGCGGCACATTTGTTGCCGTGATGAACTCGGACATCGTGGTATTGGATAAGGCCCTTGAGCAGATGTTGATTCGATTTCGGACAGATGCCGAGCACGTGGGTATGGTAAATTGCAGCCTGGTAGACGAGTTTGATGTACATCAAAAGGCAGTTTATTTCTACAACGCTTCCTTCAAAGAGGTATTGAGTTATAACCGTATACTGCATATTCTCTTCCATCGCTGGTTTAAGTCGACACCTTCAGAAATTAAAGCCTTGAACGGCGCGTGTTTACTGTTCAAACGCTCACTTTTTGAATCGTTAAAGGGTTTCGATCCTGATTTCTTTTTGTATTCCGAGGAATTTGATTTGTGTCGAAGAATTCTGGCACAGGGATATACGCTATCTTGTTATGAAAAAATAAAGGTATTGCATCAAAATGAAGGAAGCAGCCCGGGTAAATCATGGAATTTAAGACAGCGCAGTGCCTCGATTGCTTTGCTTTTTCGAAAAACGCATGGAGTAGGCGGGTTGATGTTATACTACTCCTTGATTCTCTTGAATGCGGTGTTGAACTCCCTCTTAATTTGGCGTATGAACGAAAAAGAACGCGTCGAATTTTGGGGTTCAATACGGATTCATGGCTTAAATATTCTCCTTTATTTTCGTATTTTGTTTCGAGTGAAATCAAACATCCCGATTAAAGTAAAGTAAATGCCATTCTTTTCCGTTATTCTTCCGACCTACAACAGAGCCTCTTTTTTGGCGAGAAGCATAGGAAGTGTTATAAAGCAAGAATTGTTAGATTGGGAGTTAATTGTCATCGACGACGGATCAACCGACAGCACCAAGGATGTCGTGACGTCTTTTAAAGAAGCTAGGATTAAGTATGTGTACCAAAAAAATTCTGAACGAAGTGCAGCACGCAACAAAGGCATCGTTCACGCCTCTGGAACCTGGATTTGTTTTCTCGACAGCGATGATGAATTTCTGCCTAATCACCTGAAGCAACTTGCAGATTTCATCGAAAGCAGTGCAGCTACGGCATGTATGGTTGCAACCGGATTGGCCATCCATCGCGGACATGAAATCAAGCATAAGGCCTTTCTGCAACTGAAGAAGAATGTGATTGTGGAAATTGGAAATAATTTTTTAGTGCCAACGCAGGTTTGTGTGCACCGTTCAATGCTTGAAAACGAGCAATTCGATGAGCGTTTCAGGCTTTGGGAAGATACGCACTTGTGGTTTCGAGTGGCGGCCCGTTATCCGGTCTTTCAAATGGAAGAATATACCGTCATTCAGCACGTTCACGACGAAGGGACCGTGGTTCAGGGAATGAAAAATATTCGCTTTATAGAAGTGCTTCAATATGTGGATGCCATTAAAGACCTCCGCGATCAGCATCAAGCGCTTTTTGAGGAAAAGCTACCCCAGAACTATTTCAATCATTACATCGATTCGAAGTTCCGTATGTATTTGTATCAAGCGCGGCAGAACCAACAATTGCGTGTAGCATCTCAAATTTGGGCGAAGGCCTGGAAACATCGGTCGTCGTGCTATCTGATCATGGAATTACCTAAAATCCTGTTAAACTGCCTCAACATTGGTCTTCATGCGCGCTGACTCATTGAATATTCTTCTGGTTGCCTCGTGGTATCCTTCCGATGAAAATCCTACTGCGGGAATTTTCGTTCAAGAACAAGCGCATATGTTACGGGATTACGGACACCAAGTTACCGTAGTTCATCCTTCAATGATGGGGACTTTCGCCAATTCGATTGCCAAGCGATCCGAGGTTTCCTTTTCGAAGGAAGATGGTGTTCGTGTTTTGAGGATAAGTGTGGTTCCACCTCTGCCTTTTTTTCGCACCGTGTCTTATGCATATTGTTTCCAGCAGGTGAAAAAGGCCATGAAAAGGTTTGAACTCAATCCAAAAGATTTCAGGGTGATCCACAGCCACGCCCTGTTTATGGGGGGGGTCATTGGGCATAAGCTTTCACGTGAATACAACCTTCCACAAGTTCATACCGAACATACCTCCGGGCTAATTTTCAACCCAAAACAGTACACCAAAAAAGAAATGGTTATTATTAGAAAGGTTCTTGCACATTGCCATAAAGGGTTGTTTGTAAGTCAATTCGCATTAGAACGAACCTTACAGAATCTTTCATTGGAGGCACAAGATTCCTTCAAGGTCCTTCCAAATGTCGTGGATCCATCATTCTTTTCTTTTCCTATCCGTCCATTCTCGAAAGAAACCTCGTTAAAGTGTTTGATGATTGGAAATTTTATTCCCATAAAAAATCACCGCTTATTGCTTGAAGCCTTCAGCCTTGTGCAAAAGCAATATCCTGCCTTGGGACTTTCCATTGCCGGTAATGGGCCTTTGGAGCAGGAACTTCGTGCGCTATGTGAATCCTTGAAATTGGAAAATGTCTATTGGTTGCCAAGACTGAATCGGGCAGAGGTAAAAGAACAAATGGCCGCCCATCAAGCGATTCTTTCAACGAGCAAAGTCGAAACTTTTGGTTTGACCATCGCAGAAGCGCAAGCGATGGGTAAACCGGTAGTCGTGACAGATTCAGGAGGGGTAAGGGATATCGTTACTCAAGAAACAGGTATCATAACAGAAATGAGTTCAGAGGCTTTTGCACTAGGCATGCTGCAACTGATACGATCTTTTGATTCCTACGATGCAGAGGCCATTCGACAATCCACCAAAAGTCGTTTTTCCTCTGAGGTGATCATGCGCCAATTGAATAGCATCTATACGCATGCCCTCGGTTCCTTTGATTAACTTTAACGCGTGATTAAAGTTCTTATTCTTGCCTACGATTTTCCACCTTACATTTCGGTGGGTGGTTTGCGTCCCTACCATTGGTATAAGAATTTTCGAAAGTTCGGCTTGGACCCGATTGTTATAACACGGCAATGGGGGCATTCTGACGGGTCAGAAACGGATTACGCTAAACCCGGTTTGAGCGGGGAAGTGATTACCGAAGAAACGGAGTGGGGGAAGGTGCTTCAGGGACCCTATCATCCCAATTTCAGCAACCGGTTGCTGTTGAAATACGGAATTGAACGTTACAAGACAATGCGAAAATTCCTTAGCGGAATGAACGAAATTTTGCAGTTTTTTTTGCCTATTGGGAC
>Ga0163212_1001495_pt1 | contig 10346 bp, 8 predicted proteins | sample Malawi_45m_30L_FD_113532 | JGI IMG/M metagenome (GOLD analysis project Ga0163212, IMG submission 113532) | Freshwater microbial communities from Lake Malawi, Central Region, Malawi to study Microbial Dark Matter (Phase II) - Malawi_45m_30L | ecosystem: Environmental > Aquatic > Freshwater > Lake ...
GGCGTTCAATTCGACCACACTGGAATCGCGCTTTGATCCCCCGCTGACTAAATCTCGTCCCAGAAGATCGCCCTCTTTTGTAACTACGCGTACCTGTGGGTACTGCTGCAAAATCGTATGCGCGATGTTTAGCGATTCAGCAACAACCGTATTGGCGAGAATCTGCGAGAGCGGTCGCTGAAGTTGAGAGGTTCTAATCAAATCCACTGCGCGGAACGCTCCTTGTGGCAGAGGTTGATTAAAGAGTTGATTCAAGGATGTCCATGAGTCATTGCCACCCACGACGACAATTTCTGCGCGTCCAGCGCTCTCTCGCTTAAGAAGCGTCAGTGCATCTAAGGCATCGGAGAGTCGATTAACCACTACTGCATCAGCAAGAGATCCGAGCGCTGCACCGATCGCTGATTCCCAACCTGGAGCTACCTCCATAAGCGAGGAAAGTGATCCGAGCACTGATATCTCGCTTCGAGCGCCAAGCAATAGTGCGCTGCCGTCTCGAGCAGAGACGGAGAGTTTCAACGCTTCGACTCGAGCTTGAGTAGATGAACGCTCACGTTCGACTGCACGCTCGCGATCTCGCAAGTTCTCTAGAGTAGAATTTGCAGCATCTAGTGCGTTCTTCCGAGTTTGATAATCAGAATCCAACTTCTCTTCACCGGCACCGTGTCCAGCAATCTCGGCTTCTTTAGCGGCAAATTGCTGTTGCGCTTGGGCGGCTCGAGACAACGCGTCATCTCGATTTCGAGTGAGCCTTTCAATCTCAGATTCGCTCGCCTGCGTTCGAGATTTGAGCGAATTGATCTCACCCTCTCGACGAGCATTCCCCTCCCGCACATCAGCGGCAGCACGAAGCGCTTGTGAAAGTTCATTCTCGCGCGCCTTGAGTTCGTTCTCTACTTCTGCCAAATTCGCGCTAGCAACCCGAAGAGTTTCCTCTTGAGAAATCAAAGATTGACGGAGAGATTGTTCTTGCGCTCGAATACCTGCTGCTTCACGTTCAAGAGCATCTGGATCAACTGTTGACGAGAGCACCTCTTCAGAATCCGATAGATAGCGAGCTCTCTCACGGGCTAGATTGGCGCTACCGCGAAAGCGCTCACGTAACGAATTCAATTGATAGAAGGTATCTTGAGCCTTAGTAAGGATGGGCGATTGCGAGAAGGTAAGTTGCTCTAATTCACTTTCTCGCCCGCGAATAACCTCTAACTCACGCTCAACTTCACTTCGACGGGCGCGCAATGCATTCTCATCGCTTACCTCGATAGTGAAATTCTCTTTTAGTTGAATTAAGTCATCAGCGTAAAGGCGTAGTCGCGCGTCACGAACATCGGCTTGAATCGTCGCTGCCTTCTTCGCCACCTCTGCTTGCTTGCCCAGCGGCTTTAGTTGTCGACGTAACTCAGTGAGTAGGTCCTGAATTCGGGTGAAATTTGCCTGCATCGCCTCAAGTTTGCGAAGCGCCTTCTCTTTTCGTTTGCGATGCTTGAGGATTCCCGAGGCTTCTTCAATAAGAGCTCTTCGTTCTTCTGGATTGGCAGAGAGGATCGAATCGAGTTGTCCCTGACCAACAACCACATGCATCTCACGACCAATTCCACTATCACTGAGCAACTCTTGGATATCGAGCAAACGCGAGGTTTCACCATTGATTTGATATTCGCTCGTTCCATTTCGAAAGAGGATTCGCGAAATTGTCACTTCCGTAAATTCGATGGGGAGCGCGCCATCGGTGTTGTCGATTGTCACCGAGACTTCAGCGCGACCCAGCGGCGCTCTTCCAGTCGTTCCCGCGAAGATGACATCTTCCATCTTGCCGCCACGAAGACTCTTTGCGCCTTGCTCACCCATCACCCAGGTGAGCGCATCAATGATGTTGGATTTGCCCGAACCATTGGGTCCGACAACGCAGGTGATTCCTGGCTCGAAACGAAGTGTGGTCGCAGAGGCAAAGGATTTAAAGCCTTTCAAGGTCAGCGCCTTGAGATACATCTGCTCCACCCTCCCCACTACCTTGAACCGACAAGCCTTCAACCGATAAGCGCCCGTACCCTAATACCCTAACTATCTCCTAGCGCTTCTTCTGGCAGTTAGGACAGAGGTGGCTCGAGCGATTCATAAACCTCAACCTTTGGATGAGGGTTCCGCAGCGCGGGCAGGGCTCGCCATCCTGACCATATGCATTCAGTTCACTATCGAAATAGCCACTCTCGCCGTTGACGCGCCGGTATTGCTTATCTTCAAGAGAGGTTCCGCCAACTGCAATTGCACGAGCCATCACCGCGCGGAGCTCATCAAGCAATCGCTGCACTTCGCCGGCGCTTAGCTCACTAACTGGTCGCTCCGGATGGATTCCTGCCGCCCACAATCCTTCATCTGCGTAAATATTGCCCACCCCGCTGACCACATTTTGGTTAAGCAAGACCCGCTTAATTTCACTTTTTCGTGAGCGGATTCGGTCGTTGAGCGCAGCAAGAGAGAGCTGGACGCGATTGCCCTCGAAAACTTCGAGAAGGTCGGGGGCAATATGAGCGATCGATGCCGGAATAGATCGTGAAGTGGCTACGAGGGAGAAAGGATCATCGGTCATCTCTTCGGCCGCTAAATAACCAAAAGTTCGTTGATCGATAAAGTGAAACTCTCGCTCACCTCTCAAGAATTCAATTCGCGCACGTAGGTGTGGCGATCTGCTTGTTGGGACTTCCGGCAAATGGACTTGGCCGCTCATACCTAGATGTATCACCAGTGCATACGGTCGATCGAAGGCAAGCCAGAGGAATTTTCCTCGTCGATTGACCGATTCCACCCGTCCACCAATAAGTGGGTTTTTCGCGCTCCGCAACGAAGGTCCAGAACTTCGACGGACCGCGCGGGGGTGGAGAATTTTTATTGAGGCAATCTGTCGTGTTGGCAACCACTTATGCAGGTCACGTCGAACAGTTTCTACTTCAGGTAATTCAGGCACGATCGTTAGTACGTAGCGTTGTGAAGGCCATCGTTGCGGCAATCTGCTCTGCTTCGCGCTTACTCTTGCCTTCGCCGCGTCCGACAACTTTTCCATGGACAAGAACCTCTGCAACAAAATCTTTATCGTGATCAGGTCCGGAGTCGCGAACAACATATTCTGGAACGCCCATATTGCTCTCGGCGAGCAACTCTTGTAATGCCGTCTTGCCATCAAGACCTGCACCCTTCTCAAGAGCGCTACCAATGACCGGAGAGATTAAAGGCAAGATGATGCTCTTTGTTACTTCAAAACCTTTGTCCAGATAGAGCGCTCCGAAGAGCGCCTCTAATGAGTCGGCAAGTATCGATGATTTATCTCGACCACCAGAACTCTCTTCGCCTTTGCCAATTTTGATGTGGCTGCCAAGTCCAAGTGCACGAGCTACATCGGCGAGCGCAACAGTGTTGACAATCCCTGAGCGAAGTGGACTTAATCGACTCTCTGGTAGATCTGGATATCGCTGATACAACTCTGCGGTGACTATTAATCCCAGGACGCTATCGCCAAGAAACTCCAGGCGCTCATAAGTAGGTAGCCCGCCTAATTCGTAAGCGTAGGAGCGATGAGTGAGGGCGATTTCCAGTAGTTGCGCATCTATTTCGGCGCCGAGAGCCTGAGTGAGGTCGCGATGCATGGTCTTACTTAAACCTCTAGAGCGATACGGTCCCGATAGGTGCCACAGGTTGGGCAAGCAATGTGTTGTAAGCGTGGTTGGCGGCACTGCTCACAGAGAACGGTATTCGCTGCGGTGGCACGCCACATGCTCCGGCGCCAACGGGTGCGGGCGCGGGAGAGTTTTCGCTTGGGAACTGGCATGGGAGAACTATCCCGCATCAGCCCCGGATTTGCCAAAACGAGCCGGCTATTGCCACTATTCCAGCCCTGGCACCTCACGTAACTTGGCCCAGCGTGGGTCGATTTTCTGGTGGTTATGTCCTTGCGGATTTTCGCCAATTTTCTCGCCACACTCAGGACAGAGACCCAGGCAATCGTCGGAGCAATGTGGCGCAAGTGGAAGCTCCAAAATGACTGCGTCTCGGATCGGAGGGAGCAGATCAATCCGCTCCTCAGTGATCAAGGGCGGTGGATCATCATCGTCATCCCAATCTGAAGGGATCTCATAGAAGTACAGCTCCTGGATCTGAACATCGATGGGAAAAGTAATTGGGTCGAGGCAGCGCACACATTCACCCACTACTGAAGATGAGATATCACAAGTTGTCAGTACACCTGTAGAGACTGACTCAACGCGACCTGTTATGTGGAAATCAGCCTGAGCCTCGATTGCAATGACGTGGATTCCAATTCGCTCAGGATTTGCAAAGCTCCGCCTGATTTCCATCATCTCGCCAGGTTGGCGTTTGAGGTCATGAATTGAGAGGAGAAAATCAGATGCCGGTTGAGGCGCTGCCATCGCGCTCTACCTACTCGTCGGCAAGTGTGGAAAGTACATCCTTCTCACTTGCTCCAGCAATTCGCTCACGTCCCTTTACGACTGCATCCATAGTCTTAGTGAGAATCACCTCAAGTGTTGCCAATCGGGAGTCGATGTACGAATCGACCTCATCTCGTTGCTCTTGAGCAGTTTGGTGGGCTTGACTCAAGATGCGCTCAGATTCGGTACGCGCAGCAATCACAACTTCGGTCTGTTCGACTAATCGAGCTGCTTCCTCACGGGCCATCGCGATTAATTGCTCAGCGCTTGCTCTTCCCTCTTCAACGATTGCATCGCGATCGGTGAGCACCTTTGCCGCTGCATCTAAATCTGATGGCAGGCTCACTCGTACTTCATCCAACATGCCGAGCAATTCCCCTCGGTGCACTACACAGGATGCGCTTAACGGAACTGAACGGGCTTCCTCAACCATTGAAATGGCAAGTTGTAACTTCTCTAGTGATTCCATTTATTCCTTGCCCCCTGACATCCGCTCAAGTAAGGAAGTGTGCACCGGAGCAGGTACGTACATTGATACATCTCCGCCATAAGTGGCAAGTTCTTTTACCAACGAAGAGGAGAGGAATGAGTACTCGGGACGAGTTGCCATAAACAAAGTTTCGACTCCAGAGAGTTGTCGATTCATCTGCGCCATTTGTAGCTCGTAGTCGAAGTCGCTCACTGCACGTAGGCCTTTGACGATTGCACGAATCTTTCGCTCCTTGCAGTAATCGATAAGTAATCCACTCCAAGAATCCACTTTCACATTGTCGAATGCCTTGACGGTTTCGCGAATCATCTCCATCCGTTCATCCACGGTGAAGAGCGAGCCTTTGATCCGGTTCACCAGCACCGCTACCACCACTTCATCAAATTGTTCGCTTGCTCGCTCAATCACATCCAAGTGACCATAAGTGATGGGGTCGAAAGAGCCCGGGCAGACCACGCGCATCATGGGGACACCGTAGCAAGCAATCACCCACTACCGAAACTCAGAATTGAGCAAAATATACGGTTCCTTCACCATATTTCCGCTCTTTCATGGGGGTATATCCCTCGGGCCACGAAAATGCGTTCGAACGGCTTGCGCGCTCTGCGATGACAACGCCATCAGATCTAAGGATCTTCTTCTTAATAATTTTTGATAAGACTTTCTCGATAGTGGAATTAGGAACGTCATATGGAGGATCAAGGTAAATCACATCGAAGTGAGATTCTTTATTTGTATCTAGATCAAGGAACGCATCGACGCTCATACGTAACACTGAGAATCTGCCAGTAACGACATTCATTATTAACGCGTAATTTTCTCTGCAGACATTGGCGGCTTTAGCATCTTTCTCAACCGCTATCACTTCAGCGGCTCCTCGAGAGAGCGCCTCTAATCCAACCGCTCCAGTTCCACCATACAAATCAAGAAGGCTAATGCCTTCACATGTACCTATTTCTGATTCGAGCGCGGAGAAGATTCCCTCTCTCGTTCTATCGGATGTTGGTCTGGTGACTCCAGCCGGAGCGACCAGAGTTCTCCCCTTAGCGCTGCCCGCGATGATTCGCACGAAACAACCCTCACGCCTTCTCGATGAAATCAGCGCGCTCATCGCGCTCTAATTTCGCTAACTCATCACGTAGCGCAGGGAATTCGTTTAGTTCAGAATCGTTGGCAATAATCTCAATAGCGACTCTGCGACTCCGTTCGATGATCTCCTCGTCGCGCAAGACTCGTAGTAATCGCAATTGCGAACGAGTTCCTGATTGTGCGGTACCCAAAACATCACCTTCACGTCGTTGATCAAGATCTACCCTCGCCAACTCGAAGCCATCATTAGATGCCGCAACTGCTTGCAATCTCTCCATGGCGCTGCTCTCCTGGTCAACTCTGGTTAGCAATAAACACAGCCCAGGTTTACTTCCCCGCCCGACTCGACCTCGCAATTGATGTAACTGTGAGATTCCAAATCGATCAGCATCAGCAATCACCATGACTGTCGCATTCGGCACATCAACACCAACTTCGATGACCGTCGTTGCAACGAGTGCATCAATTTCTCCTGTAGCAAACTTCTGCATAGTGCGATCTTTCTCTTCACTTGCCAACTTTCCGTGGAGTAATCCGACTCGAATGGATGAGAGCGGTCCCTGTGTCAGGAAGGCATGTAACGATTCCACTGAGTGCGCATCGGCAAGTTCGCCGCTCTCTTCGCTCTCCCCACTTGCCCCACTCTCCCCACTCTCCCCACTTTCGATCCGCGGCGCCACCACATAGGCCTGCGCCCCACCATTGACCTCTTCACCGATTCGCTCCCATGCGCGCTCTACAAAATGAGGTTTCTCTCCCTCATGAATTACGTGGGTGGTGATCGGTGAACGACCTTTGGGTAGCTCTCTGAGAGTAGAGATATCCAAATCACCGAAGACGGTCATCGCCACAGTTCGCGGAATAGGCGTTGCGGTCATCACCAGGAGATGCGGAGGTAGTTGCGCTTTCAACTTCAGCGCATCTCGCTGTTCGACGCCAAATCTGTGTTGTTCGTCTACGACAATCAATCCAAGATCCGAGAATTCGACTCCTTCGCTAAGTAGCGCATGAGTGCCAATCACTATTCCTGCCGATCCATCTTTTATTTGTGCGAGGATCTCACGGCGCACGCCCACTGGGGTTGAGCCAGTTAAAAGTACGACTCGAGTGGCTCGGTCGCTTCCACCAAGCATTCCTGCTGTGGCTAATTCGCCGAGCGTCGAAGAGATGGAACGGAAATGTTGTGCTGCAAGGACCTCAGTTGGCGCTAGAAGCGCACCCTGACCACCCGTATCAACAACTGCAAGGAGCGCGCGCAACGCCACGATTGTCTTACCTGAACCAACTTCACCTTGTAGAAGTCGATGCATAGGGCGTTGAGATTTCATATCGCTTTCAATCTCATTTCCCACAGAGATTTGCCCTGGAGTCAATTCGAAGGGAAGGTTGGCATCAAATATCTCAAGCAAGCCTCCACTTCGAAAGAGTCGAGGTGTGGCATGTAAGGTCTCAAATTGATGTCGTCGTCGTGCGAGGAGTAGTTGGAGCGAGAGCGCTTCATCAAAGGTTAATCTCTCGAATGCACGCGATGCATCATCTTGAGAGTCAGGTAGATGGATATCTCGAAGCGCTTGAGGAGCGCTCGGCAGATCCCCTCGATAGTTATCGGGCAAAGTCTCCGGAATCTCATCGATAACATCGAGAATCGTTCGGATGCATTGACCGATCTTCCATGAGGGAAGCTTGGCTGTAGCTGGATAGACTGGAATCAACTTGCCAGCGAACTCTCCGGCGGCTTCATCGGTATCGGTGCCATTGGGGATGAGTAAGTATTCAGGATGAGCTAGTTGGCGTAGCCCTTTATAGGTGCCGATCTTGCCGGCAAATAAACCAGTACGACCCACCCGCATCTCACGTTCGCGCCAGGCTTGATTAAAGAAGGTAAGAGAGAGCTTCTTCTTTCCATCGCTGACTTTTACTTCCAGGATCGAGCCCTTTCGCCCGCGCATCGGTCGATTACTGGTATCGACGATCTCTGCCAGCACCGTGACGACATCACCATCCTTCAACTGGTCGATATCGGTGAGTTCACCACGAGCGACATAGCGGCGTGGATAATGGCGAAGCAGATCCTCGACCGTTCTGTAACCAAATGCGGTGTTGAGCGCCTTTGCGGTGCGGTCGCCAAGAGCGCTTGAAAGTCTGGCATTGAGTGCGACCATCTCGTCGACCTACTCGATTCCGATCAAGAGTGGATACCACGCTTGCCCACCTAAATATGTCGTCACCTCGATAGATGGGAGCTTTTCATTGATTTGGCTAGTCAATCGAGTAACTAAATCTTCTGACGCCTGCACACCGCTGACTAAGGTAATAAGTTCAGATGACTCATTCACTACCTGCGAAATACCGTCCATCGCAACATCCACTTCGCTCGTACCGGAGGCAATCACTGATCGATCTCGCAGCGCGATGACAGAGCCTGCAGCGATGAGTAATTCCCCTGCACGCATCTCACGGGGCGCTTTAGCTATCGTGATGGAGAGCGTGCGCTCCGATGCAGCTTCCATCGCCTCTACTTCATCTGCCAATTCAGATTGATTCCTATCGGAATGTGTAGAGATCGCCGCCAGAGCTTGGAGTGGTGAGTGCGAGCGGATGACCGCGACTCTTACGCCTTTGCTCTCTAATTCTCTCGCTGCAACCAGAGCGCTCTCGTATCCGTGGAAATCGTGTGGGATGAAAATGACTTCATCGCTGGCAGCGGCTGCTTGCACCCATTCATCTGGACTTACACGGCGGGATTCAAAGGCGCTAATCACGTTAACTCCCGATTCCTCCATCAACTCTGCAAACCCTGGACCGTTTGCGACCGTGATGAGTTTGCGCTCGCTCTTACAACCAGTGACTTCGAGTGCAGTTATCCGAATGTTCTCGGGGTTGCCGATCTCTTTCGCGTAGGCAACGGACTGCTCCACATGATCGGTATGGACATGAACCTTCCAGAACGTGGAATCACCAACAACAAGCAGACTTTCGCCGATGAGAGCGAGATTGCTCCGAAGTATTTCGAGCTGCTCGGATGGGATATTCGCAATGTCGTACATCACCTCGTACGCGCCATCACTTTTCTGCGCAACTTGGGACCTGGTGCCCGCACGTTTGCGCTCCGGTAAATCTGTCAGGGATTGAGAGCCTTCATCGAGTACTGCCACCAATGAGCGATAGATCAATTCGATTCCGTGAGCACCAGCATCAATAGTGCCGCGCGATGCTTCACTCGGTGGGTTCTCTGCGCTATCAAGAGTCGAAGCGCGTGCTGCCTTCCATGCAGCGAGAGCAACTTCACCATCTCGCTTTATCTCACTCCCCCATGTGGCAACGTTGCTCACCGCATCTTTTGCTGCGCGGGCAACCGAGAGGATTGTTCCCTCTTTTGGATCGGCTACTGCTTTCAATGCCCGTTCATGGGCTAGTGAGAATGCCTTCGGTAAGTTTTCGCGTAGACCATCGGCGAATCCACGTAAGATTTGGCTGAGCAGGACTCCAGAATTTCCTTGAGCGCCGTGAAGCGCCCCCTCCGCCGCAGCATCGGCGACCACACCAAGTTCCTCTGAACTCTCTCGCTCGACTGCATCCGCCGCTGCTCGAATAGTTGCCTCCATATTCGATCCCGTATCGGCATCGGCGACGGGATAGAGGTTCTCGTCGTTGAGGCGTTGACGTGAGCGCGCAACTTCATCCCGCGCCCGCACGAGCCAGGCGCGAAATGAGGCAACATCTAACTCTCGGTGGCCCATGGTTGAGGAGGTTACCGGCTGATTAGACCGAAAAGGCGGGTCCGCGCTACCCTTCGGTGCTTGATTTTGACTACCCCATCGGAGGCGACCATGGCAGCCAAGTGCGACATCTGCGGCAAAGGCCCGCAGTTTGGAAATAGCATCTCGCACTCACACCGTCGTACCCGCCGACGCTGGAATCCCAACATTCAGCGGATTCGCACCCTTGTCAACGGCGTGACCCCAAAGCGTCAAAATGTCTGTGCCGCCTGCCTCAAGGCTGGCAAGGTCTCTCGCTAAATCTCTTTAGCCCACCTTCACCATATCTACGACGAAAATCAATGTTTCCTTGGATAAAGGATTGTCCGCAATCGCGCCGTAACCCAATGCCGGCGGAACAATGAGCAGACGACGTCCACCTTCGCGCATTCCGGGAATGCCATCTTGCCACCCTTTAATCACTCCAGTGAGCGGGAAACTTGCCGTCTGACCGTTGGTCCATGATGACTCAACAATTTTTCCAGTAGACCAAGCCATCAAGGTGTAATGAACTGTTACCGATGCGCCTGCGGTAACGGTTGCTCCTCCACCTTTAACAATATCTGCAGA
>Ga0163212_1001504_pt1 | contig 10331 bp, 10 predicted proteins | sample Malawi_45m_30L_FD_113532 | JGI IMG/M metagenome (GOLD analysis project Ga0163212, IMG submission 113532) | Freshwater microbial communities from Lake Malawi, Central Region, Malawi to study Microbial Dark Matter (Phase II) - Malawi_45m_30L | ecosystem: Environmental > Aquatic > Freshwater > Lake...
GGGGAGAGCTCGGTGTCGACGTGGTGATCGAGAGCACCGGCATCTTCACCAAGCGCGATACAGCCGCCTATCACCTCGAGGGCGGTGCTCCCCTGGTGATCGTGTCGGCACCGTGCGACAACGCCGACGCCACCTTCGTGTACGGGGTCAACCACAAGGATTTCGATTTCAAGAATCACAAGGTGATCTCCAATGCCAGCTGCACCACCAATTGCTTCGTTCCGTTGGTGAAGGTTCTCGACGACGAATTCGGCGTCGAGCAAGGCTTGATGCAGACCGTTCACGCGTACACCGGCGACCAGATGCTCGTGGACGGTCCGCACAAAGATCTACGGCGGGCCCGAGGTGCGGCCATCAACATCGTCCCCACCAGCACCGGCGCAGCCCGGGCGACGAGCCTCGTTCTGGCCAGCATGAGGGGCAAACTGGACGGAACCTCGTTGCGGGTTCCGATCCCGACGGGCTCCATCGTCGACTTCACCGCGAATCTCAAGAAATCGGCCTCGGTCGAGCAGATCAATGCCGCGTTCAAAAAGGCGGCCTCGGGACCGTTGAAGGGGATCTTGGCCTACACCGAGGACCCCATCGTTTCGAGTGACATCGTCGGTGACCCGCACAGCAGTGTTTTCGACGCGGGTCTGACCGCGAGCATGGGCAAGATGGTCAAGGTGCTGGCGTGGTACGACAACGAGTGGGGTTATAGCAACCGGCTCGTGGACACCACGTTGTACGCCGGATCCAAGGTTCCCGCCAAGCGTCGCTGAACCGATGATCGATGGTATTCCCACGCTCGAGGATCTGGGCGACGTCGCCGGCAAGCGGGTGCTCGTTCGTACGGACTTCAACGTTCCGATGGAGACGACGGCCGACGGAACTCGGCGCATCACCGACGATTTCCGGGTGCGGGCCGCCTTGCCCACCATCGAATGGCTGACCGAACGGGGTGCCGCGGTGGTGTGTGCCAGTCACCTCGGGCGCCCGAAGGGCACGCCGGAAGCGAAGTATTCGATGACACCGGTTCGTGAGTTGTTGGCGACATTGGCGCCCGGCGTCGAATTGTTGGAAAACCTTCGTTTCGACGCAGGTGAGGAGGGCAACGACCCGGCATTCGTGGCGATCCTCATCGACGGGATCGACGTCTACGTCGACGACGCTTTCGGCGCCGCGCATCGGGCTCACGCGTCGATCGTGGGTCCACCGTCGTTCCTCCCATCGGCGATGGGTCGTTTGTTCGAGCGTGAGGTCGACGTGCTCTCGAACCTACGCAAGCACCCGCGACATCCGTTCGTGGCGGTGCTGGGTGGATCCAAGATCTCCGACAAGTTGGGTGTCGTGGGGGCTCTTCTCCAAATCGTCGACGCCCTGGTGATCGGTGGCGCGATGAGCTTCACGTTTCTCGCCGCCCAGGGTCACCCCATCGGAGACTCGTTGTTCGAGCCCGATCACGTCGAAACGTGTCGGCGCCTGTTGGCGATGGGCAAGGAGATCCACCTGCCCGAGGACATCGTCGGCCTCGACGCGCTCGGCAACTACGCCACCTACGGTCGAAGGCTCCCACCCGGTGCCAGGGGTTTCGACATCGGTCCCGGGTCGGCGGCGGCGTTCAGCGACATCATCATGGAGGCTCGGTCGGTGTTTTGGAATGGTCCCTTGGGAATGTTCGAGGACGAGCGCTTCGCCAAGGGCACCAGAACGGTGGCCCAGGCCATGGCCGACACCAAGGCCTTCACCGTCGTGGGTGGGGGTGATTCGGCGGCGGCACTGGCCCAGTTCGGTCTGGATGACGAAGTCGATCACGTGTCGACCGGTGGCGGGGCGTCGTTGGAGTTGTTGGAGCTCGGCGACTTGCCGGGCCTGAAAGCGTTGAGAGAGGCCCCCAATGCCCGTGTCTAGTCGTCGCCCCCTGATCAGTGGCAACTGGAAGATGAACCTCAATCACTATGACGCCATCCAGTTGGTTCAGAAGTTGGGTTATCTCGTCACCAAGGACGACGTCGATCGGGTCGATGTGTCCGTGCATCCGCCTTTCACCGACATTCGCACGGTGCAGACCGCCCTCGAGAGTGATCGGATCCCCTTCTTTCTCGGGGCGCAAAACTGCCACTCCGACGATTCCGGTGCGTTCACCGGAGAGGTGTCGCCGGCATTCCTCGCCAAGTTGAACGTCCGGTACGTGATCTGTGGACACAGCGAGCGACGACAGATGTTCGGAGAGACCAACGAGTTCGTCGCGGCCAAGGTGGCCGCGGTCGTCAAACACAAGATGTCGCCCATCGTCTGCGTCGGCGAGACCCGCGAGCAACGCGAAAGCGGACAGGCGCTCGAGGTCGTGCGCGCGCAGTTGCTCGCTTCGCTGGAGGGCCGTCTCGATACTCAGTTCGGGGACATCGTGGTGGCCTACGAACCAATCTGGGCCATCGGTACCGGGCTCACGGCCACGGCGGTCGATGCACAAGAGGTGTGCGCTCACATCAGGCGAACGGTGGCCTCCCAATGGGGTGGCGACGCGGCGAACCTTTTACGGGTGCAGTACGGCGGATCGGTGAAGGCCGGCAACGTGGCCGAATTGATGGCGCAACCCGACATCGACGGTGCCCTGGTGGGTGGGGCCAGTCTCGACGCCGACGAGTTCGCGCGGATCGTCCAGTACCCCACGATGTGACGTTCGTCGGGCCTCGCTTCGTCCGACGTATGCTCTAGCCGATGTCCGCCACGGCCAACGTTCCGGAATCCTCCGTCCTCTCGGTCGGTGCCCCGTCCTCGCAGGGCCTGTCCCCGTTCCGCATGGGTCTGGCCCGGGTGAAGCAGAATCGAGCGGCCAAGGTGGCCTTCTGGGTGGTTTCGTTCTACGTCTTCGTGGCGGTCCTCGCTCCGGTGCTGGTGCGAATCCTCAACATCGACCCCTACGCCCTCGATCGTGAGGCCATCAACGACTTCGGATTGCCGGCCGGTCCGATGGGCGGTATCTCGTGGGATCACCCGTTCGGCGTCGAGCCGGGAACCGGTCGCGACATCCTGGGTCGCCTCATGTACGGAGCGCGCATCTCGTTGCTCGTGGGAGCGATCGGCACGCTGCTCACCACCGTGGTGGGAGTGACCCTGGGCATCGTGGCCGGCCTGCGGCGGGGATTCGTCGACGCGTTGATCGGACGTCTCGGGGACGTGACGCTGGCCTTCCCGTCGTTGCTCTTGATCATCGCTTTGGCCAACCCGATGACCCAACGGCTCGAGTCGTGGGGAGTGCCGGCTGGTAACACCGCTCGGATCACGTACATCATGGCGGTGCTCACTTTGTTCGGCTGGGTCTACATGGCGCGTCTCGTGCGGGGACAGGTTCTGTCGCTACGCGAACGCGAGTTCGTGGAGGCCGCTCGTTCGTTCGGTGCCGGCACCGGGCATCTGGTCTTCAAGCAGTTGCTCCCCAACCTGTGGCCCCAGATCATCGTTTTCGTGTCATTGAGCCTGCCGGGATACGTGGCCCTCGAGGCCACCTTGTCGTTCCTCGGGGTCGGCTTGCTGGCCCCGGCCGCCTCGTGGGGGATCATGCTCGGGGACTCGGTTCGTTATTACCGAGCCGCCCCGACCTACCTCTTCATCCCCGGGGTGACCCTGATGGTCCTGGTTCTGGCGTTCAACCTCCTTGGGGACGGTCTGCGCGACGCCTTCGACCCCCGAAGCGACCGTCAACAGCTCTGACGAGGGGGCCCGAACGGGGCGATACGACATTGTTGTAGCGTACGAGGCGTCAACGTCCGACACTGGTCGGCGACAGGGGAGGGAAAATGAAGATGCGGAGCAAAGTTCTTGCCGTCGTGGCCCTGGTGGGTCTCGTGGCGGGTGCTTGCGGCGGCTCCGGTGACGGAGCGCAAAGCGGCGAGGAGTCCGGTGGCCTGTCGGCCACCATGGACGGAGTCAAAGAAGGTGGCACGCTCTACGTGCTCACCAACCAGGAAGGCGCGTCGACGCTCGATCCGCAGCGCGTGTACACCGGGGCCGAACTCGGCGCCTGGGGTTCCACGTTCACCCGCACGTTGACGTCGTACAAGCCGGTGGCCGGCAAGGACGGCACCTCGTTGGTGGCCGACATGGCGACCGACCTCGGCACCGCGTCCGAGGATCTCAAGACCTGGACGTTCACCTTGCGTGATGGACTCACCTGGGAGGACGGTTCCGAGGTCACCTGTGCCGACATCGCCTATGGCGTGTCGCGCACGTTCGGCTCCGAAGTGACCGCGTTTGAAGGACCACAGTACGCCGTGAGCTACCTCGACATCCCCGCGGGTGACTACGACACCGGTAGCGCCTACCCGGGCCCGTGGTTGGCGACGGCCGAGGAGCAGGCCCTGTTCGACGAGGCCGTCAGTTGCGACGGTCAGAACATCACCTTCAAGTTGCAGGTGCCCGTCTCGGACTTCGCCTACACCGTGAGCCTGCTCTCGTTCGCCCCGGTTCCCGAGGCCCAGGACACTGCCGATCAGTACGGTCTCAAGCCGTTCTCGAACGGGCCCTTCAAGGTGGAGAGCTACGAAGAGGGCAAGGAACTGGTACTCGTGCGCAACGAGAACTGGAACGCCGACTCCGACGATGTGCGTGAGCCCAAGGTCGACAAGATCGTCTGGCAGTTCGGTCTCGACGAGACCGTCATCGACGAGCGCATGCTCGCCGATTCGGGTGACGACAAGAACGCCATCGTGTACGGCGGCATTCTACCCGAGAACCTCCAGACGGTGTTCGGCGACGAATCGCTGAAGGACCGTCGCACCGACGGTTTCGACGGATTCGTGACCTACACGATGCTCAACATCAAGACCGTCTCGTGTCTCGAGGTGCGTCAGGCGCTGTGGCTGGCGCTCGACCGCGAGGCCCTGCGCACCGCGTCCGGTGGACCATTCACCGGTGAGTTCGCGACGAGTTTCGTGGCCCCGCTGTTGGCGGCCGACTACGAGCCGGCCTCGCTGGTCGAGGGTCTGAACGCCGATGGGACTCCGAACGTCGAGGCCGCTCAGGCCAAGATGGACGAGGCCAAGGAGAAGTGCCCCGAGGTGTATGCCAAGGCCACCGAGGATGGACTGCGTTTCGACCATCCCGACACCGACACCTGGAGGAAGAACATCGCCATTTGGATCGACTCCTTGGGTGCCGTCGGCGTCAAGATCAACGACAATCCGATCGAGGCTTCCAAGTACTACGCCACCATCAACGGTGATCAGGGCGACCTGATGCGTGCGGGCTGGGCCGCGGACTGGGCCAACGCCTCGACCGTGATCCCCGAACTCTTCGGCCAGGGTGGTGGTTTCAACTACCACAACAACGAGGAGGACCCGGCCTTCGCGGACTTTCAGAGCAAGGTGGACGAGGCCAAGGCCGAGACCGACCGTGACGCGCAGTCCAAGCTCTGGAAGGAGCTCAACCAGGTCGTCATCGATCAGGTTTGGTCGATCCCCGGTTCGGCGACCAAGTCCCAGAACCTGGTGGGCTCCAACGTGCGCGGTGCGTACCAGTGGCTCCCGTTCGGCTGGTACAACCTCGGTGCCATCGGCCTGGCCGGCTGACATCGGGAAATGACTCGCGAGGTGGGTGGTCGCGCGGTGCGACCACCCACCAGCGCGTCTCGGGTGTCATGAGATGGTCTTCTTCGTTCTTCGTCGATCCTTCTTCGCGATCGTTCTGTTGTTGATCGTCAGCGCCTTCACTTTCGTCATCTTCTCCGCGCTCCCGGCGGACCCCGCGGCTCTCACCTGCGGCAAGAACTGCCGTCCCGAGGTGATCGAGTCCAACCGCGAGCGTCTTGGCTACGACAGGCCGTTGGTCGAGCAGTACGGCGCGTACATGAAGGGCATCTTCGCCGGCCGTACGTACGGCGAGGAGGGCTCCTCGATTCACTGCTCGGCTCCGTCTCTCGGATATTCCTACGACCGTCACGAGTGTGTCACCACCCTGATCGCATCCACCCTGCCTGTGACGGCGTCCATCGCCCTGGGGGCCTTCGTACTGTGGATGGCCATCGGGGTCGGTTTGGGCACTCTCGCCGCGCTCAAACGGGGCCGTTGGCAGGACCGGGTGGCCACCGCATTCAGCGTGATCGGTGTGAGCCTTCCGACTTTCTTTCTGGGTTTGATCTTCATCATGGTCTTCGTGATCTGGACGGGGATACTGCCGTTCCCGCGCTACACCGGTCTCACCGAGAACCCCGTCGATTGGTTCATGTCGCTCTTGTTGCCGTGGTTCGTGCTGGCGATCATCTCCGCGGCGACGTACGTGCGCATGACTCGCAACGGGATCCTGGAGGTGATGAACGAGGAGTTCGTGCGACTCGGTATCGCCAAGGGCCTACCTCGACGACGTTTGATCGTCACCTACGTTCTGCGCGCGGCGCTCGTGCCCATCGTGACCATCGCCGGTCTCGACTTCGCCTTCCTGCTGGGTGGGGCACTCGTGACCGAGAGCATCTTCAATCTGCCGGGTCTCGGCAAGTTGACCCTGGCCGCCGTGATCAACTCCGATCTGCCGATCCTGGTGGCAACCACCATGGTGTCGGCCGTCTTCATCGTGGTGGCCAACACCGTCGTGGACATCCTGTACGGCTTTCTCGACCCCCGAGTGAGGGTGAAGTGACGCTGTTGTCCGTGCGTGACCTGCATGTCACCTTCGGCACCGCGGACGGCGACGTCCGTGCGGTGAAGGGAGTGTCCTTCGATGTGTCTCCGGGCGAGACCGTGGCCATCGTCGGCGAGAGCGGTTCGGGCAAGTCCGTCACGGCCAACTCTCTCCTACGTCTGAACTTCGGTGCCGACGTGCGCACCAGTGGTCAGGTGCTGCTGGAGGGTCGTGACATCCTCGCCATGAGCGATGAGGAAGTGCGCCGCGTGCGTGGGCGCGAGGTGGCGATGATTTTCCAGGATCCACTCACCGCTCTGAACCCCTTCTACACCGTGGGTCGCCAGATCGGTGAGGCGTACGCGGTTCACCATCCGGAAGCGGCCAAGAAGGAACTTCGCGAGATCGCACTGGACTCTCTTCACAAGGTGGGTATCCCCGAGCCCGGCAAGCGCATCGATCAGTATCCGCACGAGTTTTCCGGCGGCATGCGGCAACGAGTCGTGGTCGCCATGGCGCTGGTCAACAGTCCCAAGATCCTGATCGCCGACGAGCCGACCACCGCGCTCGACGTGACCGTGCAGGCGCAGATCCTCGAACTCATCGCGGCGATGCAGGAAGAGCACGGTTCGGCGGTGATCCTGATCACCCATGACCTGGGAGTCGTTGCCGAGATCACCGAACGGGTGATGGTGATGTACGCGGGCCGGGTGGTGGAGTCGGCCGCGGTGGCCGACGCCTTCGCCTCGCCGACTCACCCGTACACGCGTGGACTTTTGAAGTCGGTCAAGAGTCTCGACTCCGTTCGCCACGAACGCCTGGAATCGATTCCGGGAATTCCCCCGTCCCTGATCAATCTTCCGTCGGGCTGTCCCTTCCATCCTCGATGCGCGTACGCCGACTCGTTGGGTCGGCGTTGCTCCACCGAGGTTCCCGACTTGCGACGGGTCGGATCGGGTTCCTCGGCGTGTCACCTCCCCGACGAGCGTCTTTTGGATCTGCTCGGAGGTTCCCATGAGCAGTGACGTCGTTCTCGAGGCCCGATCGCTGGTCAAGTGGTTCCCGACCGGATCATCGAAGTTGTTGAGTCGCCCCACCGACATGGTGCAGGCCGTCGACGGTGTCTCGTTCCGTCTGGAGCGGGGTACGACGCTGGCCGTGGTGGGGGAGTCCGGGTGCGGCAAGTCCACCCTCGGTCGTCTTTTGGCCCGTCTTATCGAGCCGACGTCGGGATCGGTGATGCTCGATGGATCCGACGTCACCGCCGCCGACTCCAGGGAGTTGTTGGCGTTGCGTCGCGACATCCAGGTGGTATTTCAGGATCCCTACGCGTGCCTCAACCCGCGGCACAGCATCGGCCAGAGCATCGGGACTCCCATCCGCATCCAAAAGACGCTGTCCCGAGCGGGGGAGAAGGAGCGGGTGCGCGAACTGATGGGCCTCGTGGGGTTGAATCCCGAGCACTACAACCGGTTCCCTCACGAGTTCTCCGGTGGACAACGACAGCGCGCCGGAATCGCACGAGCGCTGGCGCTCAGCCCCAAGGTGATCATCGCCGACGAGCCGGTGTCGGCGCTCGACGTGTCGATTCAGGCCCAGATCCTCAATCTGATGGAGGATCTGCAGCGACAACTGGGGCTCTCGTACGTCTTCATTGCGCATGACCTGTCGGTGGTGCGTCACATCGCCGATCGGGTGGGCGTGATGTACCTCGGCAAGGTCGTAGAGATCGGGGACCCGGAGTCGGTGTACGACACGACCGCGCATCCGTACACCCGGGCCCTGTTGTCGGCGGTGCCCGTGGCCGATCCCCGCAGCGCCGGCCGGCGCACCCGCATCGTGCTCACCGGCGACGTTCCGAGCCCGGTCGATCCGCCGTCGGGATGCCGGTTTCGCACCCGTTGCCCCAAGGCCGAGGCCCGTTGTGCGATCGAGGAACCCCCGTTGGTGGACGCCCCCGGGCGCCGGGCATCGGGTCATTTGGTGGCCTGCCATTTCCCCGACTGACCCCGTTAGCCTCGAGAGTCGTGCGTGACCTGCTGATGTACTTCATGGTGGTGGTCAACGTCGTGTCGACCATCGGGATGGTCGCGGGCATCTTGATGCACAGCGGTAAAGGTGGAGGACTTTCCGACATGTTCGGAGGGGGTAGCAGTGCCGGTATCGGTTCGGCGGCGGCCGAGCGCAACCTGAACCGCATCACATTCGTGGTCACGCTCGTGTGGGTGGTGTCGATTCTGAGTCTTGGCTTCTTGCTGGTTCGGTGATCGGGTCGACCGCCGGTATCTTTGCAGTCCCACGTCGAAGTGGCGGAACAGGCAGACGCGCTAGCTTGAGGGGCTAGTGATCGTAAGATCGTGAGGGTTCAAGTCCCTCCTTCGACACCACCATCGCATCGGCGCAAAACCGGTCCGTTTTTGTCGAGTCACTTGGTCGCTACGCCGCGATACAGGAAGCCCATCACCTTGGGTCCGGCCATGTAGTCGGCCGAGTGCGTGTCGATGGTCAGACCACTGGCGCGCACGAGGGCGGGGATGTCACGATCGAGATGACAGCCTCCGAACAGGCGGCCATGAAGGCCGTTGAGCCGACGTTGACGCCGGGCCACGACGGGATCGGGGGAGCGACCATGATCGACGAAGTGGAGTCGCCCACCCGACCGCAACACGCGACGGATCTCGCTGAGGGCCCGTTCGACGTCGGGGATCGTGCACAGGGTCATGGTGGACACCACGTGGTCGACGGATTCGTCGGCCAGTTCCAACCGTGCTCCGTCCAGCCCGACGTACTCGACCGACATTCCTCTCGCCCGAAGGCGTCGATCGGCGATACCCCGCACACTGGTCGCGGGATCCACGGCGTACAGATGTCGGACCGTGTTCGGTAGGAACGCAACGTTAGCTCCGGCACCGAATCCGACCTCGAGAACTCGTCCGTCGATTTCGGCCAGTTGCGTGCGTCGGATCTCGCGGAAATCCGCGGTGTCGAGGACGCGGTCGATCAATCGAGGGAGAACCCAGTCGGTGTAGACGCCCATGGTCAGTCGTGTTCGAGCGCGCTCATCAGGTTCTCAAACAAGTCGTCGTAAGTGTCGAGCGCCGGGAACTGAGGGAATTCGGCGATCACGTTGTCCGGTGCGAGAAACAGAAAGCCGGCATGTGCGGCACCGAGCATCGCGGTGTCGTTGTACGAGTCGCCAGCGGCCACCACCCGCAGGTTGAGCGATCGGAACGCCTCGACCGCTCGCTGTTTTTGGTTGGTCTGGCGCAACTCGAAGTCCACGATGCGATCGTTGGAGACGATCAATCGATGGCACAAGATGGTCGGGAAATTCAACTTGCGCATGAGCGGGCGGGCGAACTGTTCGAAGGTGTCGGACAGAAAGATCAACTGAGTTCGTGATCGCAGGGCCGCGACGAAGTCGACCGCCCCGGGGAGCGGATCGAGACCGGCGATGACATCTTCGATGAGGGACATGGTGAGCCCCTCGCGGTCGAGGATGTCGATGCGGTAGCGCATCAACTTGTCGTAGTCAGGCTCGTCGCGCGTGGTCCGACGCAGTTCTGGAAGTCCCGTGCGTTCGGCGACTGCGATCCAGATTTCGGGCACGACGACCCCCTCGAGGTCGAGACAAACGAGGCTCTGGCTGGGTCGCTGGGCGATGCTCACCCGGACAGTCTGGCATTTGGCGCCGGAGCGTCAGTGAACCTCAGCGCGCAGACGGTCGTGAAACC
>Ga0163212_1001505_pt1 | contig 10330 bp, 8 predicted proteins | sample Malawi_45m_30L_FD_113532 | JGI IMG/M metagenome (GOLD analysis project Ga0163212, IMG submission 113532) | Freshwater microbial communities from Lake Malawi, Central Region, Malawi to study Microbial Dark Matter (Phase II) - Malawi_45m_30L | ecosystem: Environmental > Aquatic > Freshwater > Lake ...
CGGTGAAGTCGACCAGGATGGCCTTGTTCTCCTTGGCGGCGAGCTTCTTGGCCTCATCGAGGTCAGTCAGCCAACCCTCGGCGGCGGTGAGCGAGGCTGCGGTCAGGACGAACGCCAGCAGGGGACGGAACAGCGGGGTCATGATCCATAGGATGCCCCGCCCGCCCCCGGCAGGCAATACGCAAAGGGACATGTCGGTTGCAAAGGACCTCCGTCCCCGCAAGAAAAAGGCATGTCCAAGAGACGCGTCCTGCTGGTCGACAACGGCTCCCTGGAGCCGGCGGCCACGCTCGCGCTCCGCGATCTGGCCGAGCTGATCAACGCGGGTCGCAAGGAGAAGGTACTGCCTGTCTCCGTCATGCATTCGGACAAAGTCGACCCCGCCCTGCTCCGCGGCCAGCCCGCGGTCATCTTCGAGCAGGCCGTCCGACAGGCCGGGTCCGACGGCGCAGAGGAGCTGCTCGTGCTTCCCCTCTTCATCGGTCCGAGCCGCGCCGTCACGGAATTCATCCCCAAGGTCTTCGCGGAGAACGCCAAGGCCGGGATGCGGCTCAAGGTTCTCCCCACGCTGTTCGATGAGGACGGCACCGACCTGGCGTATATCCTCGAGGAGAATCTCAGGGCCACGGGATGGAAGAAGGGCTCCGGCACGGTGCTGCTCTGCGACCATGGTTCGCCGGTGAAAGCGGTGACGGAGTGCCGGAACCGACTGGCCGAGGCCCTGCGCAAGGAGCTCAAGCTAAGTCCGAACCAACTGATCGCCTGCTCGATGGAGCGAAGCGAGGGGGCGGAGTATGACTTCAACGAGCCCTTGCTCGAGCGCGCGATTCAACGCGCGGAGGGCGAGGCCGTGATCCTGATGATGTTCCTGCTGCCGGGACGTCACGCGGGACCCGACGGAGACGTGGCCGCCATCGCCAAGGAATGCGCGCCCGCCGGCGTGCGTTGGAAACTCAGCCCGCTCATCGGCTCCCACGACATGCTGGCGGCCGTCCTGGGCATGAAGCTCGACCACGTGCCACTGCCCAAGAACCAGGCCATGATCGCCGGCTGCCTGCTCGTGGGCGGCCTGCTGCTGATGCCCTGGGCGCTGCAATACGTCCTTCCGGGCTGGCTCCAGCACAAGATCTGGCGCGTGCTCATCACGCTCGCGGTCCTGATTCCGGCCTTCTTTCATTGGGCCCGCCGACCTCGGAAGGCCTGACGACGTTCAGACCCTGGCCGCGACGCGCGCCAGCAGCCCGACGCCACGAAGGGGAGCGACCACCGCGCCGACGACCGCGATGAGCGGGGTCGGGAGCGAGGAGGTGTCGAGTGAGCCGTCAGCCAATTCCCCCAGCGTCGTCAGCACGTCGGAGGAACCGGGCTGTGAGACCTTGGAGAGCAGACGCACGGGCAGGGATGCTTCGGCTCCGGCCTCCAGGATGCGACCCGCCGCCCGGGGCAACGACTTGGCGCCCATGTAGAGACAGAGGGTGGCACCCGTTCCCACATGAGCCTTCCAGTCAGGTTCAGATCCGTCGGCGCAGTGACCGGTGAGGAACGTGACGGAAGCGGCCTTGCCGCGATGCGTCAGCGGGAATGCGGCGTCAGCACCGGCAGCGGTCGCGGCGGTGACACCCGGGACGACCTCGAAAGGGATGCCATGCGCCGCCAGATGATCCATCTCCTCGCCGAGACGGCCGAAGACACCGGGGTCGCCGCCCTTCAGACGCACGATGAGTCCGCCTTGGCGCGATTCACGCACCAGCACGGCATTGATCTCGTCCTGCGTCATCGAGTGGACCCCGCAGCGCTTGCCGACCGGCACGATCCTGGCGGTCGCCGGAATCTCCTCCAGCAAGGCATCGCCGGGGAGGGCGTCATGGATCACGACATCCGCCTGCTTGAGCAGACGCAGGCCCCTCACGGTGATCAGGTCCGGGGCCCCCGGTCCTGCACCGACGAAGGCCACCCGGCCGATGTCGTAATTTACCATTATTTAAACTTGACCCCTATTTATGTAATCATAACTCATCTTATCAAGTATTAAATCATGGACCCTACCTCCAGCAAACCCCTGTCAAAGAACGAACTCCTCAAGGCCGACAAACCCGACCTTTCCGGGACGATCCGCGAAACCCTCGCCAATCCCGCCGCCGACCGCTTCAGCGGCGACGACGAGCAGTTCATCAAGTTCCACGGCATCTACCAGCAGGACGACCGCGACAAGCGTAAGACCGGCAAGGAGTACTCCGTGATGGTGCGCACGCGCCAGACCGGCGGCATCGTCCCCGCCGCGCAGTATCTCGTCTACGACGAGCTCTCCGGCCGTTTCGCCAACGGCACCCTCCGCATCACCTCGCGCCAGACCTTCCAGTTCCACGGCGTGCTGCAGAAGGGCATCGGCAACCTCATCAAGTCGATCAACGAAGCCCTCTCCTCCACCCTCGCCACCTGCGGCGACGTGAACCGCAACGTCACCGCCCCGTCCAATCCGCCGGTGGACGCCATCACCCAGGCCATCGAGGACGACGCCTTCACGCTCACCCGCGCCCTGCTGCCGAAGACCACCGCCTACCACTCCATCTGGGTCGACGGCGTGCAGCTCGACCTCGGCCTCGGTGAGAAGATCGTCAAGGCCCGCGCCTCCGTCGACCAAGCCAACCCTTACCTGCCGCCGCCCGCCGACCTCGACGACAGCGGCGCGCCCGCCGACAACCTCTACGGCAAGACCTACCTGCCGCGTAAGTTCAAGACCAGCTTCGCGCTCCCGCCCAACAACGACGTCGATATCTTCACCAACGACCTGGGCTTCGTGGCCATCGTCGAAAACGGCAAGCTCGTCGGTTACGACCTGCTCGTCGGCGGCGGCCTCGGCACCTCCCACGGCAACAAAGCGACCTACCCGCGCCTCGCCGACGTCATCGGTTTCCTCCCCCGCGAACAGGTCGTCGCCGTCGGCCAGGCCGTGATCAAGATCCACCGCGACTGGGGCGACCGCACCGACCGCAAGCACGCGCGCATCAAATACGTCCTCCAGGAAAAGGGCGTCGAGTGGTTCAAGAACGAACTCGCCCAGCGCCTCGGCGCGCCGCTCCCGGCCGCCAAGCCGTTCTTCTTCAAGGGCCAGGGCGACGCCTTCGGCTGGACCAAGCAGGCCGACGGCAAGTGGTTCCTCGGCCTCTTCGTCGAGACGGGCCGCATCAAGGACGCCGGCACCTACCAGCTCAAGACCGCGCTCCGCAAGATCGCCGAGCAGTTCAACCCGACCTTCCGCCTCACCGCCACGCAGAACCTCATCCTTTCCGACGTGAAGGAAGCCGACAAGGCCGCGCTCGAGAAGGTGCTGCGCGACCATGGTTGCTCCATCGTCTTCAACCCGGGTCTCGTCAAGGGACGCGGCATGGCCTGCCCGGCCTTGCCCACCTGCGGCCTCTCGCTCGCCGAATCGGAACGCTTCTTCCCGACCCTCCTCGCGAAGATCGAGGACGCCCAGGCCGCCGCCGGCTTCGGCGGCGAGGAACTCGTCGTCCGCATGACCGGTTGCCCGAACGGCTGCGCCCGTCCCTACAACGCCGAGATCGGCTTCGTGGGCAAAGCGCCCGGCAAGTATAACATCATGCTCGGCGGCAACCGTGAAGGCACCCGTCTCGCCCGCCTCTTCAAGGAGTCGACGCTCGCGGACGAGATTCCGAACGTCATCGGCGCCCTCTTCCAGCAGTACGCCAAGGAACGCAAGGGAGGCCAGGCCTTCGGCGACTGGGCCGACCAGGCCGCCATCTGGCCCGCCGCGCCCGCCGCCTAAACGAGCCGATGGCCGACCTCGATCCAGCCCGTATCCCGGAGCTCGACGCCCGTCTCACGACGCTGGCGGCGGTCGACCGTCTGCGCTGGGCCTACGAGACCTTCGGCGCCCGCGCCGGCATCGGTACGAGCTTCCAGCCCGCCGGCGTGGTCATCCTGCACCTCGCCAAGTCCGCTGGCCTGCCGATCCAAGCCTTCACGCTCAACACCGGCCTGCTCTTTCCCGAGACCCTTGAGTTCAAGGCCAAGATCGAGGCGCACCTCGGCATCAAGGTCGAAGAAGTCCTGCCCGCGCAGACGGTCGAACAGCAGGCCGCCCGATACGGCGCCGAACTCTGGAAGCGCGATCCGGAGAAGTGCTGCGAACTCCGCAAGGTCGACTCGCTCGGCAAGAAGCTCTTCGACCTCGACCTCTGGATCACGGGCATGCGTCGCGACCAGAGCGCCGAGCGCTCCGTGACCCCGTTGCTCTCGCTCGCCGTCCGCCCCGACAACTCCGACGTCTGGAAGCTCAGCCCGCTCGTCGACTGGAGCCGCGATCAGGTCTGGGCCTACCTCAGGGAGCACGGCCTGCCGCACAACGTCCTCCACGACCGTGGCTACCGGTCGATCGGCTGCCTCCCCTGCACCCAGCCCACTTCCGGCGGCGACGAACGCGGCGGCCGCTGGCCCGGCTTCGAGAAGAAGGAATGCGGCCTGCACACGCGCACGAAGAAAGGGCTGGGCGGCTAGCGGCTGGCGGTTGGCGGGTAGGAAAAACCCACCACCCCTCACACCCCATTTAGAATTTTGACGTCGCTCCCAGCCGCCATCCGCTGACCGCCAACCGCTACCACCTCCCTTTCCTTTCGGCCTCTCTGCGCTCCCAACCGCTAACCGCCAACCGCTTCCACCCCCTTTCAGCATGTCCCGCAACGCCCAAAACGACCACCTGACGCGCCTCGAACAGACGTCGATCCACGTCTTCCGCGAAGCCTTCGCCAGCTTCCGCTCCGTCTGCATGCCCTGGTCCATGGGCAAGGATTCCAACGTCCTCATCTGGCTCGCCCGCAAGGCGTTCTGCGGCAAGATTCCCTTCCCGCTCCTGCACATCGACACGACCTACGAGTTCCCGGAGATGTATGAGTTCCGCGAGAAGGCCAAGGTCATCCACGGCATCGACCTGATCGTGCGCGTCAACGAGGACGCCATCCGCCGCGGCATGGGCTACGCCACGCACGACCCTGTCACCGTGACCCACGAGCTCAAGACCGTCCCGTTCAAGGCCGCGATCGATGAGTTCAAGTGGGATGCCCTCGTCACCGGCATCCGGCGCGACGAAGACCCGACCCGCGCCAAGGAGCGCTGGTTCTCCCCCCGCTCGGCCGAGGGCAACTGGGACTACAAAGATCAGCCGCCGGAATTCTGGGGCCAGTTCGCCAGCTCCGCCCCCGAAGGTGGCCACGTCCGCGTCCAACCGCTCCTGGAATGGACCGAACTCGACATCTGGGAATACATCCGCCGCGAAAACATCCCGAACCCGACCCTCTACTTCGCCCGCAACGGCAAGCGTTTCCGCTCCCTCGGCTGCCATCCGATCACCCACCCGGTCGACAGCCCGGCCAGCAACATCGACGAGGTCATCGAAGAGCTGAAGCTGACCAAGACCAGCGAACGCTCCGGCCGCGCCCAGGACCACGTCGGCCGCAACTCGATGCAGGAACTCCGGGCCAAGGGCTTCATGTGAGCCGCCTGAGCCTGGCCGCCAACCTCCCACCTGTTTCCTCCCAGTGAGCACTTCCCAGACCGCCGCCGTAGACCATCGCAAGATGCACGTCGTCGTCGTCGGCCACGTCGACCACGGCAAGTCCACCTTCGTCGGCCGCCTCCTCCATGACACCGACTCCCTGCCCAACGGCAAGATGGAGCAGGTCCGCAAGAACTGCGCGATCGAAGGCATGGAGTTCGAATACGCCTTCCTCCTCGACGCCCTGATCGAAGAGCAGGAACAGAACATCACCATCGACACGACGCGCATCTTCTTCCGCACGAAGCAACGCGCCTACGCCATCATCGACGCCCCGGGCCACAAGGAGTTCCTCAAGAACATGGTGACCGGCGCCGCCAGCGCCTCCGCCGCCCTGCTCCTCATCGACGCCGAGGAAGGCGTCATGGACCAGTCCCGCCGCCACGCGTTCCTGCTCTCGCTCCTGGGCGTGAAGCAGCTCGTCGTGCTGGTGAACAAGATGGACCTCGTCGACCACTCCGAGGCCACCTACCGGAAGATCGTCGCCGAATACTCGGCGTTCCTGAAGACCCTCGGCCTCACCGCCGTCCACTTCATCCCGATCGCCGCCAAGCATGGCGAGAACGTCGTCCGACATGCCGCCAGGATGCCATGGTGGAAAGGACCGACGGTCACCGAGGCCCTCGACGCCTTCTCGCACGAGGATGACCTCACCGGCCTCCCCCTCCGCCTGCCGGTCTCCGACATCTACCGGTTCGACCACCGTCGCATCATCGCCGGTCGCGTCGAAGCCGGCGCCATCCGCCCCGGCGACGAGCTCATCTTCCAGCCCGGCGGCCGGCGCAGCACGGTCCGCACGTTCGAGGACTGGCCGGGCCCCGGATCCCGCCAGGTGGCCGGCACGGGCGACTCCGCCGGCGTGACGCTCTCCGAGCAGATCTTCGTCGAACGCGGCCAGGTGGCCGCGCACCCCTCCAACCAGCCCCGCGTCGGCCGCGAATTCCGCGCCCGCATCTTCTGGCTCGGGAAGGAGCCCTTGGTCCCGAACAAGACCTACCGTCTGCGCCTGCTCACCCAGAACGTCGACGCCGTCATCACCAAGATCGTCAAGGTGACCGACGCCTCGACCCTCGAGTCCAAGGAAGCCGACCGCGTCCCGCGCGACTTCATCTGCGAGGTGATCGTCCGCGCCACCCGCAACATCGCCTTCGACCTCCACCACGAGTGCCCGATCACGGGTCGCTTCGCGCTCGAGGAAGGCGGCCGCATCCACGGCGGCGGCATCATCCTCGACGCCGTCACGCAGTCCGACACCCCGTCCGGCAAGGTCACCGCCTCCGAACGCGGCGCCCGCGCCGGCCACCCGCCCGCGGTCGTCTGGTTCACGGGCCTCTCCGGCTCCGGTAAGTCGACCATCGCCGAAGCCGTCGAGCGCCGCCTCTTTGACGCCGGCCGCAACGTCATCCGCGTCGACGGCGACGACCTCCGCGTCTCGCTCAACCGCGACCTGGGCTTCTCCGCCGCCGACCGCGCCGAAAGCGTCCGTCGCGCCTCCGCCGTCGCCGGCCTCTTTGCCGGCACGGGCCACATCACCCTCGTCACGCTCATCGCTCCGTTGGCCGCCGACCGCGCCAAGGCCCGCGCCGCCCTCGCGAACCACACGTTCCTCGAGGTCTTCGTCGACGCCCCGCTCGCGGTGTGCGAGTCCCGCGACGTGAAGGGTCTCTACGCCAAAGCCCGCCGTGGTGAGATCGCCGAATTCACCGGCATCTCGTCCCCGTATGAGGCCCCCGAAGCTCCGGAGGTCCACATCAAGACCGACCAAACCTCGCAGGAACAAGCCGTCGACCTCGTCCTCGCGGCGATCGACAAGGTCCTCCAGGGCAAGGGCGACGACTGGGAAGTCTAACCGACGCTTAGCGTCGGAGGGCTAGGGCCAGGGACAGGGCTAGGGCCAGAAATGGCCTTGGCCCCTTTCATTTCACTTCGCTCTCGCCTCTGGCCCTTGCCCAAGCCCTGGCACTAGTCCTACTTGCCCCCTTGCCCAACTGCCCACTTGTCCCCTAAATGAGCCCCATGCGCCTCACCCCAGCCGCCTGCCTGATCTTCAGCTGCCTCTCCGTCCTCGCGGCATCACGGAAGAACGTCCTGCTCCTGGTCTCCGACGACTGCGGGGCGCGCATGGGTGCTTACGGCGGGCCAGCCCTGACGCCGAACATCGACGCGCTCGCTCGCTCCGGCGTCCGCTTCGACCGCGCCTACTGCCAGTACGCGCTCTGCAACCCGAGCCGGACCTCCTTCCTCACGGGCCTGCGTCCTGACACCACCGGCGTCTACGACAACGCGAAGGAATTCCGCCAGGTCATCCCGGACATGGTCACCATGCCGCAGCTCTTCAAGAACGACGGCTACGCCGTCGCCCGCATCGGCAAGCTCTACCATTACGGCGTGCCGAAGGAGATCGGTACCAACGGCCTCGACGACCCGCAGTCGTGGGAGAGAGTCTGGAATCCGCGCGGACGTGACTGCGACGACGAGGATAAGATCTTCTCGATCGGCGTCAACGCCGGCACCTCCGCCGACAAGACCAAGGGCAGTATGGGGCAGATCCTCGTCGGCTCGGGCAACTACGGCGGTACGCTGAGCTGGCTCGCCGCCGACGGCGCCGACGCCGAGCAGACCGACGGCAAGATCGCCGCCCAGGCGGTCGATTTCCTCCGCCAGAAGCGCGCCCAGCCGTTCTTCCTCGCGGTCGGCTTCTTCCGTCCGCACACGCCCTACGTCGCGCCGAAGCCTTATTTCTCCCAATACCCGAAAGATCAGGTGCAGCTGGCCAAAGAGCCCGCCGGCAACCGCGAGACGAAGCCGCCCGTGGCCCTCTCCAACACCGCCGTCGCCCACTACGGGATGTCCGAGGACACCCAGCGCACGGCCAAACAGGCCTACCTGGCTTCGATGAGCTTCATGGACGCCCAGTTCGGCCTCGTGCTGGCCGAGCTCAAGAAGCAGGGCCTCGACCAGGACACCCTCGTGGTGTTCATCAGCGACCACGGCTACAACCTCGGCGAACACGGCCTCTGGCAGAAGCGTTCGCTCTACGAGGACTCGGCCCGCGTGCCGCTCATCATCCGCGACCCGGGCAATCCCGCCAACGGCCGCGCGACCAAGCGGGTCGCCGAACTCGTCGACCTCTACCCCACCGTCGCCGACCTCTGCGGCCTGCGGCCCGACAAGCGCGTCGAGGGCAAGAGCCTGCGTCCGGTGCTGGAACGTCCCGACGCCGTCTGGAATCACGTCGCTTACACGCAGGTCGACTTCGGCGCCATCAACGCCGGCGGCAAGAAGAAGGCCGCCACGCCGGAACGTAAGGTCGGGCGCTCCGTCCGGACCGAACGCTACCGCTACACCGAATGGAACCAGGGCAAGCTAGGCGTCGAACTCTACGACCACGACGCCGACCCGGGTGAGTTCAAGAACCTCGCCAGCGACCCCGCCTACGCCTCCACCGTCGCCGCCCTCAAGGCCACCCTCGCCAAGGGAACGAATTGACGTCGAGGACTGAATTGAGGGCCGTATGGATCCGCCGAAGGGTAGGTCCGTCATCCCTCGGTATTCACCACCGGCCAACCGGCCAACCGATCAACGGTTCAACTTTACGACCCCTACCCCTGCCCCTAACCCTACCCCTTTTCGTTCAACCATACTTCAACTGGACCCTCTTGCCGGTGCGGATCGACTCGTAGATGCCTTCGACGATGACCATGTCGCGGCGACCGACTTCGCCGGTGCAGGTGACCTCAGTGCCGTCGCGGAAAGCCTGGGCGACGCCGTCCATATGGCGCTGCTGCTGGCGGAAGACGCCGAAATCGAGCTTTCCTTTGGCGGAGGTGGAGATGTTGAGGTTGCGGTAGCTGAAGACCGGACGGGAGCCTTCGAACCAGCCTTGGGCGGCCTCGGCGCGGAACTCGGCGCGGTTGGCGTCGTAACCGGTCCAGACGTCGGCGACGGCGCCGTTCGCGAAATCGAGACGGAACTCCATGGCCTGCTCGACCTCCTTGAAGAAATCGGGCTGGGTCTTCGGCAGTTCCTTGGCCGTGACGGCCACCGGATTAGCGTCGGCCGCCATGCAACACGCCTGGATGGAATAGACGCCCATGTCGAGCAGCGCGCCGCCGCCCGCGAGCTTCTTCTCGATGCGCCACGCGTTCTTACGCAGCGTGAACCCGTTGGCGCTGGTCATCTTCATGAACGGGCCGAACTCCTGGGTCTTGGCCAGGCGGACGAGTTCCTGGTGATAAGGATCGAAATGCAGGCGGTAGCCGAGCGCGAGGCGCTTGCCGGCCTTCTTGCCCGCGGCGATCATGGCGTCGCAGTCGGCGACCGAGGTCGCCATCGGCTTCTCGCAGATGACGTGCTTGCCGGCGCCGAAGGCGTCGATGACGTTCTGCGCGTGGACGCCGGGAGGCGTGACGACGTAGACGATGTCGATGGCCTTGTTGGCGGCGACCTTATCCCATTGGTCGTAGCCATAGATGTTGGCGGTGTCGAAGCCATGGAGCTTCGCCAGCTTCTCGCCCTTCGCGCGGGTGCCCGTGATCGCCGCGACCAGCTTCACGTGCTTGGTCTCCAGCAAGGCCGGCGAGAGCTCGCCGTTGGAGTAGTTGCCCAAACCGCAGAGCGCGAGACCGAGGGGCTTGCCGCTGGCTTCCGCCGCGCGCAGCGCGGGAGCGAGAGCATAACCGGCGGCGAGGCCGCCGAGGGAACCGAGGAAAGCACGACGAGTAGGGCTCATAGGGGTGGACCATTTCTACCCCACCC
>Ga0163212_1001509_pt1 | contig 10325 bp, 8 predicted proteins | sample Malawi_45m_30L_FD_113532 | JGI IMG/M metagenome (GOLD analysis project Ga0163212, IMG submission 113532) | Freshwater microbial communities from Lake Malawi, Central Region, Malawi to study Microbial Dark Matter (Phase II) - Malawi_45m_30L | ecosystem: Environmental > Aquatic > Freshwater > Lake ...
CATCGAACAGATCCCGCGCCGCGGGTTCGCCCTCAAGCACGGTGAAGGACTGCTCATTCGACCCCGCCCCGCCCCCGCGCGCGGCACATCACGCAGGGTTTCAGCAGCTTCGGCGCGCGCGGCTCCGGCCTGCGATGGTCCCGAGGCCCTCGCCTGTCGCCGGATCGGCGCCGCCGATATCGAGCCGCAGCGACCCCTCGCCGCCCCCGCGACCAGGACCTCCGCTATTCAGGACCACCCGCCGCGCCCGCCACGGCCGCAGCCCCTCCGCGATCTGCTCCGGATAGGCCGCGGGATCCGCCGCCAACGGCAGGGCCTCCACGCCCAGAATGCCCGAGGCGGTATGGTGCCCGTGCGTGCCGCCGCCCCGCGGGGAAAAGCGGGTCACGATCACGTCTGGACGGAATTGCCGGATGACGCGCACGACGTCGCCCAGCACCTCCCGCCGGTCCCAGAAACGCAGCGTCTCCTCGGCCGACTTGGAATAGCCGAAGTCGATCGCGCGGGTGAAGAACTGGACGCCGCCATCGAGTTTGCGCGCCTCGAGGAGTTCCTGGGTACGAGCCACACCCAGCTTCGCGTCAAACTCGGGTCCGATCTCGTTCTGCCCGCCATCGCCGCGCGTCAGCGAGAGGTAGCCGGTGCGGTAGCCGCGCGCCCGGGCGAAGTAGGTGATCAGGTGGGTGTTCTCGTCATCCGGGTGGGCGGCGACGTGCAGCAGAGTCCCGGTGGTGGCGAAGCTCGCAAGCTGTTGGCGGAGCGCGGCCCCGGGGGCCGGTTCCCCGCCGACGGCGGCGCCGGTGGTCACCAGCGGCAGGATCAGGACGGGGAGGGTTCTCATCGGGGCGGCGAACGATCGGGAATGAGCGCTCCCCGCCGCGCACGCAAAACAGAAGTTTGCCGCGCGCTGCTCAGCGCAGCTCGTAGACCTCAACCAGCGCCTCGCCCGTGCCGCCATCCGCGCCCTTGACCAGCGCGGTGTAGCTGCCCGGGGGCAGCTCGGTCCGTAACGCGGCATCTCGGCTGGCCGCCGGCAGCAGGAAGGCCCCCACGCTCCCAAAAATTGCGGCCAGCGCCGGGTCCCAAGTGTCATTCTCCGCCACCTTCACCCCGGCGCCGTTGTAGATCTCCAGTTTCGGGTCCGCTAGGGTACCCGGCACCGCAAAGGCCGCCAGCCCCGGCCCGACCGCGCGGATCAGCAGCGGCTTCGCACCACTCCCCACAAGGGTGAAGCCCGCGATGAGGACGTCGTCGCCCGTGCCGACCCGGTTGCGCGCGGACACGTTGATCAGCCGCGCCGCGCCCGCCGGGCCGGTCTCGTAGGCCTCGACGAGGACGACCCCGCCCACTGCCCCCGGCACCTGCGCAGTGAACCCGCCGGGCGTCAGGGGCGCGACTAGCGCGGCATCCCGGCTGCCCGCGGGCAGGGCGAAGGCTCCAACCGCCGAGAACACCGGCGCAAGCCCGGCCTGCCAGTCCTCATTCTCCTGCACGCGCACGCCCGCCCCGTTGTAGATCTCGATCCGCGGGTTCGCCATCACCCCGGGCACCCCGAAGGCCGCTAGGGCCGGGCCCACCGCCCGGAACAGCACCTCCCGCGGCCCCTCCGCCACCGCCACACCTACGATCAGCGTCGCCGCCGCCTCAAGGTTCGTCCGCACCGAAAGGTTCGCCAGCCGCGCCACGGGACCCGCCGGGCCCTGCACGGTCAAGACCGCCCCGGAGCTGACGATAAACGCCGCGCCCGCGCTGACCCGCACCACGTAGGAGCCCGCATCGGGAACCTGCACCGCGGGCAGGGAGAGTGTCGCCGCCGTCGCGCCCGCCAGCGCCGCACCGTCCTTGAACCATTGGTAGATGAACGGTCCCGCCCCTCCCGCCTGAACGCTGAAGATCACCGCCTGCCCCACCGCCACGCTGCGTCCCAACGGCTCGGTCACCAGGGTCACGGCGCCACCGCTCACGCCCCCGACCACCAGCTTCGCCAAGGCCGTCTCCGACACCGCATTAGCACTCACCCGCACCCCGTAGACGCCCGCGTCCGCCGTCTGCACGGCGGCGATCGTGTACGTCGGCCGCGTGGCCCCCGCGAGCGCCGCCCCATTGCGCAGCCACTGGTAGGTCAGGCCGCTGCCAGTCGCCGTGACCGCGAAGCTGGCCGCCTCGCCGACCGCCACCGACTGCCCGAGCGGGCGCGCGGTGATCGCCACGCCGTCAGTGCCAACGGGCCAGACGGTCAACGCCGCTGGCTCGCTGTCCACCGCCCCGCCCGGGCCGCTGACCCGGACCCGATAGGACGCCTCGTCGGCCACCGTCGGGGCCACCAAGGTGAACGCGGCCGCCGTCGCGCCCGGGATCGCGAAGCCATTCCTTAACCAAACGTAAGTTAGGCCGCCGCCGCTTGCGACCACCCGGAAGGTCACGGACTGACCCGCGGCCACCTGCTGCTCCACCGGATGAATCGAAATCACCGGCAACGCCGCGGCGCTAACCGGTACCGCGCGTCGGACCAGGTTATTACCGGAATCCGCGACGTACACCGCGTTGCCGTCCACCGCCACCGCCGCCGGGTAATAAAACCGCGCCGAAGCGCCTACGCTGTTGTCGTCCCCGATCAGGCCCGGGGAACCCGCGATCGTCTCCACCGCGCCCGCGGCCGAGATGCGGCGCACTGTGTGGTTGCCGTAGTCCGCCACGAAAAGATTACCCCCCGCATCGACCGCCAACCCGCGCGGCTGCTGGAAGCGCGCAACTGTGCTCGCCCCGTCGGCGTAGCCCGTCACGCCCTTCTGGCCTGCCACGGTGGAGACCACGCCCGCGGCCGAAATGCGCCGGATCAAGTGGTTCTCGCTGTCCGCTACATAGACGGTCCCCGCCGCATCCACCGCGATGCCCCAGGGGACGTTGAACCGGGCCGCCGCGCCCGTTCCGTCCGCGAAGCCTGAGGCCCCCGCGGCGCCGGCAAGGGTCGTGACGACCCCGGCCGCGCTGATCCGGCGGATCACGTGCGACCCACCCTCGGCCACATAGGCGTTGCCGGCGGCGTCCACCGCCACACCGTAGGGCAGGAGAAAGCGCGCCGAGGCTGCGGGGCCATCCGCCGTCCCCGCCTGCAGGCCAGCGCCCGCGAAGGTCGCGACCACCCCCGCCGCACTCACCCGACGAATCGCGAAGGTTCGCGCGTCCGCCACGAGGACATTGCCCGCCCCGTCCGCCGCGACGCCCACCGGGAAATTGAAGCGGGCGGCGGCCCCCGTCGCGTCGAGGAATCCCGACTGGCCAAAGCTCCCCGCAAGCGTAGAGACGACGCGGCCCGGCGTAATGCGCCGCACGGTGTTGTTGATGGTGTCAGCCACCACCAGATTCCGCGCGGCGTCGACCGCGAGGCCGTAGGGCGAATTGAAGGTGCCGGGCGTCCCGTCCACGCCGCCCGCCACGTTCGACGTGCCGGCAAAGGTAGTCACCGAATAAGTCTCGGCGCGGAGGGCGGCGGGGCTGAGGAGCGCCAGCAGGGCGGCGGTGGTATGAAGGCGGCGGAGCGGCATCTGCAGGCGGGAGGAAACGTGGTGGAGCGGACGATACGACGCCACGACACCCGCGGCACGCGGCGGGTGCAAGTCCCCGCTGTGGCGGACCGGGATTCGGCTCGCCGCCCCGGCCAATTTAGCCTTGCTCGCGCCATGCCCCTGTCCCGTCGCTCCTGCCTGCAGCTGCTCCTCGGCGCGGCGGTGCCCTGGGCCGCGCGCGCGGCCGAGAACCGGCGCTCCGCCCCCTCCCGGCCTGCGGAGGGCGCCGATGCCACGGCCTACAAAGGGGCGATCGTCCTCGACGCCGGCAGCGGCCGCATCCTGCTCGCGGACCGCGCCGACTACCGCGGCCCGCCCGCCAGTGTGGCCAAGCTGATGACCTTCCTCATCGTCCACGACCGGCTGCGCCGCCGGGACCTTACGCTGGAAACGCTCGTGCCCACCACCGCGGAGGCCGCCCGCACCGGAGGCTCGCAGGTCTACCTCGCAGAGAAGGAAATTTTTCCCGTCGAGGACCTCCTCCACGCGCTGATGATCGGCTCGGCCAATGACACCGCCGTCGCACTGGCCGTGCACCTCGCCGGATCCCGCGAAGCGTTTGTCGGGCTGATGAACACCCGCGCCCGCGAGCTGGGCATGACCCAGACGCTCTTCCGTTCTCCGCACGGGCTCCCACCCTCCAGCCGCAAGATCGAGGACGGCGACCTGACCTCCCCGCGCGACCTCGCCACCCTCAGCCTCCAGCTGATCCGGCAGACCAACGTCCTCGCCTACACTTCGGTCAAGCAGCGCACCTTCCGCCCCGGACCCAGGCGAATTGAGATGGTGAACCACAATCACCTCCTCGGGAAGGTCGCCGGGGTCGACGGTCTCAAGACCGGCTTCACCCGCGGGGCCGGCTTCTGCCTCGCCGCCACCGCCTTCCGGAACGGGCGCCGGGTCATCGCGGTCACGATGGGCTCCCCGGACAGCAAAACCCGCGACATCAAGATCGCGGAACTGCTGGAGAAGGGCTTTCTCACGCTCCCGCCGCCTTCGCCCGAAGACGCGCCGGTCCAGCCCGCGCCCAAACCGCCCGCGCCTCCCGCAGCCCCGGCCGACGGGGAAACCACGGTCCGCTTCAAGCTGCCCGGCCGCTGAGTCCCCCACCCCCGGGCCGTCCTCATCCTCCCCAGCCCATGCGCCACTGCATCTACCCCGGCACCTTCGACCCGATCACTTACGGCCACCTCGATGTGCTTTTCCGCGCGGCGCGCCTCTTCGACCGGGTCACAGTCGCCATCGCCGTCGGTGGGGCCGCGGGGAAGTCGCTCCTCTTCACCGCGGAACAGCGGATGGAGATGATCGTCCCGAACCTCACCGGGCTGCCGAACGTCACCGTGACGACCTTCCACGGCCTGCTGGTCGAGTTCTGCATGGCCAACCAGGCGGACGCGATCATCCGCGGCCTGCGCGCGCTGTCGGACTTCGAGTTCGAGTTCAATATGGCGCTGATGAACCGCCACCTGCAGCCGCGCCTCGAGACGCTCTTCGTGATGCCAAACGAGGAGTTCAGCTACACCAGCTCCTCGCTAGTGAAGCAGGTGGCACGGTTCGGGGGCGATGTGCAGAAATTCGTGCCCCCGAACGTCGCCGCCGCACTCCGGCAGGCCTACCTCCCGCCTGCGCCCTGACCCGACCCGAGGTGCCGCCGCAGATGTTCGAGACTCCGCGCCGCGATCACCTCCGGGCCCTCCTCGAAGGAAAATACCTCCACCGAGACCATCCCGTCGTACCTGGTCTCCCGCAGCGCCGCAGCAATCGGAACGTAATCGGTGCCCCCGAAGCCCGGGCCCTTCAGATTGCGGTCGTTCGCGTGTAGGTGCGCGAACTCGCCCCGCGAGGCCCGGATGATATCCGCCACCGGCAACGCCTCGTGGCTCATCGCCCGGACGTCCAAGATGATCCGGAAGGCGGGGGAGGCCATTTCGCGGGCGAACCGCACCGCCTCCGCCGCCGTGTTGATGAAATTGGTGTCCTCCGCCGGCAACGGCTCTAGGCAGATCGTGCAACCGCGCTCCTCCGCCAGTAGCGTCACCGGGTGGAAGACCTCCTGGGCCCACCGCCAACCCTGCCCCGGCGTGATCCCCTCGCCGAGGCTCCGCTGCTTGGGCGAACCGACCACCATCACCGGCGCCCCCAGATCCGCCCCAAACGCCACGAGCTCCCGGAAATATTCCGCGGTGCGCGCCCGCGTGGCCGGATCCGGCGAGGTCAAGTGCAGGCCCTCGGTCTGCACCAACACCCAGTGGATGCCCGCAATGCCGATGCCCGCGGCGGCCGCCGCCCCCCGGATCCTCGCCCGCTCCGCCGTCGGAATGTTCCGGACGTCCCGCGCCAGCGTGAACGGCGCGATCTCCACCGCGTCGTAGCCCAGCCGCGCGCAATAGGTGAACACGTCCTCCAGCCGCCACCCTTGGAAGATCTCGTTGCAGATCGCGAATTTCACCGGATCAAGCGCTGAGGCTCTTGATCAGCTCGATCATCGGGAGGAACATCGCGATCACGATGATGCCCACGCCCACCGCCATGAACACGATCATCACCGGCTCGATGATGGAAGTGAGCGCGGCCACCGCGTTGTCCACCTCCTCGTCGTAATTGTCCGCGATCCGGGTCAGCATATCCGGCAGCGCCCCGGTCTCCTCGCCCACCTCGATCATACTGGTCACCATTCCGGGGAAGATCTTGGTCGCCTCGAGCGGCTTGGCCACGTTGTCGCCCTCCTTCACCCGGTCGTGCACCACGCTGATCGCGTCCGCGAGGTGGACGTTGCCGCTGGTCTCGCGGGTGATCGTGAGGGCCTGCAGGATGGGGACGCCGGAGGCCAGCAGGGTGCCGAAGGTGCGGGTGAACCGCGCGATGGCCGCCTTAAGCAGCAGGTCGCCCAGCACCGGCACGCGCAGCACGATCCAGTGCAGGATCCGCGTGCCAAAGCGGGAACGCTTGAACAGCCAGAAGGCGGTGCCTCCCACCGCAAGGGTCAGCATCACGCCAAGCAGGTTCTCGCGCATCAAGTTGGCGACCGCCACCACCACCGAGGTCAGCCACGGCAGCGGCTTGCCCTTGAGCATGGTGAAGAAGACCTCCTGAAACTTCGGCACCACGAACACCATCAGCACCGCCATAATGCCGCCCGCGACCACGCTGATGATCGCCGGGTACACCATCGCCGAGGTCACCTTCGAGCGGATCTTGACCGCCTTCTCCTTGAAGACGGAAAGCCGGTCCAGCACGGTGTCCATCACGCCGCCCGCCTCCCCCGCGCGCACCATGTTCACGTAAAGCCGGTCAAAAGTTTTCGGGTGAGCGGAAAGGCCGTCCGACAAGTTCCCCCCCGAGCGGATGGTGTCCGCGAGGTCCTCGATCACTTGGCGGAACGCCGGCCGCTTCTCCTGACGCGCCAGCACCTCCAGGCCGCGCATCATCGGCATCCCCGCCTTCACCAAAGTCGCCAATTGCCGGGTGAAGACAGTCAAACCCTTCTCGTTGACCGGTCGTCCAAACGAGAGGCTGCGGCGGCGCGCGGGCGCGGGCGTACCCGCGGCGGGTAAGGCGATCTTCGGGCCCCGCGCCATCGGCTTGGCTGGAGCGTTGGCCAGGGAGGGAGCGGCGGGGGCGCGGACGGAGAGCTTGGCCATAACGGAGGGAGGTTCAGGTGTACTTGCTCACCTCTTCAAGGGTGGTGTGGCCGTCGAGGATCGAACGCAACCCGTCCTCCCGGATCGTCCGCATCCCCTGCTCGATCGCCTTCTGCTTCAGCTCGAGGGTGGGCGCCTTTCGGGTCACCATGTCCCGCAGTGCCTCGGTCATCCGCAGCCACTCGTAGATGCCTAGCCGGCCCTTGTAGCCGGACTGGCTGCACGTTGGACAACCCTTGCCGTAGGAGAAGGGCCGGTCGCCCACGACGTCGCGCCCCACTCCGAGCTGACCCAAGACCTCAGCGGTCGGGACATAGGTCGAACGGCACTGCTTGCAGATCCGGCGCACCAGCCGCTGGGCCAGCACGGCCTCGAGGCTCGCCGCGATAAGGAATGACTCCACGCCCATATCGACCAGCCGGGTCACCGCGCCCGCCGCGTCGTTGGTGTGCAGCGTCGAGAGCACCAGATGGCCCGTCAGCGAGGCCTGGATGGAGATCTGCGCCGTCTCCAGGTCACGGATCTCCCCTACCATAATCACGTCCGGATCCTGCCGCAGGAACGAGCGCAGCGCCGCCGCGAAGGTCAGGCCCACCAAGGCGTTCACCGGCACCTGCATGATCCCCTCGATCTCGTATTCCACCGGATCCTCGGCCGTCAGGATCTTGAGGTCGACCCTGTTCACCAGCCGCAGGGCGCTGTAGAGGGTCGTGGTCTTCCCGGAGCCGGTGGGGCCGGTGACGATGAAGATGCCGTTCGGCCGCCGCACGATCTCGTGGATGCCCTCCAGCACCTCCGGCGACATGCCCAGCTGGCCGATGTCGAGCCGGACCGCCGACTGGTCGAGCACGCGCAACACAACGCTCTCGCCGAACTGGGTTGGCAGGGTGGAGACGCGCAGGTCCACCTGGCGCCCGCCAATGCCGATCTTGATGCGCCCGTCCTGCGGCAGCCGCCGCTCGGCGATATTCAGGCTGGCCAGCACCTTCACCCGCGAGACGATCGGTACGGCCAGCTGCCGCGGAGGCGGCGCCATCTCGTACAGGGCACCGTCGATCCGGTAGCGAATCTTGAACTCGTGCTCGAAGGGCTCGAAGTGGATGTCGCTCGCCTTGTCCCGGATCGCCTGCCCGATGACCAGGTTGACGAACTTGATGATGGGCGTCTGATCCGCCATCGACTCAAGGTCGCGCTCCGAGAGCTCCCTCGCCCCCGCGTCCGCCGCCACCTTGCCCGTGCTGATCTCCTGCAGGACATCGTCGATCGTGTCCTCGTCCTCGCCGTAATGCTGCCGGATCTGGACCTCCACCTTGTCCGGATCCGCGAAGTGCAGGCGCACGCTCCGGTCGAGCGCGAAGGACAGGTCGCTCACCGCCTGCGTGTTGAAGGGATCCGCGACCAGCAGGTCGATCGTACGCTCGTCCGCCCGCAGCGGCATCACTCCGTAGTCGCGGGCGAGCCGGCCCGTCAGCGCCGCGATCGCGTCGCCGGGGAACTGCGCCGGCATCTCGGCTACGTAATCGTAGCCCAGCTGGTCGGCAATGCGCCGCAGCAGATCCTCCTTCTCCAGCAGGCCGAGGTCCACCACCACGTCGGCCAGGGACTTGCCGGTGGCCTTGTGCTCCTCGTTGAGCTCGTCCAGCTGCGCCGGCGGGACAAGCCGGTGCTCCTTCAGGAAATCGTAGATCGCCGAGCTGTGGGACGCGAACATGGGGTCAGAGGGTCCGGGGCCGCCCGCCGCCGGGCAGGAGCTTCTCGCGCATCAGCTGCGGGTCTTGCGCCAGGTCGATCGCGTCCTCCGCGCGCACCGAGCCCCGCTGCACCAGCGCCGTCAAGTGGTTATCGAGCGTAATCATCCCGAGGCTCGCCCCGGTCTGGATGTCCGAGGGGATGCGGAACGCCTTGTTGTCCCGGATCAACGCAGCGATCGACGTGGTGTTGATCATGATCTCGAAGGCCGGCACCCGGCCCCCGCCAACCTTGCGGCACAACACCTGAGAAACCACCGCCACCAGCGAGGAGGAGAGCTGCGTGCGGATCATCTCCTTGGTCTGCGCCGGAAACGCGTCCACGATCCGGTCGATGGTCTTCGCCGCGCTGTTGGTGTGGAGGGTGCCCAGCACTAGGTGACCCGTCTCCGCCGCGGTGATCGCGGCCTCAATGGTCTCCAGATCCCGCATTTCGCCCACCAAAATCACATCGGGATCCTGGCGCAGGCCGCGGCGGATCGCCTCCGCGAAGCCGGGCACGTCAGTGTGTACCTCCCGCTGGGTCACTAGGCAGCGCTTGTGCGGGTGGAGGAACTCGATCGGGTCCTCAATGGTAATGATGTGGCCGTCGCGCTGCTCGTTGATGTAGTTGATCATCGCCGCCAGCGTGGTCGACTTGCCCGAGCCAGTCGGCCCGGTGACCAGAATCAACCCCCGGGTGCGGTGCAGCAGCTCCCGCACCTTGTCCGGCAGGCCGACCTCACGCAGCGACATCACCCGGTTGGGGATCTGCCGCAGCACGAGGCCGTAGTCCCCTTTCGCGCGGAAGGCTGAGACGCGGAAACGAGCCTGCTCACCGAACGCCAACCCGAAGTCCGCGCCGCCCTGCATCCGCACCGAGCTCAGGTGCGTCTCCGACGTGATCGCCTGCATCAGTCGCTCCGTATCCGCCGGGTTCAGCGCCGGGCCGTCGATGGGCGTCATCGCGCCGTGGACCCGCAGCACCGGCGGCTGGCCGACGCTGAGGTGCAGGTCGGACGCGCCCTGCTCCACCATCAGGTCCAGAAGATCGTTCATCTCGTACTTCATCGCGCGGCGTGGGCTCAGATGGAGTCGCCGACGGTGATGGACACGACCTCCTCGATCGTGGTGAGGCCGCCGGTGACCTTACGCGCGCCGTCCTCGCGCATCGTCCGCATCCCGAGCGCCCGCGCGCGCTCGCGCAACCGCTGGGTGCCGACGTTCGCGTAGATCATCTTCTGCAGCTCGTCGTTCACCACCAAAATCTCGAAGATGCCCATCCGGCCGCGGTAGCCCGTGGCGTTGCACTGCCCGCAGCCTTCACCCTGCGCGAAGGTCGCGTGCTCCGCCTGCGCCGGGCTGATGTTGAGCGCGCGCAGTTCCCGCGC
>Ga0163212_1001511_pt1 | contig 10323 bp, 9 predicted proteins | sample Malawi_45m_30L_FD_113532 | JGI IMG/M metagenome (GOLD analysis project Ga0163212, IMG submission 113532) | Freshwater microbial communities from Lake Malawi, Central Region, Malawi to study Microbial Dark Matter (Phase II) - Malawi_45m_30L | ecosystem: Environmental > Aquatic > Freshwater > Lake ...
ATCTCGGACTCAAGGGTAAGAAGGCTCTCGTCACCGGTGCTACCAAAGGCCTTGGTCGCGCCATCGCCGAGACGTTGCTCGCCGAGGGCGCGTCGATCGCCATCTGTGCGCGCAACGCCGACGAGGTGGCCGCCGCCGTCGAGGAAATGTCGGCCAAGGGCACTGTCGTCGGTGCCTCGGTCGATGCCGGCAACACCGAGGCGCTTCAGGCGTGGGTGAACTCCTCGGCCGAGCAGCTCGGCGGCATCGACGTCTACGTGCACAACACGTCAGGCAAGCCGGCGCGCAAGCTCGAGCAGTGGGTGAACAACTTCAACGTCGACTTGATGGCGTTGGTGTACGGCGTCGAGGCCGCCAAAGCCGCGCTGGCCGACGGTGGTGGATCCGTCATCAGCATCGGAACCACCGCGACCACCGAGCACTTTGCCAGCGGTTCGGGCAGCTACAGCGCCCTGAAGTCCGCCGTCACGAACTGGACCCTCGGTCAGGCCCAGGTGCTGGGCGCACAGGGCATCCGTTGCAACGTCGTCTCCCCCGGACCGATCATGGTGCAGGGTGGTGACTGGGACATGATCAAGAACGCCATGCCCCCCTTCTTCGAGGCCACGGAAAAGGCCCACCCGGGCGGACACATGGGCGAGCCCAGCGACGTCGCCAACGCCGTCGCGTTCCTCGTCAGTGATCGGGCCCGTCACATCAACGGTGTCAACCTCACCGTCGACGGCGGTTTCCTGAAGCGCGTCGACTTCTGAGCGACGAGCCATGAGCCAGAGACCGGTGTCGCGTCGGATCGAGGTGACCTTGGTTGCCGGAGGCAAGTACCACGACATCGACTTCGCCCGTCGCGAGTTGTTGGGATTGCTCGCCGAACACGACGAGTTCCGTGTTCGGGTACAGCCCGATTACGAGGACGTGGACGGCATCACGTCGGCCGAGATCCTGGTGTCGTACACCTGCGACGTGCGCCCCAGTGAGAGTGCTCAACGGGCGGTGCGGGCGTGGGTGGAGGACGGCGGACGATGGGTCGCTCTTCATGGCACCAACGCCGCGCTCACCCTGGGCGGGCCCCATGGTGTCGAGTCGCCGCGGATTTTTCCGCTCTGGGCCGAGACGCTCGGGAGCCAGTTCGTGGCCCACCCGCCGATCCAGCCCTACACGGTGTCGGTCTCGGATCCGTCGCATTGGCTGGTTTCGGGTATCGAATCCTTCGACACCGACGACGAGCTGTACCTCAGCGAGTACGCCGACCGCGCCGCTCTGAAGCCCCTACTTCACACCACGTGGCAAGGTCAGGCCGCCGGTTTCGCCGAGGACGATTGGACCACGGGCGACCCGACTCATCTCGTCATGTATCTGCGCGACCTGGGCCGGGGCGCGATCCTGTACAACACCCTCGGTCATTGCCGAGGCCACTACGACATGAAGCCGGTCCTCGACTACTACCCGCGCATCGAGCGGTGCTCGTGGGAGAAGCCCGCATACTACGAATTGCTTCGACGCTCACTACGGTGGGCGCGCCAACTCGACGCCTGACACGACGACCGACCACCCGACCAAAAGGACGGACCACTCATGGATCTACCCGTACACGTGCAACTCGATCTGCACCGACGCATGGTGCGCATCCGCTTGTTCGAGGAAGCGGCCGGTCGACTGGCCGAATCCAATCGGCTACCCGGTTTTCTCCACCTCTACGTGGGCGAGGAGGCGGTGGCGGCTGGTGTGTGCGGAGCACTGAACGACGACGACCACATCACCTCCACCCACCGTGGCCATGGACATCTGGTGGCCAAGGGTGGCGACTTCAATCGCATGATGGCCGAACTGATGGGCAAGGCCACCGGCTACTGCAAGGGTAAGGGCGGCTCGATGCACATCTCGGACACCTCGCTCGGCATGTTGGGAGCGAACGGCATCGTGGGAGCCGGATCACCCATCGCCGTCGGCGCGGCCTTCGCGAATCGCTACCGAGGCCGTGGTCAGGTCGCCGTGGCCTTCTTCGGTGACGGCTCGACCAACATCGGTGCCTTCCACGAGGCCGCCAACATGGCGTGCGCGCTTCATCTCCCGATCGTGTTCGCCTGCGAGAACAACGAGTACGGCGAGTTCACCCCGCGTGACAAGACCATGGCGATCACCGACATCGTCGACCGTGCGGCCGGGTACGGGATGCCCGGTGTCATCGTCGACGGCATGGACGTCATCGCGGTGCACGAAGCCGCCGTGGAGGCGGTCGCGCGTGCGCGCTCCGGCGGTGGACCGTCGCTCATCGAAGCCAAGACGTATCGCTTCTACAACCACCACGGCGTGCAGAACCTGGGCTTGAAGTACCGCTCCGACGATGAAGTCGCCATGTGGAAGCAACGTGACCCGATCTTCACCCTCGAGGATCGCATGATCGAGAACAAGGCGGCCACCCGCGATCAGTTCGACGCCATCTGGGCCGAACTACGTGCCGGTATCGAGGCAGCCATCGCTTTCGCCGACGAAAGTCCCTACCCCACCCCCGATCAGATCACGGTCGGCGTGTACACCAGCATGAGTGGAGCGAGCTGATGGCCGACGAACGCAAACTCGCCTACGTGATGGCCTTCAATGAGGCCGTCAAGCAACAAATGGAAGTGGATTCCAGTGTGTTCTGTGCCGGTGAGGACATCGGTGCATTCGGTGGCGTGTTCGGAACCTTCGGTGGACTGCAGGCAAAGTTCGGTGCCGATCGCGTGGTGGACACCCCCATCAGCGAACAGGCCATCGTCGGACTCGGCGTGGGCGCCGCGGTCACCGGATTGCGCCCCATCGTCGACCTGATGTTCATGGACTTCATCTGCGTGGCCCTCGACCAGATCGTGAATCAGGCCGCCAAGTTGAAGTACATGTTCGGCGGTGACGCGGTTCTGCCACTCACCATCACCACCGCCGGAGGGGGCGGTTTGTCGGCGGCCGCGCAACACAGTCAGTCGCTCGAGGCGTTGCTGTGCCACATCCCGGGCCTGAAGGTGGTCATGCCGTCGAACCCCTACGACATGAAGGGCTTGATGACGGCCTGCATCCAGGAGAACAACCCCACGGTCATGATCAAGCACAAACGTTTGCTCGGTATGACCGGCCACGTGCCCGAAGAGTCGTACTCCATTCCGCTCGGCAAGGGCAACATCGTGCGTCCGGGCAAGGACGTCACCATCGTGGCCTACGCCCGCATGAGCAACGAGGCCCTCATCGCCGCCGAGGAACTGGCCAAGGACGGCATCGACTGCGAGATCATCGACCCCCGTACGCTGCAACCTCTCGACACCGACCTCATCATCTCCTCGGTCAAGAAGACGAACCACGCCGTGGTGGTACACGAGGCGGTGCGCTTCGGCGGACTCGGCGGCGAGATCGCCTCGCAGATCCAAGAGTTGGCCTTCGATTATCTCGACGCGCCGGTCACTCGTATCGGAGCTCCGTTCTCGCCCGTTCCTTTCAGTCCCGCCCTCGAACAGCACTACATCCCGGATTCCAAGACCATCGTTCAGGGCATCCGCGACGTGATGGCTCGCGTCTGACCGACGTCCATGTCCACCGTCGGCATCATCGTCAACCCCAACGCGGGTAAGGACATTCGCCGATTGGTGACCCCGGCCACGCACACGTCCGACGTCACCAAGGTGGGTATCGTGCGACGCGCCTCCATCGCGGCGGCGAGGGCGGGCGCCACCCGCTTTTGGTTGTGGCCCGATCGACATCGTCTGGCCGAGCGTGCGGCCAAAGGCTTGGGACTCGACGGAAAAGACGGGCGTTGCTCGGTGGAGATGGTGGACGAGCCGCTCAGTGGCTCGCGTTTCGACACCATCGCCACCGCACGACGTTTCTGGAAAGAGCAAGTCGGAGCCGTGATCGCCCTCGGTGGCGACGGCACCTCGCGCGACGTCGCCCTCGGTTGGCCCGACGCGCCCCTGATCGCCATCTCCACCGGCACGAACAACGTGTTTCCCAGCGCCATCGACGGGACATCGGCCGGGGCCGCCGCGGCGTTGGTCGCCGCCGGTCACGTGGATATCACCGTGGTTGCTCGTCGCTCGAAGAGCGTCACCGTGCGCATCGACGACGTCGTCGTCGACGGTGACGAGGAGCGACCCGTGTCGCGCGACGATCTGGCGTTGGTGGACCTGGCCATCATCGATGCGCAGTTCGTGGGTGCCCGGGCGGTTCGCGACCCGAACACGGTGCGCGCCGTCGTTGCTGCGGTCGCCACGCCGGCCAGCACGGGGTTGTCGAGCATCGCCGGTCGCGTGCACCCCGTCGATCGCTGGGACAACACCGGTGTGCTCATCCGCCTCGGCCCTGGTGCTCGGCGGGTGCGCGTCCCACTGGCACCAGGATCGTTCACCACCCTCGACATCGCCGAGGTGCGACCCTTGGCCCTCGGCGAGAGTGTCGAGATGGAGGGTAAGTGCGTCCTCGCCTTCGACGGTGAGCGCGACGTGCCCGTGAGCGAGCGCGGACGGGTGACGATTCGTGTCGAAAAGAGCGGGCCCTTGCTCATCGACGTGGCCGCCACGCTCGTCATCGCCGCCCGTGAGCGACGCTTCGACGAGAATCGGCCCGCGCTCGACGGCCACGACGCAGACGGAGGCCCCCATGGCCACTGAGTTCATCATGCCCAAGCTCGGTCTCACCATGGAGGAGGGCACCATTCTCGAATGGCTCGTGGAGGACGGCACCGCCATCACCCCCGGTATGGCCGTGTTGCGCATCGAAACCGACAAAGTCGAGAGCGACGTCGAATCCCCCACCGCCGGAATCCTGCATCGCACCGCCGGTGTCGGTGACACCTTCGCCTGCGGAGCCACCATCGGCTTCCTTCTGGCCGACGGCGAACAACCCCCGACGGTGACGACACCGGGCAACTCGGCGCAGGCGGTCGCACCCGTGACCGCACCACCCGCGGTTCCCACCGTGGCGCCCACCTCCACCGATGGCCGTGCATTCGTCTCACCCAACGCCAAGCGCGTGGCGCGCGAGTTGGGTATCGACGTCGCCACCGTGGTCGGCACCGGACCCAACGGTCGCGTGGTGGCCGCCGACGTGCGCGACGCCCACCAAAACCCCGGCGCCCGCCGTGCTCCGGTGGCCGCGTTGTCCACAGTGGCCCCCATCGTGTCGTCGAACGGACAGGTGTTGGCCACCGCGGCCGCCCGCCAACTCGCCGAGTTGCTCGGTGTCGACCTGTCGCTCGTCCCCTACGATCCCTCCGACGGTCGGGTGACGCGCGACGGTGTGGCGGCGTACGTTCGCGCGCGATTGGCAACTCCGGCGTCACCGACCTCGTCGGGCGTTTCGTCGGCGGTGTCCAAAGCCCCGCTCGCCGGTGCGACGCAGACGCCGACCTCGGTCAAGAAGATCTCCGGCATGCGGGGAACCATCGCCAAGAGAATGCACTCGAGCTTGCAGGAGATGGCGCAACTGACGTTGCACATGGATGCCGACCTCGACGCCGTGGTCGCCGATCGTGAGACACGCAAAGCGGAAAGCGGGGCGACCTTGCCCGGCTTCACCGATTACGTCATCGCCGCTTGTGCCCGCGCACTGCGCCTGCACCCCATCGTCAATTCGCAAGTCACCGACGACGGCATCGCTCTGTTGCCCGACGTGCACGTGAGCATGGCCGTGGCCCTCGACGAGGGACTCATCGTGCCGGTGATCAAGAACACGCTGTCACTCGACCTGCCCACTCTGGCCGACCAGACCAAGCGCCTGTCGACGGCCGCTCGCGAGGGCAAACTAACCCTCGCTGAACTCGAGGGCGGAACCTTCTCGGTGAGCACACTCGGCATGTTCGGGGTCGACGGATGCACGCCCATCGTCAACCCGCCCAACACCGCCATCTTGGGTGTCGGGCGCTTGCGCGACGACGTGGTGCTCGGAGCCAAGGGTAAGCCCACCACGGTCAAGCGAATGACCCTCAGCCTCACCTGGGATCACCGAGTGTTCGACGGCGCACCGGCGGCCCAGTTCTGCAAGTCGATCGTCGATCTGTTGTCGGATCCCGCGGCGCTGAACGCCTGAGCGTTACTCAGGGGAATCCAGCGTGCACGGATTCTCTCCGGAGGTTGATTCAGCCTCCGGTGTCGGCCCGAAATTGACCGAGGGTGCCACGCCATCCACGGACGTTCCATAAAAGAGGACTCCGAACGTCCCGGATGCCCCGTTGGCGAGGTACTCCTCCTCGGTGAGGGTCCGAGCGCCAGCGAAACTCGCACCATCGAGAACGGTGCTCGCGAATCCTGCCGACTCCAGCATCGCCTCGTCGAAGACCGCTTCGGTCAGATCGACGCCGCAAAACAACGTTTGGTACATGGAGGTCGCAGAGAAATTCGCCCGCACCATGGTCTGGCGACCGAAGGTGACATTCAGTAGATCCGCCCCCACGAACCTCGCGCCAGTCAGATCCGCGCGGCGCATCGTCCATCCGTCCAAGAAGGCTCCCGAGAAATCCGCTCCGGTCAGATCGGCGCCCTCGAATGACACCCAGGTGGACAGGCCCGGGGCCACGAGCCCGGACAGATCCAGTCCGTCGCAATTCGGGATGCAAGCCAAACGCGGATCCAATCCCCCTGCCGGACACACGTCATCGACGAAGATCGCACACTCCGACGCACGGGCGACCGTGGTGGTGGTGATGATCGTGGTGGGTGCGATCGACGCCATCGTGATGGTGGAATCAGTCGTCGTCGGTCGTTTGGTGGTGGTGGTTGCACCGACTCCGGAATTCGACGACGAAGAACAGCCGAACAGGAACACCACCGCGAGCATGACGATGAGTCGGCGCGACCTCACGTCAGCCACGCGCCGCTTCGAGCACCGGCAGGAACTTTTCGGGTATCGACACCCAGTCGTCGGGCGACTGGACCCCGGACCAGAAGTTGTGCTCGAGGCTCAGGTCGGCGAAGCCCGCCTCACGGGCCGCCATGGCGTCGTTCACCAGCGCCGCCATGTTGTCGGTGTCGACAGGGGGAACTCCGTTGGGCGCTTGCACGAACGAGCGGTAGTACACCTCGAGACCAGCCCGCCCGGCATCGCGCTGGGCATCCATAGTGGCCACCATCTTCTGAACTCGCGTGATCGGCAGACCCGCGGGATTCCAGGCGTCGAACCATCTCGCGGTGCGCTCGAGACCACGTGCGGACCACATGCCGCTCATCAACTTCGGGCGACGGCCCCCGAATGGCTTGGGATTGACACAGGACTCGGGCACCTGAAAGAAGTCACCGAAGTATGACACCGGGTCGGCGGACCAACAGGCCAACAACGCGGGAATGAAGTCGTCCATTCGACGACCGCGCTCGGTGATGTCGGTGCCCGAGGCTTCGTGTTCCTCGGCGCTCCAGCCGACTCCGAGTCCCACGATCAAACGACCCTTCGACATCTGATCGATGGTGGCCAATCTCTGGGCCAACGGAACCGGCCAATGATTGCCCGCCACCAGGATGCTGGTACCCAAGTCCACCTTGGAGGTAATGCCAGCCACGAACGCCAGCATCTCGGTGGGCGCCCACACCGACTTGTACTGGTCCGGCGGCAACATGTCCTTGCCGCCGTATCCGCGCGTCGGAGCGAGGGCGTACATGAAGTGGTCCTGCACCCAAAGACCCGAGTAGCCGAGGGCCTCGGCCCGTCGGGCGAATTCGGCGACCACCTCCACCGTCACGTGTGGTCCCAACTGGGGCAGACACAGTCCGACGCCCGTCACGAGCCCGATCCTCTCACGAGAACCGCTCCCAACGAATGACCTCGGACACCGCCTTGCGATTGACCGAGGTGAATTTCTTCTCAGGAAAGCCCAGAGCGATCGATGTGCCGATGTGTGCGTCGTTCGGAACACCGAGTTCGGCCCGGAACGCGTCGGGGGCCACGAGGTGGAAGGTCGTGAACGTGGTCCCCAACCCCAGCGCGCGCGCCGCGAGCACCAGATTCTGAGAGGCCGGGTACACGGTCGACCAGACGAAGGATTCATTGGGCGCCTGCGGCGGGTAGGCGTTGAGGCCGATCACGAAAATCCAGACCGGAACATCGGCAAATCCCTCGACCAGACGACGCGCTCCGGCCATCATCTTGTCCCGCGATTCGTCCCCCGTGGGCTCACCGGAAAATCTCGCCCCCATCGTCGCGCGCACGTGGGAGGCCAGGCGCTCCTTGCGATCGCGATCTCGAACGACGACGAAGCGCCAGTTCTGGCTGTTACCGGGATTCGAGGCGTAGGTGGCCGCACGCACCACGTCGATGATCATCTGCTCGGGCACCTCGTCGGTTTTCAGGTGACGCATGGCGATACACGTGCGCATCACCTCCATGATGTCGTTGGACTGGTCGGACACGACGTCAGGGGTTCACGATTCGGGCGACGTCGAGGCCCCGACGGAACAAGTCCGAGAGCTCCGAATCCGACGTGGTCAAGATCTCGTCCAACCATCCGTGGACGTACTGAGCGCCTCCCTCGTTACGACCGAAGACGAACTCGGTCTTGGCGCCGGTTTTCACCGTGCGCTGGATCTTCAACCCCGTGGCGTAGTCCTCGTCACGCACCACCATTTCGAGGAAGGCGATCTGCCTGTCGATCGACTCCACGAATTCAGGAGTCTTGGGTGCGGTGGATATGAAGTCCAGATAAGTGACGGACTCATCGGGGTTCGCACCGGGAAAAATACGCGCCACTTGGTAAACCTTGTGTTCTTCGACGTCGAAACCGGCGATCGACGCGTGAGGAAAGATGCTCCACACGCCACCGGTGAGGATGGAGTCGGGCCATTCGTCTTGCGGGCGACTCTCCAGTTTTGCCCAGGGCCCGCGCGGTCCGGTGACCCGTTGGTGAGGACCCACGCGATGAAAGAGCGCGTCGCACGGGAACTCGGGGCCGAAGGTGTTCTTGTGCAGGATGGGCAAGTGGTAGAAGTCGACGTAACCGTCGAAGGACACTTTCCAATTCGGACCGATCAGACGTCGCGAACCGAAATGATTCATGTCGGCGAAGTGGCAGAACTCCAACAACTCGTCGTACCCGGCGAAGAACGCGTCACAGTCGAGCGTGGACGTCGGGTTCAGGGTCACCCACACCAAACCCGCGCGCTCGGTTACCGGAAGTCTGGTGAGGCCGAGACAGGAGGTGTCCACGGAACCGAAGTCTTCCTGCTTGAAGATTCCGACCAGATCACCGTGTTGGTCGTAGACCCAGTTGTGGTAGGGGCACGCGAACCGTCGGGCCTCGCCGACTCCCTCGTCCACCAACATCGAGCCACGATGGCTGCACATGTTGACGAAGGCCCGTACCAAACCGTCGGCGCCACGCACGATCAACACCGGCATCCCGGCCACCTCGATGGCCTTGTAGGAGTTGACCTGCTTGATTTCGGCGCTGGTGGCCAGCAAAAGCGGTACGCGCTTGAAAATCAGGTCGACCTCGCGACGCCAACGCTCGGGGTCGTAATAGTTGGAGACCGGGATGGTGGACGTCGACTCGGTGAGATGCGTGGTGCCGGCCTTGTTGTGAGCGATCGTGCGCTCGGCCATCTGCAACAGTCGCCGGCGCGACGAACTCACCAACGCGCCGTCGGATTGTTCGCCTGTCTGCGCGGTCATGAGAACCCCCGATCCACGCTCAGACTAGGGGCTGGCCCCGCGGTACACGGGATGGAGGTATCCCGTCAGTCGTTCTGAAGCAGGTGAATGAGGCTGCTGGTGTCCCAACGGCGCCCACCACGGGCTATCACCTGCGCGTAAAACTGATCGACGAGAGCCGTCAGCGGTAACCGGGCTCCGTTTTTCTCCGCCTCGTGCAGGCAGATGCCCAAATCCTTGCGCATCCATTCCACGGCGAAACCGAAGTCGAACTCGCCCTTGGCCATCGTGTTGGCACGATTGTCCATTTGCCAACTCTGCGCCGCGCCTTTGCCGATGACATCCACCATTTTCTCCACGTCGAGCCCGGCCCGCTGCGCGAAGTTGATGCCCTCGGCCAATCCCTGCACCACGCCGGCGATGCAGATCTGGTTCACCATCTTGGCCAACTGGCCCGAGCCCACTCCACCCATCAACTCGCACGCACGCGTGTAGGGAGCGATGACCGCCTTGACCTTTTCGAACACCGCCGGGTCGTCACACCCGCACATCACGGTGAGCGCTCCGTTCTGCGCCCCGGCCTGACCGCCCGAGACCGGAGCATCGACGAAACCGACTCCGCGCTCGGCGCAAGCAGTGGCGATCTCACGGGCCATATCGGCCGAGGCCGTCGTATGGTCGACGAGGATCGAACCGGGCCTCATTCCAGTCAGCGCCCCACTGGATCCG
>Ga0163212_1001519_pt1 | contig 10296 bp, 6 predicted proteins | sample Malawi_45m_30L_FD_113532 | JGI IMG/M metagenome (GOLD analysis project Ga0163212, IMG submission 113532) | Freshwater microbial communities from Lake Malawi, Central Region, Malawi to study Microbial Dark Matter (Phase II) - Malawi_45m_30L | ecosystem: Environmental > Aquatic > Freshwater > Lake ...
GGTGTAGGTTTGCGCATCCAGCCATGAGACCTTGAGGGGCGCCTCAGGTGTGAGGCGTGCCCCAAAACCGAGTGCTTCCTGAAACGAATATGTGCGGGATCCTTGTGCAAGTGCAATGGGAGCAACTGCCAATGTGGCTGCCGTCAGTAACACAAACCGTCTTGTCATGTATCCATCTCCTACGGGTTTTGCATGTTCCCGCACTCGCGAAAAGTCTTGGCATTCTATCGCTGGGCAAGATAACCAAACCTACAGACGCACAAGCCTCGGGATGTGTTCTTACCATCAGTAGTTTCAGATGGAATGCAATCCGTGATACGACGTGGCCTTGCTCCGTTTGCCAGATTATTAAAACTTAATCATATTTGGTCGGTTTGCCAGGAAACAATATCCAGATGTTTTCTGTGTGAACCGGATGTTTTGCAGCCAGCGTGGCGGGCGGTAGGATGCAGGGCATGGATGCAGCATCAACCGCCGATAAGGCAAAATCGCTCGAAGAAACACCCCTCTCAGTCTCGCATGGAACCGTTCAAGTCGGGGACAACACGCTTGCCTACACGGCTAAAGCTGGCTACCTCCCAATAAAAGACAAAGATGGCGGCATTGATGCGCTGTTGTTCCACACCTACTACACCCTCGATGGCATTGATGATCCCAAAGACCGACCGCTCCTGATAGCGTTCAACGGCGGTCCAGGCTCCAGCTCCGTCTGGTTGCATCTCGGTACGATTGGCCCGAAGCGCATCGCGATGCTTCCGGATGGCTCGCTTCCTCCACCGCCGTACATTATTGAGGATAACCCGTTCACGTGGCTAGATGTTGCTGACATCGTCTTCATCGACCCCGTCCAAACTGGCTACTCCCATGCCAAAGATGAAGAAACTGCGAAGAAGTTTCTCGGTGTTGAGGGTGATCTGGATTGCCTCTCTGAGTTCATCCGCCTCTTCCTGACGCGTAACAATCGCTGGGCAAGCCCGCTCTTTATGGCTGGCGAGTCTTATGGCACGACCAGAGGCGCTGGTCTCTCCGGACGGCTGGTTGATATGGGAATTGCACTGAGTGGCTTGATTCTGATATCAACGGTTCTTCATTTCCAAACGCTGATGTTTGCAAATGGGAATGACCTTCCATATGTCCTGTTCTTGCCGACGTATGCCGCTACCGCCTGGTACCACGGCAAGCTGGACCGGACACTTCTCCGTAAGCCAGTTGAAGATATCGTGAAGGAAGCCGAGGCATTTGCTATAGGGGAGTATGCATCCGCATTGATGCAAGGTGATCGCCTCGCTCCTGCTGTACGGACACGGGTGCTACGGCAGCTTGTTCGTCTAACCGGCCTGAGTGCTGAATATCTGGAGAATGCTGATCTACGCATTGATATCTGGAAGTTCTGTAAAGAGCTACGCCGTGCGGATGGCGTTGTCGTCGGACGGCTGGACAGCCGAATAATGGGCCAGGAAGGGCGTGGGACGGCGGAAGGTCCCGAGAATGATCCATCGATGTCTGCGATTCGTCCTCCCTATACAGCCGCATTCAACCGCTACTGCCGTGAGGTTCTTGGTTTTCAGACCGACCGCTGCTACGAGATTCTTGGTGGGGCATACGGCAAGTGGGACTGGGGCAAGGGAAACCAATATACGGATACTAGCACCCATCTTCGACAGGCAATGTGCCGCAACCCGCATATGCAGGTGTTTGTTGCATCCGGCTACTACGACCTTGCGACCCCTCACTTTGCTGCAGAATACACATTCAGCCATATGGGTTTGCCGGAAGCGCTACGCGACCAGATTGCCATTTCATATTACCCAAGCGGCCACATGATGTACATCGAAAGCGGCTGTCTCGAGAAACTGAAAGTGGATGTTGCAGCATGGGCTGGCCGGGTGCTCGGAACGGCTCCATTGGAAGAAGAGGGTTAGTTTTTAGGGCTTAACTTGGATGCCGGTTTGCTACCTTGTGATGTCAAACAGTCGTTATCTTGAGAAGCTAAAAGTGGATTGCGCTTAGGGGGCTGGCCGGGCGCTCGGAACGGCATCCGCTGACATAGTGAGCAAAACTCCACGTTACAACCTTGGTTGGGCAGCCGTCGTGGAGCCCCCGTCACAACGTATAGACGGTATGGAATAGTATTCGAAAAGGAAGATAACAATGTCTGTTCAAGCCTTACCAGTGATGCACGTCGCTGACATCAACACCGCGCTTACTTACTACACCTCCGTGTTAGGCTTCACTGAGGATTTCCGATGGAATGAATATGCCGGCGTTTGCTTTGGTGGCTCAGCCCACTTGCATTTGAACGGATTTGGGACAGCGCCGGAACGAAATGGCAAAGGCCAAGTCTACTTTATGGTGCCGAATGTCGATGAGGTTTACGAAGGGATGTTGCAACGCGCCGCTTTGATTGACCACGCAATCGTTGACAATCCATATGGCATGCGCGACTTTTCAGTGCTTGATCAAGATGGAAACCGCTATACATTCGGAACTGAAATCGCAGAAGAGGGCGCTGACGTAGACTAGACCGCGCCATCAACGGCACTCAGGTGGAGGCGAATCTGACCACGCTTGGCGTCCCAGCTGACCGCCAGACGACCCTCCACACACGCTCGCAACCAGGTGCCAATCAGCTCTTCCCGCCATCCCTGAAAGAGTGGATTTGAGGGGTCTGGCTTTGTACGGGATGACGCGAGCTGGCGGAGGTCATCGGATGGTGCAAGCAGGGATGGTGGCAAGTCCGTTTCCATCGAACGTACTTTGACCACCGCCGCAAACAGCTCAAGGAGTGCAGAACCCTGCTCGTCCAGCGCCGGAGTCAGGTCCAGCTTGGGACACTCTGACCGGGGCACAGCAAGACCGCGTTGCACGCACTGATACAGCTCATTCAAAATGCGCTCGCCGGAGTTAGGGGGCATCGCACGCAATTCGCCAATCGCGCCAGCTGAGCGCGGTTTACGCTTGGCAATTTCGATCAGCGGCTCGTCTTTCAGGATATTTCGACGAGGCTTGTCGCGACGCCTCGCTTCCGAATCACGCCAAATGGTCAGCTCCCGCAAAATCGCAAGACCCGTTCCATCCAAGTGATGCTTGCCGCCGACACGCTGCCATAAATCCTGTGGTGCAACCTGATCGGCTGAATGCCCGAGAATACGATTCGTTTGGTCTATTGCCCATTGCGTGCGCCCACGCTTTGCCAAACGCTCCGACAGCCAAGTCTCCAAAGCGTGCAGATAATGGACATCCCCAGCAGCGTAGTTCAACATACTGTCCTTAAAGGGACGCCGCGACCAATCGCTAAAACCTTCCTCTTTATCCAGCTTCACGTGGAGGACTTGTTGCACGATAGCCCCATAGCCAGCCTGCAATCCGATTCCCAAAAATGCACCCGCTACCTGTGTGTCAAACCATGGACCATTCAGCGGACGCCCAAAAGCCAGCGCCATGATTTCTACATCCTGATTGCCAGCATGGACAAGCTTGGTCAACGTGGGATCATCGATAAACTGCCAAAGTACCGTCAAGTCACCAATCGCCGGGGCATCAATAAGACCGATGTGACCATTCGGACTCGCAACCTGAACCATCTCCAAAACCGGTGCATACGTACGTTCACGAATAAACTCTGTATCAATCGCTATTCGCCGGTCGGATTCTGTGTTCTGTCTCCAAAGTGCGATCGACCGCACTAGGGATGCTTTGTCAGCGATGAGGGTATACGCAAGATGCGGTGAGTGGCTATTGGATGTTGAGGTGTGACGCATTACGCAGCGCCTGCAATATAAGCAAACAACATGGTGCTAGTGATGTCTTCTCATGGGTGAGGGAATATCTCTATAATAGCAGGTAGCAGACACCCTCCCCAATTTGTCGTTCTAAACAGGGGAGAGGCTCGATGACCCGCTAGCCCTTGCGGATACGCTTTTTCTTTGGCATCGGATTAAGATCAACATTGGTTTTGGGTCCCATGATCGGCACTGGAAGAGATGCCTGATACGGGAAGATACTGTCCGCGCCGCCGGTATGTCCTACAAAGACGAACTGGAATGCGGGCAGCTCGGTATCGGGACGCTTTGTCAAAAATCCGGCACCGCCATTTGCCCGAAGCTTGAATGTTGCGCTCGTCTGCCCCGGAGGCACAAACTGCACAAATGGAATCGGCTCAATACCGGGCGGGAGACCCTGAAACTGAACCAACACGCCACCACCGTAGTTTGCACTGCGCAGGACTTTTACGCGAACCTCTGATTCACCATTTGGCTTGATGATAACCGGGTTGCTATCCTCGAGAAGAAGAGAAAACGGCGTCTGCTCGGCGGTCACACCGATATATGCCGCGTCACGTTCAACCGTCCGCGTGTTGTTGTTCAACGCACGATAAATCTCTTGCGGGCGCACACGTCGCCGCAGCTCAATCCATTCATCCGGTGTCGCTTCATCAGGAACCTCGGTAACCGCATCCAAAATGATCTCAGCACCGCCCGTAGGTGCATCCCCAGCAACCTCAAGGATCAAATTCGCCCTGTCATGGTCCGGTGGAATCACCGCTGGAATCACACGCAACCAGCTTGGAGGATTACGAACCGTTACACGAATCGGCTCAGAAATACCATCACGGCGTGTTGCCCGAACTTCGAGCGCACCGATGCGTCCCGGGGAGAGGTTGATTCCATCGGGGGTGGAGACGACCGTAAAATCTCGCACTTTCCCGACGACGGATTCCCAGGTGTACGGGCCAAACTGTCCATTTGCGGATGAAATCTCAACTATATATTCACCCTCGGAGCGGAAGCCATCCCCAATCGCAATGTCACCATCATCTGACTGAATCCGCGTATGTACGACCTCGCCTTTGCTGTTCTTGATGACAACCTTGGCACGCATCGCACTCTGCATACGACTGGCATAGAGCTCAAACCCCGCGTACTGCAAGGCTCGAATTTTGTAAGTGTCGACTTGGCCGCTACGCTTAATCTCACCCGAGAACATCGCCGGTAAGGTCACCGCTGTTTCGAGATCAGTACTGGTGACGGCAGTACCGCCATCTATAATGTCACGGATCAGCACGGGGGCATCTCCAAGAGGCGTCGCAACACGCGCAATGCCAGTGACATCGGATGGGAGCTTCACCTTGATGCTGAGACCATCCGCGACTTGCGCTTCCAGCACCTGACCAGGCCGTCCGACCGCCGGCGTTAGGGTGATATCGGTGGGGATATTCCCGATAGTCATCCGGTAAATGGATGCTGGATTTCCCTTCCATAGCAGATCGCGAACCACGACGGTGTAATCGCCATCCATGGGAGCTGTCCAATGGAGAAGCGGGTCAAGCCCAACTTTTCCAAGGCTTTTGGCAACGACTTTACCTTTGGCATCTTCGATTTGTAAAACCGGGTTGAAGTAGCTGACGGATTGCTCATTTAGGCGGTAACCCTTACAGTTGAAGCTTACCCTTTCGCCTTTTGATGCATGGAAACGGTAGCGATCTTTTTGACCGCTTGCCGCAAGGGTTCCGTTAACTATAGATGGCATCTCTATGGATTGCACATCTCCATTTGCAGTGACTTCCGGGAGCGTGCCGACTTCAAAGCGAAAGCCGGCAGAGATACCAAAGTCGGTTACTAAGCGTACTTCGCGCGTGCCTGCTGGCGCATTCGGAGCGATATCAAACTTTGCGGTTACGACGCCAGCCCGGGCGCTTGCCTGAAGGTAATCAACAATCTTGTCCCGCGCGACTTTTGGGATGTCCGCACCGCGAAGCTTTATCATCCGGTCCACCGTCTGTTCCCATGCATCCGGTGAAAGAACGCGGTTATCCGCGCTACGAACTTCATGACAGGTCGAGCACCAAGCGTTCAGCAACGGGCGCGACATTTGGTCCGGTGCGACTCCGCCCTTTTGCAGCTTTGCCGTAACTCCCGGTGCACCTAGTACGAGGAGGTCCTTTGCGGCGGATAGATTTGCCCCACGTAAGGCAACTTCAACCGATGTCCCGGTTTTTGCACCAGCTGGATATACCGCTGCAATTTTCGGTAGCTGCTGGGCTGCCGATGGAAGTGCCAGACCCAAAATCAACAATGATGTCGCAGCGAGGCGTTTCAGGTTGGGAATGCTCATGGTTTCTTGCCTCCATTAGCACCCATCGGGGTGCGGAGCTTGGGAAATGTGGAAGTTAATGTCCCATCAGCGAGGTCGTAAATACGGGTGTAGCCATCCACGCTGGATGCAGCAAGCCACCGGCTATTCCCCGAAATCGCAACTGACCAGACATCCCCTTTGGCATCCGTTAGCTCACGGACTTTCCCACCATTTCGATCCCAGATAATGACTTTGTGGTCGGCACCGCCACTCACGATAAAGTTTCCATTTGCACTGGCTGCAACCGTGTAGACAGCAGCACTGTGCCCGGTCAGCACCTGTGTCTGCGATCCCGTTCGCGGTGCCGGCTGGCCTGGTTTCAACATTGGGGCACTGTTCTCTGGTTTACGTCCATTCACGCCAGTGGTCATGTCATCCTGGCCATCAGGGACTCCTGGTCGGTCTGCACGAACTTGAAAAATGCGTACCGTGCCGTCATCGCAGCCCGCGACAAATCTGCCCGGTTGCGGAAGCGCCGTTAGGCTCCAGACTGGACTCTGGGCCTGATCAAAATTGACGACGACCCGGCGAAGGTTGGCATCCCAAATCTTGACCATTTTGTCCGCGCCGCCAGTAGCAAAGATTGCTCCGCCCGCGCCATCCGATGTCCTAACAGGCACTGCAACCGAAAGACAGCGCCCGATATGTTCAGATAACACTCCGATTCGCGTACCGGTTTTGATATCCGTGAGGACGACTTTCTCATCATCCGATGCGCTCAGAAGAACATCCCCGGAGAACGCCAAGCCTTCGATGGTGTCATCATGGATTTTAAGCGCCTGCGTGGCCTGACCCGTTGCTGCATCAAGCAGAATAACGGACCCGCTGGCTCCTGGCGCACCGCTCCCAACGGCAAGGATTTTCCCGGAGCTGTGAAAGGCAAGAGCCCGAATAGCCTCCGTACCGACGGGCCAATCCGCAACTTTTTCGCCATCCGGCAGCGCGTAAACGACCACCTTGCGATACGTGCCAATTGCGATCCGGTTGCCATCCGGGTGGAAGGCTACAGACCAATCCGGTGCCTCGGTGGTTACGGGACGCAATGCACTTACCGAGGACGCTTTAGGTTTGGTCGCTTGCCTCGATTTCCCAGGCTTTGCCGGCGGCGCAGCGATCACGGCACTACCAAGAAGGATTCCTGCCATCAATACGGCGATTGCGATTCCTGTAGATGTCCGCATCAGCCAATCAGCTCATGCAAGTGACGCCCACCACGGCTTAGCGTCACGCGGACGCCTTCAGGGCTGGTAAGCGATTCGGTGTAGTCGATGCCAAGCGCTTTGTAAATCGTGGCCGACAAGTCTTCCGGCTTTACCGGTCGCTCGGCTGGCTCGAAACCGCGCGCATCGGATGCTCCAACAACCTTGCCACCCGTGATTCCACCGCCACCGAGGGCTACTGAGAAGCAGCGCGCATGGTGGTCACGACCGCCATCCCGGTTGATCTGCGGCGTTCGCCCAAACTCACCCATCACCACAATCAGGGTCTTCTCAAGCATTCCACGCTGTGCCAGGTCATTTGTAAACGTTGCCAGAGCGCGGTCAAGCGCTGGCATTGGACCACCCTTAAGGTAGTTGAATGCTCCCGCATGCGTATCCCAGCCACCGCTCTGCACCGTGACAAAGCGGACGCCACCTTCCACCAGACGGCGTGCAAGGAGAAGCGACTGGCCTATTTGTGTCCGACCGTAGGCATCGCGTACCTCCGGGCGCTCCTGATTGATATCAAATGCTGCGCGTGCCTCGGCAGATGCGAGAAGTCTATACGCTCGTTCGTAAAAGGAGTTCACGGTTTTGCTGCGGTCGGATGCTTTGTCTAGCTTGGAAAAGAGACCATCCACGGTTGCGCGCAGAGACTTGCGACGATCCATCCGCTCAGCAGTCATGCCATCTGGGAGGTCCATGTCACGCACGCGAAAGCCCGGGTTATTCGGGTCAGCATCAGGTGAAAAGGGGTCAAGCGCTGCACCAAGAAACCCGGCGCCGCCGTACATCACCGGACTTGGGACTGCAATGTAAGGTGGCAGGGCGCCTTTACCTTTTAGGTAATGCGATGCAACGGATCCAAAGCTTGGGACACCAAATCCGGGGATCGGCTGAAAGCCCGTCATCATGTAGTGCGTTCCACGCTCGTGGGCAGCCTCACCCGTGGTCATTGATCGGATGATGGAAAGCTTGTCCATTTGTTTTCCAATCATCGGGAAGTGCTCGGAAATCTGTATGCCATCCGCCATTGTGCTCAGCGGCTTGAAGTCACCACGAATCTCGCTAGGGGCATCGGGCTTGGGATCCCACGTATCGATGTGCGATGGACCTCCTCCAAGCCAGAGTAGAACGACGCTGGTTGCCTTGCCGGTATCGACACCTTTGGGCATCGCCTGCGCCATTTGGAAGTAGTCTGTCAATCCAATACCCAGCGCGGAGAGAACGCCGACTTTAACTCCGGATGTCATCAGCTGCCGACGCGAGACCTGGTTGTACTCCGCACAAGCAATCGAATTCAGTGATTCACGGACCATAGTGCCACCCCTTAGTTGTATCCCGACCAGGCGTTCCGCCCGGCACATTCTAGCCGAATCGTCGGCATATCCACCTAACTGATAAATGTAAACTCGCGTGCGGCGACAAGCGCCCAAAGCAGATCCTGTAGGACTTCGGCCTTGTTCGATGCCGCATCCACAACCTTCATAATGGCTGCCTGTTCGGCAGCATCCGGTAAGCGTGAGAACGTCCGGAGGTAGAGCGCATCGACACGCTGGGCATCTGAGAGCTTGGTATCTTTTATCAATCCCGCCACAATGCCATTGCCATCTCTGAGCTTGTTGTTCACATACGCGGAATTCAGGATGTGCAGCGTCTGCACCAGTGTCGGCTCAAGCTTTGGTTCGAGCTCTGCGAGAAACTCTCGATGGCTGCGGCCAAATGTATCCATAAAATAGGACCCAACCGGCAGGGTCAGCTGCTTGGCTTTCGTGTCTACAGGATAGTCGCCAAAGCGTTCCTGTGAGCCCGTGGCCTCGTTTAGGACATCTAGAAAAACCTGCCCAAGCATTGGTCTTGGATAAAACCGACTGAAGAACTTGTCATCCAGCGTGTTCGTTGCGTTTGGTTCCGCGGCGGTCTGATACGTTCGGCTGTTGAGGATGAGCTTTGTCACATGTCGGACATCAAAGTTACTCTCTATGAGCTCTTTTGACAGGGCTTCGATGAGACCCGGGACTGCGACTGGAGTCGTTGCGCGCATGTCATCCACTGGATGAATGATTCCACGACCAAGATAGTGGCTCCAGAGCCGATTCACCGTTGCACGCGCAAAGAACGGGTTATCGGATGCGGTACACCACTTTGCAAATGCATCAAGGACATCGGGTTCCAGCCCCGGTTTCGTTTGAATGTTTGCGATGGCGAGAGGTTGCTTTTCCCCAAGCAGTGTTGGCTCTGCTACCCTGCCGCGCTTCCCCGTAACCGATTGGTTGATCACGCGACCGCCGGGTTCGTAGACAAGGAACTCTTCTCCTTCCACATTTCCGCCACGGGTACCAACCTTGCCCATAAATGCCGCAAAGCTCCAGTAGTCATCGGTAGACCACTTGTCAAAGGGATGTTTATGACACCGGGCACACGCCATCCTCTGGCCAAGAAACGCCTGCGCGATGGTTTCCATACGGTCTTCCGGTGCGCGGTCAATTTTGTAGAAATTTGCCGGGCCAACTTGCAGTGTTGAGCCTCGGGCAACGATGATTTGTTGTACGAGTTCGTTATATGGACGGTTTTCGGCGATCGCATCACGGACCCACTCAGAAAACAGCGCTGCACTTCGTTGGCCTGTGAAGTTGCCGCCCATCCGATCTGGATGTATTCGAAGGAGATCGCCCATCCGAAGGGTGCGGACATCTGTGTAGTCATCGGTTACAAGAAAACTGTCAATGACTTTGCTGCGCTTGTCAGTGGCTTTGTCAGACTTAAAGGCTATAATTTCCGTCGTGGATGGCAGCTTGCCCCGCAAGTCCAGTGAGACACGTCGTAAAAACTCAGTGTCGGTTGTCAGGCGGCTTGGGGTGACATTCAGCTTCTTGAGGTTTGCCAGCACAAGCTTATCGACGACATTGTTTGTCTCCTGCGCAGGGTAAGCAGGGGTATCGGCGCGTGGCAGGGTCATAAA
>Ga0163212_1001527_pt1 | contig 10275 bp, 7 predicted proteins | sample Malawi_45m_30L_FD_113532 | JGI IMG/M metagenome (GOLD analysis project Ga0163212, IMG submission 113532) | Freshwater microbial communities from Lake Malawi, Central Region, Malawi to study Microbial Dark Matter (Phase II) - Malawi_45m_30L | ecosystem: Environmental > Aquatic > Freshwater > Lake ...
GAGCAGGCTGTGGCGCGTGCGTTCCGACAGCTCGATCGCCCGATCATCGCTCAACTCCATGGCGCGGCAATTGGCGGAGGCTGCGTGCTGGCGGCGTTATGTGATTTGCGGGTGGCGGCCACCGGAACGCGGTTCAGTCTGCCCGAAGCGGCGTATGGCACCACCGCAAGCCTGGGTGGCATCTTCATGCTGACACGCATCGTTGGCCTGGGGCGGGCGTTCGAGCTGCTTTACCTCGGTGAAGCCTTCAGTGCGGAACGTGCCTACGAGATCGGTCTGGTCAATCGTGTGGTGGACGCGGCCCAGTTGGAGCCTGAGGTACTTCGGCTTGCCGCGCGGCTTGCTGAGCAGTTCCCGCGCGAAATGATGCTGACGCGCCGTGCGATTCTAGACGGGCTGGATATCGACTTCATGCGCGCCGCTGAGGTCGAAACGTACGCGGCCATGCGTGCTCACTTAAGCGGTGATGTAGTCGAGGGATTTCAAAGGGCCCGGCAGCGAATGCGTAAACCCACTGGTGCTCCATGATCACCCCTTCCATCGATCGGCTGGGTGACTTGCCACAGGCTGCGTCGCAGCGGTTCGGTGCACGCGAAGCGGTTCTGTTTGAGTCTCAGCGCGTGTCGTTTAACGAGCTTGCCATCGGTGTCAACGATTGCGCTAAGGGGTTGCTGGCCAAGGGTATTGCGGCGGGTGACCGTGTTTTGATTTTCGTTCCCAATTGCATTCGCTGGCTGCATCTGTTTTATGCCGTGGCTACAATTGGCGCGGTAGCCGTTCCTGTCAACACCCGATTGCGTCGGGACGATCTGGCCTACCTTATCACCCAGTCAGGCGCCAGCGCACTGTTTATTTCCGATCAAATTGCGGGAGTCGATGCGCCAGCCATGGTGCTCGACCTGTTAAGTGCAAGCCCCGACACGGCGCTTCCCACTGGGCGGTTTCCACACTTGCGACTGCTGGTGTCCACCGCTGACGCCGACCACGGCCCCGTTACAGGCTGGCGGTCACTGCTCGAAGCGGGAGGTTCGCTTGCAGAGCACATCCTTGATGAACGCCGGGACGCGGTCAGGGCATCGGATCCTGCCTTAATCCTGTACACCTCTGGCACGACGGGTGCGCCGAAGGGCGCAGTGCATTCGCACGCCATGATTCAAACCGTGGCCGATGGCGCCAACCGGCTGGGCATTACCTCGCGTGATGTGCTGCTGCTGTTCATGCCGCTCTTTCACAGCATGGGGCTCTATCTGGCTGGAATGATGTTTCTGGTGACGGGCTCCCGGCTGGTTCTGTCAGCGCGATTTGATGCCGGCCTGGAGCTGCAGCGTATTGAACAGGAGAAGGTCACTGTCACCTTCGGGTTCGATACCCATTTCCATGATCTGCTGGCTCACGCGGATTTCGAGCGAAGAAACCACGCCAGTCTTCGTATTGCAATGGTGCCTGCGGGCTCGCCCGGCGCCGAGCCCATTGCGCGTCGGGTCAACCGGGAACTGTGCCGCAGCTTCAGCGGCTATGGCAGCTCTGAATGCGGCACCGGGATTGCTCTCAGTTTTCTTGATGCCTCCGAAGGCGAGCGCTGCCTGGGCTCGGGTTATCCGATGCCGGGCTACGAGTTCAAGGTCTGCGATCCGCAGACCGGGGCGGGTCTGCCACCCGACACACTGGGCGAGTTGCGGATTCGCGGCTATGGCGTGATGCAGGGCTACTACGCAAACTCCGAGCAGACGCAGGCCGCATTCGATCCGGATGGGTTTTTTCGAACCGGCGACAGCGCACTGATCGACCAGGCGGGGTTCGTTCGGTACCTGGGGCGCTACAAGGATATGCTGAAGGTGGGCGGCGAAAACGTAGATCCCGCCGAGGTTGAGGCATTCCTGTCTACGATGCCGGGTCTGGAGACGGCCAGAGTGGTGGGTCTACCGGATTCGAGGCTGGGTGAAGTGGCTGCCGTGTGTGTGTTGGAAGGCCATGAAGCGCCTGACATCGCGGCAATTCGCGATTTCTGTGGCGGCCGAATCGCAAGCTTCAAGATTCCCAGGCGCGTGGTCAGGGTTCCAGGCTTTCCGATGACGCCCACCGGAAAGCTTCAGCGGTCTGAGCTTCGGAAACTGGCGGAAAGCGCACCAGCGGCCTGACGGTAAAGGTCCGGCTGAGATGGTTGGCCACTACGACAAGGGCTCGGTGCTTACCCAGTGGGTCGATGAAGCCTGCGGAATGATCAGCGGGGTCACGCCGTCAACGGAAGTCGAGCGCGCTGACGCCACCCAGTTTTGATTCAATGCCTGACGGGACCCATCAGGCCGAAATAGGGTGGCCTGATCGTTGTGTGCAACCGCAAGGATCGGTCGCTGAAGTTCGACTGCAGCCAGAGCCAGCGAGTAGAAGGTTCCCCAGCCTTGTTGGTCTGGCTTGCCAACATTAAGACCGCGAACAATCTCCTTGACCGCTGCTGTGAGAAACGCAAGCGTGCTCTGTGCGCCGACAGCCGATCCATCGTCCCTCCGGGTCAGCGCGATCTGCTGCGCGTCGGTGAGCGAAAGCGCCCGTTTCAACAGCCGTTCCCGAAGAGTCATCGCCGGCTGCGCATCGGTGTCTGGCGCACCCAGACCAGCGGCGTGCGCGATCGCCGCATACAGGCAGTGACCGTCATCTGGAATCGGGGTGGTTTTCAGGTTCAGGGTCTGCAGCTTGCCAACGATCGCATCCGTTCTATTCTCCAAGAGACCCGCCTCGCCCGCCGCCGAGCGCGCCCGTGCGTTCTCCTGTTCGTCAATCACCTCAAGCGCTGCTTCGATGGTGCCGTGCTTTTCCAGCATGGCCTGCGTCAACGCAAACGCGGGTGGCGCCCCGGCATCACCTGCATTGCTGCAATACTCGGCCTTCAGCGCTGAAAAAAAAACTGCGTCTTCACGTGCAATCGACTCGAGTTTTGAAAACAGGTCGTCCCTCGATGACAACGCTTCGCTGTTGTTCGAAGCGCCGATCTGGTTCACCTCAAACACAGGGTCGTCCTGACCCCCGATCGGACGGTCACTGTCCTGATCGAGCGCCGCCTTGCGACTATCCGCCTGTTGGTGATCCTGGTGGACCTGCTCCTGCCGCTGATCCGTTTGCAGGCGCTCGTGCGTCCGCTTCTCTGTCAGGAGGTTGTCACGGATCTGACCGATCAATTTTCGCGCCCGCTCGTCAACACCTTGTGTGGTGCCGAGGAAGCGAGACAGCACCAGATCAATGTCCTCATCAGACTGGAGACCGTTAGTCAGCTTTGGCAGTGCTGACCATGGTGCGCCTGGCTTGGGGGCTGATGAGACTGGCGGCTGTCTTGGCGTGAGTGCGGACTTAGGTGCGGAGCTGGATGTGGCAGGTGGCTTCGGCGTTTGCGTTACCGATGAAGGACTGCTTACGAATGCGTTCTCGCGCAGAAAGATGTCTCGTTGGCTAACAGCCAGGGATTTTCCGTCGAGTGTGAAGTTGCGCGCCGATTCAGCCGCGCGGCGAAAATCGCCACCGTCAGCGAAGCGCGCTTTGGTCAGATCGCCCGAGCGCACCTTGAACTGATACTTGGCAAGCTTTTCGGGCTCGCCATAGACGATGACGTCTACACGCCCGCCCCCCTTGTCCTTGAGACGAAAGAACGTACCGTCGTCGGCCTTGAAGCCTGCAAGCGGGCCATCCTTGTTTCGGCCAGCGTAGTTCAACGCGTCGCTTTTCGCGCCCAGATCGATGTCCTGCCCCCCGATACGAACCTTCACCGGGCCGTTGAAGCTGAACGTAAGCTTGTCGGTCATAAGTGCTCTCAGCCGCGCAGTGCGGACATCGGAAGGGGGACTAAGTTGCTGACCTCGGTCGGCTGGCTCTGCCATCGGCTTCGCCAGTGACGCGCAGTATCCGCAAACCGGATGAACCAGTTGACGGCAAAGTCGGTATCGACAGAAGCCAGTTCAAGCGCTGCACAAAGGAAAACGATTCGGGAATCAGGGTCGAGAGATAACGATTCCCCGCGGGTTCCCTGAAACAGGAAATTCGCGGCAAGCAGAGACCTGGCAGCACTGCCTGAAGCGTCCTCACCCAGCGGGCCAAGGGGTGCGAGCAGCAGCACCTGGCCCGATTCGGCATCGGCCTCTATTTGGATGTCGATCTCACCCGCCGCCGACAGACAACAGACATTCTGGTTGTTGAGTGTCAGTGAGGGCAGACCTGCCTGCCCTGCAATTGCCGCAAGAAATGGCTGGGTATCGATGATAGTGCTCCAGATTGACGCTTGCGAGATCACACGCCTTCAATGATTCGCATGTCGCGCACCACCGCGTTATTGCCGAGCGCTTTGAGTGCGGCCTGATACCCCGGCGTGCTGTAGGTGGCAAGCGCGGTTTCCAGGCTATCGAATTCGACGACCACGGTGCGTTGCATCAGCCCGTGCTCTTTCACCGCGGCGGGCATGCCACGCACTAAAAACCTGCCGCCTGCTGCCTGAATGCTGGGGCCAGCCAGCTTCGCGTATTCCCCAAGTGCATCAGTGTTGTTGATCTCTCGGTAGGCATTGATCCAATAGGCTTTCGGCATGGCGTGATCTCCTGATTGACGAACGATCGGCAGAATCCATCAACCCGACACGGTTGGCAAGACCCCGCCTTCAAAACGTGGCGAGAACCCGCTTCCGAAGCGCGTCCGACACCTGCGGGCGCACGCCGAACCAGGCTTCGAAGGCAGGAACCGCCTGGTGCAGCAGCATGCCCAACCCGTTGACAACGGTGTTGCCGCGCAAGCGGGCTTGAGCAAGGAGTGGTGTCTCGAGCGGCACATAAATCAGATCACTCACCAGGGCTTGCCGCGGAAGCGCATCAAGGTTCAACTCAAGCGCAGGCTGGCCGTACATGCCCTGATTGGTTGAGTTGACCAGGAGCGCTGCGCCCTCAAGGGCGTGGTGTCGCTGTGTCCAGTCGTGCACCTGCACCCTGGTGCGATCGATGTCGGCCAGCTGATCTGCTTTGTCGCGCGTACGGTTGATCAGCCGGATCTCATTCACCCCCTGCTCGAGCAGCGCGCACACCACCGCACGGGCTGCGCCCCCCGCGCCCAGGACTACGGCGGGGCCATCGACCGCCTGCCAATGGGGTCGTTCACCGCGAAGGCTTTGTATGAAACCCTCTGCATCAAAATTGAAACCGTGCAGCGAGCCGTTTTCCTGGACCACGATGCAGTTGATCGCGCCGATTCGTTGCGCAAGCGGGCTGAGGCTGTCCATCAAGCCGATCGCTGCGAGCTTGTGCGGCTGAGTGATGTTGCAGCCGGCAAGGCCTAGCGCGGAGAGGCCCCGGACGGCGTCTTCAACGCGATCGATGCGAACGGGAAAATGTCCGTAGGCGGCATTGAGCCCGTGTTCCTGAATCCAGTGGTTGTGGATGATCGGCGAGCGCGACTGCAGCACCGGCATTCCCATGACGCCCGCGAGTCGGAAGGGTTTGTTTTCTAGCATGTTGGAGATTGAAGTGTTGAGCTGATTACCGGGTGTCGGCTTCCTGCCGCGTGGATGATCTCATGACCTGCAGCCTCTGAGGCTCTGTTAGGCGCGAGCAGGCTGCGCTACCATTCTGCCGACGTCGTCACTGAGCGTTTGCCATGCCAGCACCCATTACCTGCATCGAAGATCTTCGCCAACTGCACAAGCGCCGTGTGCCGAGAATGTTCTTCGACTATTGCGATTCAGGCTCCTGGACTGAAAGCACCTATCGCGCCAATGTCGATGACTTCTCGCCCATCAAGTTCCGTCAGCGGGTCGCGGTGAACATGGACGGCCGCAGCACGCGCAGCACGATGGTTGGGCAAGCGGTGGCCATGCCTGTGGCGCTCGCGCCAACCGGGCTCACTGGCATGCAGCACGCTGACGGCGAGATTCTGGCGGCGCGGGCAGCCGAACGTTTTGGCGTGCCGTTTACGCTGTCCACCATGAGCATCTGCTCCATCGAAGATATTGCCGCTCACACCACGCAGCCGTTCTGGTTTCAGTTGTATGTCATGCGCGACCGCGACTTCATTTCGCGCCTGATTGAGCGGGCAAAGGCTGCAGGCTGCTCTGCGCTGGTGTTGACACTGGACCTTCAAATTCTGGGGCAGCGCCACAAAGACATCAAGAATGGTCTGTCGGCGCCTCCAAAGCTGACGCTGCCTAATATTTTGAACATGATGACCAAGCCGCGCTGGTGCCTGGGCATGCTGGGCACGACGCGACGTCAGTTCGGCAACATCGTGGGACATGTCAAAGGTGTGGAAGACATGTCGTCGCTGGGCGCATGGACCAGTCAACAGTTTGATGCCACGCTTAACTGGAACGATGTTGAGTGGATCAAGCAGCAGTGGGGCGGCAAGCTTATCCTGAAAGGCATCATGGAGCCGATTGACGCGCGTCATGCGGTCGACAGCGGCGCGGATGCCCTCATCGTTTCCAACCACGGGGGGCGTCAGCTTGATGGCGCACTCTCCTCGGTCAAGGCGCTGCCGGCAATCGTCGACGCGGTCGGCGACCGCATTGAGGTCTGGCTCGATAGCGGAATCCGATCGGGTCAGGATGTGTTGCGCTCGGTCGCACTGGGCGCACGCGGAACGATGATCGGCCGGGCATTTCTCTATGGCCTGGGCGCGATGGGCGAGGCGGGCGTCACCAAAACGCTGGAAATCATCCAGCGCGAGCTCGAAATCACCATGGCGTTCTGCGGTCACACCGATATCACCCAGGTCAATCGCGACATTCTGGTCCCCGGAACCTGGTAATTCCTGGTGTGAGCCGTCTGAAGGCAGAGAGCCCTCGGGGTTCGGGTAGGTGATTCGGCGCTCCCGAGTAGAATCCGCGCGGTTTGCCGACCAACCTGTCTCTCGGAGTCACCCCATGGCGACGCGCCAGTCGTCCGGTGCAGCCCTCTATAGCGAATCGTCGATTCGGGTTCTGAAAGGACTCGAGCCGGTCCGCAGTCGACCGGGCATGTACACCCGGACCGATAACCCGCTGCATATTGTTCAGGAAGTGATCGACAACGCTGCCGACGAAGCGCTTGCCGGCTTTTGTCGCAGCATTGATGTCACGCTGCACACGGATGGCAGCGTGACGGTTGACGATGACGGTCGTGGCATTCCGGTCGGGCCGCACCCCGAAGAGAAAGCGCCCGTGGTCGAAATCGTGTTCACCCGGTTGCATGCGGGAGGCAAGTTCGAGAAAGCCGGCGGTGCGGGGGCATACAGCTTTTCCGGCGGCCTGCATGGCGTGGGCGTGTCGGTGACCAATGCGTTGTCGCGTCGTCTCGAAGTCACCGTGTGGCGCGAAGGTGGTCTTCACCAGATGGTGTTTGAAGGCGGCGAACCGCGCGGTGGGCTGAAATCGCAGCCGGCGGGTCGGGGCGATCGCAAAAGCGGTACCCGGGTGCGATGCTGGCCTGACCCCAAGTATTTCGATAGCGCCCAGATCCCGACCGCCGAGTTGCTGCAACTGCTTCGTTCCAAGGCCGTGTTGCTGGCTGGGCTCAAGGTGTCGCTTACCGACGAGAAAAGCGGTCGGGTTCAATCCTGGCATTACGAGCAGGGGCTTCGCTCTTATCTCGACGAAGCCTTGACCGCGGGTGGCGCCAGTGCGCCGCTGATTCCGCCTTTCGAGGGCGATCAGTCGGTGGGCAATGGACACGATACGTTCGCGGAGGGCGAGGGTGCCCAGTGGCTGGTGGTGTGGACCGAAGAAGGTCCGCTGATCCGCGAAAGCTATGTCAACCTCATTCCGACAACCGCCGGCGGCACCCATGAATCGGGGCTGCGAGATGGCCTGTTTACGGCTGTCAAGGGCTTCATCGAATTGCACGGCCTCATGCCAAAGGGCGTGAAACTGCTTCCTGAAGACGTGTTCGCGCGCGCAAGCTTCGTGCTGTCAGCGAAGGTGTTGGACCCTCAGTTTCAGGGGCAGATCAAGGAACGTCTCAATTCACGCGATGCGCTTCGGCTGGTGTCGTCGCTATCGCGCCCGCCGTTTGAGCTGTGGCTGAACGAACACGTGGAGCACGGTCGCAAGCTTGCCGAGCTGGTGATTCGACAGGCGCAGGCCCGAAGCCGCGCAACCCAGAAGGTGGAGAAGCGTAAGAGCTCGGGCGTGGCGGTGTTGCCTGGCAAGCTGACCGACTGCGAATCCACGGACCTGACCCGCAATGAAATATTTCTGGTTGAGGGTGATTCGGCTGGCGGCTCGGCCAAGATGGGCCGAGACAAAGAGTTTCAGGCGATTCTTCCGCTACGCGGCAAGGTATTGAATGCCTGGGAAACCGATCGCGACCGTCTGTTTGCAAACAACGAGATACACGATATTTCAGTGGCGATCGGCGTTGACCCGCATGGCCCCGATGATGCGCTCGACCTGACGACGCTGCGCTATGGGCGAATCTGCATCTTGTCTGACGCTGATGTCGATGGCTCCCATATCCAGGTGCTGCTGCTCACGCTGTTTTATCGCCATTTTCCGCAGTTGGTTGAGCGAGGCCATGTGTGGGTGGCCCGCCCGCCGCTTTACCGCATTGACGTGCCCGCCCAGGGCAAGCGGCCCATGCGGAAGGTGTACTGCCTGGACGATGGCGAGCTTCGCCACGTCGAGGACAAGCTCAGGAAGGAGGGCATACGGGATGGTTCCTGGACGATCTCGCGCTTCAAGGGCCTGGGCGAGATGAGCGCGGAGCAATTGTGGGAGACCACCATGAACCCCGAAACCCGTCGGCTGTTACGCGTCTCGCTGGGAAGCTTTGATCGCGCCGCCACCACCGAGCGGTTCACGATGTTGATGGGCAAGAGCGAGGCCCAGGCGCGGCGCAGTTGGCTGGAGACGCATGGCCACGAGGTTGAGGCCGATATCTGAGCATCTGACAACCATGAGTAATCAGCAGGACCTATTCAACGCCGGAGGCGATCGCGGCAGCGACGAAGGCGACAGCCTTACGCTGGCCAACTTTGCCGAGCGCGCGTACCTTGAGTATGCGGTGTCGGTCGTCAAAGGCCGCGCGCTGCCCGATGTGTGTGATGGTCAGAAGCCGGTTCAGCGTCGCATTCTGTTTGCGATGGAGCGGATGGGGCTGGCCCCTGGGGCGAAGCCGGTCAAATCGGCGCGCGTGGTGGGCGATGTCCTGGGGCGCTTTCATCCGCACGGCGATGTTGCGGCCTACGAGGCGCTGGTGCGGATGGCGCAAAGCTTTTCGCTTCGCTACCCATTGGTGGATGGACAGGGCAACTTCGGCTCGCGCGACGGCGACGGCGCCGCGGCCATGCGCTACACCGAAGCGCGTCTGACGCCGTATTCGCGTTTGCTGCTCGATGAAATTGACGAGGCAACCGTCGATTTCATGCCCAACTACGACGGTTCGGCCGAGGAACCCCGGCAGCTTCCCGCCAGGCTCCCCATGGTGCTGCTAAACGGCGCCTCGGGTATCGCAGTGGGGCTTGCCACCGAGATTCCCCCTCACAACCTTCGCGAGGTCGCGGCTGCGGCTGCCGCGATGGTCCGCGAACCCGAACTCTCGCTGGATCAGCTGATGCAGCACCTGCCCGGGCCCGATTTTCCAGGGGGCGCTCAGATCATCTCGGCCCCCTCGGACATCCGAGAGGTGTACGCAAGCGGCAGGGGCTCGATCAAGCTTCGCGCGCGTCACACGATCGAGGAACTCGCCCGCGGGCAGTGGCAGCTGGTGGTCACCGAACTGCCGCACGGTGTGTCATCGCAGCGCGTGCTCGAAGAGATCGAGGACCTCACCAATCCGAAGATAAAGGTGGGGCGCAAGGCACTGACCCCCGAGCAGCAGCAGCTTCGTCAGACGGTGCTTGCGGTTCTTGATGGTGTTCGCGACGAATCGGGTAAGGACGCGCCGGTGCGACTGGTGTTTGAGCCGCGATCGTCTCGGATCGAGCAGCAGGAGCTGCTCAGCGTACTGCTGGCGCACACCAGTCTCGAGACCAACACGTCGGTCAACCTGGTGTCGGTCGGGATCGACGGTCGGCCCTGCCAGAAATCATTGCTGCAGATGCTGCGCGAGTGGGCACAGTTTCGGGTCGACACCGTTACACGGCGAACCCGCCATCGCCTCGCGAAGGTTGATGACCGGATTCATATTCTCGAGGGGCGCCTGGCGGTGCTGCTCGATATCGATCGTGTCATTCGGATCATTCGCGAATCCGATGACCCCAAGGCCGCGCTGATCGACAATTTTCGCCTGACCGATCGGCAAGCCGAGGATGTGCTCGAGATCCGCCTGCGTCAGC
>Ga0163212_1001530_pt1 | contig 10262 bp, 9 predicted proteins | sample Malawi_45m_30L_FD_113532 | JGI IMG/M metagenome (GOLD analysis project Ga0163212, IMG submission 113532) | Freshwater microbial communities from Lake Malawi, Central Region, Malawi to study Microbial Dark Matter (Phase II) - Malawi_45m_30L | ecosystem: Environmental > Aquatic > Freshwater > Lake ...
CCAAGGCCAACCTGCCCATGGTCGTGCCGGGCCACGAGGACTCGACCTTCGGCAACATCTTCGCGTCGCATGTGAAGTTCGGCGACTTCAGCGCATCGATCGTCAAGAGCGGCATCGAGTACATGGCTCGCTTCTACGACGACTACGCCGTGCTCTCGAAGGGCAAGGGCGTGGGCTTCTTCCAGATCGGCGGCGGCATCGCCGGCGACTTCCCGATCTGCGTCGTGCCGAGCATCAAGTACGACCTGCAGGCACCCGTGAAGCCGTGGGCCTACTTCTGCCAGATCAGCGACTCGACGACGAGCTACGGCTCGTACTCGGGCGCCACGCCCAACGAGAAGATCACCTGGGACAAGCTCACCGAGCGCACGCCCATGTTCGTGATCGAGTCCGATGCCACGATCGTGGCGCCGCTCATGCTGCAGGCCCTGATGGAAGCGCAGTCGAGCCCGAAGGCTGCCACCGCGCTCATCAAGGCCAGCCGCGCCGAGACGAAGCGCCACCTGGCCAAGCGATGATGTGACCTGGCGGCGCGAGCCGGGTTCTTGTGACCGCCGGCGCTCACGCCGGTCAGGTCGACGCCGACCAGAACCACCGCGATGAGCAGGTCCGACGCACTCAGCGGGTGTGCGGTGTTGTTTGACGGGCTGCGTTCCTGTGGTAGAGTTTTCCCGTAAGGAGTGAGGCGAGGGTCCAGGATTCCTGCCATGCTCGCTCGCCTCGCCATCGTTCTTGCCCTGACCGCCCCTGCCTCGGCTAGCTTCGTCCTGAGCGACGGGGACTTCTCGCAGTGGTCGTACTCAACCTTCGGCACAGCCACCCCAACCGTCTTGGACTCAGGCGGCAACCCCGGTGCGCGGCTCCAAGTCACCACTGTCTCCGGCTCCGGCTCAGGAGTTATGGCGATCTATGTGCCAGCCGTCGACCTCATTCTTGAAGGAACCAGTTTTTCCTGGAGCCTCGATGTGCTCCGGGGCCCGGGCAGCTTTGGCCAAGGGCAGGCCATCAGCTTGATCATCAAGCAAGGCGATTCGATCTTCGCCGACTACCTCTACGTCACGGGCGTCCAGTCCACATGGACCACGCAAACCTTCAACGGCACCCTCAACGCCGCTAACTTCACGCGCTTGACCGGGACGGGATCCCTTGATCTCTCCGGGTCCGTTTCATCGCAATTCGGGTTTTCGGCATCGAACTCCAACAGTGGAACGCTGACGCAGTTCTACGACAACTGGGGACTCGAACTGGGCGGCGTTCCCGCACCGGGTGCGATCGCGCTGCTGGCCGTGGCCGGGATCATCTCGCGACGATCGCGCTGATCATTCGGCGAATCAGATGTCAGTGTCCGCCGGCGCTCACGCCGGTCAGGTCGACGCCCACGACGCTCACCGTGATGCGTCGATTCAGGGCGTCTTCGACGAATCCTGCGATCGCCTCGCGAACGTCCCGGTCGACCGGCTCCCCATGGGCATCGAAGGTCAGCCGCGCACCATCGGGCACCTTGGCGAAGGCCTCGACCAAGGCCGGCTTGATGATGAACGTGCCGTCGCGACGAAGCTTGAGCGTGATGGACCCATCGGCATGATTGGTTCGCTCGATGCTGGCCATGGCCTGCTTTCGAAGCGCCACGATGACAACGACGATGCCGGCGAGCGCATCCTGGCGCGGCTACGCGAAGAGCCGTGGGTGGTGCATGTTCACGAGCGTAGTGCGGCTGACCGATGTCGGCATGACGCTCGCGAGCAGGGTGGTGCTGGTGCAGCCCAACGGCTCGACGCCCACTCCGGCGATGTCTCGTGCCCTTTGCATTGAACTTGCGCGGAGTCAAGGAGATTTCCTTGATGCGATCCAAGAGATGAAGCACGGCAGCCAGACTTTTCCGGCATGAGCGCGAACCTTCCCGACGGATCAGGGCGTCTGATGGGGCATGCCAGCCAACAGCTTCATCTGCCGCGCTGCGTCGGCGTCCATCCTGTGGGCACTCGTGATGGGCGTACCTGCCACCCCCGCCATCGCAGCGATCGACGATGCCTGGGTTGTTGCTCCCATCGAACCCGCCACGCTCGAAGACGTCTCGCGCGTGCTGTGGTGGCGTGATTCGATCGGCGTGGTGTTCGGCACGAACGCGGCCATCGCGGACGATGGAGCCAGCCTTGATGCGATCCACGCCGGCGGCGCGTGGCGGCTGCCGCTTGAGCGCGGCATCGATCTCACCCTGCGCAGCGAACTCGTCGGCACGCGGACCTCGGTCGAAGCGTGGCGCTCGGGCGCGACGTGGTCGCTTGACCTTGCGCCCAATGCCTCGATCCATGCCTCGGCGTGGCGGACTGCGCCACAGGATGAATCGCCCGGCGCATCAGCGCTCCCCGATGGCGAGGGGGCCGCCCTCATCGGCTTCACGCTGAGGTTCTGAAGTGACTGGGTCATCGTGGTGGCATTGGGTGGCTCCGGCGGATCGGGTCCGCTGCCAATGGCGCAACCTCGGAGGACGAAGCCGACAGTGCAACGCCCGCGCTAGCCTTGGACGGAGGAGACGACGCCAATGGTCGAGATCACGGTCCGGTACGAGGGAGAACTTCGCTGCAGCGCCCGGCATGGCCCTTCGGGGACCACGCTCCTGACGGATGCTCCCGTCGACAACCACGGCAAGGGCGAGAGCTTCTCGCCGACCGACCTCCTCGCTGCGGCGCTGCCGGCGTGCATGATGACGATCATGGGCATCGTGGCGGATCGCGAGGGGATCGATCTTCAAGGCATGACGGCCACGACGCAGAAGATCATGTCGACCGACGCTCCGCGTCGCATCGCTTCGCTGCGGACCGTCATCACGTTGCCGATCGCCGCCGGCAGCCCGCACCGCGGGAAACTCGAGCAGGCCGCGCACACCTGCCCGGTCCACAAGAGCCTGCGGGAATCGATCGACGCCAGCGTCGAGTTCGTGTACGCGGGTTGACGGGCCACCCGCGCCGCAGCCTCAGCGCCCGACCACGTCGCCGAGCACGCGGTGCCAATGCTTGCAGGCCTCGGCCGAGCAGTAGCGCTCGCGGTAGGCGCGCTGTCCGCGTTCACCCATCGCGTGCGCCTGATCCGGATGCTCGAGCAACCAGCGGATGCGATCGGTCAGGGCGCTTGCATCGCCGGGCTGCACCTCGAACCCGCAAGCATGTTCCCGCAGGATCGATCCGCACTCGGTGCCGTCGGGCCCGACCCAGAGCACGGGTTTGCCGGCCGCCAGGACGCTGAAGAACTTGCTTGGCAGCAGCAGGCCCTGCCAACCCGGCAGCAACGACACCAGATGGGCGTCGCCCGCATCGAGCACATCGGCAAGCTGTTCGCGCGGCTGGTATCCGGCAAGCACGACATTCCGCGCTCCGCACGCGGCGATGCGGCGCTCGAGCTCCGGCTTCGCCTTGCCCTCGCCGATGAAGAGCCATCGGATGCGGTCGTCATCTTTGAGGGCCTCGACGGCGCCCGCGATCGCTTCCATGTCATGGCCGATCCCGAAGTTGCCGGTGTAGAGGATCGTGAACCGATCACCGATGCCCCACGCACTGCGCAGCGGATTGTCCGCACGCTCCCGGGCGGGGAACTCTTCCGCACCGCTCCAGACGGGGATCACCGTCACGCGAGACGGATCGGCGCCCTTGCGCACCACGACCTCGCGCATGCAGTCGCCCAGCACCACGACACGGTCACTGTGGCGCAGGCAGAAGCGATCGATCGACTGGAGCGCGCGCCAGAGCATGCCCTCGCGCCGCATCAGGCCTGCCGCGCCGGCGACATCGGGATACAGGTCCATCGTCCAGTAGACGACCTTCGTGCCCTTCACCAGGCGAAGGAGAACGCCCACCAGCGCAATGAAGGGCGGCGTCGTGAAGCAGACCACCACATCATGGCGCTTGAGCGTGAGGCAGCGCAGCGCGGCGGCGGCATAGAACAGGGCGAAGTCGAAGGCACGCGGCGTGATCCCCTGCTTGCCGAAGAGCTGCATGCCCACGCGGTGGATCGCCACGCCGCCATGGCTGTCGCGACGCTTGAGCGCCGAGCCCTTCTCGCCGTAGATCGCGCGGCTGGCAACGGCGGTGGCATCGTCACCCTGCGCCACGAGCGACTGCCCAAGGTCATCGGCGTGCTGGGCGGTGGCCACGACGTCAGGCCAGTAGGCCTGGTTGAGGAGGAGCACGGACATCGATCGGGATCTGCGCGGTGCAGGCCGGAGCGCGGCGACGATTTGACGCACCGCTGCAGTCGATGAGAACAATCGCTCGGAAACGGCGAGCGCACGCTCGCGAACGCCCTCGATCAACGCTGAATCGTCGAGCAAGCGCCCCAGGCAACGCTGCAACTCATCCACACCTCCCCCCGTGCAGACCGCACCAAGGCGCTCGGTATTGATGAGCTGCTCCAAGTCGTTGCCAGGGTTGATGCGTGCAAGCACAGGCATGCCCGCCTGCATGTAGGTCAGGAACTTGCCCGGAATGTTGTGGCTCTTGTGGCGCGGATCGAGCGCCACAATGCCCGCATGGCACTGGCAGAGCAATCCCGGGATCTCGACTGGTTCGATCTCGTCGCTGAACACGACGTTGTCGAGCCCTTGTCGCTCCGCAGCCTCCGCGAATCGGGCTGCATCGCTGCCACGGCCAACGAAGAGGAAGCCGACATCTGTGCGTGGGCGCATGCGCGCAGCGAGCTCGATGAAGACATCCATGCCCTGGGCGACCCCCATGTTGCCGGCGTACACGAAGACCTTGCGTCCGGCGAGGCGCGTGGTCGAGAGGTCGATGCGGCACTGCTGGATCGTTGCTGGGCTCAGCCAGTTCTGCAGCACCTCCAGTCCACGACCGGGCTGCGCGGCCCACGCAGACATGTACGGCATATTGGCTTGGGTCTGCACGCCGATCGTGTCCGCCACGGCGTACTGCCGACGCTCGACCCATTTGAAGAAGCGGTACGCAAGCCCCCTCCTCATGATCCCCATGTCGACGGCCCATTCAGGGAAGATGTCGCGCAGGATCAGGTAACTGCGACATCCGCTTTCGCGCCGCAAGCGCCGCACGAGCGGGCCGAGGAAGATGGTCGGGGCGTACCACACGACACCGTCCCATCGAACCGATCGGAGCCCGCTGGCCGTGACCGCCCGGAGCAGGATGAACGGCAGCAACATCTCCGCGATCACGCGGCGGATGTGACCGACGTCCTTGGTGGGGAGCGTCCGGACGCGTAAGACCGTGACGCGTCCTTCGCGCTCGATCGCCCACGGTCGATCAAGTCCGCCAGTCGGCACGATGACCGTGGGCTCATGTCCTTCATCGGCGAAGGCGCGGACCAGATCGCGCATCTGCACGGCCCCGCTCATCCTGAGCGGCGGATAGGTATCCGCGATGATCGCGATCCGCATCGTGGTGGGTCCCAAGGCAGCGTCAGGCATACTGGCGCCAGACCACTCGCCGCACGTAGTCGGTGTAGCTGAGGATGATCCGCAACACCTTGTCCGATACGTTGGGCATCGAGTAGTCAGCAACCTGACGGAGCAGCCGGCGATCACCGCGAGGCTGTGACGCCAGGACCTCGAGACCTTGCAGCACACGGTCCTTGTTGAGCCCCGTCATGATCACCGACGCTTCCTCCATGCCCTCAGGCCGCTCGTGCGCTTCGCGAATGTTCAGTGCGGGGAAGTTGAGGATGGATGATTCCTCGGTGATGGTGCCGCTGTCGGAGAGGACCGCACGCGCCCGCGACTGAAGATGCACGTAGTCGGAGAATCCCAGAGGCTTCAGCAGCCTGACGCCGGGGTGGAATGTTGCCCCCGATGCTTCGGCGCGCTTTCGTGTGCGCGGGTGGGTGGACACGATCACTGGCTGGGCGAACCGCTCCGCCACGGCATTCAGGATGTCGACTAGCCGCGTGAAGTTCGCCTCAGCGTCGATGTTCTCCTCGCGGTGCGCGCTCACGACAAAGTACGAGCCCTGGACAAGACCGAGTCGGGAAAGCGCGTCCGAGGCCTCGATCCTGGAGGCGTAGTGCGCCAGCACCTCGCACATCGGGCTGCCGGTCTTGATGACCATATCGGCAGGCAATCCCTCGCGCAGCAGGTACTCGCGGGCGATATCGCTGTACGTGAGGTTGATGTCGGCCATGTGGTCGACGATCCGCCGGTTGATCTCCTCAGGGACGCGCTGGTCGAAGCAGCGGTTGCCCGCCTCCATGTGGAAGGTCGGAATCTTGCGGCGCTTTGCCGGCAGCAGGGCGAGGCAGCTGTTCGTGTCGCCAAGGACCAGCACGGCATCGGGCTTCAGCTCGGCCATGACCGCATCGGCGGCGATGATGATCCGGCCGATGGTCTCGGCGGCATTGCCCCCGGCGGCCTCGAGGAATCGGTCCGGAGCCCGGATGCCGAGATCCTCGAAGAAGATCTGGTTCAGCTCATAGTCGTAGTTCTGCCCGGTATGGACGATCGTGTGGTCACAGTGCTCATCGAGCCGTGCCATCACGCGGGAGAGCCGGATGATCTCCGGCCGGGTGCCCACGATCGTCATCACCTTGAGTCGATTGCTCATGATCCAAGCCTCGTTGCAATGGTGTCGGGGCGCTCGCGATCGAAGGCCTCGTTGGCCCAAAGCATCACCAGCATCTCGCCGTCACCGATGTTGGTGATGTCATGCGCCCAGCCTGGGACCGTCTCGACGACCGTCGGGTCTGAACCGGACACGTCGATCTCGTGGGTCGCGCCGGTGCGCATGTCGCGGAACCGGAACCGAGCCTGGCCGCGAAGCACCAGGAACTTTTCGTTCTTGGTGTGGTGGTAGTGGCCGCCTCGTGTCACGCCCGGGTGAGCCGTGAAGTACGACACCTGGCCGGAGTCGGCCGAGCGGACGATCTCGGCGAACTCGCCGCGCGGATCGACATGGCGCACGGGACGATATGCGAAGTCGGTCGGCGGAATGTGGCTGAGGTACGTCGCGTAGAGCGCGCGGCAGAGCCCGGCACCGACGCGATCCACGGTCGCCTCGCTCCGTGAGCGCGGGAAGGCGGTGATCATCGCGGCCACCTCGCCGACGGTCGTCTCGTGCACGGGCCCCGCCTCGCGGAACCCGCCGTCGGCACGAACACCGGCCGCGAAGTCATCGATATCCCGCAGGAAGGCTTCGCATACGTCATCGATGTAGACCAGCCGCAGCGGTGCAGACGGATCGTGCACCGTGATGGGGATGCCGTGCACCGTGTTGTGGCAGAAAGTCGCGACCGCCGAGTTGTAGTTCGGCCTCGCCCACTTCCCGAACACGTTCGTGAGGCGGTAGATGCGCACGTCGGCACCGGAGGCCCGTGCATAGTCCTGCAGGGCCTGCTCGGCGGCCCGCTTGCTCGCACCGTAGGGATTGTCGAGCGCGGCCTGCGTCGATGACGACAGGACCACCGGGACCGGGCGCCCGATCGCCTGGAGCGAACGGGCAAGGCGTACCGTGAGCTCTGCGTTTCCCTGCACGAAACCGCTCGGATCGGGCGGCCGGTTGACCCCGGCGAGGTGCACCACGGCATCGATGCCATCCAACGATGGAGTCTCGTCCCCGCGGTGGATCTCGACGATATCCATCGCGAGCCGCTCGCGCAGCCGCGTCACCAGGTTCGCGCCGATGAAGCCCCGGCTTCCCGTGACCGCGATCCGCATGGCTCAGTCCACCAGTTCCGGCTGCCGGCCGGCGAGGAGCTCGCGGATGAACTCGAGCTTCAGCAGCAGCTGCTTCATGCCTTCCACGTCCAGACGCGTCGTGTTGTGGGAGTTGTAGTCCCCTGCCTCGGTGATCCGCGGCGTGCCTTCCTCGAAGAACTTGCCGTAGTTCAGGTCGCGCATGTCGGGACGCACGCGGTAAAAGTCGCCCAAGTCCTCGGCGCTGGCCATCTCTTCACGGCTGCACAGCACCTCGTACACCTTCTCGCCGTGGCGGGTGCCGATGACGTTGATCGGGTGGTCCGGGCGGCCGAGCAACTCGGCGATGGCCTTGGCCAGCGTGTGGATCGTGGCCGCAGGGGCCTTCTGCACGAAGATATCGCCGTTGCGACCCTTGTCGAAGGCGAACATGACCAGATCGACGGCATCGTCGAGGGTCATCATGAAGCGGGTCATGGACGGGTCGGTGATCGTCATCGGCTGCCCGGCGAGGACCTGCTTCACGAACAGCGGGATGACGGACCCACGACTGGCCATCACGTTTCCGTAGCGCGTTCCGCAGAAGACCTGGCGGTCATCGGCATTGTTGCGGGCCTTCGCGACCATGACCTTCTCCATCATGGCTTTTGAGAGGCCCATGGCGTTGATGGGATAGACCGCCTTGTCGGTGCTCAGGCACACCACGCGGCGCACCCCGCAGGTCAGCGCTGCCTCGAGCACGTTCTCCATACCGAGAACGTTGGTCTTCACCGCCTCAAGCGGGAAGAACTCGCAACTGGGGACCTGCTTGAGCGCAGCGGCGCTGAAGACGTAGTCCACGCCGCGCATCACGTTCATGACGCTCGAAGGATCGCGGACATCGCCGAGGTAGAACTTCAGCTTGTCGCTGGAGTAGCGCTTGCGGCAGTCATCCTGCTTCTTCTCGTCGCGGCTGAAGATCCGGATCTCGCCGACGTCGGTCTTCAGAAAGCGGCGAAGCACGGCATTGCCGAACGAGCCCGTGCCGCCCGTGACGAGAAGGGTTTTTCCTGTGAGCATGACTGGTCCCTGACTGTTCACTGCCGTCCGGACGCCCTCAGGCGACCGACATGCGCGTCGGGAACGGCCCGCCGGGCACGAGTGCATCGGCAGTGACGGAGTCTAACCTTGACGACTCCACGCTATTCGGCCGATACGGCTTGGCCGAGAGCACCGCGCCGATCGAACAGATCGTCCGCAGGATGGCCAAGAACCGCGCGATCGACGGCGCGACGCTGATAACCGGGATTCCAGAATCGCTCGACCACGGATCGGCACGCAGCCCCCGTGGCTGGGTCGGCCATGGGACGCTCAAGCCATGGACGGAGCGCCCGAGCGAGCGAGTCGACGCTGCCGGGCTCGAAGTACCCACCTGAGACACCCGGCACGATCGCCTCCCATTCGGGGGCCTGGTCAGAGGGATCGCTGTGGCTGACCACGGGAACCCCGTAGGTCAGCGCATGGATCACCGTCAGCCCCACGCGACCCGGTGAGGCAACCACGTTGGACGCCATGATGAGCTCCGCGAGGCGCCGCTCGTCGTAGCACGCACCCTCGAAGTACGTCCGCACACCCCGTTCGTGGGTGAGGCGCTCGAGCGCTGCCCGCTCCGGCCCATCACCAATGAGGAGGAGATTCGCCGGCCGCCCGTCGGCTGCGAGCCGTGCGAGTGCCTCGATCAGCAGGTCGAGCCGACGCATGGCAATGAGCCGCGTGGGGCAGGCGACCACGGGTACCGATGGATCGCCGAACAGCTCGGTGCGCACCTCGCGCAACCGATCCACGCCAATCCCGGCACGCACGGCGGATTGGTGCTCGAAGTCCAGGCTGTTGTGGATCACGTGCAGGCGCGACGGATCCCACCCTAGCTGCATGAGGAGCATCTTGGCCCGTCGGCCGTAGAGCAGGTGCTCGTGCGGCAGCGCGTTCAGCGCACGCCGCACCAGTCCATTGATCCCACGCGGCGGGCCGAGGAGCGCCTGACCCCAGAACAGCACGCGCTTGCCCATGAGCCTCGCGGCGATCGCCCCGAGCCACGTGCACGGCCAGTGCGGGACCGGGTGGAAGATGATCGTGTCGAAGCGGCGGTCGAAGGCGATGGTGAATGCGCGCCACTGCCACATCACCGTGCCGAAGAGGTGATGCGTCGGTGCCAGTTCGAAGTGCACCTGGGGACCGAGCTTGGCCGGCTCGACCGAGCCCAGATACTCGTGGTCATCACCGATGAACGTGAAGTCGGCGACTTCGCTCCGCGCGAGCGCCTCGACCACCGCGCGTCGGTAGTGCGGGAAGAAGTGGTAGACGACAGCAACCTTGGGTCGACCAGCCACGGTGCTCATCCGAGCTGGGGGCGCGCCAGCTCGCCGCGGTACAGAGGGCCGTCGAGCATGGCATCGTGCTTGGCACGATCCGCTGGATCGGGGAAACGCTCGCTGATCTTGCGGGCTGGGATGCCGCCATGGATCTCGTAGGGCGGCACATCGCGCACCACGACCGCTCCCGCGGCCACGATCGCCCCGCGACCCACGCGCACGCCCTGCATGATGATCGCGCCGTGGCCGATCCAGCAGTCATCCTC
>Ga0163212_1001532_pt1 | contig 10246 bp, 9 predicted proteins | sample Malawi_45m_30L_FD_113532 | JGI IMG/M metagenome (GOLD analysis project Ga0163212, IMG submission 113532) | Freshwater microbial communities from Lake Malawi, Central Region, Malawi to study Microbial Dark Matter (Phase II) - Malawi_45m_30L | ecosystem: Environmental > Aquatic > Freshwater > Lake ...
GTGCGGCCCTGGGCGTCACGGATGCCGCGGCTCCAGACCACCATGACGGCGCGGTCGAGCGCCACGTCGCCCGGCTGGAACTCGACGGCGACGCCGGTCATCCCCTCCGGCAGCGAGCCCTCCGTGCGCACGCGCGCGCCGCTGCCGCTCACGTCGAGCGACTCGTAGCGGCACGTGCACGACGGGTCGTGGTGCCAGAACACGGACAGCTCACCCGATCCCCCGCTGCGGCCGTTGTCACGGCGCTCGATGGCCTCGAGGAACGCGCTGGCGCGGCGGCGCTTGGCGAAGTGTCGGATGTCCATGCCCAGACTGTGGGTTCCGCCGCGGCCGCGCGCCACCACAAAGGCGAGAATTCATGGCCGGATTCGGCCTGTTCCGGCGCTTCCGCGCAGATCCGTGCCCGTGGTCGCCCCATAAGCGGCGGCGGCCCCGCACCCCTAGGATCCCGCCATGACCTATGGGTTCCGACGAGCGGTGCTGGAGAACGGGCTCACCGTCATCGCCGAGGAGAATCCCGCGGCGCACACCGCCGCGGTCGGCTTCTTCGTGAAGACCGGCGCGCGCGACGAGCCGCGCGAGCTGATGGGCGTGAGCCACTTCCTGGAGCACATGGTGTTCAAGGGGACGGACCGCCGCTCGCCCGAGCAGGTCAACCGAGACTTCGACCGGATCGGCGCGAGCCACAACGCCTTCACCACCGGCGAGATGACCGCGTTCCACGCGCACGTCCTCCCGGAGAAGCTCGGCGAGGCCACCGAGATCATCGCGGACATCCTGCGGCCTTCCCTGCGCCAGGCGGACTTCGACGAGGAGAAGGGCGTGATCCTCGAGGAGATCGCCATGTACGACGACAACCCGTTCTGGCACCTGTGGGAAGGCGCGAACGAGCGGTTCTTCGGGTCGCACCCGCTCGGGCACCGCGTGCTCGGCACGCGCGACTCGATCAACGCCATGACCTGCGAGCAGATGCGCGGCTACTTCGAGCGGCGCTACAACGCGTCGAACACCGTGGTCTGCGCGGCCGGCGCGCTGGACTTCGAAGCGTTCGTCGAGGGCGTCCGACGCACTTGCGGCGAATGGCGGGGTGGCGAGGCGGGTCGGACGCACCCCGCCTTCCACGCGCACGAGGAGACGGTGCGCATGGAGATGCCGCAGGCCAACCGCGCGTACCTCGCGTGGCTCTCGCCGGCGCCCGGGCTGCAGGACCCGCGGAGGTACGCGGCCGCGATGCTGGGCCAGGTGCTCGGCGACAGCGAGGGTTCGCGCCTGTACTGGGCGCTCGTCGAGCCGGGCATCGCCGAGGAGGCGCAGGCGCAGTACGACGGCCACGACGGGATCGGCGAGATGGTGACCTATGCCGCGTGCCCGCCGGAATCCGCGGCGCGCGTCGAGGAGATCGTCCGCGCCGAGCTCGCGCGGCTGCAGGAGGGCATCGAGGAGGGGGAGCTCTCGAACGCCAAGGCGAAGGTGATCACCTCCGTCGCGATCGCAGGCGAGCGGCCCGAGGGGCGCATGCGCAGGCTCGGCTCGCTGTGGCTCTACCGCGGCGCGTGGAAGTCGCTCGAGGACGAGATCGCGGAGATCGATCGACTCACCGCCCTCGACCTGCGCGCGCTGGTGCGCGAATACCCGCTTCGCCCGACGCTCCGCGCGGTGGTGATGCCCGCGGCCTCAGGCTGACAGCGCGCCGAACACGGGCGCCATCGTCGGGGGCTCAGCGCCGAGGACGTGCCGGACGTATGCCGCGAGCAGGCGGTTGGCGCGGTCCGTGGCACCCGGTTCGCCGGGCACCGGCGCGGCGCCGTCGATCGCGAGGATGCGGTCCACGGTGGAGGAGCGCACCTTCCAGCGCGGCCCGTCGCTCGCACGGTCGGGCGCGGCGAGCGTGCCTTCCTGCGGCAGGAACTCCGCGAACGGCGCATCCACCGCGTGCAGTCCGGGCCGGTAGCCGGATTCACCGAGCAATGCCCACTGGAACGCGAGCAGCGCGCCCGCGCCGTCGGGTGCCGGCTCACCCGCCCCGAGCGGCGCACCCAGCGTCCGCAGCGCCTCCACGAAGCGGTCGAAGAGCGCCGGGTGCGGGTCCTCCGGTTCGAGCATTCGGCCCACGACGTCCGCCATGTAGAAGGCCGCGCGGTTCGCGCCGATGTCGGTGCGCAGGCGCGGGTAGAGCTCGAGCAAGTCCCACTCCGTGAGCGTGGCGAGTTCCTTGCCCCGCTTGAGGAACGCGCCGAACTCGCCGCGCGAGAGCAGGTCGATGCCGCCGTCGAACGCGCCGCGCTCGCGGCGCGCGCCCTTGGCAAGGCCGCGGACGATGCCGAGCGAACGCCCGAAGAGGCTCACGGTCTGGCTGGTCTCGCTGAAATCCCAGTGCCGGATGCATACGCCCTGGTCGTGGACGGCGGGCATGCGGTCAGCCCGCGGGGTTCGCGGCGATGGCCGCCTCGACCCGGTTGCGCCCGTTGAGCTTGGCGCGGTAGAGCGCGGCGTCGGCCGCGGCCACGAGGTCGGCGACGGACATCAGCCGGCCGCCCGGGGCCATCTCCGCGACGCCGAAGCTCGCCGTGATCACCTTGCCCGGCGCGCCGTGCCACGTCTCCACCTCGAAGCTCTTGCGATAGCGCTCGGCGACCTCGATCGCCTCGATGCCCACCGTGTGCGGCAGGATGATCCCGAACTCCTCGCCGCCGTAGCGGCAGGCGACGTCGCTGCCGCGGCCGCCCTGCAGGATGCGCGAGAGGCGCTCGAGCACCATGTCGCCGAACGGGTGGCCGCGCTCGTCGTTGAGCTTCTTGAAGCCGTCCACGTCGCACATGACGAGCGAGACGCACCGGCCGTGGCGCTGCGCCTCGGAGCATTCCTGGAGCAGGCGGCGGTCGAAGTAGGTGCGGTTCCACAGGCCGGTGAGGCCGTCGACCTGCGCGCGCTGCGCAAGCATCTTCACCAGGTGCTGCACGCGGAGCGCGCTGCGCACGCGCGCCTTCAGCTCGACCACCTCGAACGGCTTCTCCACGAAGTCGATCGCGCCGAGGTCGAGGGCGCGCACGCGGTCTTCCATGCTTGCCGTGGCCGAGATGAAGATCACGGGGATATCCTGCAGGTTGACGTCGGCCTTCAGCGCCTGGAGCACGCCGAAGCCGTCCATCCCCTCCATCTCGATGTCGAGCAGGATCACGTCGGGCATCAGCTCGCGCGCCATGCGCAGGCCGGCCTGCGCCTCCGTGGCGCCATGCAGCTCGATCGGCTCGTACTGCAGCCGCACCTTCAGCAGGCGATGGATCGGCTCGGAATCGTCGATCGCGAGCACCTTCGGCAGCGGTTCGTTGGACGCCATCATCCGGGAATGCCCATGCTAGGTGATGCTCGCATGCGTTCGTTCCTCGCCCTGCACTTCACGGGCGGATGCGTCCGGCGATGGCCGTGAGCATCCCGAGCCTGCTGCGCAGCACGTTGCCGTCGCAGCCATCCTTGATTCCCCGGTCGATCAGCGCCGCGGCCTCGCCGAGCTTCGGGAAGCCGTAGCCGCCGGCCGCGCCCTTCAGCTGGTGCGCGAGCGTCCGCAGGCGCTCGATGTCGTTCCCCGCGAGCGCGGCCTGCATGGCCGCCATCCGCTGCGGGAGCTCGGAGACGAACAGCGCGACGATCTCCGCCATGTCGGGGTCGTCGGCGAAATCGCTCCGGTAGGTGGTGGAGTCTGGGGACAGTCTCATGGCCGGCCTTCCACTGTCGGATTGGGCGCGAGGTCCCAAAAGGAACGCATCGTCCATTTTCCCGGAAATGGCTCGGCCCGGAATCACATAACGCCGAAAGGACGCGCGGGGATGTCCGTACCATCCTCCGTTCGCACCACCTGACCCCGCCGCGCGAAAGCGCTGCGAGAGGAGTTCCGACCGAATGATCCCGCGCATGCCTCCGCAGGAGGCCCGTCTCGGCTTCGTCTATTCAGCGCCGTACCGGATCCAGGGGGTGTCCGTCGCCGGGGAGCAGGCGGTCGTCCACGTCCCCGAACTGGACCTGGTGTTCGACATCGGGCTGTGCCCGCGGCCGACCCTCGCCGCGCCGACGGTGGCCCTGACGCACACCCACATGGACCACGTGGCGGGCCTGCCGTACTGGTTCAGCCAGCGGTTCTTCCAGAGGATGCCGGGCACTGCGCGGTGCATCGTGCACGAGAAGATGGCCGAGCCGCTGCGGCGCATGATGGCGTCGTGGGTGGACCTCGAGCGCCAGAAGACGCCGCACGAGATCGTGGGCATCGAGCCTGGGCAGGACGTCGATCTGCGCCAGAACCTGTTCCTGCGCGCGATCGAGGTGAGCCACACGATCCCGGCGCTGGCGTTCGTTGTCATGGAGCGCCGAAGCAAGCTGCGCGAGGAGTTCCACGGCCTGTCGCAGGAGCGCCTGCGCGAGCTGCGCACGCAGGGGACCGAGATCACGAAGACGCTGGAGATCCCGCTCGTCGCCTACACGGGTGACACGGAGCCGGGCGACTTCCTGCTCCGCGACGAGTTCCTTCGCGCACAGGTGGTGGTCTCCGAGTGCACCTTCTTCGAGGAGGAGCACCGTGACCGCGCCAAGATCGGCAAGCACATCCACGTCGAGGACCTGCGCCCGCTGCTCGAGGCGTGGACGGCGACGGACGTGGTGATCTCGCACGTCTCGCGGCGCACGCTGATGCCCTTCGCGCGCGGGCGGATCGAGGCGCTCGTCGGCCCGGAGCGGTCGCAGCGCGTGCACCTCCTGATGGACCACCGCACGAACAAGGCGCGGCACGAAAGTCAACTGGCCGCGGCGGGGGAATCGCAGAAATCCCACGCGGAACGCGCGCCCGCTGCGGATGGCACGGCATGAGGAGCATTGCGTGAAGTGCGCGCGGAAGGTGTTGACGCGCGGCGCGCTTGCCCATACATTTCGCGTCGACGGATCGAGCGCGGCGTGGTGGGCTATTTCTCCGCGCGCACACAATCGGATGACATCGTCCCTGGGTTGATCCAGGCAGCGCAGGATGCGCTGGCCACGGCCGAGCGGCCGCGGGATGCCATCACGCCGGAACCCCGCGGTTCGGAGGGTGCCGGCGAAGGCTTGCGCTGACGGAAGACTCGAAGGAATGATGCCGAACCGCACGAAGACCGCCAGCAACGACGCAGCCACCGGGGCCGGGGCGCTCCAGGAACTCCGGAGCCGGATCTTCCAGCACCTGCGCCGCGGCCACGCGGACATGTGTCGTCACTGGTTCGACCAGATCGACGTGGTCGCCGTGGACGGCGCGAACGTCTCGCTGCTGATGACCGAGCCCGTGCGCCTCTCGTACCTGCAGCGCTGCTGCATCCCGCAGTTCACGGAAGCGGCCTGCGCCGCCACGGGCCGCCTGATCGGCGTGCAGTTCGTGGCCGAGCGCGGGCTGCCGGCCGGCCTGCCCCTCCCCTCCGCGACGAACGCGCCCGTCGCGCCCGCCGAGGCGCTCTTCGACGAGCAGATGCCGCTGTCGCCCGACTACGTCTTCGAGACGTTCGTGATCGGGCCGAACAACCGCCTCGCGCACGCGGCCGGCCAGGCCGTGTCGTGGAAGCCGGGCCGCGCCTACAACCCGTTCTTCGTGCACGGCGGCGTGGGGCTCGGCAAGACGCACCTGCTGCAGGCGGTGTGCCAGGACATCCTGGGCCGCAACCCGTCCGCGCGCATCACCTACACCTCGTGCAGCACCTTCATGGACGTGTTCCACGAGGCCGTGCGCGCGGGACGCATGCACGAGTTCCGCCACCGCTTCCGCAACGCGGACGTGCTGGTGGTGGACGACATCCATTTCCTGTCGAAGCACGAGCAGACGCAGGAGGAGTTCTTCCACACCTTCAACGCGCTGTACCAGGCCGGCAAGCAGGTGATCCTGAGCTCGGACGCAGCGCCGTCGGACATCCCCGACCTGGAGGAGCGGCTCGTCAGCCGCTTCAACAGCGGGCTGGTGGCGCGCATCGACCGGCCGGCGTACGAGACGCGTGTCGAGATCCTGCGCACGAAGGCCGGGCTGCACGGGCTGCGACTGGCCGACGACGTGGCTGCCTACGTCGCGGCGCGCATCGACAGCAACATCCGCGAGCTCGAGGGTGCGCTCTCGCGCCTGCGCGGGCTGGCGATGGCCGAGGGCGCGCCGATCACGCTGGAGCTCGCCAAGCAGGCGCTGGCCGACGGCCGCCCCGCCGACCGCGCCGGCAACGGTGCGCCGCAGATGACCATCCAGCAGATCATCGAGGCGGTCACGCGCTACTACGACATCAAGCTCAGCGACCTGATGTCGAAGCGCCGCCACAAGAGCGTCGCCCTGCCGCGCCAGGTGTGCATGTGGCTCGCGCGCAAGCACACGCGCTTCTCGCTCGAGGAGATCGGCGGCTACTTCGGTGGCCGCGACCACACCACGGTGATGCACGCCGTGCGTACGGTGGGCGACCGTGCCGCGAAGGACTCCGCGCTGTCGAACGACGTGGAACGGATCGAGCGGTCGCTGCAGTCCGCCCCGGACTGAGCTGTCGGCCACGGTGGGGCCGGGGTGGGGCGCCTGTCTGTTGTGGATCGTTCCCGCGGCGCCTGGGATCGCTTATCGGCCAAGCATGCGTCCCTGGGTTTCACGACCGCGGGCGGTCGGCACGACCGACATGCGCTGACAGCGGCCATCGACGGTGAGTTGACAAGTGATCCGCGAAGGTGGGTGCAATGCAGCACCATTGCTGACAGTGGTTTATGTCGCGTGAATCTCGTGTATCCACAATAGGACAGCACTCCTTCCTGAGAGGAGGAATGAACAGAAGTAAGGGGGTCGACCAAGCCTGTCCAGTTCAGCGCCCTTGGCACCGGGCACACCACACCGTGGTCCGGCCCGCCAGCGCCGCCGACCGAAGTGGGGCGCCGCACTCGAGGCACGGCAGGCCGCCGCGGCCGTAGACGGCATGGATGACCTGCGCCGATCCCTTGCGATCCTGGGCTGAACGGTAGTCGCGGATGGTGCTGCCTCCGAAACCGATCGCGCGTGCGAGCACCGTGCGGATGGCCTTCGCCAGCGACTCGGCGCGCCCCCCCGTGATGCGACGGCAACGCGTGCGCGGGCTGATCCCGGCGAGGTGGAGCGACTCGTCCGCATAGATGTTGCCGACGCCGGCGACCACGCGCTGGTCGAGGAGCGCGGCCTTCACCGACCGGATGCCGCGCAGGCCCTTCGAGAGACGCGCGCCATCGACCTGCAGCCCGTCCGGGCCGAGCTCCCTGTCCCATGCGTCGAGCATCGCCTGCGCCGATCCGTACGCAGTGAGCCCGCCGAAGCGCCGCGGATCCTCGAACCACAAACGGTCATCGCGCCCATCGACCGACCACTCCGCGTGCAGGTGCGGGCCGCGCCGTCCGGTCGCCATGTACAGGCTGCCGCTCATGCCGAGCTGCACCACGAGCGCCCGGCCGTCCTCGGCCACGATCGCCAACCGCTTTCCGCGCCGGTCAAGCCGCGCGACCGTCGCGCCTTCGAGCAGGTGCGCGCGCGGCATCCACCGGCCTCTCGGTCCGCACGGCGAGCCGCGACCTTCGCCGCGGGCGCGCATGTCGTGGCTCCCGACGTGCGTCACGCGCAGCGAACGGCCGACCAGGACGGGCTCGAGCGTCCATCGGATCACCTCGATTTCCGCGAGTTCAGGCAAGGCGCAGAACTATACTTCTCGCATGAACGAACCCGCCGCGTCGACGGCCGTCCGTACGCCAGCTGACGCGAGGGCCGCCGTGGAGCGCCTGCGCGCCGCCGTGCATTCCGTCATCGTCGGGCAGGACCGCGTGATCGACGAGGTTCTCATCGCGCTTGCGTGCGGCGGGCACGCGCTGATTGAGGGCGTGCCGGGGCTCGCGAAGACGCTCCTGGTGTCCACGCTCGCGCGCGGCATGTCGCTCGGGTTCTCGCGCATCCAGTTCACGCCCGACCTCATGCCGAGCGACATGACCGGCACCGAGGTGATCGAGGAGGACCGCTCGACCGGCACGCGCCGCCTTCGCTTCGTTCCCGGCCCGATCTTCTCGAACGTGGTGCTCGCCGACGAGATCAACCGCACGCCGCCGAAGACGCAGAGCGCGCTGCTCGAGGCCATGCAGGAGCGCCAGGTGACGGTGGGCGGCGTGAACCACCCGCTCCCCGAGCCGTTCTTCGTGCTCGCCACGCAGAACCCGATCGAGCAGGAGGGCACGTACCCGCTGCCCGAGGCGCAGCTCGACCGCTTCATGCTGCAGATCATGATCGGCTACCCGACGGCCGACGAGGAGGCGGAAATCGTGCGCCGCACCACCGGCACGCCGTCCGGGCCACCGGAGCGCGTGCTCTCGGGCGAGGACGTGCGCGCGATGCAGTCGCTCGTGCGCGAGGTGCCCGTGCCGGACCACGTCGTGCGCTACGCACTGCGGCTGGTGCGCGCCACGCGCCGCGAGGAGGGTCCCGACGCGGGGCCGCGCCTTACCGTCATGGAGTACGTCAGCTGGGGCGCGGGCCCGCGCGCGAGCCAGTTCCTCGTGCTCGCCGCGAAAGCGCGCGCGCTGCTCGCCGGCGCGCCGGCGGTGACGGCGGCCGACGTGCGCGCCGTGGCGAAGCCGGTGCTGCGCCACCGCATCCAGCTCAACTTCAACGCGCAGGCGGACCGCGTCGGCGTCGACCAGGTGATCGACGAGATGCTCCGCGGCATCCCCGTGGAGGACCCGGCCGCCCCGGGCGCGCGCGACCTCGACCGCCTCGTGAAGCCGGCGGGGGCGTGAGCGCCGGCCCGTGCGCGCCGAGCAGTACCTGGCACCCGAGACGCTCGCCCAGCTGGGCCCCTTCGAGCTCCGCGCCAAGCGCATCGCCGAGGGCGTGATGAGCGGCATGCACCGCTCGCCCTACCAGGGGCTGGCGGTGGAGTTCGCCGAGCACCGGCAGTACGTGGCCGGCGACCCGGTGCGCCACATCGACTGGAAGGTGTTCGGGCGCAGCGACAAGCTGTACCTCAAGCGCTTCCAGCAGGAGACGAACCTCGACATCCACGTGATGGTGGATGCGTCGGGCAGCATGCGCTACGGCACGCTGGGCACGAAGCAGGGCTGGGGCGGTACGCGCACCGGCAAGGAGGCCACCTGGACGAAGTTCGACCACGCGACCGCGGCGGCCGCGGCGATGGCCTTCCTGGGGCTCTCGCAGCGCGACCGCGTCTCCACGGAGATGTTCGGCCCCACGCTGATCGCCGCCACGCGCTGTTCGAACGCGCAGGGCCACTGGCGCGCGATCGTGCAGTGCCTGGCGACGCACGCCGTCGACGGCAAGGCGGACCTGCCGCGTGTCGTCGACGAGCTGCTCGCCCGCGGCACGCACCGTTCGCTCGTGGTGATCGTGAGCGACTTCCTGATGCCGGCGCAGCAGGTGCGCGATGCGCTCGCGCGGCTGCGGCACCGCGGGCACGACGTGATCCTGGTCCGCGTCCTCGACCGCGAGGAGATCCGCTTCGGCCTCGAGGACGAGGCGCCGTTCGCAGGGCTCGAGGGCGAGGCCGCGGTGGTGGTTGACGCCCGCGTCGTGCGCGACGCGTACCTCGAGGTGCTCGCCGAGGACGAGCGCGCGCTGGAGCGGCTTGCGCGCGGGTTCGGGTTCGACCTCGTTCGGCTGGACACGCATGATTCCGTGGGTCCCGCGCTGGCCGCGCTGCTCGCGCGCCGCGACATGCTGCTGCGCGGGGGCGGGTCGTGAGCGCCTTCGCGTTCGGGTCGCCGGGACTCGCCGTCGCGGCCGGCGCGGCGGTGTCCCTCCCGATCCTCATCCACCTGCTGCTCCGTCGCCGCCGGCTTCCCGTGGAATGGGCGGCGATGGAGCTCCTGCGCGAGGCGCTTCGCCGCGTCGAGCGCCGGCGCCGGCTGGAGCGGATCCTCCTGCTCGCGGTGCGGTGCCTGCTGGTGGCCGCGGCGGGCCTCGCCATCGCCGCGCCCGCGATCGGCGAGGCCGTGGGCGCGGCGCGGCGGACACGGACGCTCGTCGCCGTGATCGACGATTCCGCCGCGTCCAACGAGCTGGTCGACGGCACGACCGCGCTGGAGCGATCAGTGTCGGCGGCACGCGCCGCGATCGAATCGCTCGCGGAGGGAGACCGCGGGGCAGTGGTGACCGTGAGTCGGGCCGCCGCGACGGACCGCGGACCGGCATCGATGGACCACGTGCGGCGGCCGACCGGCTCCGGTCGATCGTGCCGACCGAGCTGCCGTGCGA
>Ga0163212_1001537_pt1 | contig 10217 bp, 8 predicted proteins | sample Malawi_45m_30L_FD_113532 | JGI IMG/M metagenome (GOLD analysis project Ga0163212, IMG submission 113532) | Freshwater microbial communities from Lake Malawi, Central Region, Malawi to study Microbial Dark Matter (Phase II) - Malawi_45m_30L | ecosystem: Environmental > Aquatic > Freshwater > Lake ...
GTTTGTGGGCATCACGGGTTTTTGCCAAGGACTAGGGGCGACACTGGCCGTATTGGTCCTCGGCAAGGTTCCGCAGCGACTTGCCGATCAAGGGATGGATGCCGCGTTAGCCGGACGCGTCACACTGGGCATGGCGGCGGCCCTTTGCCTCGTGACGGGGCTGGTGTGTTGGGTGGGTCTGAAGCAGGGAACGCCCAGTCAAATCGGAGAGCGTGAACCGCTGCGGGTACTGCTAAAAACCGGGCTTGCTGCCGCTCGTGCTAATCCGCGAATCTGGTTCGCCTACATGCTGCAGTTCGTTTCTTTTGCTGACCGCGTGGTCATCGGCACATTTTTTAGTGCACGCCTTCAACAAACGGCGATTGCGAATGGGCAAACTGTCGCGGAAGCGGTCTCTGCAGCGACCAAGCCTTATGTCATCGCAAATGTGTCGGCGTTACTATTTGCCATCGTGTTCGGATTGATGCTCGACAAGATGAATCGCGTCACCGCCGGTGTGGTCGCCATGGCTGTCGCAGGCGTCGGCTATATCGCCGGTGGTTTTGTGGGTAATCCGACGAGCGAGTGGATTGTCGTCGTCGCGGTCTTGCTGGGCCTCGGCCAAGTTTGCGCCATCATCGCGAGCCAAACCGTGCTCGGACAGGAAGCGCCCCAGGACGTTCGTGGCGCCGTATTCGGACTCGCTGGCATCTTCGCCTCATGCGGCATTTTATTCACCACGGCTGTCGGCGGATTCCTGTACGACATCGTCGGCAAAGGCGCGCCGTTCTTCGTGATCGGTATCGTCAACGTCAGCATTATGATTTTTGGCATTTACTTGCTGCGCTCGAAGTCGAACGAGTGAGACTCCAAATTGCAACCTGCCGTCCACTCACGGAGCCGGATGCGGATGAAGATATCTTGCTCGATGCGTTGCGCGCAGCAGGCATCGATGCGGAAATGTCGGCCTGGCATGACCCGGAAGCCTGGCAGGCTCCGACTTCAACCATCATTCGCTCAACTTGGGATTACATCCATTGTCTGCGGCCTTTTGCCGAATGGGTCGTGAAGGTGTCGGCGGTGGCACCGCTTTGGAATCCTGCAGAGATCATCTTCAACAATCTCCATAAGCGTTATTTGCTCGACCTTGCCTCGCGAGGGGTACCGGTGACACCCACTACGATTCTCGAGCGTGGAAGCGAGGTGAATCTCGCCACCCTCTGCGCTGCTCGAGGATGGAATGATATTGTTATCAAGCCGGCTGTGGGCGCAGGCTCTTTTGAAACGCATCGCGTTCGTGGGTCATCAGTCGAGGCGGCCGTCATGCTTAGCCGTCTCCTCGAGGAGCGCGATGTGCTCGTACAACCTTTTCTAAAAGCTGTTGAAGGGCATGGGGAGCGCGCCCTGGTATGGATCGATGGAGAGTTCACTCACGCTGTGAGGAAGTCGCCGCGCTTCGCAGGGAACGACGAACAAGTATCCGAAGCCATCTCGATCTCAACGGCGGAGCGCTTGGTCGGAGAAGCGGCTCTTTTGCCGATCTCACGCGATTTGCTCTACGCACGCGTCGATGTCGCGCCGGGCGACGATGGCACTCCGGTTGTCATGGAGCTTGAACTCATCGAGCCCTCGTTGTTTTTGAAACAGCACCCGCCTGCATTGCAGCGACTGGTGCAAGGGATTGCTCGCCGACTGATGTAGCGCGGTCACCCTACCATCACGATGGGTAATCCCTCTGGGGATTCGAGGCGGGTGCCCTCGGCCACGCCATGTCTATAAAAAACGAGCGCAGGCCGATCGAATTGGGCTTCGTCATGAATCGCGATGACGAGACCGCCTGCCCGCATCCATATCGCGGGCCAGCACGGGCGCCCTTGCCACGGTTCGGCGCCTAAAGACTGCCAGAAACCGGCGCTGATCTCCGGCGCTGCCGACGGCAGACTGAAGGCTAAAAATTCGCCAAGTGTCGGACTAATGGAAGAGGGATTCCACGCATCATCCTGATGCGTCGCGCGCTCGAGCAGAGTGATCATGTGTCCGGCAGGATCACGTAGCCCGAATTCGTTGAAACAGTCTGCACCTGTCTTGGCGAAGGCGATCACAGCACCAGCCGCGCGATAGGCCTCAAGCGTGGCGTTGACATCATCATGAACACTGGTGAAGGACGGCGACGGAAACTTGTACTCGTGCAAACCGACCGTCACTTGACCCAGGGTGACAACGGCGTACGGATGAGGCCACGCATTATCGGCGCTTCCCCTTGAAAACCCTATCAACTCATAAAAACGTAGCGAGGTATTGAGATCTTGCGTACTGACGCTGATTTCGTGGAATCGTCCAAGGTCGAGCCTAATTGCGGGAGGGTTGGACACGATTATTGATTTATCCCGGCCTGCCAGAGAATGAATGCATATTCCTCAGCAACCTCTCGGTAACGCTCGAAGCGACCGGATTTTCCACCGTGTCCAGCTTCCATATTGGTACGTAGCAGTAGCGGGTTGCGATCGGTCTTTACGCTGCGAAGTTTCGCCACCCATTTGGTCGGCTCCCAGTATTGCACCTGGCTATCCCAAAGACCGCTCGTCACGAGGATCGCTGGATAGTTTTGAGCACTGACTTGATCGTAAGGTGAGTACGACAGCATGTAGTCGTACGCCGCACGGTCTTTACCCGGGTTACCCCACTCGTCGAACTCATTGACTGTGAGCGGGATACTCTCATCGAGCATCGTCGTTACGACATCGACAAACGGTACATGCGCAATGAGCGCCTTATACTCACTCGGCGCAATGTTTGAGATGGCGCCCACTAATAAACCTCCGGCGCTACCGCCTACTCCGAATACCCGTTTCGGATCAGCAATTTTTTCGGTCACTAAGTAACGTGTGACATCGACGAAGTCTGTAAACGAGTTCTTTTTATTGAGCAGCTTGCCGCTCTCATACCAGCTTCGACCCATTTCCTGTCCGCCACGGACATGCACGATCACATAGATAAATCCGCGATCGACAAGCGACAGCACCGCGGAGCGAAAGCCGGGTTCAGACGAAATACCATACGAGCCGTACGCGTATTGATACACCGGGGCTGTGCCGTTGAGTGGCGTCCCGCGACGATAGAGCAAGGTCACCGGAATCTTCGTGCCGTCTCGAGCCGTAGCGAATCGGAAGTCCGCTACGTACTGGGATGCATCAAATCCACCGAGTACCGGTTCTTGCTTGAGCAGCCGGCGCTCACCCGTCGCCATATCGTAGTCGTAGGTGCTCGCCGGAGTGGTCGGAGAGGTATAGACATAACGAACAAGCGTTGTGTTCTGCTCGGTGTTATTACCCAGTGCCATGACGAACGCCGGATCTGCCGCGTCCATCAGGAAGTTCTTTTTCCCATCCCAGGATTGAATACGTATCTTTTGTAGGCCGCCCGATCGCTCAGAAATCGAGAGGTAGTGGTCAAACGCATCAAAACCGCCGATGAAGGCATCATCGCGATGGCTAACCAAGTCTTTCCAAGTGCCGCGATCGTGCACGGTGGCCTTCGGCGCCTCGACAATCCGGAAGTTTTTCGCTTTCCAGTTCGTTCGGATGATGAATCGATCCCCGAGGTCTTCGAGTTGATACTCATGATCGCGTTCGCGCGGCAAAACGACGCGAAACTCCAACTTTGGATCGTTGGCATCCGCATAGCGATACTCACTCGATAGGGTGCTCTGCGAGGCAATGAAGAGGTAGCGATCCGATTTCGACTTCTCAACACCCATGTAAAAACTTTCGTCCTGTTGTTCATAGACGAGGGCGTCGCTGTCTGGGTTGGTTCCGCGCTCATGTCGGAAGACTTTATTGCCGAGTAAAGTCTGAGGATCTTTGCGGATGTAAAGGAGGGTACTGTTGTCATTCGCCCAAGCCACATCCGGCTCGACGTTGGTCAGAACTTCAGGAAGGAATGCACCGGTAGTCAGGTCTTTGATTCTAATTTCATACTGTCTTCGACCTACAGTATCTTCCGCAATCGCTGCCCAGCGCCCATCTAGGCTGACTCCAAGCCCTGCAAGTTGATAAAAATTGTGTCCCTGAGCGCGAACGTTACCGTCGATCAAGATTTGTTCAGGCGCATCTTGGCTGCCTTTCCGTCTCGCGTAAATCGGATACTGCTTACCCGTTTCGTAGCGGGAGTAGTACCAATAACCGTTTCGGAGTTGGGGAACGCTAGCATCATCCTGCTTTAAGCGAGCTATGATTTCTTCGTAAAGTACTTGCTCAAGCGCGCGATACGGTGCCTTGACCGCTTTCATATAGTCGTTCTCGGCCTCGAGGTAGGCGATCATCTCGGGGTTCCTGCGCTCGTCGTCGCGCAACCAGAACCACGGATCGATACGATCACCGAAAGGTGACGTGACGGTGTGTGTGCGTTGCGTCGCTTTCGGAGGTTGAATCTCAGTTGCGTTCACGATGTGGGTTCCTCGATATCCGCCGAAGGCGACGATCAGGGCGACTGCGGCAGACCGAACAAATTTTGAGTAGATCATGATGTCTTGCAGCCTCCGCTTTAAATCAAGAGTTCTGAGGGGGTCGTTCGGCCTGAGCGATCAGGCGATCGAGCATTATCATGGCGCCGATCGAGACCAACGACAACGCCGCGCAAAACCCGAGCACGGGTAAGGGGGTGTCTGCTGCCGCGAAGCCCATCGCTTGCACGGCGATTGCTGCACCTGCCTGCTGCGAAAATCCAATCATCCCGGAGGCGACCCCCGAATAGCCAGGTGCCATTCTGACCGCGGTAGCGGTGATGTGCGGTAAAGACAGCCCCTGCGCGAAAGCGAGGGGGAGCATGGGTCCGAACCACCAGAGCGGATCAGTGAAACCGGCCAATACTAAACCAAAGGCCACACAGGCTGAGGCCGCCTGCAGCCATATTCCGAAGCGAGCGAGACGTTCGATCGCCGCGTGATCCTCCAGTTGCGAGATGCAAAAGTTTCCGAGGAAGTATCCAATCGAGAGAAAAAGGATGTAGATCCCAAAATCAGTCGCGGGCCGGCCCAGCATATCGGCGAGCAAGTAAGGGGCGACAGTGATGAAGCCGAGATACAACGCATAGATAATCGCTGCATCGAGCGCACAACCAAGAAAAGCCCGATTACGAAGGACGCTGGTCGAGGCGCGACCCACCGCAGCCAGGGACATGACGCCCGCATGCGCAATACGAGTCTCAGGCAGAGCGCGCCAAGCCACTGATGCGATGAAGCCTGACGTAACCAGAAGTAATAAAAATGGGGCATGCCACCCTAGTTTTTCGGTGATTAAACCTCCTAGCCACGGCGCGATGGCGGTCCCCATCATCATGAACAGAGTCAGATTAGCGAGCGCTCGAGTTAGATGCCAGTCTCGATAGATATCACCTAAGATTGCGCGAGAGACAGTGGTTGTAGCGGCACATCCTGCCGCTTGGATCGCTCGTGCGAAAATGACGAGCTCGAGAGTCGGCGCAATATAGGCTAGCGCTGATCCTAAAAAGAAAACGCCGATACCCCCGAGCAACATGGGACGACGACCGAAGCGATCCGATAAAGGGCCCGCGAGCGGAATTCCCAAAGCGAATACGAGCAGGAATACGCTGATGACTGCCTGCGTTGCCGCGATGGTTGCCCCGAACTCCTCTCGGATCGCCGGGAGAGCCGAAAGTAGGATCAACGTCGAAACGGGTCCCAGTGCGCTGCATGCGGCCAGCAACGGGAACAGCCCGCGTGGCGACGCGGCGCTTTCGCGAGCTTCGGCAATACTCACACTTCTAAGCCACCGATACAGACGTATTTGAGCTCGGTGTAATCGTCGATGCCGTAACGTGAGCCTTCACGACCCACACCGGATTCTTTGACGCCGCCGAACGGAGCGACCTCTGTCGAAAACAACCCTGTATTGACGCTGACGATGCCGTACTCGAGGGCCTCCTGCAGACGCCAACTACGCGCGAGGTCCCGCGTATAGAAATATGCTGCCAGCCCAAACTCCGTGTCGTTGGCCATACGGATGACATCGTCTTCCGTTTCAAAACGGAACAGGGGGGCAACAGGACCGAAGGTCTCCTCCCGAGCCACCCGCATCGCAGGGGTCACATTGACGAGTACCGTCGGCTCAAAGAAATTACCACCTAGCGCATGAGAATTGCCGCCGCAGGCGATGCTGGCGCCTTTCTCAACGGCGTCGCTGATATGCGATTTTACCTTGGCGAGCGCACAAGCATCGATGAGTGGTCCTTGTTCCGTAGCTCCTGCAAGGCCGTCGCCCACTCGCAGTGTCACGACGGCTTTCACGAGACGCTTGGCGAACTCGTCATAGATGCCGGTCTGAACGTAAAACCGATTGGCGCACACGCAGGTTTGCCCGGTGTTACGATATTTGCTTACCATGGCGCCCTGTACCGCGGCGTCGACGTCTGCATCGTCAAATACGATGAACGGCGCATTGCCGCCCAACTCCATCGATACCTTTTTAACGGTCCCCGCGCACTGCGCGAGTAGTTTTTTTCCGATTGCCGTTGAGCCAGTAAAACTGAGCTTGCGGACGAGGGGATTCGACGTTAACTCGTCTCCGATCGCCTCTGCGTCACCCGGGACGACGTTGAAAACACCTGCTGGAACGCCTGCGCGACTCGCGAGTTCTGCCAGCGCCAGCGCAGAGAACGGCGTTTGCGGTGCGGGCTTCGAGACAAACGTACATCCTGAGGCGAGGGCCGGCCCTAGTTTTCGCGTAATCATCGCCGCGGGGAAGTTCCAAGGTGTGATGGCGGCTGCGACGCCAACAGGCTGGCGCAGGACGAGCAGTCGCGAGTCGGCTCGGAAAGTCGGGATGACGTCACCATAAGCGCGCTTGCCTTCTTCGGCAAACCATTCGATGAACGAAGCTGCATACGCGACCTCACCTTTTGCTTCGGCCAGAGGCTTTCCTTGCTCTGCCGTCATGATGACGGCGAGGTCATCAGTGTGAGCGATCATCATCTCCGCGAATCGGCGGAGAATCGTCGCTCTCTCCTTAGCCGTTTTACGCGCCCAGAGGGGCTGGGCCTTCGACGCTGCCTCGATAGCGCGCTGAGTCTCGATCGCTCCCATGACGGGCACTTCGCCGACTAGTGAGCCGTTCGCTGGATTCAGGATGCGGACTTTTGTGCCGTTATCTGCCGAGTGCCACTCACCATTGATGAAGGCTGCTTCGCGAAGGAGTGCGGGATCTTTGATTTTTAGAGTTGTCATGTCTGGATACCATACTGTGCGCGATGGTCGTGCAAGGCGTGAAGATGTTCTGCGGGAAGGGGCTCTCTTCCTGTCGTTACGCGCGAAAGAATATCGATCAGATCTGTGAGCGTCAGCAGGCTGATGCAGCGAAGCCCGAACTCCGCCTCGACTTCTTGAACTGCGGAGCGCGCGCCTTGCCCTCGCTCCTGCCGATCGAGTGCGAGTAGAACGGCGACAGGCTCGGCGCCTGCACGACGAATGAGCTCCACTGACTCACGAATGGCCGTACCGGCCGTGATGACATCATCGACGATCACCACTTTTCCGGCGAGTGCCTGACCGACCATCTGCCCGCCTTCGCCATGGTCTTTCGCTTCCTTGCGGTTGAACGCCCAAGGCAGATTTCGGCCGTGTCGCTCCGCATAGGCGATCGCAGCTGCCGACACCAATGGGATTCCCTTATACGCAGGGCCGAACAACATGTCGAAGGGCAGCCCCGATGCGTGAAGGGCGTCTGCGTAGCATTGACCGAGTACGGATAGTGCCTCCCCATCGTTGAAGAGCCCGACATTAAAAAAATACGGACTCTCTCGACCCGACTTCAACGTGAATCGGCCGAAGCGAAGCGCGGCGCGGGCGAGGGCGAGATCGATGAATCTTAGTTGGTAGGGCTGCATCCCGGTATCATATCGCGGTGCGCATCATTACCCTGAATGCCAATGGCATCCGCTCAGCAGCGGCCAAGGGGGCGTTCGCCTGGCTCCGGCAACAAGATGCAGACGTCGTGTGTATTCAGGAGACCAAGGTCCAAGAACCCCAGCTCGAGGGGCACGATATCAATATTCCGGGATATCACCGTTATTTCTTCGACGCCCAGCGGCCCGGTTACTCGGGGACCGCCCTCTACTGTCGGCGTAAGCCGACCGAAATCAGCCGTGGTTTCGGCGTCAACGAGTTCGATGACGAGGGTCGTTATCTCGAGGCTCGGTTTGGCGAAGTCTCAGTCGTCTCCCTGTATCTGCCCTCGGGATCATCAGGGCCGGAGCGGCAGGCCTCCAAGTTTCGATTTCTCGACGCGTTCATGATGCATCTTAAGCGACTGCGTCGTCGTCGGTTTGAATATATCCTCTGCGGCGACTGGAATATTGCGCACAAAGAAATCGATCTTAAGAACTGGAAGTCAAACCAGAAAAACTCCGGCTTCCTGCCCGAAGAGCGCGCCTGGATGGATGAGCTCCTCGGCTCAGCGGGATATGTCGATGCCTTCCGAGAAGTAAATCCGGAGCCCGATCAATACACATGGTGGTCGAACCGCGGCCAAGCTTGGGCGAAGAATGTCGGGTGGCGCATCGACTACCAGATCGTCAGTAAGGGTCTCGCGGGGGTCGCGCGATCGGCTCATATTCACAAATCGACCCGGTTTTCCGATCACGCACCGCTCATCATCGATTACGACCTTCGCGGATGAACGACACTACTAAGCCCGGTCTTCGCCAGATTCTTTCGAGTCCGCGCCTCGGCGCCGTGCTGGTAATGGGCATGGCCTCAGGTCTGCCGTACAACCTCACCGAATCAACGATGCAGGCATGGCTCAAAGATGCCGCTATATCGAACACGACGATTGGGTGGTTATCGCTTATCGGCCTTTCGTATACTCTGAAGCCTCTTTGGGCACCACTGCTCGATCGTTACTCGCTACCATTTCTCGGCCGGCGCCGCGGTTGGATCCTGCTCTTTCAAATTTCGCTTGCTGTAGCGCTCGCAGTGATGGCGACGCATGGTCCCGAGCAAGGACTCGCGCCTTTCGCGGTGCTTGCCTTAGTCGTGGCGGTGCTGTCGGCATCACAGGATATCGTCATCGATGCGTGGCGCACCGACCTTGTTTCGCCTACAGAGCGCGGCCCGGCTGCCACGGCGGCCAACCTTGGTTATCGTCTCGCGAGTTGGTTTTCATTTGCCGGTGCGCTGGTCCTCGCCGATTTGGTCGGTTGGCGTCAGACCTATTTTGTGATGGCTGCAGGCATGCTCGCCATCAGCGCCGTTACCTTTCTTGCCCCAGAACCCAAGCTTCATGCCCCGCCACCACGAACGCTGCACGAGGCGGTTACCGGGCCTCTACGTCAATTGTTGGCTGGGCAGGGGATGCTGCTGTTGTTGCTGACGATCGTTCTGTACAAAGTTGGGGATGCCTTTGCACTGAAATTACTCACACCGTTTCTGATGGATGTCGGATTTACGAAAATAGAAATCGGTGTCGTCACCAAAACGGTGATGTTAGTCGCCAACGTCACAGGTGCCATCGTGGGTGGGCTGTGGTTAGTAAACCTCGGGCTGGTTAGAGCATTACTTGTGTTCGGAGCTGCCCAGGCTATCGCCAATCTTGGCTATTTTGTGGTTGCGACCCAGGGCGACAATGTGACCCTGATGGCAGCGGTCATATTTCTCGATAACTTCGTCGGCTCAATGGGAAATACGGCGCTCGTGGTGCTCATCATGAGTATCTGCGATGTACGATTCAGTGCGTTTCAGTATGCAGTGCTCTCCGCCTTAGCCGTCCTGCCTCGTAATTTACTGGGTGTACCCGCCGGCATCTTTTCGGATGCGCTTGGCTGGGCGCCGTTCTTTGTTTTGACATTCTTCACCGCGTTGCCGGGTCTTGCCATGATCTGGTGGCAACGCCACCGTATTGCACTTCTCGACTTGCCGAAAAATTGAGTCCACCGTGGTCGAATCCTTCCTAAAATTCTTTATCGTCTTTTTCTTAGTGGTCGAGCCAATTTCACTCGTACCGGTTTTCGCGAGTCTCACAGAGGGCGCGAATGCGGCCTATCGCAAGCGCATGGCGATCAAGTCTGTCTTGGTCGCCGGGCTCATCATTCTGGGGTTCGCGTTGAGTGGTGCGGCATTTCTCGCGGCCATGGGTATCAGTATCGATTCATTTCGTATCTTTGGTGGGCTGTTGTTGTTTCTTGTTGCACTTGAGATGGTCTTCGCTCGAGAGTCGGGAACCCGAACA
>Ga0163212_1001539_pt1 | contig 10216 bp, 6 predicted proteins | sample Malawi_45m_30L_FD_113532 | JGI IMG/M metagenome (GOLD analysis project Ga0163212, IMG submission 113532) | Freshwater microbial communities from Lake Malawi, Central Region, Malawi to study Microbial Dark Matter (Phase II) - Malawi_45m_30L | ecosystem: Environmental > Aquatic > Freshwater > Lake ...
CTTCGTGACTTCGGCTATGACACCGTTGTCTTCGAAAAAGACTCCGAGGTCGGTGGTGTTTGGGCAGCATCCCGACGATATCCAGGTCTCACCACTCAAAATGTACGCAGTACCTACGCCTTTACTGACTTTCCATATCCCAAAGGCACCCCCGAGTGGCCCTCTGGTGAACAAGTACAACGCTACATTGCAGACTATTGCACTCACTTCAAAATCAATGACCGAATCCATCTAAACACTTCCGTTGATGGGGCGAGCCAAGACTCCGATGGCCGATGGACACTTGCCGTATCTAAAAATGGCCAGCGCCGCGAGGAGAAGGTTGATTACCTGATTGTGGCTAATGGCATCTTTTCTGATCCCTTTGTGCCTTCCTATTCTGGCGAGAAAGAATTCATCGCCGCCGGTGGGAAAATCATGCATACTATTAATTTTCACGACCTAAATGAGGTCAAAGGCAAGAATGTTATCGTTGTTGGATATGGCAAGAGTTCTTGTGATGTCGCCATGGCAACAGTTAACACTTCGGCAAAAACCACAGTCGTTGCCCGACATTTGCTTTGGAAAGTCCCAAAGAAACTCAAGGACAAATTAAATTACAAAATGCTCTTCCTGACACGTATGGGGGAGGCATTATTTCCATACATCGAGCGGAAAGGTTTTGAAAAATTCTTGCACGGAAAAGGAAAGGCTGTTCGAAATGGCATGTTGGGAAGTGTGGAGAAAGTAATCTCAAAGCAGTTGATGTTTGACGAATTAAACTTGCATCCACACAACTCGTTAGAAACCATTACTCGTTCCACCGTCTCATTGGCTACTGACGGCTTCTACAAAGCTGTAAAGGCAGGTCGTCTAAACGTCGAGCGCGATACCGAGATCACACGACTCGAAGCAGGCAAGGCTCATCTCGCCAATGGGAAGGTGCTCCCAGTCGATTACATCATCTGCGGCACTGGGTTCCATCAAAGAGTGCCGTTCTTTGATAAGGCGATGCATGACCGCGTTACTGACGCCCGGGGGAATTTTAGACTTTTCCGACAAATCCTTCCTCTGGATGTGAAGAATTTGGCTTTCAATGGATATAACTCTTCATTCTTCAGCCAGATGAATGCAGAAATTGGCGCACTTTGGATTGGTGCCCTCCTCAGAGGTCAAGTTGCCTTGCCACCAAAGGAAGAACAAGCCCGCCAGGTTGATTTGAGATTAAAGTGGATGGAAGAACGAACCGATGGCAAGCACGCCAAAGGCACAAATATCATCCCGTTCTCAATGCACAACATCGACGAATTGCTCTCTGACTTGAGGACTCACGTCAGTCGAGTGACACGCTTCAATGAATGGAATCTGCCAATCAATCCAAAGAACTACGCCAAAGTAGTTCGAAAGGTGATCAAGCGCGCTAGTTAATCAAAGTACCTGTGGTTTCCTTTTTGCGAGGTCAACCTTCTAGGAGAGGAATCGCAGGGACAGCTTGCTCTGGTCCCATCGCGGAGTAACCACCATCAGCAGCCCAATCGGCTCCGGTTACGACAGAGGCAGCATCACTTGCAAGGAACGCAATAACCTTGCCAATTTCCTCTGGGTCGCCGACTCGTTGAGTGAAGTGGAATGGTGCTGCTACTCGGTCGGTCTTTTTTCTATCATCCTTGGAGAGCATCTCCATGATTGCTGACCAAGTCCATCCTGGTGATACGGAGTTAACTCGGATTCCATCTGCTGCGTAATCCATCGCCTGATTGCGAGTTAACTGCACCATGCCTGCTTTCGAAACTGGGTATACCCAACGTCCGGTCTGTGCCACTTTCGAGGAAATGCTTGAGAGATTGATGATCACACCCTTGCCTGACTTCTTCAAGTGAGGTCTGGCCAGTTCCCCAGCGATAGCCGCGCTTACTAAGTTGATGTTTAAGGTGGAGAGCCACTGTTCACGCGTACTCGCGGCCCCGGCGTCGTTATAAGAGGCGGCAAGATTAACCAGCACATCTAGTCCACCAAAATTTGATACTGCTGCTGAGATAGTCGAACTGAGGTCCGAGTCAACAGTGACATCCCCTTTGAAGAACCGCCCTTTAGCGCCCAGCGGTGATACAGCTGCTTCTCCACCCGCCTCATCAATATCCATCACAGCAACATTTGCACCAGCAGCAGCCAGTTCCTTCACGACTGCTTTTCCAAAGAGTGTTGCCCCACCAGTGACTAGGGCAGTTTTTCCAGAAAGTGCTGAAGTCGACATGATTTCTATCCCCTCTATGAGGTCTGCAACGCTACCGCCCTTTCCTGTTTGACCCAAGAGAATTTCTCAAGATCTGCTGTCATTGAGCAATTAGTAAAAGCCAATAAAGCTGGGAGCGCATCAATTCCTTGGTAGCGGGGGCAGGATTTGAACCTACGACCTCTGGGTTATGAGCCCAGCGAGCTACCGAGCTGCTCCACCCCGCGTCGGTACTGCGGATAGTAGCGGTTAACGTCGCTGCGCTGAAATCGCTGCTTCAATCGCTGACTTGAGACGCGCCTGCGCCTTTCCATAAGCCGTGAAATCTCCGGCTTTGAGTGCGGCATCAGCATCACGCAACGCTTGTTGTGCACTCCGCAGTGCTGCATCGAGCGCTGCATTGCCTGTACTTGTCGTACCAGTACCACTTGGTGTTTCACCCGTGGTTCCACTTCCCTGCGACGAGGTACCTGTTCCTAGTTCACCACCAGAATTACCGCCGAATACCTGATCAAGAGCGCCAGCAACAGTGTCAGCGAAACCGATTTGGTCACCAAATGAGACCAACACTTTTTGCAGGAGTGGATATGCCGCAGTATTTGCAGTCGCTTGGACATATACAGGTTGGACGTAGAGAAGTCCGCCACCAACTGGAAGGGTCAACAGGTTTCCGAGAACTACATTCGCGCCACCTTGACGGAGAAGTGAAAGTTCGAGTGCAACTTCTGGCTTAGCCTCAAAGTTTGATGCAACTTGTGATGGACCAGCTACGTTTGTGGATCTTGGTAGGACAAGAACACTCCACTTGCCATAACCCTCGCCAGGATCTGAACCAACTACCGCAAAGGCACTCAAATTCTCACGGCCACCGCGGGGAACGAACGGCGTTGAAATCTTAAATGAAGGCTTCTCTTCACCAGGAAGTGCCATCGTGTAGTAATAAGGCGGTTGGGCGCCAGCATTTGCGCCGAGGGTCGAAGGATCACGTGGGATACGCCAGAAGTCCTGTCCGCTATAGAAAGCGCTTGCAGTACCAACGTGGTACTCAGAGAGAATCTCTCGTTGTAATCTGAACATATCTTCTGGGTATCTAACATGGCTGACGAGTGCATCACTCATCGCCGATCGAGGCTTAACGGTGCCGTCGAATGCCTTGCTCCAAGCTTTAAGGACAGGGTCCTTCTCGTCCCATGCATAGAGCGTGACTGTGCCATCGTAGGCATCAACCGTTGCTTTCACAGAGTTTCGGATGTAGTTGACTCGTTGGCTTCCGCTTGTAGCAAAGAGCGAAGTTTGAGTGAAGTCATCTGTCACCGCAGTAGCAAGTGTGCTTCGCCGTGAATATGGATATCCAGCGCTAGTGGTGTAGCCATCTAGTAACCAAACAACTTTTCCGTCAATAACTGCAGGATATGGATCGCCATCAAGAGTGAGCCATGGCGCAACTTTCTCGACTCGCTCGCGAGGATTACGGTTATAGAGAATCTTTGAGTCAGGACGGATCAAATTCGAGAGCAGAATTCGTTGCTCTTGATAGTTGATCGCAAAGAGCAATCGGCTGAAAATCGAGCCCACTGGTACGCCACCACTGCCGGTGTAGGTGTAGTTAGCCTGGCCATTAGGCGACTTATCATCCGGATAGTCAAATTCGATTGGCTCGGTGCTAGTGCTACCGACTATGGAGTACTCCGGGACATTCTCACCAAAATAGATGCGCGGTTGGAATTCACCGAGGCCCTTTGTCGGCGGGATATCTCCGAGAATGAAGTTGGGTTTTCCATCAGCATCACGTGAATTTCCATAAGCAGCAACGAAACCAAATCCATGGGTATAGACCAAGTGGTCATTAATCCAGTTTCGCTGTGGATTACCCAGGATATTTAGTTCACGAACCGCGACTACAGCATCGCGCTGGACACCATTAAGGGTGTAGCGATCGATATCGAGCGAAGAGGAGAAGGTGTAGTAAGGCTTGATCTGCTGGAGTTGGCGAAATGTCGCTGAAAGGACATTGGGATCCATCAAGCGAATGTTGTTGATGGTTGCTTTGTCATCAGAGAGCTGACCCGCGCTGGTCTGGATTGTCGCGTTGTAATCCTTCACCTCAAGATCGGTCAGATCATAAGCAGATTTTGTTGATTCGATATTTCTTTGGATGAAAGGAGCTTCCTTGGAAGATTCAGAGGGACGAACTTGGAACTGTTGAATCAGAGCCGGATAAATGCCTGAAATAAGCAGTGATGAGACAAGAAGAAGCGCGGTGCCCGCAGCAGGAAGAACCCACGAACGGCGGAGAATGTTCGCGAAGAATAGGAGGGCACAGATGACGGCGATTCCAGAGAGGATCGCTTTTGCCGGAAGCACAGCGTTGACATCGGTGAAGGTGAGACCTGTGATCAGTCGACTCTCCTTGAGCGAGAGTGCGTAGCGATCGAACCAATAGGCAACGGCTTTGAGCAAGACAAAGATTCCAAGAAGGACAGAGAGTTGGACTCGCGCTGCCACAGTTGTGCGATCCTCACGGACCTGTGGGCGGATACCACCGTAGAGATAGTGGACTACGACTGTTGCGATGAGAGTAAGGATGAGAGTTGAAATCGCCCATCCGATCAACGCTTGATAGAACGGTAGCTTGAAGAGAAAGAACGAGATATCAAGACCGAATTGCGGATCCTTCGAACCAAACTCGCCACCATTTCTAAAGAGCAACCAGTCGCGCCAGAGGTTCGTTGCTGAGGATCCCGCGAAATAGAAGAAGACAAGAGAGGCACCAATCGTGATCCAACGTTTGATTGGGTCAATCTGTGCCCGGTAACGCTCGAGATTATCCGCTTCGACCGTGAGCGGTACATAGATCGGTCGCTTGCGATAGGCAATCACTATATTGGTGACGAGAATCAGCGAGGTGAGCAATCCGAAGATAACGAAGAGGGATGCTTTAGTAAGTAGCACTGTCGACCAGACCGTGGTGAAATCAACGGATTTGAACCAGAGGTAGTCGGTATAAAAACCGCTCAGTGAGACCAAGATCGTTGCGATGACACCGAGGGCGATGAGGGTCAGCGCAAAGGGGCCGGGGCGCCTGCGTCTTCCGCCAGTTCGATTTCCAAAACCTTTAAATGGATTGTTGAAACCGCTATTGGAAAAATCACCGAAGGTCATGGGCAAACCCTAGCCAAAGTAAACGGCGTCGCTAACCAGAAGCTTGGCAACCAGGGAGCGAGGCTGGCTCCTTTGACCGAAGAGCAGCGATGGCCTCTTTGAGCGACTTCACAGGAACGACTTGAAGTCCTTTCGGAATGTGACGGATCTCGTCGCAATTGTCGAAAGGCGCAAGGAAGATTGTTGCGCCCTCTCTCCGTGCGCCAATCATCTTGCTCTCGATCCCACCAATTGCTCCCACCTCACCGTTGGTGTTGATCGTTCCGGTGCCGGCGATCTTGCGCCCCCGAACGAGATCTTCTTCGGTCATCTTCTCAATTACGCCGAGTGTGAAGATCAGGCCCGCGCTAGGACCACCCGTGTCTTTGATTCGAATCTTCACATCAATCGGAAAGTCAAAGGTAGTAGTCAGAAATATCCCTATAGCTGCACCGAGTGAATTCTCCATCAATCTGACTTGAGGTATCGATATTCGCTCACCATCTCGCTCAATCACTAGAGAGACTGAATCCCCCGAATTCTTCTCTCGAACTGCATCGACGATCTGCTCGACACGATCAACTTCTTGCCCGTCAATCGCAACGATGAGGTCGCCCTCTTTGACGCGGTCATGAGCATCGGATTGCTTCAAGAGATCCACGATCTTGGCTCGTGACGGAACTTCGTAGCCGAGGAAGGTTAATGCGTTGAAGATCGCACTCTCTTGCGAGCCGGTCATCTCTTGACTCTCTTGCTTCTTGATTTCACTGGCAGGTTGATTCTCTGGATAGACCGAATCTCTCGGCAATACTGTCTCATCACCATCAATCCACGCCTTGAGGATTTCGAATCCGAATACTTTCGATTTTGGCGTTGTGACATAGACAGTCGTCAGAAAGAGCTTTCCCCCTTGCTTGAATTCACTCTCATTTTTAGATTGGAATTCCTTGGGGACGGTGATCATCGAACCAAGGACGTTCTCCGGATCACCAGGTTCAAAGATCACATAAGGCAAAGGAAGAAGGGCTGCCAGAGCAAGTGCCAACAGAAGGATGGAGGTGATAACTTTCGAAGGTCTAGTTCGAAGCGGCGTCAGTTGATCGCGTCGCGAATTGAGAAGCCGTGCCAGAGTGAAACGGGGCATCAGCGCTCTTTATCGTCAAACGACTTTTGAAATTTCTGAAATCTATCCACCGAGCGATTAGTTTGATTTTCATACCGCGATTTGAATTTTGAGACCCAGATGACATAGCCAACAGATCCAATAAATGCGAAGAGTGGAATCAGCCACCAGACGAATGCAGAGAGTGGTCGATTCTCTTCAGTTGCAAGATTGATGATTAATGAATTGATGAGAAACGCGCCCTGAGGGAGTTCTGCGAGGGTCGAGGAGAGCGCCATAACCGAAGATTATGGGATGGGAATAGACCTGCGCAGGACGAGGTTGGAGCAGATAATCTGCCACATCACCCTTAGGGACTATCCCGAGGTTTGAATGAGGAAGATGCGAGGAGTCGATGATGGCGAAGGATTTTGGCTTTCGTCCGAATTCTTCTGATGAACCTGAGGATTCCTCGAATCCCGATAACTCCTCTGAGGGTGGTGATAAGGGCAACGAGCCAGTGCAGCCACCATTTCAATTCGATATCAATCAAGTCTTTGAAACGCTCAAGAACATGGGAATCCAAACTCCAGATCTACCTGATCAAGTTAAAGATCAACTGAATTCCTTGACCGCGATGGCTCAAGGAATGCTTGCTGGTGGTGATGCACCATTCAACCTCCCCGTCGCCGCCATCCGAGATATCTCTCGAAGAACCCTCGCTTCACATGGTGAATTACCCGTCGGCAATTTTGATAATGATTCGATGGCGGGAGCGCTAGGAGTCGCTGAGATATGGGTTGATGAAGTGACAACACTTCCTCGAGCAGGTGGTGAATCAGCAACACCCAAGGTGGCACGAAGTCGAAGTGAGTGGATTAACTATTCACTTGATGGCTGGCAGTCATTTACCACTCCCCTTGTTGAAGGAATTGGAAAGTCGATGTCTGAAGTGATGAACTCGATGACCAACAACCCAGAGATTGCGAACGAGATGGGTGGCGCAGCCAAACTCTTTGATCCTTCGAAGATGATGGCAGCTGTTATGGGTACGATGATTCGAACACAACTCGGCAGATCGGTCGGCAACTTCGCTGCAACTGTGACCAGCGCTCACGACGCAGCAATACCTCTCTCAGATCAACATGCTCCCTTCTTGATCCCAGAGAACGTAAGGGCGTGGGGTGATGGACTAGGCATAGATCAGCGTGAAATCGAGATCTTTCTAGCTCTTCGCGAGAGCGCCGCATCAAGACTCTTCGCCGCTACACCGTGGCTTGCTCAATACATGCGCTCACTCGTAGCTAACTACGGCAGTGGCATCAGCATCGATATTGATTCAATGCAACGGCGAACAGAGGATGCACTTTCTCGGGGCGAGATGGATCTCAACGATCCAGCCTCTATGCAGAATGCAATCGCAGAGGGAATCTTCACGCCAGAGGCGAGTGAGAAACAGAAAGAGTCACTTGCGCGACTTGAGATGATCCTTGCCTTGATCGAAGGCTGGATTGATCTCGTTGTCGTTGCAGCTGCTGGAAATAGGCTTACATCTCTATCGAAACTACAGGAGACACAGCAACGACGTCGCGCTACACAATCGCCAACTCAACAACTCTTTGCATCGCTTATTGGCCTTGAAGTCTCGCCCCGAACTATCCGTGAATGCATCGCTTTCTGGCGACGGATCTCAGATTTGGTTACGCTGGAAGACCGTGACCGACTCTGGGAAGAGGCATACGCACTCCCGATTCCCTCAGAGATTGCAGATCCTGAAGGTTTTCTTAGAGGCCGAAGCGCGCCTGACGATCTCTCTTCGCTTTAATCAAGCCACCTGTTGTTCGAGCTGATTCAGCTACTTGATCTGTTTACCAAGTTTGGCGACGAAAACCTGGCGTCGAGTTCTCTGACCAATTAGCGAAGTCCCCGGGCGCTGCTCGCTATCTGCCTTCCCCTTGCAGATAATGAACTGTTTTCCGAGGACTTCGTGGGCACAAACTAGGACAGCAAAGAGGAAAAGGCAATCAAGGAAAGTTTGCCGACACGCCCGAAAACCTTAAATCTCAACTTCAGGTCAAATTTTGTTGGATGTCAGAGATGTCAGAAGAGTTTCCACATGCGAGGGATGTCATACTTTCTCGACGAAGTGAGTGACTTTTCCTGGCTCGCCTTTGATTGCTGAGGAGTTGTGGATGACGGCAATGCCATCCAAATGCGTGGATAACTTCATCCAAGAAACTCTCTTCGAACCTACCCTCGCCGACATGCGAGATCAGGTATTGAGACCACGCCATGGAGAAAAGAAGAGCCGATCGTCCAAAGGGTCTGAGTCAGACTCCTTTTTCACTACCGTCCACGACATCCCAGTTCGCGTCATTAAGAGCAAAAGGCGCAAACGGAACATAGCGGCCTACCGCGAGAACGGCTCAATCGTCATTAGCGTCCCTTTTCGAACTACAAGGGCCCAGATTTCCGAGCTCATCCCTGAGATGGTTGGCAAAGTAATCGCCAATGAGAAACGTGCCCGACGCAGTGAAGCCGACCTGGAAGAAAGGGCTCATGAGTTGATGCTCCAGTATCTCCCCGAAATCACCGAGCGGCCCCTCTCGATAGGCTGGCGAACGATGAATGAACGCTGGGGCTCATGCACCACCATAGATCGCACCATTCGAATCTCGGATCGACTGGCGAGCGCACCTAAATATGTCCTTGACTACGTCTTGGTCCACGAATTGATCCATCTTCGGACTTCCGGCCACGGCGAGGATTTTCAGGAGTTCTTGGCCAGGTATCCCGATGGGCCGAGAGCTGAAGCCTTCTTGGAGGGCTACGAGGCAGGAAAATCCGAGTAAGCGCCTTGAGAATCAGAGATTTCCCCTGGTATAGGCCATGAAAGCCAGTTCTTGGGGCTTTTGTGAGGAAGGCGGGGTTGGAAATCCCACGCTCACGCGTGAGGCGGGGGTATGGTGAGGGTATTCGCCGCCCGGCGACGTCGCCCTAGATCGATCAGAAGCAAGGCGATGAAGGGAAGGAAGTAGAGATGACCGAGAGCTACAAAGGCGAGGCCTACTGCGTTAAGTGCAAGGAGAAGCGCCAGTTCGAAGGGACCGTCAAGGTCTCAGATTCAGGCCGTCGTATGGCACAGGGCATCTGCCCCGTCTGCGGCACCAAGGTGAACCGCATCCTCGGAAAAGCCTGATTCACAGCATCTGCCAGTTCCTCATTCGCTAGTTCCTGCATCAACAGCGTAACGGGGCCCTAGCAGGCTCGAGTATTCACAACTAAAGGACCACTCCGTAATCGATCGGGGTGGTCCTTTACCTTTGCCCATTCACAAATATCCATTTACGAACATCCATTTACAAATATCCATTCACAAATAGGCAGGGGTTCACAGTTCATGGTCGCTCATCGAGATCGCACCGGATCTCTCCAACTCTGGTCTCAACGAGTCGAACCGGACTCGACCTCCGATGAGAAGAGAAGGCTCGATTACTACCCCGCTCTCGCTAACGGGGTCGAAGTGCTTCACATGGGCGAGCGCAGGCTGGGTGAGCGAATCTGGGTGGGGGGGGAATTCGAGAGGGCATTAAGATCACTCGATTCCTCGCCTTCTACGGACTCCATGAAAATTCCGATCGCATCTCAATCTTCCCAGCGCTTCGCGCGATCAATGGCAGGCGAAGTGTTCGATCGATCTCAGAGGCGCTCTCACTCGATGGCGAAAAACTTTTTCGTCTTTTCGAAAAACTCCATCAAGA
>Ga0163212_1001541_pt1 | contig 10211 bp, 8 predicted proteins | sample Malawi_45m_30L_FD_113532 | JGI IMG/M metagenome (GOLD analysis project Ga0163212, IMG submission 113532) | Freshwater microbial communities from Lake Malawi, Central Region, Malawi to study Microbial Dark Matter (Phase II) - Malawi_45m_30L | ecosystem: Environmental > Aquatic > Freshwater > Lake ...
AGACGTCGGACCACCCTGTTTTCATAGCGCTCAAAAAGTTGCGAGAAAAGGCCTTTCAAGGGCAAATAGCTTTTTCCCAACAACTGCCTTGGCAGGTCTTCATGGGCGTCATAAATAACCTTTTTGCCTTTTTTTTTCAATTTAGGTGCTATCCGAAGCAATTCAGGGTCGTGCAAATGGTACAGGTCGCCGTCCAATTCGATCCCCTTTTGGTAAACATGGTTCACCGTGTGCGACATTCTTTGGAGGCGCCTTCCTGTTCTTGTGGGAACAGAGTGAATTATTACGTTGGCTTCTTGACGTTCCTCAACGCCCGCTAACACCAAATGCACTTCCGCCTCAGGAAATCGTCTTGCCAAGGAGCAGCATTCCTTCAAGAAAATTCGAACATCTCGGTCAGGATGGGCACTGCTGAGGTGTATAATTTTTATTTTTTTAACTGACATGATTGGTATTAAACGTTTTTTTTGTTCGAGTTAATACCGGCAGTTTATCCCTGAACAAGAGGAACAGGCCCGTTGTCAACAGCCACCCCCCGCTTGCGAGGTTCGTTTCGAGTGATGTAGAACTCAACATCAAAACAGGAAAGGCATTGAATGTAAATTTATAAACATCAAATCCAGCATATATCGATTCTATGAACAGCAGAACAATGGCCAATAGGAACGCAGCTAAAACAAGTCCAGGAAGTCCAAAATTAGCGTATCCACGCATGAAACTGGCAACATTTACAGATCCGACAAGCCCATGTTTCGCATTTTCTTTGTAGATATAAGGATACAATTCACGGGCATAATCGTGGTATTCCCCTCCGGTCAACTTTGAGACGGCCTTATACCCGTTCCCATAGAGATATGGCTTTTCATTCGGGATGAATTCAAACCACTTAGCAACAGTTTTACCTGGTACAACGGAGACCCTCTTCAACAAGCCTCCAAACAAACGGTCAACAAGGCCACTTGGACTAGGTTCTTTCTCGTACTCCAATCGAATATCATTGAACCCTCCCCGCAAGGTAACGTTCTGCACATAGAACAAGGTAACAACCACTGTTAAAGCGATGATGCCCGACATGATGAGATATCCCCATCTTTTAGTTATGAATGCGAGAATTCCCAAAGGCATCAGGATCACGAGAATAAAACTCTTCTGCATCATGAGGAAAGCATAGATCACCGCGATCGGAAAAAAAATCCAAAACCATTTGTGGTCTTTTCGAATGAATAGAATGGCAAGTGTAAATGGAATTAGAGATTTGAGGTTCCAGCTCATCATGTAATTGACCCAGATTGGCATATTTTCCGTAATGTTGCGACGAATTATAACTACCTCACTTAATTTCAACGCTTTATAAGCATCCCATGTCGGAATGTTTCCGAGAAAGATAAAATGTATTGCGATTCCTAGCAACGATGCAACTGCAAGGTACTCAACCTTCAACTGATTTCCGATAATTTGGAGCCAGCCGAATTGTTTTCTGGAAAAACCAAGTTTTCCGTTCAACACCAAAATGGCGACATAAAAAGCTATGAATGCTGAAAAATAAAGCAATAAATTCGGAACATATTGCCAACCGGATGCTTGGATAACGCCATACAGCAATAAGAGGAATACGAGCGAATAAATTACGAGCAACAGGTGTTTTCTCTGTACTTCTCCTAATAGTTCTTTCATCACTTACTCGTTAATGATTTTTCATAGATTCTAACTTGTGTAAGCATCAACATAAAATAGACCGAATAATTGATCAAATCGATCACAAGATAATATAAGAGGAATTCTTCGACCGGTAAATTTTTGAAAAATAACAACGTCAGAATACTGATAAAATAGAAAAATTGCCATATGCTGCTCATCCTGATCTTTTCCAGAGCGTTGAAAGTAATGCTGAGCGGCGAAACAAGGAACTTTAGCGCATAGGAAGCAACCAAGATCTGGCTCATAACACCGGATAACATCCATTCATCGCCAAAGACAAGTTTGAACACCGGAACGCTAAGAAAATAACCCGCGAGAACCATCGTTACCGCTATTACCCCAAGGAATTTCGCCGTTTTTTTGATCTGTCCAAAGATGGACTTACGTTCTCGTATCCTCTCCGACAGGTACTGAAACAATACCTGCGATACAGACACTGAAACCAGTGCCAGAGGCAACGCTAACACCATTCTGCTTAAGTCCAAATAACCCGTTATTTTTTCACCGTAGAAATTACTCACCATTAACACGGGTAGCGACAAACTCATGGAATTCAAAAGCGCTGGCAATGTATTGTATATGGGAAAGTCTTTGTAGCGTTTCAGTAATGCTACCATCTTCGCTTTTTTAACCCATTCGAATTGAAAGCCGTTTCTCCTCAATTGGAAAAACCCGCTGATAAAATTCATAAGATCTCCAATGATGGCTCCAAAAATCAATCCCACCGAACGAAAGTTGACCCCCATGCTCATCTGAACGATACCTTCGCCACCTCTACGAACCACTTTGTTAATGGAAGAAACTTTGAATGCTTTTTTTCGAATCAGGTAGTAATTGACAGACTGATAGCAAGAATAGAAAAAAATCGAAGCCGGTAAAAAGTAAAACAACCAGAGTGCATGAGAATTTAGCTCGAAACAGGCCAGCAAATGCTCTCCAAAGAAAAAAAACAGCAGCGATGTCAGAACTGCCATAAGAAAGGATATCCCCCAACTGATAATAACCAGATTGGCGGCATCTTCGTCCTTTCGAGGCAACATGACGGTGCTCTCGTAGCGGAGGGTCGAAACCGAAACAACAATACCCAACAACGAGGTATAAACAGCAAAAACACCAAAGTCCTCAGGTGTGTATATCCTCCTAAGAAACGGTTGCAACAGAATGGGAATGAACTGAGCCACCACAGTTCCCGTGATTAATATGAGCGAGTTCTTCAGCAACTCCGGCCAATTAAATCGTTTAAGAACGTTGTTAATCATGTCTTAGACACAGCATTATACAGAACAAATTAACTCAACTTTTTCTTATCAACCCAATTTTCGGGGATATGAGACTGACAAATATGATCCGGCAGAGTTCTTGTGGCGCCGAAATGCTATCCCAACCAAAGCTACAAAAGCCGTAAATTCCCAAAAATTCACCTTAATCTACGATGCGATTTTTCGATCAGCCGCCCGAGTATAGTGGAAGTACAAATACAGTACAAAAATCAGCCATAAGGCCTGGACATAGGAAACGACCTGTAAGCAGAAAATAAAGGTCTCCTCCGAGCTACCGTACCATTGAGGTATAATCCAAAGAGGAATGATTTGAAGTAAGGCACTTACAAAACCCACCATCAAGGCTTCTTTCTGCCGGTTTAACAACAAGGGCAAGGCAGTAATCGGTGAAAGGATAAAGTTAACCATCAACCAAAACGACATCGTTTCTGCATAACTTCCTGAAACCGCCCATCGTTCTCCAAAAACCAAGGCAAAGATTTCTGTTCCGTAGAAGAATAGCACCGTGAAGGGAACAAGGGAAATAATCGTCAATGTAGAAACCGTTTTAGAAAGGATAGGAAGCAGAGGTTTCTGCTGATGCATCGCGTCGGAAGAACGGTTGTAGAACAATTGCCCAATGGAAATTCCGATCAACATCAAAGGAATGCGAAGCATTTGATAGGCATGGCCGTAGGCACCATAAACCGCATTATCGAAAGCGGCTAGTATTAGGGTTGCCAATACCATTTCTCTACCGTTATCTAAAAGAACATGCGGCATGTTAAGTAAGGGAAATTTTTTATGTTCTAGCAGTATTGCTTGCGTTTTCTCTTGAGAAAAATACGGTTTAAAGTTTCGATGGGTTTTGCGATAATCCCAAATAAATTCCAGTGCTGAAATCACAAAACCCAACAGCGTGGCAAAAATTAAACCAAAGGACTTCCAATTAAAAAAAAAGAACCCCCATTTGAGCGCATTGGAAACCAAGGAATTGACGATTTTTTGGCGTGAAATCAAGCTATAGGAACCGGTACGCACTGCCCAGCTGGTGCCTACATTTATGACAATCATTGCTGCAGATCCAATCAAAATGAACGTCAACATCCACGGTTGTATGTGGATCATGCCAAAAATCCAAGTTAGTGCGATGAGGACGCAAGCAGTAAAAACTAACATCCAAAAGGATAGGAAATAAATAAACCTGTATAACAAGTAAGCATGATCATCGCGTTTAGGGAGAGGCAGGGCCGCTTCGTAACGAAGTGTTGCTATTGAGGCGATAAATGAGACCACACGCATGTAGTAGAGCATTTCTCCCACTTCAGCCGTTGAATACAAACGCGTTAATATGGGGGCAATGGCATAACCGATAACCTGAGCCAACAAGGTTCCGGAAAACAGCACCGTAAACGACTTGAAAACGTCGCTTTTTGCAAATTGCTTAATTCTGCTGATAGCCATGCCCCACAAAGATAGTATGATTATATTTGCCCTACTAATTCACGCCATCATGAAAAACGTCGCTGTAATTGGAGCTGGAACCATGGGAAATGGTATTGCTCACGTCTTTGCACAATTTGGTTACTCGGTCAAACTTATTGATGTATCTCAACCTGCCCTCGACAAAGCACTCACAACCATCGGAACAAATTTGGACCGCCAGGTAGCCAAAGGAACCTTGACCGAGGCCGAAAAGACAGCGACTATAACCAATTTATCGACGCGAACGGATATGCAATCAGCGGTACAGGACGCAGACCTCGTGGTTGAGGCCGCGACAGAAAACGTCGAATTAAAGTTAAAAATCTTCAAAGATTTGGATGCCTTTACCAATCCTTCGGTAATATTAGCTACCAATACCTCTTCCATTTCAATTACCCAAATTGCCGCTGTTACCAACCGACCGGATAAAGTAATTGGGATGCACTTTATGAACCCCGTCCCGGTCATGAAATTGGTGGAAATAATTCGAGGATACTCAACGTCGAATGAAGTGACGCAGCGTATTATGGAAACTTCCAAAAAACTGGGTAAAATTCCAGTTGAAGTCAACGACTATCCGGGATTTGTTGCTAACAGGATATTGATGCCAATGATTAATGAAGCCATTTACACCTTGTACGAAGGCGTAGCAGGCGTTGAGGAAATAGATGCCGTTATGAAACTTGGAATGGCCCATCCCATGGGCCCACTTCAATTAGCTGATTTCATAGGACTCGATGTATGTCTTGCTATTTTAAGGGTCTTGCACGAGGGATTTGGAAACCCCAAATATGCTCCGTGCCCTTTGTTGGTGAACATGGTAATGGCCGGGAAAAAAGGGATTAAAACCGGAGAGGGATTTTATGCGTGGAATCACGGCACGAAAGACCTTGTAGTGGCGTCGAAATTTACGCACTAATTTTTGGGCACCTATGAACGAATGCTGAGTTTTTTACCCACTAAACCGATACCTGCTGCATCGTCATCAGTTCCATGAAAGCCAATTTGAAGAAATACATGCTTGACCTCCTAGCCCTGAGCCATTTTTGACGCGACAATTCTATCGATAGGAAAAGTTAACAACTCGAAAATGGCAGTTTTTTTCACCCAGATAGCTTGTTCGTAATCCTCAACATCGGAACAGCCAATTGGTGTCTTTCGGTCGAGGCAAACGGCTTCAAGATTTTCTAAAGTCACCCAATAATAAAGAGAAATGACTTGATCTTCGGGTCGAAACGAAGAGGCTTGAAAAAAATCATTGACATAAAAAAAAGAGGCGCTTTCGATTTCTGCTCGTAATTCTTCTTTCAGTTCTCTGTGGAGGGCCGCCAAAATTCCTTCACCGAACTCCACGCCTCCACCCGGAAATTTGGTAAATTCAAAACCATTTCTACGCTCCTTGGATAATAAGATTTCTTCCTTACTGTTGGTGATGATGGCATACACCCTTAAATTAAAGCGCTTAACCAAAGCTTAGAGAAATTTAAAACTCTTCCCTGGATACACAGCCTTTTCTCCCAATTCCTCTTCAATTCGTAAAAGTTGATTGTATTTAGCCATTCGATCGCTTCGCGATGCAGATCCTGTTTTAATTTGTCCGGTATTCATTGCCACCGATAAATCCGCAATGGTATGGTCTTCCGTTTCACCAGATCGATGGCTCATTACAGAGGAATACGAGTTGGCAGTTGCCATTTGGACTGCATCAATGGTCTCACTTAAAGAACCAATTTGGTTAACTTTTACCAAAATCGAATTGGCTATTCCTTGCTCGATTCCCCTACTCAGGCGTTCCGTATTGGTAACAAATAAATCGTCTCCCACCAATTGGGTGGTATTTCCGAGAGCTTCTGTTGCCCGTTTCCATCCTGTCCAATCGTCTTCTGCAAAACCATCTTCGATGGAAATGATGGGATATTTTTTTCTCCAATCGCTCCAAAAACTCACCATTTCAGCAGAACTTAAGTGGTCGCCGGTAGACTCCAATTCGTAGTTTCCCGTTGAAACATTATAAAATTCGGTTGCAGCAGCATCGAGCGCGATGTACAAATCCTCTCCCGGTCTGAAACCTGCCTTTTCAATGGCCTCTATCACAACTTGTATCGCTTCTTCGTTGGAATTTAAATTGGGAGCAAAGCCTCCTTCATCACCAACATTGGTGGACATCCCTCGTTTTTTCAAAACAGATTTTAAGTGGTGAAAAACCTCGGTACCCCAGCGCAACCCTTCGGAAAAAGAAGTTGCTCCGATAGGCATGACCATGAACTCTTGAATATCGATTTTATTATCGGCATGTGACCCTCCGTTGAGGATATTCATCATGGGCACAGGCATGGTTACGGCGCCTACCCCACCTACGTAGCGGTACAAACTTAATTCAGCCTCTTTGGCTGCGGCTTTAGCTACTGCCAATGAGGTTCCTAAGATAGCATTGGCCCCCAACTTTGCTTTATTCTTCGTTCCGTCCAAGGCTAACAAAATGCCATCTATGGCTTTTTGCTGAAATATATCTTGTCTGTGAAGTGCTTCATTAATCACGGTATTAACGTGATTTACGGCATTCAAAACCCCCTTTCCTAAGTATCTTTTGGGATCTAAATCTCTTAACTCCACCGCTTCATGGGCACCGGTTGATGCCCCGGAAGGGACTGCTGCTCTTCCAAGCACACCACTGCCCGTAACGACATCCACTTCAACGGTCGGATTACCCCGAGAATCTAAAATTTGACGAGCACAAACACGGACAATATAACTCATAGGTCTTAATTTAGAGATGTAACAAAGCGGTCGAACAAGTAGCGGGCATCGTGGGGCCCAGCTGATGCCTCGGGATGGTATTGAACGGAAAAAACCGGTTTATCTTTTATCTCGATTCCTGCCACTGTCTGATCATTTAAGTGAACGTGGGTAATTTCAATCCCGTTATGCCGTTCAATGCTTTCGCGCGTAATAACAAAACCGTGATTTTGAGTAGTAATTTCTCCTTTTTTGGTTTTGAGGTTCATAATGGGGTGATTGATTCCACGATGGCCATTAAACATTTTTTCCGTGCTTAAACCTTGGCTCAACCCTAAAATTTGGTGACCCAGACAAATACCGAAAACCGGACGGTTTAGGGCTACAATTTCGCGAACCAACTGGATACTGTAAGGCATAGCAGCGGGATCACCCGGTCCATTTGAAAGCATAAAACCGTGGGGCTTAAATTCCTCTATTTCCTTGAGCGTTGCATTTAGGGGGTAAACTCGCACATGGCAACCACGTTCTGTTAAACAGCGAATAATATTTCGTTTGACCCCAAAATCCAGAAGGGCTACACGAAGAGCCGCGGTGGTCATTTCAGGCATTACATCGTACACCTCACGTGTTGCTACCTGAGAAGATAATTCTAATCCATTCATATCTGGTGTCTGATCCAACAAGGCCTTCAACTCCCCTAAATCCTTGATCTCCGACGAGATGATGGCATTCATAGCCCCTTTCTGACGTATGTGACGAACCAGTGCTCGGGTGTCAACATCGGCAATGCCCACTTTATGTTCCCTTTCCAACAAATTTTGCAATGACCCCTCCGCAGAAATTCGGGAGAATCCCGCAGAGAATTTCTTAATAATTATCCCCGAAACCATGATTTTACCCGATTCCACTTCATCAGTATGCACGCCGTAATTGCCAATGTGTGCACTGGTCATAATCAACAATTGACCCACGTATGAGGGATCGGTAAAGACCTCTTGGTATCCTGTCATGCCAGTATTAAAAGCAATTTCACCGGAGACTGTCCCCTTTGCTCCAATCGAAATTCCATGAAAGACGGTTCCGTCCGCAAGGAGTAAAACAGCATTGTGTGAATCGGTCATAAAATCTTTTACAAAAGTAAGTGCAAAGGTCATTGCAAATTCTTTTCTCAAAAAAAAAGACAACCAAAGGCTGCCTTTTTTATTAACAAAATGGATTTACTAAACGCTTTCAGTCGTTTCATCGGTGTTTTCAGAAGACTCTTCCGGAGCCCCTGCTTCATGGGTAGTTCCTGACTCTGCCTCTTCAGCAGGGGTTTCTTCCGCAACGGGTGTTTCTTCCGCAGCAGGTGTTTCTTCCGCAGCAGGAGCTTCTTCCGCAGCAGGAGCTTCTTCCGCAACAGGAGCTTCTTCCGCAACAGGTGTTTCTTCCGCAGCAGGAGCTTCTTCCGCGGCAGGAGCTTCTTCCGCAGCAGCAGTTTCTTCTGCAGCAGGTGTTTCTTCCGCAGCAGGTGTTTCTTCCGCAGCAGGTGTTTCATCTGCAACAGGCGATGTTGCAGCAATAGAAGCATTTTCCAACGGAGCGCTATCAACCACCACGGCATCTTCGATGTTTTCAGGAGCATTAGCCGGTTTTGAACCGCCTCCTCTTCTTGAACGCCTTGTTGATTTTTTCGATTCCTCCTTGGTGTAAAGTGTATTAAAATCTACCAGTTCAATCATGCATGACTCTGCATTATCCCCTAAACGAAAACCGGTTCGAATGATACGGGTGTACCCGCCATTGCGCTCTGCTATTTTCGGTGCAACCTCACGAAACAGCTCTGCAACAATTTCCTTATTCTGTAAGTAAGAGAAAACAACCCTACGTGAGTGGGTTGAATCCGTTTTTGATTTTGTTAACAGAGGTTCAACGAACACCCTAAGTGCTTTCGCTTTTGCTACCGTTGTCGTGATTCGCTTATGTTGAATTAGCGAACAAGCCATATTTGAAATCATGGCATTTCGATGTGCCGATTTCCTTCCAAGATGGTTTAATTTATTACCGTGTCTCATGTCTTAAGTCTTTATCCGACTAGTCTTTGTCTAATTTATACTTTGCCACATTCATTCCGAAAGTAAGGTTCTTACTATCTACCAAATCCTCCAACTCCGTTAGCGACTTTTTACCAAAGTTTCTAAACTTTAAAAGATCTGATTTCGAGAATGACACCAATTCACCAAGGGTTTCTACCTCCGCAGCTTTCAAACAATTTAGTGCCCTAACGGAAAGGTCCATATCAACCAACTTTGTTTTAAGCAATTGACGCATGTGTAATGAACTTTCATCAAATTCCTCCACCTCCTGACGAATTTCCGCATCCAAGGCCATTCGCTCATCCGAAAACAACATAAAATGTTGAATCAATATTTTTGCCGAGTCCTTCAAGGCGTCTTTTGGATGCACAGAACCGTCGGTCGTGATGTTAAAAATTAATTTTTCATAATCCGTCTTCTGCTCAACGCGGAAATTTTCCACGGAATATTGAACGTTTTTAATCGGGGTGAAAATCGAATCAATGAAAATAGTCCCAAAGGGAGCTTCTTCTGTTTTATTTTCCTCTGCGGGGTAATAGCCTCGTCCTTTTACGATGTTAAGCTCCATTTCGAACTTAACAGTAGAGTCCATATTGCAGATCAACAGATCCGGGTTTAAAACCTGGAATCCGTTCGTGAACTTTCCTATGTCGCCAGCAGTAAGGGTTGTTTGCCCATGTATGGAAAGGTAAACTCGCTCGTTTTCAACAGACTCTATTTGCTGCTTGAATCTTACCTGCTTGAGGTTTAGAATAATCTCTGTAACGTCCTCTACGACCCCTTTTATTGCGCTAAATTCGTGATCCACTCCTTCAATTCGAATGGAGGAAATTGCGAAGCCCTCAAGGGATGATAATAGAATTCTACGTAGGGAGTTTCCGATGGTGATACCATAACCCGGTTCCAGCGGACGAAACTCAAACTCTCCGTTAAATGCATCCGACCGGAGCATAAC
>Ga0163212_1001543_pt1 | contig 10200 bp, 9 predicted proteins | sample Malawi_45m_30L_FD_113532 | JGI IMG/M metagenome (GOLD analysis project Ga0163212, IMG submission 113532) | Freshwater microbial communities from Lake Malawi, Central Region, Malawi to study Microbial Dark Matter (Phase II) - Malawi_45m_30L | ecosystem: Environmental > Aquatic > Freshwater > Lake ...
CCCCCGACACCCCGCTCATCACACAGTTCCAGTTCGTCGCCCCGCTGCAGTTGCCGTCCGCAATAGCCTGGAAAACCCGACCGCAACTGACCGGAACGACTGCCCATCACCATTGCCCCGCCAAAGCCACCCCGCACCGCCAGATAACCGCGACACCCCCGCACCGCCTCCCCAAAATCTGTCACCGATCCAGCGGGAACCAGCACTGGGCTGCCAATCCCTGTTTCACACTCAAGACCACCGGGCAGCCTGACCACCACCCGCATCTCAGCACCGCTGAAAGCCAGACAGACGGACTGATGCCAGAGCAGGGCAGGGCCCACGAGGGTCATTTCCAGAGCCGCGGCACCCGCTGCATTGCCCACCACCAGATTTGCCAGTCGATACGATCGCTGATCCATCGGACCACTGGACGATACTCCCAAATGACGATAACCGGGCCTCCCAAAGTCCTGAACTGTGGTCAGTGTCCCGGCACGCAACACCGTCGCTCCCCTCATGGTCTTCCTGCTCCGCTAACAGACTGCCCCTTCACCCCCAGCGGTCCGCAAGGCTCAATACGCACCAGATCACCAGCCCGCAACAGACCCGGCGGTGCACGCAGCGGATCAAACAGCGTCCGCTCTGTGCGCCCCAGCAGCCGCCAGCCCCCCGGAGAACTCTGCGGATAAAATCCCGCCTGACCCGCTGCAATTGCAAACGAGCCGGCCGGTACTGATCGCCGCGGAGTTGCCAGACGCGGCACCCTCAGGCTGTCCGGCAAACCGCCAAGGTAAGGGAACCCCGGAGCAAACCCGATCATCCGCACACGAAAACAACAGTCCGCCAGTAACTCAATACAGCCCCGCACCGACAGACCCGCCAATCCTGCGACCTCCTCCAGATCCGGACTGTCCTCCCGCGAAAATCGCACAGAAATCCGATACTCCAGTCTGTCCTCATCAGACACCGGCTCGCAACTTGCCGCTTGCCGTTCCAACAGCGCCGCCAGTTCCCTGCCACTACACTGCCGCGGATCGAAACAGACTGTCAATGACTCAAATCCCGGTACCACATCCATAACGCCACGCCAGCACAACCCCTGGATTCTGCGCTGCACCGCCGGAATCAACCGCTCCAAAAAATCGTCAGCAGCACCCTCCCACCGCAGCAACACGGCAGCATCACCCAGCAGTTCTGCAGCCGGTCTGCAATGCATTTCGGAATGCTGCTCGCTCACAGATACCCCCTCCTGCACCGCCAGCACGATCGCCGGCCCGCCATCAGCGGATGCCGGACGCCTGCCGATGACCGCCCGCCACGTAATACCACACTGCACCTGCAGCGATCAGCGCCAGCACCATTAGCGTCTGACCGGGCGATTCAATCAGCATACTGACAAATGCGCCCACATAGGCGGTCAGCAACAGCGCCGGAGTGACCGGGTAACCCCATGTTAAATAGGGTCGATGGGCATCCGGGCGAGTACGTCTTAGAACGTATACGGCAGCCACTGCCAGCCCATAAAAAATCAATCCGGCACAGATCACAGAATCCGTCAGCACATCAAAAGCCGCTTTGATTCGCTTCGAATGCGGCACCACAGCTTCAGCGGCCACAGCCTCCACAATCGCCGCCTCACCGCCACTCTCTGCTGCCGCAACCTCGAGGCCCACTGTCTCCGCAGGCCGAATCGGGTCCGCCGGGGAATTCGGATCCCAGACCGAAAACAGAATCACCAAAAAAATGGTCCACACAGCCTGCAGCACGATGGTGTTGGCCGGAGTCCGATAGCGGGGATGAATCCGCTGCAGCCACTGTGGCACCAGGCCGTCGCGGGCAATCGCGAGGTAAATTCGAGGCCCCGTGATCATGTTCGAATTCGTGGCACCAAAGGTCGAAATCATCACCCCGATCGCCGCAATCGTCGCACCAACCGGACCAAACATCACTGCGAACACATCTGCAGCCACAGTCTCGCTCTGAGCCAGATGCGCCATCGGCAAAACACAGTGATACGCCAGATTCGCCCCCATATAGACCAGCACCACCAGACCCAGACCAATCGCCATCGCCCGCGGCACATTCTTCATCGGTTCCCGAATGTCCTCAGCGACAGGCCCCAGATTGATCCAGCCGTCATATGGCCACAGCACCGCCACTATCGCAGCACCCAGAGCTCTGAAAAAAGCAGTCCACGCCGCGCCCCCCTCCGGCATTTGCAGCACCGGCTGCAGATTTCCCGAATCCACCGCGCCGCGCAGAAACGGCAGTACAATCAAACCAGCCAAAAACAACACCTTGCTGACCGTCGCCAGACTTTGAATCCCGGCGCCAATTTGAGTACTACGGTAGTTGGCCGCAGACAACCCCACCACAATCGCCAGCGCCAACAGCGTCTGAGACACCGCAGAAACTGCCACCAGTTCATTGAAGTAGACCACCGTGGCACAGGCCAGCGCACCCACCGACCCGGTACGCACCACCCAAAACTCAGACCAGCCCCACAGAAATGCCGGCAAACGACCGAAGGACTCCCGAATATACAAATACGGACCGCCGGCCTGAGGAAACATCGCTCCCAGTTCTGCCAGTGCCAATGCACCGCACAGCGTAATCAGCCCCACAAACAGCCACACCCCCATGATCGCCCCAAAACCATATGCGGCCAGTTTGCTGTCCACCGCACTGACCTTGAGGAAAATTCCCGAACCAATGATCGAACCCACCACGATCATGGTTGCATCAAACAGCCCCAGCACTCGCGGCAGCCGATCCGACTCGTCGGCTGCCTGTGCTGCTGATGCCTGCAGATTCCGGTTGTCCGACGTCATCCTGTTCCCCTGAAAATCTCAAAGTTCCTCACCACCCGAAACATTCAGCACTGCCCCGGTGATGAAATCGGAATCCAGCAGAAAACTTATCGCTGCCGTTACGTCCCCAGGTGCACCCGTTCGCCGCAGCGGAATTCGCTCCGATGCCCGCTGCTGATGCCAGTCCGGACGATCCTCCGGCGGCAATACCGCCCCCGGAGCAACACCGTTCACCTGCACACGCGGAGCCAACTGCAAAGCCAGCGTTTTGGTCACACTGGCCAATGCCGACTTGGTCGCCGTATACACAAGATGATCGGCCCCAGGGCGATTCACTCGCCAGTCCAGCACGTTGATAATGTGCCCGCAACGATCAGCACTCAGATGCCGCATGAATTGCTGCGAGAAAAATATCGGGGCCAGCAGATTCACTGAGACATGCTCTGCACAATGCACCGCATTTACCTCATCCAGACCGGAATTCTGAAACACCGACGCACTGTTGATCAGCACCGACACAGGTCCCAGTTCACTGGCCGCCGCAAAGACCCGCTCAGATGACAGCACCGGATCCCGTAAATCTGCCCCCACCGCAAGTGCCCGCACACCAGTCGCACTAATCCGCTGCACCACTGCCGCCGCAGCAGCAGCCGACGCCCCATAATGCACCACCACATCCAGACCACGCAATGCCAGCATCGAAGCGATCGCTGAACCCACTCGCCGACCACCACCCGTCACAATCGCCACTGACCGCTCAGTACCCCAAGGTTCACCATGCCCCGCCGCCGATTGCTGAATCTGGTCCACTGCCGAAGGCTGCCGCATGGCTGTCACCCGTAATTAACCCCGCAACACCCTCATCCACCGGCACCGCCTGCAAGTCTGCCCCGCCGCCGACAGAGCAGTGGCACGTCGGCAGCATATCGAGAAAACCGGCCATGCATACTGACAGCCACCAGTCCGATTGGGAAAATCCCGACGAAGCTGCTGCTCCCCACTCCACTCGCTGGATTCACCCCGCCAAACTGCGACACTCACCAAATGCCGACACCCCGCAATCAAATCTCAACCCGCTGGACTCAGCCCCGGAACCGCCATCATGACTTCTGAAGCCCCTAAAGCCGCTGCCGAAATCCCACTGCTCGCTCAGGTCCTCGGACGCGTCCCCAGCGGTGTCTTCATTCTGGCAGTCGCCGGACCAGACGGACAGCAAACCGGCCTGCTGGCAAGCTGGGTCCAGCAGGCCTCCTTCAACCCGCCCCAGATCACTGTGGCCATCAATAAAGCCCGCTGGTTCGTCGACTGGTTGTCACCCGGCACCGCCGTCGTCCTGAACCAGGTGCAAAAAGGAGACCCGGTGCTGTTTCGCCACTTCGGCAAGGGCTTTGACCCCCACACCGATGCCTTCGCCGGCATCGACAGCACCCCCGGAAACTCCGGACTGCCGGTTCTGCAGGCAGCCATGGCCGCTCTGGAAGGCACCATCACCGGTCAGATCGAGGCCGGGGACCACGTCATCTGCGTCGTCACCCTTACTTCCGCTCACGCCGTCCGCAAGCCGACCGAATTCGACCCGTTTATCCACGTCCGCAAAAACGGACTCAGCTACTAATAAGTGGTGTTCCAGAAAAATCGCCCTATCACTTACACTGACTCCATCGGACGCTGCGCGCAGTGCGCAGCGAACGCTCAGGCAGTCCACGGACTGGCCGGCAGGGAAAGGAGTCTGCATTATGGTCACAAGGCTCGGTTCGTTCCTCAAATCAGCACTGCTCACGCTCTGCTGCCTCTCACTGCTGCAGACCGCCTCTGCGCAGTCCACCCGAATCACCCGCTCGGATATCGATCGCAGTCGTCCCCTGCCCTCAGGCGGACTGGGAACCCGCAATGAACTCCGACCACTCAGTTCCACCGCCCGCAGTCGCTCTGCTGATTACTCCAAAATCGATCGTCGCACCGTCGCCACACTGATGGGAGACGCCCTCGACGAATCCGGAAACCTCTACGCAGCACTCGACGCCGACTACCGCCGCAATCCGCAGTTGCGCTCACTCCTCGCAGACCTCGGACGGCTCCGCTCACAAACCAACAGAATCAATCAGGATCTGGCCGCCGGCGCCGACCTCAGCCTCATCGTGGAAGACTTCCGCACCGCCGACGCCGACTGGAGAATCTTCTCCACTCGCTTCTCACAGACCCGCGGACTCAGCTCCGCCACACAGCAAAGCTTCGCTCGCATCGATCAGCTCGATCGCCAAATCGGCAAGCTGTTCCAGGTGGAACCCACACTTGATCGGCGCTCACTCCTGCAACAGCTCTCCGGCCTCGAAAATTCCCTCGAGTTCCTCACAGATGAACTCGCTCGCGACCCGGCTGTCTCGACTCAGATCACCAGTTCAGGACGCAAACTGCAGCAGCGAATTTCCCGAGTCGTCTCGATGGTCGTCGACGAATACCCCTACGACAAAATCGTCAGCGAATACAACGGCTTCGATCAGTCACTCGTCGCACTCATGCCGCAGCTGTCCAGCATCCGCAACCCCTACATCAAACGCACAGTCCAAAGACTGTCCAGTGCCAATGACCTCGTGCACGAACTGCTCTGGATGGAAAACACCACCAGCAAGGCCGAACTCAAAAGACTGGCCGCCGCACTTCTGCAGGACGTCGACCAGTTCTACACTCGCACCTCTCTTGTACGCATTCTCAGCTTCAAAGACCCCGCTCGCTCGCTCAGCATTGCCTCCGATTTCTACGGCACATTACAAAACTTCCAAGATCTGCTGGACCGCGGCGAAGCTGATAATCGTGTCACAGAAAGCTATGCCTACATCGAAGAAGAAGGACGCCGCTTCCTGACCACCTTCCGCCAGACCAAAGTCCAGGCTGTCATCACAGAACTTCTGGAAATCGAAGACGATATCGCCGCCATTCGCCGCGAACTCAATATCGGTGATTCCGCACCTCTCAGCCAGCAGACACTGCGACCCGTCGCCGCGTCACTTGAAGATCTCACCGATCAGCTCGATCTGGATATTCGACAGTGGCTCAATTCAGAACGCCCTACATATCGCAATGAAGCACTCGCCGCGTCCGCAGCCTTCCTGAAACGCACTCAGCAGATGCACCGCATGGTCGATTTCGAAACACGACCCAACGAACTGCAGCGCGAAGTCGATGCCGTCTTCAACGAATGGCAGAAACTCTACAGCTTTCTCGAACGCTGCCGCACCACAGATCGCTCCACACTCGCCTGGCGCGCCAGACTGATCAATGAAGTCCTCACAGATCTCGACACCCAACTGCGTCCCTGACCCCCTCCCGTCACCCCAGAACACAGACGCCCTGCACCAAAAAAGCTCACACGCCGGGCACGGTCGCACGCTTTTTCAACAGCTGGCCTGATTCTCGATTCAGAAAACACGGATTCCCGATAGCAGGATCCGTGATTTCGTGCGTTTTTTCATCACACAAAAGAATCGATGATGCTTTTACGGGCGGCTTTGGGCACTGTTTGTGCAGTGCATTCAGCCTGACTGCAGACAGCTGCCGTCACGACCAGCCGGTGGACAGGCCGGTCACGTCCGAATTCAACCCCCACCGCGCTCCACCACTGGAACTGTACGTATGTTTGATGCCGTATGCCTGATTCTTGGCGGAGGGAAAGGAACTCGACTGCTGCCGCTGACCGAGTATCGTTCCAAACCGGCCGTGCCGGTTGGCGGCAAGTACCGCCTGATCGATGTGCCGATTTCCAACTGTATTAACAGCCAGATCAGCCGCATCTACGTACTGACACAATTCAATTCCGTCAGCCTGCACCGCCACATCCGCCAAACTTACAACTTTGACCTGTTTCACAACGGCTTCGTGGAAATCCTCGCCGCCCAGCAAACTCTCGACGGCAATAACTGGTTTCAGGGCACTGCCGATGCCGTGCGACAGCAGCTGCGACTGCTCAAGGAAACCCGCAATCGCTACGTGCTCATCCTCTCCGGTGACCAGCTTTACCGCATGAACTTCAGCGAAATGCTGAAAACTCACGAAACCGCCGGGGCCGACGTCACCATCTCCACCGTTCCCGTTGATGCCGGCGCCGCTCGCGGTTTCGGCATCATGCAGCTTGATGACAGCGGTCGAGTCCACGGGTTTATCGAAAAACCAAAGGACGATGCCGCACTCGCCAAAGTCCGCACCGCCTCTTCCTGGATTGACCAGCGCGGCATCGAATCACGCGGTCGCGAATACCTCGCCAGCATGGGCATCTACCTGTGGAATCGAGAACTCCTGGTTGCCCTGCTGGAATCCACCACGCATGATGACTTCGGCAAAGACATCTTTCCCATGGCCATCCGTCAGCACCATGTCCAGACACACCTGTTCGATGGCTACTGGGAAGACATTGGAACGATTCGAGCCTTCTATGATGCCAATCTGGCCCTCGCCGCGGCTGACCCGCCATTTCGTTTTGCCGACCCCAAGGCACCCATCTTCACTCGCCCCCGGTTTCTGCCTTCCACACGCATGGGCTCCTGTACCATTCGCGACAGCCTGATTGCTGACGGCTGCCTCGTTGGCTCCTCCACCGTACTCGAAAAATGCGTGGTCGGCATGCGTACACACGTCGGCAAGAACGTGACCATCCGCAACACAGTCATCATGGGAGCCGACTTCTATCCCGAGGGCAGTGCGGCAGATGCGGAAACCGGGACCGTCTGGGGTATCGGAAACGGCGCTTACATCGACGGGGCACTGCTGGACAAAAACGTCAGCATCGGCCGCAATGCCCGACTTGTAGCTTCCGAAGCCCCCTCGCCCAACTGCGATTTTGGCCCTGTCGTCGTGCGGGACGGCATCGTGGTCGTGGCGAAAGGTGGTGAAGTTGCCGATAACTGGCAGTTTCCCAGCAGCCAAAGCTGACGCAGGCAAACACCCGGATCTTCCAAAATCCTAAAAAATCCAGTGATCCGCCACTGTTCGGCCGCGTTTTAGTCCTCCCCCCCGGAATGCACTCGCCGATCTTCACGCTTTCGCTCGCAGAATTCCCGCCTGCGAACTAAGATTGTGAACATCGGCTGCGTGTTCTGTTGCCGGTAAGTCCCGCGTGCTACGCTGCTCGCAAACAGCCGCAACACGCGCTGCACACCCGCGGTACCTCCAATGGAGTCAGAGTCATGAGCGAAACAGCTCCCTCAGAATCAGCCGGTGTATTGCCCGCCACGGCGCCAGTCACCGAACCGCAGGCTCCGGAACTGCCGGATCGCATCTATCTCGTATCCTACCCCAAAATCGTCTTCATGTACCCAACCATGCTGACGTCCCTGATCTGCTCCATCATCATGCTGGTAAACGGCGGCATTCCCGAGGGACAGCCGCAGGCCAGTGCTGGACCGGTACTGCCACAGGTCTTTCTCGCTTCCGCCGATATTGGCAAAGCCGGTACCGATGGCTCCACACCCGCCGCCACTGAACAGCAGCCGGCCCCCGCCGCAGTCGGCCCGACTTACCACCTGTGGTGCGCCCGCATCTTCCTCGTCGTGCTCGCTCTGAACCTCGTTGTACTCTCGTTCGAATTCCCCCGAACCACCTCACTGACCTGGTTCTTCGCTCTTTCTACTGCCACTATCGGCCTGTGGTTCCTCTTCACCAAATACGAAAATCTCGCCCCTGCAGTGCTGCAAAGCCTGCTGGCAATCAAGCCGGTTGCCAACGCATCCTTTTACATGTTGTTCACTGCCATCCTGCTGCTGCTGTTTGTGGCTGTATTGATCAGCCGTCGCGTCGATTACTGGGAAGTTCGCGGCAACGAACTGCTGCACCACCACGGTTTGCTCAGCAACCTTGAACGCTTCAGTGCCCCCAACCTTCGCATCGACAAGGAAATCACGGACCTGTTTGAGTACCTGCTGCTGCGTTCGGGTCGCCTGATTATTCACTGCAGCAACGAACGCCGCGCCATCGTGCTCGAAAATGTCCTCAATATCGACCACAAAGAACGCCAGATCACTCGCCTGCTCGGCGCACTGCAGGTCCGCGTCCGACCGGAAAAGGAATAACAGTGTCGGTGGGGCCGGCTGCCATGCAGCCTTCCATCTATCTGGACAACAACGCCACCACACAGATCGCTCCGGAGGTCCTGGATGCGATCTGCCAGTGCTGGCAGGCGGGGTTTGCCAACCCAGGCAGTCAGCACGCCTTCGGACGTGCTGCGCGCACCCGACTCGAAGACGCTCGCGAATCCATCGCCGCCATTCTTGACGCTGATCCCGCAGAAGTCTTCTTCACCAGTGGCGGTACCGAAGCTATTAACCTCGCTGTCTTCGGACTGACAGCCGGACGACAGGGCTCTATCCTGCTGACTCGCGGAGAACACCCGGCTGTCCGCGAAGCCTGCCAGTTCGCCGCTGCCAGCGGGCTGCAGCTGCGGGATCTGCCCGTCGACAGCCAGGGCCGCCTCGTCAATGCAGTCGCCAGTAATCTGCTGGATCACTCCACACGACTCGCCTGCCTGATCCTCGCTCACAATGAAACCGGAGTTCTGCAGCAGCCTTCTGCCTTCGCCGCCGCCTGCCGTTCACGACAGGTACCGCTGCTGCTGGATGCTGTGCAGGCGGTTGGCAAGGTGCCCGTCAGTTTTCGCAATACAGACGCCGCAGCACTCGCCTTCGCTGCCCACAAATTTCATGGACCACGCGGTGTCGGTGGACTGCTGCTGAAACGCGGACTCAAACTCGCCCCGCTGCTCCACGGCGGACATCAGGAAGGCGGCAAACGCCCCGGGACAGAACCCGTGCCGCTCATCGTCGGTATGGCCAAAGCCCTGCAACTGTGGCACGCAGAACAGACTGCCCGCAGCCACCGCATCGCCGAACTGCGAAACCGGCTGGAACAACTGCTGCTGCAAAACTGCAATCCCGTCCACATTCACGGCAGCGAAACACAGCGACTGCCCAACACCATCAGTATCGCCTTCCCTGGCGTCTCCGGCGAAGCCCTGCTCGTGAGCCTGCACATGGCCGGTATCGCCTGCTCACTCGGCAGCACCTGCGCCAGCGGGTCCGCCGAACCGGCACCGGCGCTGCTGGCAATGGGAATCCCCGAGGCAATCTGCCGTTCCACCATCAGACTCTCGCTTTCCCAAAACAATACGGCCGCAGAAATTCATCAGACAGCTCAGGTAATCACCAGCACCGTACAGCGGCTGCGCAGGTCTGCCGGAAGTTCAGCATGACTCAAAAATTTTTCAGCAGCCACCTGCTCACCGCACTGCTCCTGCTCGCCTGCCTGTCGCTCGGCCAGCCGCATCTGTTCGCCCAGCGAGCGGAACCGGATGATGTGCAACTCCGAGCCGCAGTGCTGCAATCGCTGCAGAATGGCACCGCATGGCTCCGCGCATCACAGCAGG
>Ga0163212_1001547_pt1 | contig 10196 bp, 9 predicted proteins | sample Malawi_45m_30L_FD_113532 | JGI IMG/M metagenome (GOLD analysis project Ga0163212, IMG submission 113532) | Freshwater microbial communities from Lake Malawi, Central Region, Malawi to study Microbial Dark Matter (Phase II) - Malawi_45m_30L | ecosystem: Environmental > Aquatic > Freshwater > Lake ...
CCGCTTCCCGAATCAGGCGTCCCCGCGACACAAACTCTCTCTCGATCACAGCGGCCAACTCGCGAGGCTCATTGGCCACCACGATCAAGCCGGACGCCGCAAGCTTGTCGCGACTTTCAGGCTCTGAAAGGCCCGCGCGAATCGCTGCACTCAGTCGTGCCTGAATCGGCGCAGGCAGGTTGGCGGGCGCAAAAAACGCAAGCCAGGAGCCCAGTTCAAAGCCGCTGAAAGTTTCAGCGAAGGTTGGCACATCGGGCAGTCCCGAGTAGCGGGTCGCGCTGGTAACCGCCAGCGCGCGCAAACGCCCCGACTGGATGTGTGGCAACACGGTGATCGCGCTGGCAAACACCATGGGGATCTGGTTGCCGAGAAGATCTGCAATGGCTGGAGCGCCGCCTTTGTACGGCACATGCACGAACTGCGCGCCCGAGCGCTCTCGCAGCAACTCACCGGCCAGATGGTGTGGCGAGCCGGCTCCAGAGCTTCCAAATCCACCTTTATCCGGATTCCGACGCACCCACTCGACGAGTTCGGACACCGAGCGGGCAGGTACATTGGGGTTGACCACCAGGACGATCGGATTGGCAGCTGCAAGCGTGAGCGGCGTGAAATCGCGAATCGGGTGGTAGCTGGGGTTCGCCATCATGTGCGTGCTGGAGCTGTGGGTGGAGTCGGTGCCCAGCAGAAAGGTGTAGCCATCAGGCGCGGCGCGCGCGACATGCTCGGTGCCGATTATTCCGCTTGCGCCCGCTCGGTTCTCAACCACAACGGGCTGGCCCAATGCCGCAGAGACCTTCTGCGCGACCAGCCGCCCCAGAGCGTCGGTCGATGCGCCCGGTGGATAGGGAACGACCAGTCGAATAGGTCGATCGGGCCATGAACCCTGCGCCGATACGGAACCGCTCATCACCAGCGCGGAAAGCGTCAAGCATGCACGTCTGCGATCCATCAATTCTCCCTTGTCTGTTTCGGGAACGAGCGTAGAGGGGCCTGCAGACTGAAGTCAATCGCCACATGCTGACAGACCGTTCCGGTATCCCCCTTCCAGCAGTATCATCGGGTCATGCGAGGTCCGACGATCCGGCCCGGCATATTTACCCATCACCGTTTTTGGAATTCATATGAGTGTTCTTAAAGTCGTCGCAATCTCGGGCAGCCTGCGTGCCAAGTCATACAACCATGCCGCATTGCGGGCGGCTGCTGAGCTTGCGCCAGACGATCTTGAAATTCGAATTGTCGACTACGCTGCAGTGCCGTTGTACAACCAAGACGATCAGGCTAAAGGCTTCCCTGGATCAGTGGAGGCGCTCCGGGCCGAGATCGCCGGCGCCGATGGCCTGTTGATCGCAAGCCCCGAGTACAACTTCTCGGTCAGTGGCGTGCTCAAAAACGCGATTGACTGGCTCTCGCGAACCAACCCGCAACCATTCAAGGGCAAACCCACCGCGATCCTGTCGGCCACCATGGGCCCTATTGGCGGCGCGCGCAGTCAGTATGATCTGCGCAAGATCATTGGGGGAATCGAAGCCAACGTTCTCACCAAGCCTGAGGTATTCATCGGCGCCTGTCACACCAAATTCAACGAACAGGGACAGCTCACTGACGAAGCCACCCGGAAGATCATCGGCGAACAGATGCTTGCATTTCGAAACTGGATCCGGCAGCTTGGCCCCAGGAGCTAGGCAACACTCGCACATAATTGCCCCGGGGCTCTGTGTCCCCGGAACCCGACTTACAACAAACCGCCGGCAAAGACCGGCACACGAGGAGACATCATGACTATTTTCTCGCGCGCATTGGGCGTATCTCTTACCAGGCTCTCGCTGGGCCTTGCGCTGGCCGCCACAGCCGCTGTTGGCACCGCGCAAAATTCTGTCCGGATCGGCATGATCACAGACCGGGTGGGCCCGGCCAAACCCTACGCAGAACCCGTTGCGGTGGGCGCCGCGTTTGCGGTCAAGCAGATCAACGCTCAGGGTGGTCTGCTCGGTCGTCAGATCGAGCTGTTGACCGAGGACGACCAGGGGCGACCCGATGTGTCGGCCACTGCCGCCCGTAAGCTCTCCGATCAGGGCGTCGCGTTCATTCTGTCTGTGTCGCTCACCCCCGCCACTCAGCAGGCGCAGAGCGTCACGCTCGAAACCAAAACGCCGCACATGACCCCCTCGAACAGCGGCGACACGCTCACCACCCAGATCGATAATCCAAATTTCTGGCAAACCGGTCCCCTGGGCTCCACGCAGATTGCAACGCTCCTTGCCTACGCGCGCTCCAAGAATTTCAAACGCGTTGCGCTCATTACCGACAATTCCGATCTTGGGCAGCTCATCAATCGCTTTTTCAAGGCAGGGCTTGAGAAGGCGGGCATCCAGGTGGTGGCCGAAGAGGTGGTTCCGCGCGGCGCAAACACCGCTGAGCCGCAGATGCAGAAAATCCGGGCGGCCAACCCCGAGGCGCTGTTCATGGCCGGGGTCCTGACCCCTGAGAATGTCCTGATTTTGAGAGCGTACCGACAGCTGGGTCTCAAAACGCCTGTGCTTGGCAACTACAACCTGTCGGTGCCCCAGTACACCGCCGTGGCAAAGGGCCTGCTTGACGGCGTGGTCTTTGTGGATGCCTTCGACCCCGCCAAGGCTGAAACCGCCCGCTTCATCGAGTCCTATCGCAAAGACACGGGCAACGAGCCCTACAACCTCATGGGATATGGCTACGACGGCGTCATGATGGTTGCCGACGCGATTCGACGCGCAGGATCCACCGACAAGCAGAAGGTTCGCGAAGCCATGCAGGCGACCACTGGCTACGTTGGCGTAATGGGGAGCGTTGGTGCAACCTACCAGTTTCGCGATGGCAAGCGAACCGGGTTCGATCCCAACGGCATGGTCGTACGAGTCTATGAGGGCGACCGCCAGGGGCGTGTCGTTCATGTCGGTCTGAAGTGACGCCACGAAGACGGGGTTGGGCGACGGTCTGTTAGCCGTCGCTTCCCCGCGTTGTCATGCGTGACCTTCTCGAATTAACAGTCAGTGCGCTGGCGAGCGGCTGCATCTACGGGTTGCTGGCGCTCGCCTATCTGCTGATGACCCGGCCAACCGGCATCATCAATTTCGCAGTCGGGGAATGGGGCATGGTCGGTGCGTTCGGAGGGTTTGTTCTCCTGTCCGCGCTTGAAGTGCCCTATGCCCTGGGGCTACCTTTGGTTGTCCTTGTGATGGCGGCCGTTGGCTGGGGCACCGAACGCCTCACTGTGCGGCCGCTGGTCGAACGCGGTGCACCGGTGTTGGCACCCATCCTTGCGCTGCTTGGGATGCTGGTCGTATTTCGCGAGATCGTGTCGGTTGGCTTCGGCCCCGACCCGCGGCCAGTTCCCGGTGCATTGGGCTTTGGCAGGCTGGAACTCGGCCTGATCGCGGGCTCATACCAAAGCTTTTTCATCATCGGCAGCACCGCGCTTGTTTTCGTTGGCATATGGTGGTTTTTCGAGCGCACGCTCACCGGCCGCAGCTTTGAAGCGGTGGCAATCGATCGTCGCGCTGCGGCACTGATGGGTATCAATCTCGCGAGGGTCACGGCGATGGCATTCGCGGCCGGGGCAATGGTCGCAGGCTTTGCTGGCGTCCTGGTCGCAGCCAACGTTTCGGCACATTTCATGATGGGTCTCCCGCTTGCCATCCAGGGCTTCACCGCGCTGGTCATCGGGGGCGTGGGGCGCGTCGAAGGCGCGCTGCTGGGCGGCCTGATTCTCGCCTTCACCGAGCAATTCATTGTTCGCTATGCACCCATCCCCGCGGGGCTTGCAATGGGGGTGCCGCTGGTCTTGCTGATCGTGTTTCTTCTGATCAGACCCACCGGGCTGTTGAAAGCCCGAGAGGCTCGCGCGTGAAATCGCTGGCCGGCTATTTTTTTGCTGCGGTGGTTTTGTCAGCGATTGCGTTCGTCCTGGGCTCGTATCAAACCGATGTGTATCGGAAGCTGCTGCTGTGGATCACCCTTGCGCTCAGCTATAACTTTCTGTTTGGGGTCTCGGGGCAGGTGGCGTTTTCGCATTTCACGTTTTACGGAATCGGCGCCTACAGCATTGTCATTCTCACGACGCAGCTGCAATGGCCACTGCCACTGGCAATCGTCGCTGCGGTGCTCATTTGCGTGGTGGCGGCGTTGGTCGTTGCCATTCCGGCCACCCGGCTTGAAGGCTTTTATCTTGCGCTCGCTACGCTTGCCTTCGCACAACTGTTTGTGGTGCTGCTGAACGAGGGAGGGTCAGTCACCGGAGGCACAGGCGGCCTCGCGAACTACCGTATTCCCGAGATTGCAGGGCTCCGAATTACCGGCCCCTGGTACACCATCGTGATCGTCGTGCTCATGCTGGGCACACTTGCAGTGTTGTGGCGGCTTGAGCGTTCGCACTTCGGCCGGGCGTGCCGGGCGGTCCGTGACAATCCCGAAGCGGCTGCTGCCATGGGGGTCGACCCGCGACGAACGCGAATTGTTGCCTACGTCATTTCCAGCGCGCTGGCTGGCCTTGCCGGCATGGTGTACGCATTCGTTGACAACACCGTGAACCCGGTGATCTTTGGCCTGGAGAATGCGTTTCTGCTGCTCTTCATGGTGATCATCGGCGGCTCTGGAAGCCATGCTGGTGCCGTCATCGGTGCGGTACTTCTTTACCTGATGCCGTTTGTGTTGTCGCCCCTTATCGGACACCACCATGCCCTGGTCTTTGGTCTGGTGATGGTGCTGGCTGTTCTGTTCCAGCCTCAGGGTCTGATCGGGCTTTGGCATTCACTGCGTGACCGCAGGGCAGCCTCTGCTGGGCGCAGCACGCCATGAGCAGCATTGCGCTACTGCGTGTTCGCGGGTTGTCCCGACGCTTCGGCGGGCTACAGGCGGTGGCCGATCTCAACTTCGATGCCTGGTCGGGTGAAGTGCTGGGGGTGATCGGTCCGAACGGTGCGGGCAAGAGCACCACCTTCAACATGATCGCGGGCGCACTGACACCGTCGGCCGGGTCGATCGAGTTTGATGGTCAAAGAGTCGACGGCCTGCCCACCCACGCCTTCGCAGCGCGCGGCATCATGCGCACCTTTCAGCACAACAAGCCATTTCCGAGCATGTCGGTGCTTGAAAATGTCATGGTGGGCATGCACACGCGCATTGCCTGCTCGCTCTGGCAGGTTATCGCCGCAACGCCTGCGGCAAAGCATGCTCAAGCGCACGCGGCGAAGCGCGCCGCCGAGTTGATCGAGTTCGTTGGGCTGAAGGAATGGATCGACGCAGATGTTGCCACCCTGTCCTTTGGTCAGGGACGGCTGCTGGAAATCGCCCGGGCGCTCGCGGGCGAGCCGCGACTGATGCTGTTCGACGAGCCAGCCGCGGGTCTGTCACCGTCCGAGTGTCTGAGGCTGGCCGATGTCATCCGTGCCATCGCCGCTCGCGGCATAGCGGTTCTTTTGATTGAGCACGACATGCGCTTTCTGATGTCGCTCGCCGAGCGGGTCATTGTTCTGAATTTCGGGCGCAGTATCGCGGAGGGCACGCCTAACCAGATTCGCGTCGACCCCGCCGTGGTCGAAGCGTATCTCGGCGATCTCGGAGCGCTGAGCCGTGCTTGAGCTCGTGAACCTCAGCGGCGGTTACAACCGTCACGACACCATTACCGGCATAACCATCTCGGTGGGTCGCGGCCAGACGGTCGCGCTGCTCGGTCCAAACGGTGCCGGAAAAAGCACCGTACTGTCAGCGGCATCTGGCCTTCTTCCGCGGCGAACCGGTTCCATCCTGGCAGCGGGTACGGAACTTATCGCCCTGCCCTCTCATCGAATCGTCGAACACGGTGTCGTTCAGGTTCCCGAGGGTCGACGCGTATTTTCGCCGCTCAGCGTTTTTGACAACCTGCGGCTGGGCGCGGTCGGTCTGGCCAACCGCAGCGCCAGTGCAATCGAACAGCGCCTCGATGCGGTCTACAGCCTTTTTCCGCGACTCGCCGAGCGACGCGCACAGCTGGCCGGAACCCTGTCGGGCGGTGAGCAGCAGATGGTTGCCATCGGACGGGCGCTGATGTCCGAACCAAAGGTGCTGCTGCTCGATGAGCCTTTTCTCGGGCTTGCGCCGCGGGTCATTGACGAGATACGCACGGCGCTTGACGCACTTAAGCGCCAGGGCTTGACGATGCTACTTGTCGAGCAGAAGCTGGACATCGCACTGTCGTTTGCAGAGCGGGCCTATGTGATCATCAAGGGACGTATCGCGCTCGAGGGTCTCTGTTCCGACCTTGCGGGTCGCGAAGACCTTGCCACGCTCTACTTTGACCTTTCGCGGCATCAGAACTAAATCGAGGGAGATTGTCATGTCGAACTTCGTACCCATCCGCCAACTGCACCATTTCGCATGGCGTTGCCGAGATGCCGAGGAAACACGCCGATTTTACGAAGACCTGCTCGGGCTACCCCTGGTGCACGCGATTCGTAACGAGCGGGTTCCGAGCACAGGAGACAACAACCCGCACCTCCATCTGTTCTTCCAGATGCATGACGGGAGCTGTATTGCTTTCTTCGATCTTGGCGACGGACAAACGGCTGAGCCCTCGCCCAACACCCCCGCCTGGGTCAACCATCTCGCGTTAAGGGTCGACTCGCTTGATGCCCTTGCAGCGGCGCGTCAACGCTTAATCGATGCCGGCGTCTCCGTGCTTGGTCCGGTTGACCATGACGGCTACGTGCACTCGATTTACTTCTTTGACCCCAACGGTATCCGGCTGGAACTTACCGCAGAAATCGCGACCGAGCAGATGCTGGACGGCTACCGTGCCTCCGCTCGGGCGCTTTGCGATCGCTGGACACATGACAAGCACTCTCGCGCCTAATAGAAACCAGGACAACCGATGAGCCCCCAGACAACGTACCGCGTACAGGCCGAATGGGTCCACGTGCAGTTTCCCGAGCAATCCGCGTTCAAGTCGGTGTACGGATTTTCGGGCTCGGTTGGAACGGTTCACCTTGAAGGTATCCGCTACATCCCGGATGGCGTTCCCTCACGCACGCTGATCATTTACATGCATCCGGCAAGCACGCTGCAACTGCTGCCCATGCCACGGGCAATGGCCGAGAGTGGGCAGCATGTGTTGTGCGCCGGCAGCCGCTATGCCCGCAACGACAGCGCGCTGATCATGGAGAACGTGATCGTTGATCTGGGCGCTTACATTCGCCACGCGCGTGAGGTGTGGCGGTACGAAAAGATCGTGCTCGCGGGCTGGTCTGGCGGCGGCTCACTGTCGCTGTTTTATCAATCGCAGGCGGAACACCCCAGCATCACCCACACGCCTGCAGGCGACCCCTGCTCCATCACGACGGCGGGCCTGATTCCGGCTGATGCGGTCATGTTTCAGGCAGCACACATGTCGCGCGCGCACACCTTCTCTGAATGGATCGACCCCAGTGTGCTCGATGAAAACAATCCTGATCATCGCGACCCCGAACTCGATCTTTATCACCCCGACAATAAGCCGCCTTACAGCACCCAATGGCTGCAGCGCTTTCGCGCCGCCCAGTTGGCCCGCGCAAGGCGTCGTACGGCCTGGGTTCGCGAATCGCTCGAGTCGTTGAAGAAGCAGGGCAGCCGTGAACTTGAGCGAGGCTTTGTGACCCATCGAACGATGGCCGACCCGCGTTTTCTGGATGGCTCCATCGAGCCAAACGACCGGCCGATCGGAACCTGCTTCATGGGAGTGCCTGAAGTTGCCAACAACGGTCCAGTGGGCCTGGCACGATTCTCAACATTGCGCTCCTGGCTGTCGCAATGGTCAATCGACGACAGCAACGCCGATGGCATTCGCAGCGCCCGCGGCATCCACGTGCCCTTTCTTGCAATCGAGCACTCCGCCGACGACGCGGTTCCGCAGCCCCATACAGGACTCATTTATCAGGCAGTAGCCAGCCCAGACAAAAGCATGCGCGTCGTCCGGGGAGCCACCCACTACTTCGTTGGCCAGCCCGAACTGATGCAGCAGGCCGTCGGCCTTACCACGCAATGGCTGCAGGAGCGCAATCTGGCCTGACTGACCGCCAAGGTTTGCACCGATCAAGACGGGGTGAATCCGGCGAATCACCCTTCCGGTAACCCCCAATCCTTGCCGCGCGCGGCAAATTCGGCGAACATCCCAGCCGGTTTGATCTAGGCGAGACTACAACAATGGCGGAGACACTGATTCGCGGCGGGCTGGTCGTCACCATGGATTCTTCCCTGGGCGATCTGGCGCAGGGTGATGTACTGGTCAGGGATGGGCAAATCGCCGCGGTGGGTAGACAATTTTCTGCCCCCGGTGCCACCGTGATCGATGCGCACGACATGATCGTCGCACCGGGCCTGGTGAACTCGCACATGCACACCTGGCAGACGGGGCTCCGAGGAGTCGCCGCCAACTGGACGATCCTCGAATACTTCAAGAAGATGCACGCCGGGCTCGCGACGCTCTTCACACCGGAAGACATTCGAATCGCGACGCTCGTGGGCGCACTGAACCAGATCAATTGCGGTACCACCACCCTGGCCGACTGGTGCCACAACAATCCCACGCCAGCGCACACCGACGCGGGAATCGACGGATTGGCCGAGTCGCAGATCCGGGCCGTGTTTTTTCACGGCTCACCGAAACCCGATCCGAAACCGGGGCAGAAACCGTTCTGGGAGGTCCCGCATCCGCGCAGCGAAGTCGAGCGACTTCTCAAAACTCGCTTCGGCTCACGCGACCAGCTGTTGACGCTCGGGTTGGCCATCCTTGGCCCCCACTATTCCACGTACGAGGTCGCTGTCGACGACTTCAAGCTGGCGCGCGAATTTGGCCTGATTGCGAGCATGCACTGCGCGGGCGCGGCGGCACGCGTTCCTGACGGCTGGGACCGGCTGGGTGAGGCGGGGCTGCTGGGTGACAACAACAACATCGTTCACGGTAACGACCTCACCGACCAGCAGCTCAAGTTCATGCTCGATCGGGGCGTCAGCTTCTCGCTCACCCCTGAAACCGAGATGTTCCAGGGACATGGTTTTGCCATTACCGGGCGGCTTCGCGACCTGGGCGCCCAGCCATCGCTTGGCGTCGATCTGGAATCCTGCGTGAGCGGTGACATGTTCACCGTTGCGCGAATGGCACTTGCCTCTCAGAAAGCATTTGACAACGCGCGCTCGAAGCAGCGCGACGGCAAACTGCCCGATACCGGCACCATCACTGCCCGCGAAGCACTGTCATGGATCACGGTCGAGGGTGCCCGGATGCTCAAGATGCAGGACCGCATCGGCTCGCTCACCCCAGGCAAACAGGCCGATCTCATCCTGGTTCGCGCGACCGACCTGAACATGCAACCGCTGCACGATCCCGCCGCAGCGCTTGTCACCCAGGCTGGATTGACCAACGTTGATTCGGTCATGATTGCCGGCGAGTTTCGCAAGCGCCACGGCCGAATGCTCTTCACCGATTTGGCGAGCCGCCAGCAACAGTTGGTGACGTCCGGACTGCGCATCATGCGCGAACTCGAGACCCGTCTTCAGGCGACTGCGCATTAAACGCGGCGCACCGCGCGCCACATCAGGCTTATCTTTACCCTGCTCTAAACCCGTACCGCATCCCGGAGGAGTTATGAAAACGAATCGCAGACAAGCGCTCAAGCCCCTGCTGGCAGCCGCTGGCGCACCGCTTCTGTCCATGCCATTTGCAGGCGCAGCGAACGCGCAATCGGGCACGCCAATTCGCGTCGGTGGCACCCTGGCGCTGACGGGTCCACTGTCAGCGACAGCCATGATCCACAAGCTCACCGGCGAAATTTATGTTGAGCAGTTGAACAAGCGCGGTGGCCTGCTTGGTCGTCCGGTTGAGTGGGTGCTGAAAGACGATCAATCGAAGCCCGACCTTGCACGCACGCTGTACGAGCAGCTGGTCACGGTAGACAAGGTGGATCTGCTCATTGGCCCGTACGCCACCGCCAACATTCTGTCGGCGATGGGTGTTGCGCAGCGCTACAGCAAGATTCTCGTCCATCACACGTTCGGCATTCCCAGCCTCGCCAAGTACGACATGCAGTTTCCGACCTGGGCCACCGGCCCCACCCCGGAAACCTCCGGCCCCAACATGGTGTTGGATGCGTTGGCTGCGGGTCCGAAGCCCCCGAAAACGATCGCGATCGTCACCTCCAAATTCCCGTCGGTCC
>Ga0163212_1001549_pt1 | contig 10194 bp, 7 predicted proteins | sample Malawi_45m_30L_FD_113532 | JGI IMG/M metagenome (GOLD analysis project Ga0163212, IMG submission 113532) | Freshwater microbial communities from Lake Malawi, Central Region, Malawi to study Microbial Dark Matter (Phase II) - Malawi_45m_30L | ecosystem: Environmental > Aquatic > Freshwater > Lake ...
CTTTGATGTAGTGCATCTCCTGGAAACACAGCATGCTGGATATCTCTACCTTCGTGCGATGTCAAAGGTATCTCACTCTTTACCCGTAGCACTGAGCGTCTGTGGAAGCGACTTTGCGTGGTTTAGTAGGTTTTCTCGACATCGTAAGCGAATAGCAGGGGTACTCGCTCTTGTGAAGTTTCTCTTCATTGAGTGCAGGCGTGACGAACTACTCGCTCGAGAAATCGGCTACTCAGGTGATTGCTCTCAACCAATTCCAGCAAGCGGTGGGATTGGCAATTTAGACATGCTTAAGCCTTTGGAAGCTCTGGATCGCCCCAGTCTGAGAACCTCCATCGTCGTCAAGGGATACACCGGGTTTGTTGGCAAGGCGTCTACAAGTATCCTCGCGGTGATTCAGAACGCTGCGAACTTACGTGGGTTTAAGATTCATGTGTACTCCTGCAGTCTCTGGATGGTGGCCAAGCTTCGTTTTCTAAAGCGACAGACAGGGTTGGACATTCGTCCTTATCGGAAGAAGAGCTTGTCCCATGAAGATGTACTGACAATGTTTCGTGAGGCTCGAGTCTCTTTGTCTCTGTCTCTATGTGATGGCTTACCTGGATCATTCCGTGAAGCAGCCTGGGCAGGTGCATTTCCGATTGAATCAGTCGGTTCATGCGTGGATGAATGGGTTGCTGATAATCAACAAGTGCGACTCGTGGACCCCAAAAACTTACAAAGTGTTGTAGAAGCCCTTCGTGAAGCTCTGTCTAACTCAAACATGGTTGATCAGGCATGGCAGAAGAACGCCGCTTTAGCAACTCGACTCTCAACCAATGAGATAGTTGTCAAAGTCCTTGCCGAATACAGCCGTGTGCTGAATTCTGTCTCAACACCAAAGACCACGATTAGCAACATCTCATGAAATCTGTATCCCTGCCGACTATCTGGAAGATTCTGAGCAAGGAGGAACGTCGAACCGCCCGACTAATGTGTCTTGTTCTCACAATTGGGGTGACGCTCGAAATTGTAAGTTTTGGGGCGCTCCTCCCGGCAATCTCCATTCTCACTGAGGGTCTATCTGGCAGTCGTATTCCCGTACTGTCGAGTTATCTGGGGCAGAGAGATGAAGCGTTTCTCGTCTCTTTCGTCGTCATTGCTCTCATCCTGGTGTTCGCCGTCAAGAGTTCGTATGTGGTCTGGAGTATCTGGTTCCAACGTGAGTTTTGCCGACGAATTGAACACCGACTTGCTGGCATGGCGTTACGTCACTATCTCGAAAAGCCCTACGTCTTTCATGCAGACCATAATTCTGCTGAATTGGTACGAAACGTAGGAACTGCAAGTCAGTTTGTTGTACTTTCCGTCGACTCACTGTTGGTGCTTGGCACCGATGGAGCAGTCCTCATCGCATTGCTCGGTGTATTGGTGGTTATTGAGCCAATGGCTACTGCCGTTGTGTTAGTCGTACTGGGATTACTCGCTCTGGTCTTTCATCTCTCAACGCAAGAACGAATTGCAACATGGGGATTGACTAGAACCAACTTAGAAGGCAGGAAACTGCAAGTGCTACAGGAAGGATTTACTGCAATTAAAGAGCTGAAGGCTATGGAGTGCGAAGATGAGTTTGCATCACGATTCGATCGTCACTTGTCGCAATCCACAAGAATTTCTAGAGACTTTACGGTGTTATCCTCACTCCCGAGAGTTTGGCTTGAATTTCTTGCTTTTGCTGGACTCGGAATATTGCTCATTACACTTACGGCAGATGGGCGCACAATCGGCCAATCACTACCTGAACTTGCAGTATTCACTGCATCAGCGTTTCGACTGTTACCCACTCTCAATCGAATCATCTTCGCATTCCAAAATCTCCGATTCGGACAAGCAGCTACTGAAATTCTTATCGAGATCAGCACTACGACACCACAGAGTTTATCGGAGGGAGAAGCGCCGGCAATTCAGGGGCTTGTAGAATTCAAGAATGTAACCTTTCAATATCCGCAAGCATTACACCCCACGCTTGTAGATGTTTCGTTCCAATTACCTTCAGGTGCCATGATCGGCGTGTCTGGAGAGAGCGGCTCAGGAAAGAGTACAATCGCGTGCCTCTTGTTGGGACTCTTGAATCCGACAATCGGCGAGGTAATCGTAGGTGGTGTCAATATTCGAAAACCAGTCGGTAGAGCAATTGGATACGTTCCTCAGTCTGTCTATTTGATCGACGACACAATCCGAAAAAATGTTGCATTTGGTGTGCCTGATAACCTCATCGATGACTCCAAGGTTTTGCGAGCGCTTTCTAAGGCGAACATTCTGAGTCTCGTATCAGACAAACCTGATGGGCTTGATTTCTGTGTGGGCGAAAACGGCTCGAGATTATCTGGGGGGCAATGCCAGCGCATCGGTATCGCACGAGCAATGTACGCAGACCCTGCAATCATTGTTCTGGATGAGGCCACAAGCGCCCTTGATACGATTTCCGCAAATCAACTACTCAAGGAGTTACGCGCTATGAACGGTACGAAGACACTCGTTATCATCTCTCATGACCGATTCGTTCTAAGTTGCTGTGATGATGTCATTAACCTCGCCAATGGAACTATTGCTTCAAAAGGATTACAGGTATCGAACAAATCGCAGTAACTTCTACTTCTAGAAACTCCTAGTTCCTACTCGCATTGACGTCGAAGTGTCTCTCGTCTCAGTTGCTCATTCACCACGCGACTTGGTTTCACAACAACATGCTGCATGTGTGGTTACTTTATGTATTCCTATTCACTCATTCTCAATACAAGTGTTGATTGCATCTCTGTGCGCCCACAACATTCAAGTTGAAGATGATTGTCTCGCCGCTGTTTGAACTTCAGCGCTAGAATCAGTACACGCGACTATATGAATTCGGAAGACCTGCAAGCAGAACAGGCCGAATATCTGTCACTGAATTGGTACCGAGATGCGGATGGTAAAGATATTACGGTTCTAAACAACGTCTCCATAGGCGCGACACTTTCATATGTTGTACGTGCCACTTCCTCTGCAATTCTTAGATATCATCACCTGTACTCGCAGTCTTTTGAGAACGGTAAGGGAATTCAACTACCAATCGATGCAAGTGATCTTGAAGAGCAAGTTGCGAGAAATTTCGGGGTTGTGAGTCGATGTCTTCCGGCACTTGAGGTTCCGCGCACCATAGATCAGGCATTGTTGCAGAGGGACGATCTAGCAATTCCATATCTCGCAAGAGCTGTGCGAATTTGCCAAAGATTGTTGATTCGGACAATTCGACATCGGTCGCACCTGTACCTAACTGATTGGACGACAGCCGTCAGGAGTCGCCGAGATAGTCAGGGACTTGTACTGTATAGAAAATCATTGACCAAAAGTGCAATTCCGAGATCTTCAAAACGATATCGACGCTCTGCTCAGAACACATTCCCTCGTGAGATTGATAAATGGATCTCAACTCGGGCATTTACAGAGTGTCTTTCCAAAATCGGTGCTCAGTGGGATGATTACATACTCGAGACCTTGAGTATCTATATGGCGAACTCTTACCAGAAAGTACGCGAACAATTGACTGAAATCACGGCTCAGTGGACAGAGATGTTGGATTTCTATCAGCCTCTGAGAGTTGCTCTTCCCGCAGACTGTTCCGAAAACTGGATCATTATGTATCAACTTTGTAGAGTTCGTGGAATCGAGACGACCCTGTTCACTGATGGTTATAACCCTGTGCCTCAATGGCCCGTTCTCAGAACCGAGGACAACTCTGATTGGCTAGCTACACGGGTAGCCGCTTTTGGGACAGGCCATAAGGAAATGGTGTCTTCGTTGGGGTTTCCGGAGGAACGAATTGATTTGATTGATCCTCCGTTCCTAAGCAACAAAAAGAGTACTAACAAACGTGTTGGTTTCTTTGACGCAGTAGTTCTGACATGGAGCATCTATCAGTGCAGCCCGAGAGCCGACGTGACTTCCCCCCGTCGAACGCTAAAGTCAGTACTCGAAACTCTTAGAAAGCGGGGATTTACTCAGGTTGCAGTGAAAGTGCGATACTCGGGTGAATTGGCATATGTTCGAAGTGTAATCAAGGAATTAAATATGAGTGTTGAAGTATTACAGGGTCGCTTAGTTGCCTATTTGGACTCTACAGACATCTTCATTGGAGGAATCTCTGGAGCATTTGCTGAGGTAACTGGTCACGGAGCAACATACATACTCTTTGAGCCAGATGAAAACGGCTACACAGACCACATGATCTCTCAATCACCGGTAATTGAGAGAGGGCTAGTTGCTCGCAACGAGTTTGAACTCAATAACTTACTGACCAATCCGCGTAGTTCGTGGGCGGGAGATCCCAACCATAAACTGCGAGTTTTTCCATCGAGATAGGTTGAATCGCTAGATAATGCATCCCCGAGTTTCAGTTTTAATGACTGCTCATAATCCTGGCAAATATCTCAACGAAGCTGTGGCCTCAATTCTCAATCAAACTTTTGATGACTGTGAACTAGTGCTAGTTGACAACGGCTCAAAGGAATTTCCTCTTACTCATGGATCAAAGAAAGACGACCGACTCCGACTGATCAGACTGGAAGGGAATGTCGGTAGAACCGGCGCGCTGATAATCGCTCTTGAGGAATCGAGTGGTGACTTCATTGCGATACTTGATTCAGATGATCTCGCATACGGAGAGAGATTAGCCAAGCAAGTAAGCGTGCTGGAGCTGAACGAGCACATTTCACTAGTGGGATCGCGGGTAACCCTGATTAATGCCGAAGGCGTTGATATTGGAGTAAGCAACGGGCCAATCGGATTCGTCAGCCTCGACGAACTTGCAGACCGAAATACCTTCGTTCACTCGTCATTGATGTTTCGACGGAATCAAGCGATTGAAGTGGGTGGATACGACTCACGATTTCAGTATGCACAGGATTACGATTTGATTCTAAAACTGGCAACTTTGGGTTTTTGCCTGAATCTTGCTGAGCATCTGACCAAACTTCGTTTACATTCAAGAAGTCTTACAAACTCCAGCGAAATGCAATTGGTTCGAATCGGTGACGAAGCCACTCTGGCAACAAATGCCTGCCGGCGACTGACAGTTTCACCTGCTGGGATAAAGGCGAATAGGAGACGCCAAGCTTTGATCGAGGTTGAGCGCTGCGTCTTGCTACTTCAAACGGGACGAATAACTCAGGCTCTCAAATCCTTGGTCACAGCATTGAGACTTGACCGAAGACAGACTTGGCTCGTGTACCTTGTTACGAAACGCCGACGAAAACTCTATTGATGTCTTAGGTCTCATGTCTTCCGAGATCTATTTCGGCTAATCTAGATCAATATGGTTGAACAACTATAGGTATCATCTCATTTGAAACAGCTACTGCATCGTTGTGCTCAGTAAATACCTGATACCCCCGAGCATTCAGCCAGTCAACAAGAGCAAAGTATTCGTCAACATTTATGCTTGATGTTTTGTCGCATAAATTATGTTCAAATCGAATGAGATTAGGACGCGTCAGATCAAAGTTGATACTTCGTACAAGCTCAAAGTCCAATCCCTCAGTGTCGATACAAATAACATGTGGCTGATTCGTCTGCGGTAGAGGTATCTCTTGAGCACACGTCGATACCGAAATTGCGTCGACCAATTCGTATTCAATTGCCGTCCCAGCTGTGGCAATCTCACTCTTCAAAAGTCGATCAGCATCAACTGTTGAAAGCCCTGTTGCATATTGAGTTCTATCGGCGGCGACGTTTGAAAGCTTGTGGATTCTGACCTGAGTTAAAGTTGGGTGGACGGCAACATTGAGGAGTCGAATAGAGGGGATGTGACCGTAGTTTCTAACTAACTTTTCATAGGTTTGTTGGACAGGCTCAACCATGACTCCTGACACACAAGTCGGGTTAGACACAACAAAATGGTGGAGTGGATCCGAAAATGACTTCCCATCGTGCGCGCCGATGTGCAAGAAGGTGACAACTGGATATCTTCGTCGCAGTACATACAGCAAGTTTTCAAAATTCAAGGTCTCACTTGAATTGATAGCCCAGACCCCGAAACCGAATTTCCGGAGTAACGACTTGGTGATTTGCCGAGTGAGACCAAACACCAGCCTGAGGCTATCCGATGCTGATGCTCCCTCCGTGTGCGTTGCCTTTCGCGTGCGCTACGCATTTAGGCTTCCGAATATGTCTATGTATTCCTGAGCCATCTGATCTGGATTGAGAAATCGTTGTAGTTTCGGAAACGATGCAAAGTCGTCAAACACTTGAAGCCTTTCCCGCCGAAGATTCGGCAGAATGCGTTCAATTTGGTGAGACCAATCGAGAACCTCTAGCGACGGTAGGACGGCGCAGTTAGGCAAACCCTGAAGAATCTCGGGGAGGGCTCCTGCAGATGACGAAACGACGTGTCGACCCGCCACCACGGCCTCAACTGCAACATACCCAAACGACTCGAGCGAGGTTGACGGAATGAGCACAATATCGACGGTGGAATAAATGTCCGCTTTCGAATCAAGGTACCCACTGAATTCAATATTCTCAGATACTCCGTATGATCTGGCAAAATCAACAAGTTCGCTTTGCAGATGATATGGATCAGAGCCCACGAACTTCAGTATGAAATTTCTTGAGGGAAGAGCTTCTCGGAGGTGGGCAAGGAGTCTCACAGCAAACCAGTGCCCCTTTCGGAGTTCAACAGTCGAAACAAGACCCAAAACGACCCGATCTTGATTAGGTTGCCGTTCCAGAAGATCATCGTGCTTTTGTGGAGAGGTCCACTCAGCCGCGTTGTAGACAACTGTTGAACAAATTGATTGAGGAGAAAAACGAATCTTGAGTGCTTTATCGCAGGTGTGAGATACCGCAATAAATATCTTTACTCGCTTGCGGACTTTCCAGTCAATAATCCATTCGATTGGCCAGCTCGTGAGCGTTCGAGCTACAGCCAAACTATGGATGTTCATCGCAACCACGTTGCTTTTCGAATACGCCAGAGCAGCGGCTATCGCTGCATAACTACCTGGGTACCCACCGTTAATAACAAGCACACTTGAGTCTGGAGGCACGGGTAGATTTCGGCGAAGACGCACGACTTCAAATGGAAGAACTAGGTATTCACTAAGTCTCCGGGCTGCTGCAAGCAGTTTCTCAACAACATGACTACGGCGAGTCACTCCGACTCGGGTGAACCAAGAACCTTGAAATACTGATGAATAGCTGACGATCCTCGCATAACTCTCGCAAGCGGCTCGCAGTCGACTGAGGTCGGGATAATTCTGGTTAACCATGAGAAGCATTTTGCTCGAAGAACCAGAGAGTTTCGGAATAAGCAGACGTATAAAGGTGTCGACTCCTCCGGCAACGTGGTTGTCTACGAAGACACAGGTGACTGAACTCAAGCTTTGGTTCTTGATCTCTGTGCGACCTCGCTCGTTCATTCTCAACACGCTAAGGAATGCTCCTAGAAGGCAAAAGTTGACACTTAGATTTTTCACTCATAGTTCAGATACATCCAAACATCATTCAAGATCCATTTATCATCCAGCATTTGACGATATTGTATTCAAGAACTCAAAACCTTCTTGTCGCAAAACAAACTTATCTTCCTGTTAACGTCATTACGACTTCTCTAACCTAGGATCTCAAATTCACTGGTCCTAATTGCGTGACGTTCAAGAAACCAACATCACTTACTGACCTCTCCAACCACGCGAATCTCGCTTCCTTCCAGTCAAACGAGCCCCAAGAACAAAGACCAACACGCCAAAGAGCGTTAGCACTGTGCCGGTCAGACGCACTATCTGATATCGCTGAACATTGCTGACTGAGTCCAGCACGCCAGATAGAGATGTCCCTTCGGTACCCATGGCGTATCGAACCGTTACTAGGCACCCTTCGCAACCCAACCCAGAATCCAAATTCTTAATCTCCGCTCCGTAGCGCACACCATCACACCGCCACGAAGATAAAAAATCCATTGGCCATGCCTTTCGGCGATCAACGACATTTGTAACCACGCGGGTCTCTGTAGCAGTTACACCAATTGCAATAGTTACTGTCTCATCTCTGCGAACAACACGTATTGGTAACTCGGTATTCCACTTCTCGGGGCCAAGACCTAGTCCAAGACGCAAGTCGGGCGGATCATATTCAATAAACAGCCCGAACGGTTCTTGTGAAGTCTCAAAGTACTTCCTTGGCACCCCATCATTCATTAAAGTGAGATTAACAATCCACAGAATCCAGCCACCATTTGATTGAACAACTTTGCATTCATCACTCAAATCGCGATTCGGCTCTTCGCCAAGTGAAATGAGACGCTCCCCCATGGCTGACTTAATTTGTCGATTGGATGAATATTCATCGCGCTGCGTCCAAACAAGTGTGCCAGCCAAAACTAGAACGATTCCCAATCCGACCAGCAGCAAACGACGAACCATCACTCGCCAGACAGTGCGAGACTATTACGAGTAAGAGACCCACATAGGCTACGAAGAAACTTCCACTGAGAATATACCGCCGCAACAAGCACAACATTCGGTCCAGTTGGCAGCCATGACCACCACCATTGGTCGGGGGCTTCTGGAAGAATTCTCAAACCGAAGGTTTGTTTGTCTACGAAGAATTCAGTGATTGTGAAAAACGTGACTGCAAACATAAGGACGTTCACAATGATTGCGAACCCGATATACCGAAATACTCGAAACGCGTTGTCAAGCGGAGCAAGCAGAAACCACCATCCGACCAAGACAATCAGGAGTGGGTAACTGTATCTCGGTTCAACCCCAAACGGGTCCCGATTATCTATGGCAGCAACTTGAGCCATAATCGTCACCGATATGCCAACAACAAGGGCAATCGCTCCAGTGATTTGCGCTTTACTATTCCTGTTGAATGAGATCACCACGAATAATCCCAGAATCACCATTCCAGCTATGAACACAATCTTGGGAATGATTATTCGTGACATAGCTGGAACACTTCCGAGCGAAAACAAGGCGTTCGGTAATCCCTCTAATACGTAATGAGTGTAGAATGTAACGTTATCTGGCTCACCATCTGGATAAGAAAATAGTTTGTCGATAAAAAACATTGGCTTAATTGTTGTGCGAACTTCAAGTAGCCAGAGCAAAACCACTGCAGCTCCTACTGACACTCCGGTCACCATCCGTGAAGCCGTAGGGAAATAGACAATCAACATGTGTATCAAAATAATCCACGCAACTAAAGTGATGAATGGCAGAGAGTCCCAGCGACTACCTACTGCCATAACCAATAGAACAAGACTCGAAAGAATCAATGTGAATCTTCGTTTAGCTGTAAACGCTTGCGGTGAAAGCGCAGCATGTATGCCAAGCCATCCCGTCCCAACCCCGACAGCTGTCCATGAACTGGGATTGATTGAAGCAAACAAAAAATATCCAGTCGCTGGAAACACAGTCACGATGACGAGCATCAGCGCCGTACGGTATTGAGATGGCAGTTGTAACCACAAAAATCCAATTGCTACAGAGACAATCAGCGCACTAAGTATTCGAGCCAGCAAAACATAGTGTTCTTGGTGTTCATGAGCAATAATGCCTATGACTGAGTAAAAGAGTTGAGGATACAAGTTTGATCGATCAAAGCGACAATATTCCCCTGATTGAGGCTCCTTACAGAAGATGTTTGAAATGTGATACCACTCATCGTGGGTTGCCCCTGGCTTTGAGAGGAATGTGACCAGCGAGAGTGTTATGAATAGCCATCCAAAGATACGTAGCGTTTCAAATCGATCTTGTAGAGACTCTCTAGTTGAATCCATCTGCTGATTACTCCTGCACGAGTTCGATCAACGTGCCGAACGACCCTTTGGGGTGAATGAACGCCACGGTGGTGCCGCGAGAACCGGGGCGTGGCTCAGTGTCGATTGGCGTGGCGCCGGCAGCAATCATTGCATCGAGTGCGGCCTTGCAGTCGGCCACTCGATACCCGATGTGGTGCAAGCCTTCGCCACGTTTGTCGAGTGCTTTGGCAACGGGTGAGTCGGGGCGAGTGGGTGTGAGCAACTGGATGTAGCTTTCGGCAACTTTCAGCAACGCTTCTTCGACACCGTCACGCTCAACTACTTCACGGTGGTCGACGGTGGCACCGAACGCCCGCTGGTAGTAGTCGATGGCTGCCTCAAGATCACGAACGGCAATAGCCACATGGTCGATC
>Ga0163212_1001555_pt1 | contig 10182 bp, 6 predicted proteins | sample Malawi_45m_30L_FD_113532 | JGI IMG/M metagenome (GOLD analysis project Ga0163212, IMG submission 113532) | Freshwater microbial communities from Lake Malawi, Central Region, Malawi to study Microbial Dark Matter (Phase II) - Malawi_45m_30L | ecosystem: Environmental > Aquatic > Freshwater > Lake ...
ATCACCAAGCAGCAAATGCTGGACACGGCGGCACTCGATATCAACGACCTGTTCAAGTACGAAGCCAGCACGGAAGGAACTGCGACTTTCACGAACTTCTCCGTGGGCCAGAACGGTGAAATCACCGATTCCGTGCAACGGGACCCGCAGGCCTCCAATCGAATTCGCGGTCTGGGTGCGGCCAATATCTCGAGCAATGGCTTTCCCCAAAGGTCCGCGATTCCCATCGACCTCTACAATACCGAGGCGGTCGAGCTCAGCCGTGGGCCCAACACCAGCCTCTTCGGGCTCGGCGGGGCGTCCGGCTCGGTCAACATCCTCCGATCTCAAGCCAACCTCAGGCGCTCGATCTCCAACTTCACGCTGCGCGGAGACAGCTATGGTGGCTACCGCTCGAGCCTCGACCTGAATCGACCGCTATTCCGCGACACCCTCGCCCTGCGGTTTTCCGCCGTGTATGATGCGCGCCGTTATCGCCAAAAACCTTCGGGGGAGACGATCCGCCGACAGCAGGCGACGCTGACCTACCAGCCCCTGAGCAGTACGACCGTTCGCGCCACCTTCGAGCGATTCCGTTCGATCGCCCGCCGTCCCAATTCGGTGACACCGCGCGATGCCGTAACCTACTGGCAGTCGATCGGCAGCCCCAGCTGGGACCCGATCACCCAGACCGTGACCTATGCCGATGGGCGCCGGGGGACCAGTGCTGTGGTAGACGGCTTTTTCAATATTGGGGCCAGCTTCACCAACAGCCCGACGATGTATATCGACCAGGGTACGGTAAAACTCTGGACGCTAAATCGCCTCAGCACCACGGCCAATCCCAATAGCTTCAACTCTCCCATCATGACGAGGGAAAGCGGAACCCTGATCCAGCGGCTACGCAGCACGACCATGCCCCTTTTCACGACACCCGGAATCAACAACCGAAGCCTCTACGACTGAACATCGGTCAATTTCATGGCCCTGAACTATCGCCAGGAGCGCGCCGACATCAAGAACGTGCAGGTCGAGCAGGAACTCGTCCGGAATCCCACGCATCATCTCGCCGCCAGGGTGGGATGGAACGAGGAACGATTCGCCTCGTACCGGGTGGATTTCATCACCGGCTTGGCGACGGTGCTGCTGGTTGATGTCAACGAGCGACTCCTCGACGGTACGCCCAACCCGTTCTTCCGTCGCCCGTATATCGGAGCGGCCCAGCCCCAGGTGATCGATCTTCCATCCTATGACGATGTGCAGAGCGCCGACCTCGCCTACCAGTATACCCCCCGCAACCTGCCGCGCTGGCTCGGCTGGATCGGCACGCAGAAGCTTCTCGCGCACGGGGACACCCGTCGCAGCTACAATGACAGCAAACGCTATCGCGACACCGTCGTCAGTGACCACAGCTGGAGCAATCTCCAGCGGCGGGCGGACGGCAATCTGATGAACCGGGTGTATTTTCGCTACTACGTGGGAGACAATCAGGGGCAAGACGTGGACTATGCTCCACCCGCCCTCTACGGCATATCGGGCCGGTATGACCTAAAGTGGTTCAATGGCGCGACCAACCAGTGGATCACGGAGAACGCGAATTTGCAGCCTGCCGGGATTATCCAGGGTACCACTCGAGCGCGGAGCGAGGTGCGCACGCTGTCGCTCGCCAGTCAGAATCACTTCTTGTCGAACCGCATCGTGACCACCTTTGCCGTGCGGCGCGACCGCCAACGGGGACGCGACTCCAGCGCCTCTCAGGTGGATCCAACCACCGGCCTGCTCGACTACTCCCGGCTGAAGGTGTTCACGAATTGGGTGGAGTCGGCGGGCGACACAAAGACGGCTGGAATAGTGGCCAAGCCGACGCGGTGGTTGAGTGCGTTCTTCAACCACGCCGACAGCTTTCAGACCTCCGGGGTTCAATACACGCTCTTTGGCGAGCTGCTGCCGAACCCGACCGGACGCGGGCGCGACTACGGCCTGATGTTCAATCTGCTGGGGGGAAAACTGGTCCTGAAGGCCAACCGGTTTGAGACTAGCCAGCGCAACGCGCGAACTGGCAACGCCGCTATCGCCGGGCGCGTGATCAGTTTCGAGACCGGTCGCAGCATCACGACCTCGGGCACGACCTTCGGAGCAGAGAATCTCGAAGCATGGGCGACCGATGTAATCACTCGGCGGTTTGCACGCCAAGGGGTCGCCGCCTCAGCCGCGCAGATCAAGACCGAGGTGGCCAAGTTCATGCAACTGCCGGAAGGCTTTCTGGACAATGTCGTGACGAAAAACATCGGCGCGACCGACGATACCACCACCAAGGGTTTCGAGTTCGAGGCGAACTACAATCCGGCACAGAACTGGACCTGGAAAGGAAATGTAGCCTTTCAGCGCGCGATCGATGCGAGCCGCTCGCCCGGAATTCAACAATATCTCGACTGGCGGATGCCGGTTTGGACGACGGTTAAAGACGATGATGGCACTTCGTGGTGGACGTCGACGGGAGCCGCATCGGGCTTCAACACCGCCGTGTTCGCTCCTTACAAGCTACTCGTCGCGAATGCCGGCAAGCCTCGATCCCAGATGCGGGAGTGGCGTGCTAATCTCCTGACCAACTACCGATTTGTTGAAGGCAGACTCAAGAACCTCTCCGTGGGTGGCGGCATCCGGTGGGAGAGCAAGGCCGCGATTGGATTCTACGGAGCGCCGCCGGACAGCGACGGAGTCATTCGCAGTTACGACGGCGATCGGCCGATCTACGACCGATCGCGTTACTATATAGATTTCATGGCCGGTTACAACTTGCGTCTGTTCTCCGACCGGGTGCGAGCGCGCATTCAGTTCAACGTGCAAAATCTGCTCGAGGACGGCCGACTGCAGGTCGTCGGAGTCAACCCGGACGGTCAGCCGTTCAACTTCCGCATCGTCGATCCGCGAAAGTTCGTCCTCAGCACGACGTTCGATCTGTAACGCGGAGGCAAGGCCCGTTTCCCATGAAGAGATTCGGAATTTCATGACGCTCTCCGTCGTATATCATCAATCGGAGCTGCTCCGCCCCCGGCTTGAACGAAGTCGGCTGGCAGCGACTAGAACGCCTATGACGAAGTCGAGATCATCGATCATGAACGCACTCTTGGTCCTGGCGATGGCCGGCGTACAGCCGGCTCCGTCGAGTCAGGCGCAGGAGCGTCGCTATCAGTTCTATAATCCGACGGTTGAGCATGTCAGCATTCACGAAGGGAAGATGGCGCCTGGCCACTATGCCTACAACCATATGGTTTCGGTCGAGTGGTTCGACGGCCAGTTCCATGCGGTGTGGGGTGGCAACGCGTCCACCTACGCCGAGGGCAGGCCCGGGCAGTTCAACGTGTGGGCGACGAGCGCGGACTTCAGGCGCTGGACGATCCCGGTGAAGCATGCGCATGTCGGGACCCGTGCGCTGCCCGTCGATCCGCTCGTCGTGGAATGGCAGCCCAACCTGCTCAACTTCCACGACCGGCAGCTTTGGTGCATCTGGTATTGCAGGAGCGACGATCCCACGCTGCAGGGCACATATCTCAGCATCCTGGAGAAGGGCGCGGGAAGCAATTGGCGGCATCGGAAGATCCTCGACCGACACGAGGTCGAAGGGGTGCGCTGCGTCGCCTTCACCAGCCAAAATCCCGTGCTTCTTTCCAGCGGGCGCGTCCTGGCACCGGTGACTCTGTTTCCCGAAGACCGCCACCTGCCGCCCGGCGAGCGGCAGAAATTCAAGAGATGGAATGCCTCTCTTTATACGGATGATGGCGGGGAGACATGGCAAGTTTCCGATCCGATCAGCATGGTAGACGACGCGGTCGGGCAGTGGGAACCGTTCTTCTATGAACAGGCGGACGGGCAGATCAGGGCCTTCATGCGGAACTTCACCAAAGGGACGCCACCCGGCAATCAGTGGCGCCTGACGACCACCGGCACCGGGGCCGCCAAGGGGACTCCGGTGCGCTTTCCCCGCGATCCGGTTTATTCGTTCATGGAGACCATCAACGAGCGGCCGCAGATCTTGCGACTGCCGGGAGGCCGGTATTGCCTCATCCAGCAGGATGCGTGGACGAACCACCGCGACTACCGGACAAGGATCAACGTCGCCCTGAACTTTAGCCGTTCCGGCGCGGACGACTTTGTGGCGGGGCCGCCGGTGTCACGGCCCGGCGTCATCAGCCGTTATGCGCAAGGGGTGGAACATGGGGGCAGGCTTTATGTTGGCTACACGCTGGGACCCGGCGAGAGTGGTCCCGGTCCAGAGTTGGCTGGCATCGAGGGTGCCATCGTGACGCCGACGCCTCGCGCGGACACCTACTACGTTTGGCCGCGGCGCAAGGAGCTTGTCTCAATGGCTCCCGCAACGGATGCCGAGGGTAAGAAGACTGTCCGCCGCGCCAATCCGAACGCGCGCACGGCCAGCCCACGCCTCGCCAAAGCGGATCGCCCCGAAGTGTTGGAGTTCCGCGACCGCGCCAGCGCCGGGGTGGACATTGATCCGCTGGATTTCTCCGCGGGCGACACCCTGGAAATCCGGTTCGATTCGAAGGTAACAAAGCTTCAGGATGTCGGCATGCTCGTGCTGTTCTCGCTGGGTGATCGAATACCGATCCGCCTGGGCGTGCCGGCCAACCGGCCGGGCAAACTCTACGCCTACACGCGCAACCAATGGGAGCCAGTGGAGGATTTCGCTGCGGACCGATGGCATTCACTCCGCCTGGTGGTCAGGGGCGGCGAATTTTCGGTGATGGTGGACGGATCGGCTGCCCGCACTTTTCCAAACCCCATCGTCAACCCGTCGCCGCGCGTGTATTTGGGCGATGGCTTTGAAGTTGATTACATGAGAAGCAACTTCGGGTCGGAATTTCAAATCGCGCTGGATTCACTGACTACGACGGTGGCACGTCGGCCATGAAATCCACGCTCCCCGTCCCCGGAATCAGCCGCCGCACCTTTCTCCATCGCTCGGCGGGCATGCTCGCCGCCTCCACCGGCTTCGCCAAACTCGCCCAGGCGGAGCCGGAAAACACGTATGGCGTCGAGACGCCGGCGCTGCGCAGCCGCGCGGAGGTCGCGGCCGTGCTCGGCAAGGCACCGAAGCCCGCGGGGGAGGCGCCCCTGCGACCGCTGACCGTTCTCTTCGCCGGAGGTGCCAAGGATCACCCGCCGAGGTCCCACTCGCACGATTTGCTGCCGAAACGCTGGCAAGTGCTGCTTGGCGGAGCAGGTCCGGGCGATGAGGAGGTGACGAACATGTATCGCCCGCAGGTGGAGGCGGACCGCGCCTTGATCGCCGGAGGCTCACCGCGCGTCACAGCCCTGATCACACTGGAATGGCCCACGGAGGCGCAGTTCGCCACGGCGGATGCCATCATGCTGTATCAACACCCAAAGCGTTTATCGGACGCAAAGCACCAGCGGCAGGTCGAGGCCTTCCTGAATCGTGGCGGCGGTCTCGTGCTGTCGCATTACGTGCTCTGGAATGCTTCCCCGGCGCTGGCGGACCTGCTCGGACTCGCCAAGGGAAAGGCCAGCCAATACAAGCACAAGGTCGTCACCCTGAAGCTGCCGGAGCCGCGGCATCCGATCATGTATGGGCTGCCGGACACCTTCACCCTGGCCGACGAGTGCTTCTGGAACCTGCAAGGCGATCGCAGCAAGGTGAGCGCGCTCGCTACTTCGGACGAAGTCGTGGGCGACAAGGTCAGCGCCGAGCCCGTCATCTGGGCCTACGAGCGCGGGAAAGGCCGCGTCGTGGCCTCCACCCTGGGCCACTTCGATTGGACCTTCGATGATCCCTATTTCCGCACCATCCTGCTGCGCGGCCTCGCCTGGGCCGCAGGCGAGTCACCGTACCGTTTCGATTCGCTCATCCCGCGTGGCATTCCACTGAAAGATTAGTGCCGTGAAACAAACCCTCCTCGCCGCCCTAATGCCAAACCCGGTTACGACCCCATCGCCGTCGCCGAGAAGTGTTACACTGCCATGACGGAGGCGCTGGAAAAATCCGGCCGCCCGCGGGAGTGATCACACTGCTAGCGCCGTGACTCTTGCCGAGGCTGAAAATGAGCCTAACCGCGCTTTCCCAGGAGACCTTTAAGATGAAGAAACATTCCCTCGCTCAATTCTGCCTTCTGGCGCTCGTACTGGTCGCGCCGCCCCATGCGAAACTCGCTGCGTCCGAGCCTCCGACGCTGTTCGAGCGGAGGAACATTGTCGCTTGGTGCATCGTGCCGTTCGACTCGGTGAAACGCAGCCCGGCGGAACGCGCCGAGATGGTCCGGCAACTCGGCATCACCAGGGTCGCCTACGACTGGCGGAGTGAACATGTGCCGCAATTCGAGCAGGAGATTCTCGAATACAAGAAGCGCGGACTAGAGTATTTTGCCTTCTGGAGCGTGCATGACGAGGCCTTCCGGCTCTTCGAGAAGTACCAGCTGCATCCGCAAATCTGGATCCTTGCCCCCAGCCCGGCCGCCACGTTGACGCGTGACCAGCAGATCAAGGAAGCCTCCACCAAGCTGCTGCCGCTGGTCGAGCGCACGCGGAAGCTCGGCTGCCAGCTCGGTCTCTACAATCATGGCGGATGGGGTGGCGAGCCCGAGAATCTCGTCGCGGTGTGCGAATACCTCCGGCAGCACCACGACGCGACCCACGTCGGTATCGTCTATAATCAGCACCACGGCCACAGCCATGTGGACCGCTTCGCCGCCGCGCTGGCCTTGATGAAGCCCTATCTGCTCTGCCTGAACCTCAACGGCCTGACGCGCGACGGCGACAAGCACGGCAGGAAGATTCAGCCGGTCGGTCAGGGCGAACTGGATCTGCCCATGCTGAAGATTCTCGCGACCTCCGGCTATCGCGGCCCCATTGGCATCATCGGCCACACCAACGACGATGTGGAACTGCGCCTGCGCGACAACCTCGAAGGACTCGACTGGCTCGTGCCACAACTTTCCGGTCAGCCCGCCGGTCCCAAGCCGACGCCCCGGCTCCCACTCTTACCGAAGCCCGCGGCTCCGGCTCAGGCAAGCGCCTCGAAATAGTGAAGCCATGGTGCAAATCGCTATGAAGTCCAGTGCATCTATCCACGCACCTGTATGTAGACGAATACTTTCAGCTTTTGATCGCTCATGAATCCGACCCGAAAATGAAAACGCATCCGACGAGCCCCATGAATCGCCGTGTCTTTCTAAAGTCTGCCGCGACCTCCGCCACCGGACTGCTCATTCTCCCTACTGGCACGCTCTTCGGTCAGAACGCACCCAGTAAGAAGCTGAACATTGCGCTCATCGGCGTCTGGGGCCGCGGTCAGGCCCACTACAAGGGTCTCGCCACCGAGAATATCGTTGCCCTCTGCGACGTTAACGAACTCCGCATCCCCGACGCCCGGAAAGCCTTCCCCGACGCCAAGGTCTATTCCGACTGGAGAAAGTGCCTCGAACAAAAAGACCTCGACGCAGTCGTCTGCTGCACGGCGGACCACACGCACGCCATGATCGCCCTGGCCGCCATGAACCGTGGTCTGCACGTCTACATGGAAAAGCCGCTCGCGCTCTCCGTCGAGGAGTGCCGTCTCGTGCGCGCAACCTATCTTAAGTACAAGCATAAGCTCGCGACACAACTCGGCACGCAGCGGCACGCGCTTCCAAACTTCTCCCGCGTGCGTGAACTCATTCGCGACGGCTCCATCGGCACGTTGCAGGGCGTGTTCGCTTGGGGCACCAGGCAGAAACGCCGCCCCGGCTATCTGCCCGCTGCGGGGACTCCGCCCAGCACGCTGAACTGGGACCTCTGGCTCGGACCTTCGGCGTTCCATCCTTACAACCCCGGATATTTCTCCGGCGTGTCGGGGCTGAATTGCCTCGAGTGGAGCTTGCATTGGGACTTCGGCAATGGACAGGTCGGCGACATGGCAAGCCATACTATGGACCTCGCCTGGAACGCCATTGACGCTGAATACCCGACATCGGCCGAGGCCACCGGCGACGCATACAATCCCGAGGTCACTCCAGTCGAACTGACTGCTCACTTCGAACACCCGGCGAACAGTTGGCGACCGGCGATCCGCGTGAGCTGGTATCAGGGCGGCGCGCTTCCGACTTCTCCCAAGCCTTGGATCGATCTCTCTAAGATTAGAGACGGCGTCATGTTCAAGGGCTCGAGGGGCCTCCTCATCGCCGACTTCGAGTCACGCATGCTCATTCCCGTTGGCGACGCTGCCGACATGACATACTACCGCACGCCTGCCAAGGAGGCGGTTGCGCAACCAATGGGGGGCTTCCAGGACGAGTGGATTCGCGCGTGCAAAGGGGACCTGAAGACCACGTGCAATTTCGATTACAGCGGCCCAATGACAGAGCAAATGGCACTCGCCCTTGTGGCTTACCGCGCCGGCAAGAAGATCGAATACGATGGGAGCACCGGCCGAGTAACCAATGCCCCCGAGGCCAACTCCTTCCTCCGCCGTGAGTATCGCGCCGGCTGGCCGCTTAACACCTAATCCCCTCGCATTTCACCGGCGGTGCGACGCGACGCACAGGTTGCGTTGAGACACCCACGGCACGGCCGATGGGGTCCGGCACGGCCGATGGGGTCGGCACGGCCGATGGGGTCAGTCCGCTGATTGCAATGTCGGATGTCCGGAGGCCGGGAGCGTGACTACGGGTAGTGTCCGGAGAGTTCAGCAAAAAGGCGGATCATGGTAGGTGGTTCGGTGATGAAGCCAAAAACCACCAGTGAAAGGAATACCATGACCCGCCCGAAGCGGAACGATGCCGTGATCAATGTGACGAGACAAGACCTGATGGAGATGCTGACGCAGGACGACGCTTTGAAGGCGCTGCTGCAGACGATGCTGCAGGAGGTGCTGGAAGCGGAGATGGCGGAGGCGCTGCGCGCCGGCAAAAGCGAGCGCACGGGCGGGCGGCTGGGCTACCGCAGCGGCCATTATCCGCGGACGCTGGTGACGCGGGTCGGCAAGCTGGAGCTGCGGGTGCCGCAGGACCGGCAGGGTCGGTTTTCGACGGAGTTGTTCGCCCGGTACCAGCGCAGCGAGAAGGCGCTGGTGGCGGCGCTGATGGAGATGTACGTGCAGGGCGTCTCGACCCGCCGGGTGAAGACGATCACCGAGGAGCTGTGCGGGCACGAGTTCAGCGCCAGCGCCATCAGCGAGCTGAACGTCAAGATGGACGAGGAACTGGGACGCTTCATGCAGCGCCGGCTGGAGGAGCCGTATCCTTACATCATCCTCGATGCGCGCTACGAGCGGGTCCGGGAAAACGGCGTCGGGCAGAGCCGCGCGGTGCTGATCACGCTGGGCATCGGCTGGGACGGCCGGCGGCATGTGCTCGCCGTCGAGCTCGCCGGCCGCGAGAGCGCGAGCAGCTGGAAGGACCACCTGCTGCGGCTGAAGCAGCGCGGGCTGCATGGCGTGCAGCTGGCGGTCAGCGACGACCACGCCGGGCTCAGGCGCGCCATCATGGAGGTTTTGCCGGAGGCCGGCTGGCAGCGCTGCTACGTCCACTTCCTGCGCAACGCGCTTGATCACCTACCGCGCAAACAGCCCGACGACTGCCTGGTCGAGCTGCGCTGGATCTACGACCGCCACGACGCCGAGGAGGCCCGCCGCGACCTGACCGCGTGGCTCCTGCGCTGGCAGGACAAGCACCCGAAGCTGTGCGCGTGGGTCGAGGCGAACATCGACGAGACCTTCGCGTTCTACCGGCTGCCCCGCGCGCACCACAAACACCTGAAGTCGACCAACCTGCTCGAGCGGCTCAACCAGGAGATCAAGCGCCGCACGCTGCTGGTGCGGATCTTCCCCGACGAGGCCAGCTGTCTGCGCCTAGTCCAGGCCCTCGCCGTGGAAACCCACGAGGAATGGGTCGACGAAAATCGCTACCTCAACATGGACCTGCTGCGCGAACACCAGAAACGCCCGCCCCAATCCAAGGCCGCCTGAGGGCGGGAGGCTGACCGCCTCCCTGCCACCCTCCGCTCAAGGCGGGAAGGGGAAGGAGCTGCGCCCCTTCCCCTTCAACCCCATCCCATAAATCCTCTTAACCCTCCAAGCCACCAAACCACGAAACCACTTTTGCTGAACTTGACGGACACAACTCCACTTTCCTGCCGCAGTTTGTCCGCAAAATCCCGGCTGCCACGCTGCACGATTGGTCACCGCCGCGCCCG
>Ga0163212_1001557_pt1 | contig 10177 bp, 10 predicted proteins | sample Malawi_45m_30L_FD_113532 | JGI IMG/M metagenome (GOLD analysis project Ga0163212, IMG submission 113532) | Freshwater microbial communities from Lake Malawi, Central Region, Malawi to study Microbial Dark Matter (Phase II) - Malawi_45m_30L | ecosystem: Environmental > Aquatic > Freshwater > Lake...
CAGCTGAAGCAACGCGCTCCATTTCCAAAATGACCTTGACACCCGCGACATTCACGCCGCGAACCTCCGTGAGGTGGCGCACCCGCGCCAGCGTCTTGATGTCGGCATCCGAATACAAACGCCGGTTGGATCCGGTCCGCTGTGGCACCACAATGCCCTCTTGATCGAGGACCCGCAGTATCCAGCACGGAAGTCCGGCCAGCCGAGCGGCCACGCTAATTACGTAGACCGGTTCGTGCTCCTGATGCGCCATCTGTCTTTTCCATTGCCACACAAGTTGCCATCACGGCAAATCGTCAAACCAACAGTATACGCTGGAAATGCGCCAATCTCAACTGAACTGGAGGCCGGATTCAATGGCTTGCAAGAAGGCTCCCCAGAGAGGTTCTGCCACATACTTCATACCAGGTTTATACATCCGCAGTTCGGTAGATTGTGCATCCGAACTGCGGTTGTGATAGCATCCTTCATTTGGAAGTATCACAATATTTTCCATCTGTTAAAGGATAAAACCCATGCCGAAAATGAAGACGCACAAGGCTGCCGTTAAGCGGTTCCATCAAACCGGAACCGGCAAACTGATGCATCGGCACACCAAGCGGGCCCATTCTATGATTAAGAAGACCCCTGGGTGCCGTCGTCGGCTGTACAACGAAGCGACCCTCCATCCTGGAAAGCGCATCGCTGTTAGCCGTCAGCTGCCATATGGTGCAACCTACTAATTTCGTCGTCGGGCGGCACGCCGCCCAACTCTTCTGACGCTGAATAGACCAGCGTTTGGGAGACGGGACCCAACTGCGGGGCACGAACCCCGCGCCCGAAAGGAATAGTGAAAAATGCCTCGTATTAAACGTGGTGTGATGGCGCACAAGCGTCACAAGAAGATTATCAAGGCCGCCGAAGGTTACTTCGGTGCACGTAAGAACGTCTTTCAGATTGCAAACGAAGCCGTTGCAAAAGCTGGAAACTACGCCTACCGTGACCGCCGCAACAAGAAGCGCGATTTCCGCCGCCTCTGGATCACCCGTATCTCCGCAGCCTGCCGCAATGCCGGAACGACATACTCCGCTTTCATCGCAGCACTGATCAAGCACGGAGTTGAGCTCGACCGTAAGGTATTGGCGGACCTCGCAGTGCGTGATGGTGATGGCTTCCTCAACCTGCTCAAGCAGGTCGGACTTGTTGCCTAAGCTGTCCTGACAGCTCGCCGACATCACAAGCCCGCCGGACACAGTTCGTGCGGGCTTGTGTTTTTGAATAAAGAACAGCATCGCCATGACTCAGCCAATCGCCGAAGTACAAAGTGAAGCCCTAGCAGCCATCGCTGCCGCAACCAACACTATAAATCTCTCCGAACTCGATACTCTCTACCTCGGACGAAAAGCCGGTCGTCTGACCGGCCTGATGCGTAATCTTGGTAGCCTGCCCCCAGAAGATAAGCCTGCATTTGGTGCTGCACTTAATGAGGCCAAATCTGTCATCGAAGCAGCTATCGCATCGCGCGGTGCCCAGCTTCGCGCAGCTGAGCGCGACACACGGGAGCAAGGCGAACGCATCGACCTGACGCTTCCCGGGCGCACCCCGGAACCCGGACGCTTACATCCACTGACGCAAACCTTTGAACAGGTCCGCAGCGTGATGCTCGCGCTTGGCTTCAGCTTTACAGAATCCAACCACTGCGAAGAATACCTCTTCAACTTTGATTGGCTAAACTACCCGCCTGAACACCCTGCCCTCGATGAGCAGATGAGTTTTGTATTGGATGACGACCACCTAATGCGCACGCACACGACACCAACGCAGGGACGTGTGCTCGCAACCGGACAGCAGCCACCACTGCGTTACGCTCAGATTGGGCGTTGCTTCCGACGTGATGCGGTTGATGATACGCATAGCCACACATTCCACCAGGTGGATGGCTTTGCCGTCGACAAAGACCTCTCCTTGGCTGACCTCAAAGGCGTAATGGCCGAGATCATGCGCGGGATTTTTGGTCCTGAGGCTATCGTGCGCTTCCGCCCGGACTACTTCCCTTTTGTTGAACCCGGTGTTGAAATCGCCGTGAAGTGGGGCGACCGCTGGTTGGAAGTGGGCGGCGCCGGAATGATTCATCCAAACATCCTCCGTAGAGCTGGCATCGACCCAACCGAATATTCAGGTTGGGCATTTGGCTTCGGGCTTGACCGTATGCCGATGGTCCTCCACGGAGTTGACCGCCTCCCCCTGTTCCTCGAAAATGACCTGAGGTTCCTAAGGCAGTTCTAAGGGACTGCGGCATCACTCTTTTTAGACACCATACGAAATCAATAACATCTTTTACCGCCAAGTGCGGCAGGTTACGACAAGGACTTAGCGCATGAAAGTACCCATCTCCTGGCTTCAGGAATTCATCCCGGTTCCCACAGAAGGACAGGCATTTACTGACTTCTGCGATGCATTGACGATGGCTGGGTTGGAGGTCGAGGAAATCCTGGATGGTCCAACCCTCTACACAAAAGTAACGCCTAACCGTGGCGACTGGGCATCCATTCTCGGAACCGCACGCGAAGCAGCCGCCATCGATGCGAGTATTACGGTCAAATCCCCTGTAGGGGCACCCCTTTCAACCGGTGTTGGTCCGGTTTCGGTGACCATTACGGACCCAGATGCCTGCCCTCGCTACGCGGCGACCGTGATTCGTGGTGTAACGATTGGCTCGGCTCCAGACTGGATGCAAGAGCAACTTACGCAAGCTCTTGGGGACAAGTACAAGCCGGTCAACAATATTGTTGACATCACCAACTACGTGATGCTTGAGCTTGGGCAGCCACTGCATGCCTTTGACCTTTCAACCATTGGCGGTGGCCAGATCATTGTCCGGCGTGCAGCATCAGATGAGAAGATCAAAACACTTGATGGCGAAGAGCGCCTCCTGAAAGCCCAGCCACTTTGTATATGCGATGCAAGCCGCCCGGTGGCCATCGCCGGTATCATGGGTGGTCTCGACACCGAGATCACCGCAGGCACCAAAGACATCCTCATTGAATCCGCTCACTTTGAACCCATCACCATTCGCCGCGGGAGCAAGGCACTCGGACTCGCAAGTGAGGCAAGCTACCGCTTCGAGCGCTTTGTTGACCCCAATTTGGTGATGCAGGCGACCGCACGTGCAGTGGCACTGATTCTTGAAATCGCTGGGGGCGTGATTGATGGTCCAACCACTGATGTCATAGCGAAGCCGCATGTCCCGACGCGTGTGTTGGCACGCATGGATCGTATCCGCCGCTTGCTCGGCGTGGATATCGACCGGGATGAGGCCGTCGCAGCGCTGAAGCGCCTTGGCATCGATGCCGAACGCTCAGCAGGCGCACTGGATTGTCTGGTGCCCAGTTTCCGGCCAGATATTGCAATAGAAGAAGATATCGCCGAGGAAGTCGGCCGGATTGCGCTTGGGTACGACAAGCTTCCGGAGACTGTTCCTCCGGTCACAACCGGCCGAGGCATTAACGCACTAGGCGCTGAGTTTGCCGCAAAGGTCAGGACAATTCTGACCGGAGTGGGACTTCAGGACATCGTTGGCCATTCACTGACATCCCCCGAGACAGCATGGACTGAGGCTGAACAGGCATCGATGGTAGCAATCCGCAATCCGATGGCACCGCAGTACTCATCCCTGCGTACCTCACTCTTTGCGACCCTTCTTCCAACGGCTGCCCGTGCCGTCGAAAGCGGAATACGCGACTTTGGTCTCTTTGAGCTTGGCAGTGTTTACTGCCGTACGGCGGATGGTGTATTTGCTGAGCCGCGTCGCCTCTCTGCACTTCTCACGGGTACCCTGACAGCCGGAATGTGGGGAGTAAAACCAGAGAACGTCCCAGTGGATGTTTATTTTGCGAAGGGTGTTGTTGAGCATCTCTTGCACGGTCTGGGCATTGGAGAGGTGACGGTTAAGCCTGCATCCCATCATCTGGGCCACCCGTACAGGACTGCCGAAGTCATGGTTTCAGGCAAGGTTGTTGGTTACTTTGGCGAAGTCCGGAGTGGCCTGTCGCTCTTGGCACGCGATTCTGATACCGGTCAGATTTACAACGCTGCGGAGAATCTTCCAGCGAGAACGGTGTTTATTGATCTGTGCGGAGATTCACTGATGGATCTCCAAGGCACGGTGGGAGGAGCTGGAGCCTACACGGCAATCAGCCGTTTCCCGGCCGTGACACGTGATATTGCGCCGGTCATCTCGCTCACGACGGCTTTTGCTAACCTTCAGGATGCAATCATCGCCGCAGGCGGCGTATTCCTGCGTTCTGCTGAACTCACTGACCTGTATGCAGGCCAAGGAATACCGGATGGCCACCATGCTCCGACGGTGCGCATAGTCTTCCAGGCAGCTGACAGAACGTTGACGAGTGCGGAAGTGGATGTTGCGATGGCAGCGATTCGTAGCGCATGCGAAGCACTGGGCGCACAGTTCCGTTGATTTAGACACGTTAGATAACAAATAAAGACCTTCCGGAGCATGACTTCGGGAGGTTTTACACATTTAGGATGTTGCTACTTCTTCTTGTCACCCTTGACATCGATGAGCTCACGGACATCGATAATCATCCCGCTCCCACTCTGAACCGTTGGGAGGTGTCCATCCCACTTTTCAATCCAGTCCTTTGCCAGAACAAGCTTGCCTCCTTGGGTTTGCAGCGCTTCAGCGTTAATCTTCGCTGATTCAGCAAGTCCGCGCGCGCGCGTGATGGCGGTGGTTGCTTCCAGCTTTGCCTGATCAAGGATGTACTTCTGCTTTTCAGCCATTTGCTGAGCGACCTGCTTTTGTTCGATGGCGCTATTGAACTCCTGCGAAAAGGTGAAGTTAGTCAGTGACACTCCGTTTGGTTCTACAACAACATGATAGCCACGCAGTCGATTGGCCAGTTCTGTGTGGACTTCTGACTTGACCTTGTCACGGAGGCGGATTAGGTCCTCGGCGGTATAGCGTGCCGTGACCACTTTCAGTGATTCATGTACAGCCGGGTCAATCACACGGAAGCGGTATTCGCTGCCAACGGTTTGGTAGAGGTGCCCGACGCCAGTGGGCTCCACGTGGTAGTTCAGTGCGACGGTGCACTGCACGGTTTGAAGGTCACGCGATGCTGCAGATGCCTCAGCCTGTTCTTTTTGTGTGCGCACTTCAAGCTGTTCGACGGTGTTGATCCCGGGGATGACAAGGTGGATACCTTCTGTCAGGACACCTTTGACAGCACCGAACTGCAAGAGAACACCCCGGTACCCTGCAGGGACAAGGACGATTGCAGAACCCATAGAACCAATCAGAGTTAGGAGTACGGCAGCGATACGCATCGGGATAATGAAGCGAACAGCTGATTTTGGAATCATCAACGATGCGACAGCGATAAGGACTCCAAGCACAGTGAAGGTGAACATTTTGTGTTATCTCCTTAGGGATCAGAAATGTGTTTTTTGATGGTGGCCTCGGGGACACGGATTGATGCATCCACGATAAAGCGGCTTGGTTCAACGGAGAGTTGAAGTTTGTGGAGACATGGCAACCAGGGGGCAAATCCAATGTGGTTGAGGAGCGGTCTCAGATCGAGTCGCGCTTGTGCCTTGTCGACCGACAGCTCTGCTGGTAGCTGCGTTTGCAACAGAGGGAGGAGCATCGAAAGAAGCTTCGGCGGGTCAATGAAAGTCATCGTGATGCATGGAAACGGAACGGCGGCGGCACTGAGGACAACCGGGATTTCGATTCGTCTTGGCAGGGGCCATTGGTTGACATCGATAACGATTGCGGCATTTCCTCCACCTAGTGCTGCAACGGCGACACCAGTGACGGGGCTTTGACGACCTTGGAACTTTTTTGCAATTTCAGAGTTTATAAACGCTGTGGACATTGGAAGCCGAAAGTCAGCCTCAAAACCTGGATACATCTCAGGCTTAGGCAACGGTACCGGACTTTCGGTCCTCGAGGTTGAATCACTCACACCTCCATGGTACGTTATCCGGTGGTGATCTGGTTCCAACCGACTCGATAATGAAAGGCCAGCTCGATGTCATCGGATGTAACGACAGCAGTCAATACCAAGCTGAATGAGTATAGTTTTCTAATGGCGCCGGTAGAGCAAGCGATGCGCGAGCTACAGTTGCATCGCGGAATGCTTCGCGCGCGCGCGGAGGAGGAGATTCACGCGCTTTCTCCTGCGCTTGCGACATTGTCGGAGGCACTTGAAATCAGTACACTTGACCTTTTGACGGCTCCTGACCGCGGTGCATTTTTGGCTGAGGCGCTCCATAGAAGTCAGTTGTCGATTGATACAATCCGCGAGCGTTTGTTGGCTTGTGGTGAGAGCGATTCCGAGTCGCTGAAAGTGCTCGGATTACCGGAGGCATCCTAATGGCGAAGAAACCATCCAACGTTCCGATTTTTGTAGCCCTTGGCATGGGAATGTCCATGTTGATTGGCCTGAACGCTTTTCAGTTTAAAAACCGTCCCCGGACTCCCAGTGAGCTACAAGAGGAAGCCACAGCAGCGGCTGACAAAGCAAAAGAAACGGGTGCTGTCCCGAAGCCACCGGTCTCACCTGAGGGCCAGGAAATGGCGGCTTATGACTCAGACACGTGGATTGGTCCTCCCAACGCGGACAAGGAAGTCACGATTGGCTATCGGATGACTCCACAGGTACAAGCTGAGCCAATGTCCGTCTTTGGACCGGTCTCAATGATATTGCGTCAAAAGGCACAGGGGGTTCGTATTCACTTGGTAAACCTTGATGACCCTACGGTTCCCCGTGTGGAGGAGGGTATGTCGTTCAAGGGAAAAGTCATTGTTCCTTTGAACGAATCGGGTGGATTTGATCCGACAATGATTCGGTCGACAGTGCCAAACGTGATGAAAGATGGTATATAGAAAGGTCGAGACTTTTCGGAAAGAGTAAACAACTGTGCCAAATATTAAATCTGTTGCAAAAGACGTTATCCGGTCACGTTCACGCCGCCTGCGTAACAACGCAACTAAGAGCCGCATCAAGACTGCTATTAAGAAGACGCACTCCGCAATCATAGCGGGTGATGCCTCCGCGGTAACGACAGCGATGAGCCTTACGGTTTCCATTGTTGACCGCGCAGCAAAGCGTGGGATTATCCATAAGAATGCAGCGAACCGCCGCAAGTCCCGCCTCATGAAGCGTGCAGCAGCAGCTGTTGCATAATCGCTAAGCGATTCCGAAAAGTCAGCCCACCGCGCGGAGCGCGGTGGGCTTTTTTGAGCCTTTATGTGCCTCAAGCACACATTCGAATAACACACTCCTCTATGATTTCACGAGGATTATCTCCGCCAGGAACGATTCCCTTAAGGGAACCATCCGCATGCTCGATGGCAATGAGGGCAGCTTCCAAGGCGTCAAACGACCATTGCTTTGCCTGCGTCGCAAGCTTGTCCCCCATCCATGCCATCCTCGGATTCGAAAGCGTAGCCTTGATCCCATCCGCCGGCAACATCGCTGCAACCTCGGCAGATAGCGGAGCAGCCCCACGACCAATCATCCGGTGTTCAAGCAAAATACGCGCCTGATGGACCAGCCGTATCTGGCGCGCAAGCATTGTCAGCACCCGCAGCGCCGTTCCATCCGGCTTGGTCCCGATGTGAAACGTACTGTCAAGTAACCGAAGCGCTTCTCCCCCGCGGCGCGCGCCGAGTGCATCGCAAAGCTTAAAAATCACCTCATCTGGGCCACGCGAAAGGACTTCTGTAACATCCGATGCCTGAATGACGACTTCATCGCCCATATAGTCAAACAACTTGCCGAGCTCGGTTTCGAGCCGACGCATGTCATCCGAAGGCAGCTCCATAAACAAAGCAATCGCATCCGGATGGAACTGCTTGCCACGCGCCCTCGCCATCCGCTCCACGTAAGCCCGAAGGTCATCCTTCTGCGGAACACCAAAATCTGCCACCATGCCATGCTTTTTAACCGCAGTGACTAGCTCAGTCAGAACGACTGAACCCCTCTTCGCTTTGCCATCCTCAATCACAGGTTCTCCTGTGACCAGAATCATCAGCCCCGAACTCGGAATCTTCTCAATCCCTGATATGAGTTTCTTTTGCGTCGCATCATCCAGCTGCTCCGCATGCGTGACAACGACGACACGCTTTCCACCACCAAATGGAGCCGTTGATACAGCAGAAAGCAATCGGTCAATGGGCGTGCCAGACGCCACAATCGTCTCGGAATCAAAGTCGGCAAAATCCGCATCTACACGGGTCGCCAGCACGCGCGCAAGGGATATCTTTTCCGCCGACTGCGTGCCGGTGATCAGGACGATTCTGGTGTCAAGCGGGATATCGGCGTGCATGTCTCACATTCCACCCGGAATCAGCCTCCGCGTGCAACCTTGGAAAGTGAATTAATGATTTTGATGAGACAGCCGACATCGTCAGTAAAACCCTTAACGTCCTCTGCCGTCACTGAATGTCTTCCGTACAACACCTGACTTGTTGCAATGCCGATTCGTTGAAGTCGACCTGCTGCGTCTATATCTCCCGCAATCATAAGGACATCAGTGCCATCGGTCACAATCTCGCTCATTGTCCGCGACGATGCTGTATCGATACCCGCTTTCGCGAGGGCACGCTCGAGCCTTGCCCAAAGTACCGCTAGCTGCCTAGCTTCCTGACTTCGACCAACAACCACAGCAACACTGACACGTTTGGATGACCTGAACATCGCGGCAACAATAAACAATGCTCCTGGAACAATAAACATCCATGGTGAGCTGACAGCTTGTTGGAGGCGGGAAAGCCAGGTGCGACCGCCCGCTGCCTGACTTACCTGTGCAGTTTCAGCGATGGCTGGCGTTAGCGCTGTGGCATCAAAAGGAATCCAGCCCTGCCCAACAAAGTAAACTTCCGCCCACGCATGCCGGTTACTTTCGCGAATCTGGAATGCTCCGGAATCTTCCGTTGAAGGCTCTCCTCCGTTGAAGCCGGTCGCGATACGAGCTGGTAAGCCAGCCATTCGACACATGACAGCAACAGAAGATGCATACAAGTCGCAGTACCCCTGACGGGAATCATTCAGGAAGTAATCAACCGGGTCACGTCCTGCGGGAACGCGTGCTGCTTGCAGGTTATAGGTACACCGTGCCCCAACATAGCGGCGAATGGCCTCTGCTTTCGCGTATGGGCCCACAGCATCCTTTGTTGCCGCGTCCACATGCTGGGCGACCGCAGGATTGTTCGGCACGGCAAGATAAGGGCGTAATGAAGTTGCATACTCTGACGATGTTGCATTGAGCACCGCTTCATCCGCCGTAGGAACACGTGATTCCATTTCGTATTCACGGATGTACGCATAAGCTCCAATGTTGCCATCCGGTGTTGCATATAAGCTCGGTGACATGACTTTTATTCGTACCGCATCTCCCGCAACGTAAATCAATGCGAGGATGTCATCAGCGGCGACAACACGATACTTCACAAGCGGCTCGGATGCCGGGACACCATCCGTACGCGGGCTAATGACGTAGTCTGCAACCCCATTCTGTCCGCGACTTCCGAAGACTTCCTTGCCAAGCCTAAACTGCTCCGTTGTCCAGCTCTTACCAGTATATGTGTCATACGTCCGACCGCGAAGTAATCGCGGCTCGGATGCATAGACCTTCATTACAGGGGTCTGATCATCACGAAGGGGTCCAAGGCCAATTCCAAACGTTCCGCCTCCTTCGCTGAGCCGCTCCAACTGGGATGCACGCGTTGCAGCGGACTGATTTTCGGCACGCAGCTGATTCACAACCTGAGCCAGCGAGACGTTTTTGCCAACCATCCGCGTCGGGATAGAAATCATTACGCCAAGGAAAACCGCAAGCACCCAAAGTAAACCGGCACTCCGCACCTGCCGGACCAGATAGTCTCCGGAGGCAACTTGCTCGCGTGACCTGGCCGGCGCTTGAGCAAGCGCGTGTATGTGAACGAGCGTGAACAGCAAACCGAATAGAAACATTGCGAAATAGATGATGAGTTGAAGGTTGACATCGGATGTGGCACTAAGTCCAACAATGGCAAGCCCCCAGACCCCCACGAACGCAACGCTTTCATCCGTGACAAGAATCAGTGATCCAACTGCGGCGACGATGGCTAGTGTCCCGAGGATGAGCTGCTCCGCGATTTGTCGAAAGTCGTAGCTGGCCACAGAAC
>Ga0163212_1001562_pt1 | contig 10169 bp, 8 predicted proteins | sample Malawi_45m_30L_FD_113532 | JGI IMG/M metagenome (GOLD analysis project Ga0163212, IMG submission 113532) | Freshwater microbial communities from Lake Malawi, Central Region, Malawi to study Microbial Dark Matter (Phase II) - Malawi_45m_30L | ecosystem: Environmental > Aquatic > Freshwater > Lake ...
ACGAGCAGGTCTCCCGGCCGGAGCAGTTGGCCGGCCGCGCGCCCGGCTTCCGCGCGCGCCGATGCGTAGTGCACATCTTTGGCGCCCGCGCGTTGCGCGGCGTCGACCAGCAATTGTCCGCTCACCCCGGGAATGGGCGCTTCGCTCGCGGGATAAACATCGGTGACCACGGCGGCATCGGCCAAAGCCAGCGCGCGGCCGAATTCTTCCTGCAACGCTTGCGTGCGGGTGTAGCGATGCGGCTGGAACAAAAACAGGACGCGGCGGCGTCCGGTCGCGCGCGCGGCGCGCAGCACGGCGGCAATCTCCGTGGGATGGTGTCCGTAGTCGTCGACGAGCAAATAATCCGGCGACGAGAAAATCGCCTCGAAGCGACGGCGGGCACCGCGGAAAGAATCCATCGCTTTGGCGCAAACCTCGATGTCGAGGTTCAGTTCGGCCGCGAGGGCAAGAACGGCGGTGGCGTTGAGCGCATTGTGTTCGCCGGGCACATTGAGCGTGACGCGGGCGAGGACTTTTCCTTCGCGACAAAAATCGAACGACGAGCCGAATTCCGACGGTTGGAAATCGCGCAGTTCATACAAACCGGTTTTTCCGTAGGAGACGGCGTTGGGAAAATGCGCGCACACGCGGCGCGCGCCCTCGTCGTCGGCGCAGAAAATAATTTTCCCGGAGGTCTGGCCCAGCAATTGCGTGAAGGCGGCATCGATGGCGGCCAGATCAGGATAATGGTCGAGATGCTCGGGCTCGATGTTGAGCACGATGGAGTGCTCGGGATGATACTGCACGATGGTGCCGTCGCTCTCGTCGCCCTCGGCGACGAAAAATTCTCCTCCCGCATCCCAGCGCGCGTTGGTGCCGAGGATGGGAATTTCCGCTCCGACATAGTGCGATGGATGCGTGCCGGCCGCACGGAGCACGTGGGCGGTCATGGCCGAAACGGTTGTCTTGCCATGCATACCGCAGACTAGGACTCCCTTTTTGCCGGCCATGAGCGCGGCGAGCGCCTCGGCGCGGCGGACCATCGGTTTGCCGGATTTTTTCGCGGCATCGAAGGACGGGTTCCCGTCGCGGATGGCCGACGAGTAGATGACAAGCTCCGCATCGGCCGCGTCCGCGGCGCTGTGCGGCGTTTTGAAATCGAGCCCGAGGGTCTGCAGGCGTTTTACTTCGGCCGTGTCGACTTTGTCCGAGCCGCTGACGCGGTGACCGAGGGCGAGAAGCAACCCGGCGATGCCGCTCATGCCCGAGCCGGCGACGCCGATCAAATGCACGCGGCGCGGACTACCATGGAAAAAAACGGCAAGTTCTCGTGCGTTCATCGGTTCGCGTGCGTCAATACCTCGGCCACCCTTTTCGCCGCATCCCGCGGAGCCAGCGATTTTGCGGACGCAGCCATGGATTCCAAAGATGTCCCCGAAGACAGCAGGGATTTTAACATCGCGGCGAGCGAAGCTCCAGAGGTCTCGCTCTCGGGCAAAATTTTGGCCGCACCCGCCCGCTCGAAGATGCGGGCGTTGAGAGTTTGGTGGTCCTCCGCCGCGTGGGGGTAAGGAATGAGGACGCCGGGCAGACCGAACCACGACAACTCGGTCAGACTGGCCGCACCCGAGCGCGAAACAACAAGGTCGGCCGCCGCATAGACGTCCTGCATGCGGTCGCAGAAGGGCAGAACCGCGGCGGTCAGACCGGAGGAAGCGTAGGCCTTGCGCAAATTCGCGGCGTCCTTCTCCCCGGACAAATGGACGATTTGCAAATCGAGCCCGGCGAGTCCTGAGGCCGCTTCGGCCATGAGGCGGTTGATACCCGCCGCGCCCTGACTGCCACCCATGACGAGCAAGGTGCGGCGATCGGGATCCAATCCGAGTGCGCGGCGCGCTTCAGCTTTGGAGGGAACGTTCCCGGCCAATTCGCGGCGGATGGGCGTTCCGGTGACACGGATTTTGCGCCCGGGAAAGTGGCGCGCGCACTCTTCGAATCCGAGGAGGATTTCCCGGCAGAATCGCGCCCCGAGGCGGTTGGCTTTGCCGGGGATGGCGTTGGAGTCGTGGAGAAAAGCAGGAATACCGCGGCGCCACGCCGCCGCCATGGGCGCAATGCTGGTGAAGCCGCCCATGCCGAGGATGGCGTCGGGCCCGAACTTCGCGCAGATCGCACCGCATTTGCGGTAACTGGCGATGAGTCGCGCGACAAATTTCAGCGCCGCAGGCGAGAGCAGCGAGGGCAGACCGACCGAGGGCAAGGTTTCGCGCGGCATGTCGGGAAAAGAACCCAAAGCGCGCGCGTCGATTTCTTTTTCCGAGACCAGCAACATCACGTCGTGCCCGCCGCCGCTCAGTTCTTCGGCCACCGCAAGACCGGGGAACAGATGCCCGCCGGTTCCCCCGCATGCGATGACGAACTTCATCAGAAACGGACCGCGAGGCTGGTGGCCGGGACGGCGCTGGTGCGCGGCTTGGGTTCGCGGCGTCCCTGGCGGTGGATGTTGAGCAGAATGCCGACGAGCAACATGGTGACGGCAAGGTTGCTGCCACCGTAGCTGATGAATGGCAGGGGCATGCCTTTGTTGGGCAGTAGCGACGTGGTCACGCCGATGTTGATCGCGGCTTGCAGGGAAATGGCGATGGTGATGCCGAACCCGAGCAGCATGCCGAAGCGGTCTTTTGCGTTCATGGAGATGAGCACCCCGGAGAAAAGAATGAGGAGAAAGCAAAAGACGACGAGCAGGGTGAAGCGAAGACCCAACTCCTCGCCGATCATGGGAAAAATAAAATCCGTATGCGCGTAGGGCAGGTAGAGCATTTTCAAGCGTCCACTGCCGAGTCCCACGCCGGGGACGCCGCCCGCCCCGAAAGCAACCATCGCTTGCCATTGTTGCAACCCCTCGCCCAAACGGGTCTCGTGCGGATCGAGAAAAGCCCCGATACGGGCCAAGCGCTCGGGGTTGTGCACAATCACGTAAACCAAACCGGCCAAACCGCAGAGCACCATCGGCACCAACCAAAGAAGGCTCGCCCCGGCAACGAACATGACCGCGAGCGTGGTCAGGCCGATGAGCGAGGAGGCGCCAAGGTCGACCTCCAGAGCAATGAGCCCGATGATGACTCCCACCACGGCGAGCGGCATGGCGAAGCCGCGGAGAAACTGTTTGGTTTCGTTCTCGTGCCGGTGGAACCACCACGCGAGGAAAACGATCGCGGCCACTTTGCCGAGTTCGCTGGGTTGGAACGAGGCGAACCCGAGGTTGATCCAGCGATACGAGCCGTTGATCTTCATGCCGATGAACGGCACGAAACAGAGGACGAGAAGAAGCACCGCGAGACCGTAGAGATAAGGCCAGAATTTTCCCCACCAGCGGTAATCGGTCAACGCCGCACCCACCATGGCGACCAGACCGATACATAGCCACATCCCCTGACGACGGACAAAGTGATACATATCGCCATGGCTGTCGCGGGCGAAAGCGCCCGTGCTTTGCAGCATGACAATCCCGATGGCCAGCAAGCTGACCACGGAAAAGACGAGTATGTACGCCGTCCGACCGCGCATGGCCGGAGGCCCTAGTTCTTTTTCGCCGGAACTTTGAGAACCGTGCCGATCTGGAGTTTGGTCGGATCGTCGATCTTGTTGGCATCGAGAAGAGCCTGGTAGCTCACGCCGAGCTTCTTCGCGATTTTGTAGGGGTTGTCCCCTTTCGCCACGGTGTAGGTTCCTCCGGCCGCGCCGGCAGTCGCCTCGCGGGCTGCAGGTTTGGCTTCGGCCGCGGCGGGCTTCGGCGCGGGCGGTTTGCTCTCGACCACGGGCGCTTCCGATTTGGTCGCGATCATGATCGGCGCGGGCGCGATGTCCGCCGTGCGGAACTCCGGCTTCGAGGTGTCCGGATGCGACGCGACGGTCGGCAAAGGCTCATCGGCATCGCCCGGTTCGCGCGCGGCAACGGGCTCGAGCGCGGGAGCCGCCTTCTTCGGTTGGGAAGAGAGAGCGAGCTTGTCGGCCAACTCCGAAACAACGCCGGCGCCTTTGCGGCCGGTGTTGATCTGGTTGAAGGCCCAGATTCCGCCCACCGCGACGATGTGAAGCACGAGCACGACCATGAAGGCGTGGGACAACTTCATGTTCGGTTCCGCTTCGTAGTAGTCCTCGTCGCCGCGCATGGCGCGCGCCGAGGCGCGGACGACTTTGCGTGCGCGGGGCTTGGCTGTCATTTTGCTGAATAACGGCAGTTTCATGTGTTTTTTTCCTTGGTTTTGAGTTGGTGGGTTAGGGTTTTGAACAAATCGCCGCGTTCCTCGTAACTGCGGAACATGTCGAAAGAAGAAGTGCCGGGAGAAAAGAGGACCGTGTCGCCCGCGCGCGAGAGTCCGTGCGCGAGCGCCACCGCTTCCCCGAGCGCGGCAACCGGATGGCAGGGCACGGTCCAATCGCGGGCGATGGACTCGCGCATTTCACCGATGAGCACCGCTTCGCGCACGTGACCGGCGACGAGTTCGGCCACCGGCGCGAAATCGAATCCCTTGTTTTTGCCGCCCGCGATGAGAACCAGTCCGCCGGTTTGCCCGCGCACGGCCTGGGCCAGCGCATCGAGATTGGTCGACTTCGAATCGTTGATCCATGTGACGCCATCAAGTTCGCGGACGAACTCGCAACGGTGCGGAGGCGGCGCGTAGTCGCGCGCGGCCGCCACCATCTTGGCCATGTCGGCGCCGACACATTGGGCCGCGCCGAAGGCGGCCATGAGGTTTTCCGATTGTGCGGTCCGCGCAGCTTCGTCTCGGACATGGCAAGCAAAGGTTGTCCGCGATGCATGATCACGTCGCCCTCGAGCGTGAAGTCCGCCTCCGCGGCGCGCGCGGCGGAGAAGGTCACACGCCGCGCGCGCAGGGCCGGCAGTTCCAACCGCGCGTTGACCACCGCAAAATCTTCCGCCGTTTGGCGGTCGAAGATGCGGAGTTTCGCCGCGCGGTAGGCGGCCACGTCCGGGTAGCGGTCCAGATGGTTTGCGCTGAAGTTGGTCCAGACCGCGACCTTGGGACGAAATGTGTCGGTTGCTTCGAGTTGGAAGGAACTGATCTCGACGACGGCGCAATCGAGTTGCGCGCTGCGCGCGGCGACATCGCTGAAGGGCAATCCGATGTTGCCGCAGGCCTCGGCGCGCATGCCGGCCGCCTTGAGCAGCGCGGCCGTGAGCCCCGTGGTCGTCGTTTTGCCGTTGGTGCCGGTGACGGCGATCACCGGGCAGCGGCAATTGCGGAAGGCCAGTTCGATTTCACCGAGGAGAGGTATGCCGGCCTCGACCGGCCTTCGCGCGAGCGGCACCACGGGATCAATCCCGGGGCTGAGCACCGCGAAGTCAAAATCCTGCGCGCAGCGCAACGCGTCGTCCCCCAAAACGACGCGCGCGCCACGCGAGGAAAGTTTGATGGCGGTTTCCCGCCGCGGAGCGGGATCGCCGGAGTCGAGCACCGTGACATCGGCTCCATTGTCCAAAAGCAAAGCAGCGGCAGCCTCCCCGCTCCGCCCGAGGCCGAGCACCGCCACATGTCGTCCTTTGTAGTCCATGAGGATCACCGCAGTTTGAGTGTCGCCAGTCCGAGGAAGGCGAAGATGATGGAGAGGATCCAGAAGCGCACGATGACCGTGCTTTCCTTCCAGCCGCTCAGTTCGAAGTGATGGTGCAAGGGCGACATCTTGAAGACGCGCTTGCCCGTGCTTTTGAAACTCGCCACCTGCAGGATGACCGATCCGGCTTCGAGAACGAAAATGCCGCCCATGAGAGCGAGGAGGAGTTCCTGTTTGCAGGAGATGGCGATGACACCGAGCAACCCGCCGATGGCGAGCGAACCCGTGTCGCCCATGAAAACGCGGGCCGGATGGCAGTTCCACCAAAGGAAGCCGAGCGAAGCGCCGACCAGAGCCATGCAGACCACGGCCAACTCGCCGGCGTAGTCGACGACGGGAATCTGCAAGTAGGACGCGATCTTGATGTTGCCCGCGGCGTAGGTGAGCACAGCGAGCCCGAAGGCGACCGTGGCCGTGCAGCCCGCGGCCAAACCGTCGAGACCGTCGGTCAGATTGACCGCGTTGGACGAACCGACGATGACGAAGAGATAGAGGAAAAAAGTGAAGACACCCATGTGCTGCCAGATGGGTTCTTTGGCAAAGGGCACATAAAGCTGCGAGGACTGCGGCGAGAGGACCGGATCCCACGCGAAGAAAGCCGTGACGATCCACGCAAGCACGCACTGCAGTGCGAACTTGAGTCGGCTGCTGATGCCGTCCGAAGTTTTCTTCGTCACCTTGAGGTAGTCGTCGACGAAGCCAAGCGCGCCGAGATAGATGACGGTGAAAAGCGAGAGCCAGACGAGCGGGTTGGTCGGGAGCGCCCAAAGAAGGACGGAGACAACAACCGCGCCGAGGAGAAGAACGCCTCCCATGGTCGGCGTTCCGGCTTTCGCGCCGTGCAATTCGTGGAGGCGATTCACTTCCTCCTGCGAGCGAATGGGCTGTCCGAGCTTGAGCGAAATCAAACGGCGGATGACCGCTTTGCCGAAAAGCAGACAGAGAATGAAGGCGGTGATTCCCGCAGCGAGAGAGCGGAAGGTGATGTATTGAAAAACATTCAGTCCCTTGAGCAGAACGTGGTCGATGCCCGTGCCGTGTCCGCTGAGGAGGTGGAGGTAGTAAAGCATCAGGCAAACTCCTCCACGACGCGTTCCATCCGGGCGGAGCGGCTTCCTTTGATGACCACCGCATCGCCCGCGCGGGAAAGTTCGCGCAGCAATTTCGCGGCGGCAGATGTGTCGGTGGCACGGTGCACTTCGCGGCAACCGGCCTGCGCGGCCTCGTCGGCGAGCGAAGATGTCGCCTCGCCCACGGCAATAAGCACATCCATCGTGGTGGCGGCAGTGCGCCCGACGCGGCGATAACCCTCGTCGGCATAAGTTCCCAATTCGCCCATCGGTCCGAGCACGGCAAAGCGCCGGCCGCCGCCCGGCAACCCCCGCAGCGCGTGCAGCGCGGCTTCCATCGAATCGGGATTCGCGTTGTAGCTGTCGTCGAGCACGGTGACCCCGCGCACATCGAGACAAGCCAGGCGACGCGCGGAAAGTTTGGCGGCGGAAAGCCCCGAGGCGCATTCGCGGAGGGACAAACCGAGTTCCAGTCCCGCGGCGACGGCGAGCAGCGCGTTGCGCACCATGTGTTCGCCGGGAACAGGGAGATGCGCTGCGGTGCGCTCCTTGCCCAACACGAGATCGAAATCTTGTCCATGCGAGGAGGAGCGGAGATTTTCCGCATGGAGCCCGTCAGGCGAACCGGTGAGCACGACGCGCGCTTTGGTCCGCCCGGCGAGCGAGTCGGCAAAATCGTCATTGGCCGGCAGCACGAGGACTTTGTTGCCGCCGAGAACTTCACCGAGCATGCCTTTTTCCTTCGCGATGGCTTCGCGCGAGCCGAGGAACTCGATGTGGGCCACGCCGATGTTGGTGATGATGCCGATGTCCGGCCTGGCCATGCGCGCAAGCGGCTCAATTTCCCCGGGATGGTTCATGCCGATCTCCCAGACAGCCACCTCGTCGGAGCGGTTGGCCGAGAGGATGGTGAGAGGAAGACCGATGTGGTTGTTGAGATTTCCCTGCGTCTTGTTGACGCGAAAACGCGTCGAGGCAACCGAAGCGGAAAAGTCCTTCGTGCTCGTCTTTCCGTTGCTGCCGGTCAGGCAGACGACTTTGAGAGTGAGCTGCGCGCGCCACCATATCGCCAGGCGCTGCAGGGCTTTGAGCGCGTCATCGACCACGATGAGCGGAAATTCGGAAGGCGCATCGACATCGGCGCGCTCCACCACTGCCGCGGCGGCACCGGCCTCGGCGGCCGCGCGCACGAACGCGTGTCCGTCGTGATTTTCTCCGCGCAGGGACCAGTAAAGATCGCCCGGCTTGAGGGCGCGCGTGTCTTGGCAAATCGTGGTGATGGCGCAAGTGCCGTCGCCGCGCAGAAGTTTTCCGCCGCAGGCCGCGGCCAAATCTTTGAGGCTGGTCGCGTCCATGATCACGCCGCTTTCCCCCGAAGTGCGGCCGCCGACTCGGCCACGTCGTCGAACGGCACCTTGCGATCGGCAAATTCCTGGTAGGCCTCGTGCCCCTTTCCCGCGACAAGGACGATATCCCCGAGGCCGGCCATGGCCACGGCGCGGCGGATGGCTGCACGACGATCGAGGATGACTTCGTGGTTCGCGCTCTTCAGACCCGCGGTGACCTGGCGGCAAATGCTTTCCGGGTCTTCGCTGCGCGGATTGTCGGAAGTGACGATGCACCAATCGGAGAGTTCCTCCGCGGCGCGTCCCATCGGTCCGCGCTTGGCGCGGTCGCGATCTCCGCCGCAGCCGAAAACGGTGACAACGCGCGTCGGTTCCAAGGAACGCAGGGTCTGCAGGACATTTTGCAATGCGTCCGGCGTGTGCGCGTAGTCGACAAAGACGCGGAAGGATTTCGGTCCGGGCACCATCTCGAGGCGGCCGGGAACTTGCGGCGCGTCTTTGAGGGCAACGACGGATTTGCGCACGTCGTGGCCCATGGCGTGCATGGCGGCGAGAGCCGCGAGCGAGTTGTAGACATTGAAAGGCCCGAAGAGCGGGAGTCGGACGAGATAACTCTTTCCGCCGGCGTGCAACGAATACTGCGTGCCATGGAAATCGGTGCGGAGATCGACCGCGCGGAACATGGCGTTGGAAGATTGCCCGTAGGTGATCGTGGCGACCCGTTGCGCGTAGTCGTCGATCAGCCGGCGTCCGTAGCGGTCATCGAGATTGACCACCGCGGATCCCTTTTTGTGCGTCTGCTCCGCGAGCTGCTGGAACAAAATCGCTTTGGCCCCGAAGTAGGCCTCCATCGTCTCGTGGTAATCGAGATGGTCCTGGGTGAGGTTGGTGAACACCGCCGCGTCGAACTCCACATCGCGCAAGCGTCCCTGGTGCAAGGCGTGACTCGAGGCCTCCATGACCGCGGCGCGGCAATTGACGTCGCGCATCTCGCGCAGGAGGCGCTGGACGTCGTCCGACTCGGGAGTGGTGCGGGCCGCGGGCAATTCGCGCGGACCGACAACGTAGCGCACTGTGCCGATGAGCCCGCATGGACGATCGGCGACATCGAGAAGATGCTTGAGCAGGAAAGCCGTGGTGGTCTTGCCGTTGGTTCCGGTGACGGCAGCCGTCTGCAGTTGCAAGGATGGATGGCGGTAAAAAACCGCCGCAGCGGCAGCGAGAGCTTCGCGCGCATTCGCCACGCGAACGACCGTGGCGCGCGGAACCTCCAGGTCAGCCGAAGTCACCACGGCAACGGCGCCTTTTTCCACGGCTTCCAAAACATGGCGCAATGTCGCCGCATCCGTTCCGGCGCGACCCGGGGTCACGCTGGGCAGTGCGAAGAAAAGAGTGCCGGGACCGGCGAGACGCGAATCGTGCGTGATGGAGGCAATCTCGCGATCGAGGGGGCCGGTCACCTGCGGACGTTTCGGGTCGAGACCTTCGATGATTTTGGCGAGTTGCACGGCTAGTTGAGATCCTCGTCGGAAGGTTGCGCGCGCGGGACGAGAGCGATGGTCGTTCCATCCGACTCGCCGGTTTCCGGAAGAAGATCGAGTTCGCGGGCCATCCCCCGGCCGATGGTGGAGAAAATCGGCCCGGCAATCGTGCCGCCGTATTGCGTTCCGGCATTGCGCGCATTGTCGACGAGGATGATTCCCGCAACCTCGGGATCCCCGGCCGGGAAGTAACCGGCAAACGAAACGACATACTGACCCGGGGTGTATCCACCCTTGGGATCGACGCGTTGGGCAGTGCCCGTTTTTCCGCAGACTCCGTATCCGGGAATGGCCGCGAGCGGTGCCGTGCCTTTTTCGCTGACCACTTCGCGCAGGGCGGAGGCCACTTCGTCGGCTGTTTCCTCGGTGACGACGCGGCGGACGACGGTGGGCTTCATGGCGAGAACTTCCTCGTCGGAGGAATCGCGCACCGATCGGACGATTTGCGGCATCATCATTTCTCCGCCGTTCGCGATGGCGGCCATGCACATGACGCTCTGCAGCGGCGTGACCGCCACTTCGTGCCCCATCGGGATGCGCGTGATGCTGAGGCCCGACCATTTGTGCACCGGGTGGACCAAGCCCGCGATCTC
>Ga0163212_1001566_pt1 | contig 10153 bp, 6 predicted proteins | sample Malawi_45m_30L_FD_113532 | JGI IMG/M metagenome (GOLD analysis project Ga0163212, IMG submission 113532) | Freshwater microbial communities from Lake Malawi, Central Region, Malawi to study Microbial Dark Matter (Phase II) - Malawi_45m_30L | ecosystem: Environmental > Aquatic > Freshwater > Lake ...
CGGGTTTCCCTTCTACTATAACCCGAACCTGACCGTGCAGTACAACCTGCGCGACACCACCTCGTACGCGGTCAACGGCTCGATCGACTTCCGGCTCGACAAGCACCACACCTTCTTCTTCCGGCCCCTGCATAGCCACCAGGACATCGTCGCCTCCCGGTACCTCAGCCGGCCTTACGTCGACACCCGGTTCCAGGACGCGATCAATGGGCGCAAGACCTTCGAGTGGCTCCGCTTCGGCGAGGGCCGCGGCCGCGCCGGGGCCGATGGCAGCCGGGGCGAGATCCGTTACAGCGCGGAGGAGTCGAGCACGGCCGCGGATCTCTACTCGCTGGCCGCCGGCGGGCGCCACGAGCTCGGCGCCACGACGATCAACTACGATCTCTTCTACAGCTACCGCCACACCTTCCGCGACCTCGATTCGGACGTGATCGTCCGCAACAACCAGGCGGCGCGGGGCTATTACACTTGGCAGTACGACACGCGCGACGCGCTGAAGCCGCAGGTGTGGGTCGTCAATGGCGTCGACCCGCGCGACCTCAGCGGCGCCTACCAGGGCAACCTGAGCATCGAGACGCCGGAGGACCGGCACGAGGCGATGTACCGGGCGAAGGCGGATTGGGAACGCAAGTTCTCGACCGACCGGTTCACAGGCGCCTTCAAGGCCGGCAGCCGTTACTCTGAGACCCGGGGCAGCTTCCAGCAGGACCAATGGGAGTACCGGGCCTTCCTCGGCTTCCCCTATGCCTCGATCATGCGCTCCAGCACGCGGTCGATCAACGGGCGCGAGATGTGGATGGAGGTCGACCCGGCGAAAACCCGCGCCCTCTTGAAGAGCAACCCGGAACTCTTCACCCTGCTGCCGTTCGAATCGTTGCGGGGCTCGATCGAGGAGGACTTCCGCGCGGTCGAGACGACCACCGCGGCCTACGGGATGACCACGCTCCAGCTCGGGCGCACCACCGTGATCGGCGGCCTGCGGATGGAGCGCAACACTTGGGAGAACCAGCGCAAGCGGATCGACGCTCGAACGCTGCGCGTCGTGGACGTCCAGGACCGCAACGATTACACGATGTGGCTGCCGGGCCTGCACTTCCGCCACGCGCTGCAGCCCAACCTGATCCTGCGCGAGAGCTACAACCGGAGCTACGGCCGGCCCACCCTGAGCCGCCTCACCCTCGGCCGGACCGAGGACGCCAATGGCAACATCACCGAGGGCAACCCGCTCCTGCAGCCCACTACCTCCGACAACTTCGACGTGCAGCTCGAGAAGTACACGGACCGGGGCGGCCTCTACTCCGTCGCCCTCTTCTACAAGAGGATGAAGGGCTTTTATTACAACTCGGACCTCCGGTTCAACGAGGTGGATATCACCGGAGCGCCGATCGCGGTGGCGGGTGGCACCCGGCGCTGGCGCCAGTGGCGCAACGCGGATGGCGCGGACAACTGGGGCATGGAGCTCATCCTGCAGCAGAAGCTGCACTTCCTCCCCGCGGCGCTGCGGGGGCTCTCCTTCAACGTGAGCGCCACGGTGGGCGACAGCGACGCTCGCTACGGCGAGCTCCGCAAGGGGGAGAAGCTACCGACCTTCGGGTTCTCGAAGCGGATGTTCAACGCGTTCGTCGACTACGCCGCGGGCCCGTTCCGGGCCAACGTGCGGTACACCCACCGCTCCGACTATTACACCGGGCTGGGCGACACGCGGTACGTGGACGACATTTTCGCCGCCCGGGAGCAGGTCGACGTCGAGGCGAGCTACCGGTTCAGCCGCAAGCTGCGGCTCAACGCCAACGTGATCAACCTCACCTCCCGGCCGCAGGTCTCCTACCAGTCGTTCCCGGCCTACGTGGAGGATAACAGTATGTCGGGCTGGCGCCTTACGGTCGCGGCGGACTACAGCTTCTGAGTGGGCTCCCCGCCGCGCCCTCCCCGCGGCCCCCGCGGTGGCTGCTGCCGCTGGGGTGGACGGTCGCGGCCGCGCTGGCCGGCCTGCACGCGGCGGCGTGGGGGGATTACCGCCGCCTGCTCGGTGAACTCGGCCTCCGGCCGGGGGCCGACACGCCGTTGCGACAGGTGGTGCCGGCGCGGTATGCCGACGCGCAGCTGTGGGTGCGGCACGCGCTGGAGCAGCGGGAAACGGGCGTGGTCCGGCTCCGCTTCACGCCGGCGGGCGATGCGCCGGCGGGCCGGGAGCGGAGAAGCGCAGGAAATCGCGACGGGGAATCGTCATGGTCTGAACCCGGGGCGAAAGAGTGGCGCGGAGCGCGGAGCGGCCGCAAGATCAATGGTCCCGGGAATCACGCTCCGCGACCGGCGCGGTCGAACTCGGCGTAGGCAAGCGCGACGTTCCAAGTGGCGTTGTAGTTCACCCAGCCCTCGGTGTGGCGGAAGTTGCCGGTGCGGTTGTAGGGATAGAACTCGCTGCCGCAGGAGGCGGAAATCGAGCCGCGCGTGGTTTCGAGCCGGGCGCAGGTGTTGTCCTTGTAGCGGATCAGCCAGCCGCGCCCCACTTCGGGGAAGCCCTGCTTTGGGAAACTCACCCCCGCCACGCGAAGCAGGTTGCAGCCGAACGCGGCGTCGGTGAGCGGACCAGACCGGTGCGTCTTCCCCGGCTCCTCGCTCCCCGCTACTCTCTCCTGACCCTCAAATCTCCAGCACAGCGCCGGGGGCGAGGATCTGGACCGCGTGGCCGCCCGCGGCGGCGAGGGACGCGAAGCGCGCCGGGTCCTGCGCGATCACGGGCCACGTGTTGTAATGCATCGGCACCGCCAGCCGCGGGCGCAGCAGGTCAAGCGCCGCCGCCGCGTCCTCCGGGCCCATCGTGTAGTTGTCCCCGATCGGCAGCAGCGCAACGTCGAGGCCCGCCTTGCCGATGAGCTGCAGATCGAGGAACAGCGCCGTATCGCCCGCATGGTAGACGGTCTTGCCGTCCGCTTGGATCAGGAGGCCGCAGGGGGAGCCGAGGTAAATGGGGCGCAGGCCCGCCTCGGCGCTGGAGCTGTGGTGGGCGAGCGTGAGCTTCACCCGCCCGAACGGGAAATTGAACCCGCCGCCGGGGTTCATCCCGTGGACCTTCGCGCCCTGGGCGGCGAAGTACTCAGCCAGCTCAAAATTGGCGATAATCGGCGCCCCCAAACGGTGGGAGAGCGCGAGGGCGTCCCCGGTATGGTCCTCGTGCCCGTGCGAGAGCAGCAGGTAGTCGCAGGCGATGTCCTCGGCGCAGGCGGCGGCGGCCGGGTTGCCGGTCAGGAACGGGTCTAGCAGGAGGCGGGCGCGGCTCGTCTCGAGGAGGAAGCAGGCGTGGCCAAGGAACGTGAGACGCATCCGGGAACTTGCTCGCTTCCAGCGCGGACGCCAGTCCAAGACGTCAGGCAGCGTCGATTTTGCGGATGCGGGGCAGGTGGCGGCCGCCCTCAAACTCGGTCGCCAGCCAGACCTTCACGATGGCAAGGGCCTCGGCCTCGGTGACAGTCCGCTGGCCGAGCGAGAGCACATTGCCGTCGTTGTGCGCGCGGTTCCAAGTAGCGACCTGCTCGTTCCAGCAGAGGCCGCAGCGGACGCCGCGGACGCGGTTGGCGACGATGGCCTCGCCGTTGCCGGAGCCGCCGAGTACGATCCCGCGCTCGAACTCGCCGCGCGCCACCGCCTCAGCAACGGGTCGGATCCAGTCCGGGTAGTCGCAGGCGGCGTCCGAATGAGTGCCAAAATCGCGGACGACGTGGCCCTCGCCGAGGAGCATCGCCTTGATGGCTTCCTTGTAGGCGAAGCCCGCGTGGTCGGAGCCAATGGCGACGGTGAAAGTCCTCATCAGGCCCCGAGGTATCGCGGGCCCCGCCGGCTGGTTCCAGCCGGAAATCGTGGAGGTGTCCGGGCCGGCCGACTCGGCGGCCACGAACCGGGGGCTACGTCAGGCGGCCGAGGCCGCGGCGGAGCCGTCCGCGGGGCGCACACGAACGTCCACCATGAGTTCGCGGGTGGGCGCGCCGCGGTAGGAGCCGCTGAGCGGGCGGATGTCCGCGTAGTCGCGGCCCACCGCGACGCGCACATAGCGCTCGTCTGCCGGCCGGTCGTGGGTGGGATCGAAGCCGGCCCAGCCGTGACCTGGGATCCAGGCTTCGATCCACGCGTGGGAGGCCTCGATCTCGTCGGTCCGGCGAGTGTTATTGAGGAAGTAGCCGCTCACGTAGCGAGCGGGGATGCCGAGGCTGCGGCAGAGGCCGAGATGGACGTGCGCGAAGTCTTGGCAGACGCCCATGCGCTGGCGGAGGGCGTCGGTCGCGCGGGTGTTCACGCCGGTCGTGTTGGGCCGGTAAGCGAAGGTACGGTGCAGGTGCGCGCCGAGGCGACGGACGTCGCCCCAGAGGTCACCGCGGCCATCAGCGAGGACGTCCAACGCCTCGCGCCACAGCTCCACCTCCAGTGGGACGTAATGGGACGCGTGGTAGAATTCTGCGAGCATCTCCCGTTCGGGCGCGGCCTCGAGCTGCTCCAGCGGCACGGCAGGCACCGCGGGACGCGCGGCGGCGGGGGCGGTCTCGACGAGCGACTCGGCCGTGATCTGCAGCTCCTTGTGGGGCGGCGTGACCTCGAAGTAGTGCACTGTGTTGCCGTAGAAGTCCGCGTAGGCGCGCGGCTCGGTAGCGGGCGAGAGTCGGAGGCTGAAGTCGACGCAGCGCTGGCCCGCGTCGTCTAGCGGGCGAAGCCGGGCCTCGTTGAAGCTTTCGCGCGCCTGGCCGGCGTAGTGGTAAAGGGTGTGGTGGGTGACCCGGAGGAGCATCGGGCGGGTAAGGCGGCGCCTGATCCTACTGCTGCTGTTGCTGCTGCTCGTCGAGGGCGGATTCTGCCCGGTAAAACATCGTGGTCGCGACCACCTCGTCGCTGATCGCCACCAGCCCCTTCCGCACCTCGACCAGGAACTCGTGCATTCCGCGCTCGAGGACATCGGCGATGGTGAGGGACTGGAGCTCGCCCAAGAGGCGGCGAGACGAGCGGGCTGCGCCGCTGCGGGGGCGGGCGGCGGTTTCGCCGAGGATCCGGCGCAGGAACTCGTCGACCTGCCCGGCGCAGAAGTGGAGCGAGCGGGGGAAGGAGTCGGAGAAGATGAGGAATTCCGCCGCCTTCCAAGGAAGGATCTCACGCACGTGGTAGCGCCGGTAGGCCTCGAGGGCGGAGGCGGACCGCAGCACGGCCTGCCATTGCGCGGTATCGAGCGCCCCGCCCACATCCGTCGCGGCCGGCAGGAGGATGTGGTACTTCATGTCGAGGATGCGCGTGGTCTTGTCCGCGCGCTCGAGGTATTTGCCGAACTGGATGAACTCCCAGCCTTCGCTGCGGGAGTAGGTGCAGGCGGTGAGGCCTTGGAAAAGGTGGGAGGCGCGGGTGATGCGGGCGAAGAACTCCGCCGGGTTTGCGGCCCAGTCGCTCGAGGCGCTGCTCGCCTTGAGCAGGAGGTGGAGCTCGTTGATCGTCTCCCACATCTCGAGCGAGAGCTGGTCTCGGATCATCCGCGCGTTCTCGCGGGCGGCGTAGACGCAGGACAAAATCGAGTCGGCGTTGCGCAGGTCGAAGGCAAGAAACTCGGTGACTGCCTGGCCGCCGGGTTCGCCGTGGAGCTGGCCGAATAGCTCGCGCCCGCCGGTGCTCAGGAGTAGGGCCTCCCAGAGGTTCGGGGACGAGGCGCGGGCGTCGGGCAGGTCGGACACGAACTGGAGGTTCACTTCGAGCAGGCGGGCGATGTTCTCCGCGCGCTCGATGTAGCGGCTCATCCAGTAGAGCGAGTGGGCGACGCGGGAGAGCATCACCGTCGCCTGCGGCCGAAGGAAGGGCGGTTCGCTGGCGTTCATCGCGGCGATTCAGTTCTCGCCCTGCAGCACCCAGGTGTCCTTGGAGCCCCCGCCCTGAGAGGAATTCACGACGAGGGAGCCGCGGCGGAGGGCGACGCGGGTGAGGCCGCCCGGGGTGACGGTGGTCTTTTCGCCGCAGATGATGTAGGGACGAAGGTCGATGTGGCGGCCCTCGAGGCGCCCTTCGCACCAGGTGGGGGAGCGGGAGAGCTGGATGGGATCCTGGGCGATGTAATTGCGGGGCTGGGCGGCGACCTGAGCGCGGAAGCGGGCGCACTCCTCGCGGGTGGACGCAGGGCCGATGAGCATCCCGTAGCCGCCGGCCTCGTTGGCCGCCTTCACCACGAGCCGTTCGATGTTCTCAAGGATGAACTTCCGGTCCGCCGGCTCCGCCGCGAGGTAGGTGTTCACGTTGGGCAAGATCGCGTCCTGCCCGAGGTAGTATTGGATCAGGCGGGGGACGTAGGCGTAGATGACCTTGTCGTCGGCGACCCCGGTACCGATCGAGTTGGCGAGGGCCACGCGGCCCGCCCGGTAAGCCTGAATCAGCCCGGGCACGCCCAGCAGCGAATCCGGCCGGAAGACGGTTGGATCCAAGAAATCGTCGTCGATCCGGCGATAGATTACGTCAACCGGCATCAGGCCGGCGGTCGTGCGCATGTACACCCGGGCGTCGCGCACAACGAGGTCGCGGCCCTCGACGATCGGGATGCCCATTTGGCGGGCGAGGAAGCAGTGCTCGAAGTAGGCGCTGTTGTGGACCCCCGGAGTGAGCAACACGACGGTGGGTTTCTCCGCGGCTTCTGGGGCGAGGTGGAGCAGGGCCCTCAGGAGGTCGTCCGTGTAGCCCTCCACCGGGCGCACGCCGTAGCGGGCGAAGACCTGGGGCAAGGCCCGGCGCATCGCGGAGCGGTTCTCGATCATATAACTGGCGCCCGAGGGGCAGCGGAGGTTGTCCTCCAGCACCAAGTAGTTGCCGGCGGCATCCCGGATGAGGTCCGTGCCGCAGATGTGGACGTAGATTCCCCGGGGAACCGTGAAGTGCATGAACTCCCGCCGGAAGTGCTTCGCGCCGAGAATCAGGGAGGGAGGCACGATTTTGTCCTTCAATACCTTCTGGTCGTGGTAAAGGTCGTCGAGGAAGAGGTTGAGGGCGGTGACGCGCTGGATCAGGCCGGCCTCGATGCGGCGCCATTCGGCGGCGGGGATAATCCGGGGGATCAGATCGAAGGGGAAGATGCGTTCGGTGCCCTGGGCGTCGTTGTAGACCGTGAAGGTGACGCCGCGGCGGAGGAAGGCGGCATCGACGGCCGCCCGACGGCGGTCGAACTCGGCGGGGGCGAGGGCGGCGAGGCCCTCGGCGAGGCGCTGGTAGTGCTGCCGCACGCGGCCGTCCTCCGGCCGGGTGAACATCTCGTCGAAGAAGCCGCTGAGTTCGTAATCGGAGGGCAGCAGGGACATTGAGCCGGGGAGGGTTTCCCATCCCGTGAGCAAGTCCCTTGCCAGCTGCGCGAGAAACGCGCGGGGCGCCGCCGGACGGCTTTGCGGGCTCCGTCGGGCCGGCGCGCCGCGGCGCGAGTCAGGGCACCTCGTACAGCTCGACCAGCACGCGGCCGGTGGCGTTGCCGGCGTTCCCGGGGGCCGGGGACGCCTGAAGGGTGTAGGGTCCGGGGGTGAGGGTCGTGAGCAGGGCGGCCTCGTTGGGACTGTTCAGCGGGAAGGCGCCGATGACCGGGAAGACCGCGGCGAGCGTGGCCCCGTTGGCCTGGCCCCAGTTGTTGTTGTTGGCCAGGGGCTGGACGCCGCTGAAGAGGACGAGGCGCGGATCGGAGAGCACGGTGGCTGCGGGCTGGCCGAAGGGCACGAGGCCGGGGCCAATGGCGCGCAGCACGACCGTGCGCGGGGTATTGCCGGCCACGACCACCCCGGGGATGACGGCCTCGTTGCCGTCGCCGATCCGGGATAGGGAGGAGAGGTTCGTCAGGCGGGAGGCGTTGCGGCTGACGTCGTAGATTTCTGCCATCACCTCGCCGGTGGCCCCGCCGACGCCGGTCACGACGACGCTGTAGGAGCCGGGGTCGAGGGTGAGGAGAAGGGCGGAGTCGAGGCTGCCGTTGCCGAGGGCGAAGGTGCCGACGGCATTGGTGGCGGCGATGAGCTGGGTGCGGGCGGCGGGCGTGGGCTGGTTTTCCCAGCCCACGTTGCGGCCGAGGCTGGTACCGGCGCGGAAGACCTCGAGACCGGCCGCGGCGAGCGGTGTGCCCACCCGGAAGCGGCCGAGGCCGGGGCCGACGGCGCGGATAAGCACGTTGGCCTGGGCGCCGGCCGAGAGGGTGAAGCCGGCGGTGAGGGTGTCGCCGAGGAAGGCGATGTCGCCGCGGGTGGAGAGGTTGATCATCCGGCCCGGTTCAGGGGCAGGGTTGCCGGTGATCCGGGCCTCAAGGAATGCGAGCACGCGCCGGTTGGCGCCGCTGAAGAACTCGCGTTCCCCGGAGGCGATGGCCAGCTCAGTGGCGACGTCGGCCGCGCGGGCCCGGTACGGCGCCGGTAGCAAGGCGGCGAGGGCGGTGACGGAGGGCTGGGTCCGGGGATAGAGGTTCGCGTCCACGATCCCAGCGGTACGCAGGGCAGCGGCGACGGTGGTGGCATCCTCGCCGGTGAACCGGTCCGGGTTCTGCAGGCCCAGCATCCGCAGGCGGGCGGGGTAGAGCGGGGTTAGGTCGCTGATCACCACTCCACCGGGCACGCCGCGGCCGGCGAGCGTTTGGGCGCGGGCGCGGGCCTCCATGAGGTCGGTCGGACCAGTAGCCTCCTCGTTGGCGGAGACCGCGAAGTATTGCGGCACCCGCGACAGTGCCGCGAGGGTCTCGTCGCCTCCGGAAAGGTACAGTACTGCGCCGCGGACCAGCCGTCCCGCGGCAAGAAGCAGGTCAGCGTAGCGCACGCCGGCCACGGCCCCGGCGGCCCGGCCGACAAAGAAGACGGGCGTTGCGGGATCGAGCTCCTCCCGGCGAGCGAGATAATTGAGGGCCGTCACGTGGTTGAGCGCGTCGGGATTGCCGCCGAGGGCGGCCGTGCCGGACCAAGCGCCGGTGACGCGGTTCACGCTATTGAGGGCGGCTACGCCGTAGCCGGCGGCTACCAGTTCGCGCAGGAGGAGCGAGGGGTGGGCCCGGTCGAACCACTCGTTGAGATCGCCGCCCGACTGGTGGAGGAGGAACACGAGCCCGCGGGGGCGGAAGGCCGGCAGGTGGTAGGCAAGGGTGCTGGTGACCGCGGGGGCGTTGGCGGTGGCGCCGGGCAGCGCTTGCGGGTTGAAATTACGGGCGATCACCGGCTGCCACGGCGGCGCGGCCCGGTAGGTGGCCTGCAAGCGCACCGGATTGGTCGGGACGGTGAGGTTGACCTCGCTCAGCTGCGGCAGGATCGGCCCGGCGCCGAGGGCGGCGGTGTCGCCCGTCCAGCGGTCGAAGACCATCCCGGGGACCGGCGGGTGGGCGATGAGAGTAACGGGGGTGCCGGCCGGGTACGTGCCGCCGCCATCGCCGCCGTCGACCGTGACCGCGACGGGGGCTCCGGTGCCGAGGGCGAGCACCGAGGACTTCAGGTCGACCTGGACGACGTTGCGGAAATTGACCGTGCAGGTGAGGCGCTTCAGCCCGGGGGAGGTGGGGCGGAAGGTGATCGTGTTGGTGCCCTGCCCGGTGACGATCGTGGCGCCGCCGGCGACGGCCCAGCGGAACGTGCGGTCGTTGCCCTCGGCGGCGGGGACTGAGGCGGTGACGCTGGTGGCGTTGGCGGCGATGGTGGCCGGGCTGGTCACCCGGCCGGCCGTGTCGGCCGCGACGACCGTGACGTTGGCGGTGGGGGCGAACGAGGTGCCGTCCGCGCCGATGGTGGCGGCGAGGGTGACGCTGCCCGGGTTGTCGGCCACGAAGTTCACGGTGGCGCTGCGGGAATCGCCGACGATGCGCCCGCCGGAGATGCTCCACTGGTAGGAAGCGTTGGCGATGATGGCGGGATCGACGTTGTTCCCGCCGAGACGGATGGTCGCGGAGGCGTTAGTGCCGCTGAGGATGCCGGAAGGCGCGTTGATGGTCGGGAAGAGGGTGGAGTTCTGGACCCCGCCGCCGGGCGGCACGAAGCCCGGGGGAAGGACGATCCCGCCGCCGCCGCCGCCGGGTAAGGGCGTCGGCCGGATCTGGGCGGCGAGGGGCAGGCCGAGCGCCGCGGCGGCGATCAGCGCGGCAAGCGGTTGAAGGGTATCAGGAAAACGCGAAGGGGTCAGCATGGCGACGTCGGGGAGGGAC